>Ga0247731_1000365_pt1 | contig 12604 bp, 12 predicted proteins | sample UWRJL088202R2_FD_180938 | JGI IMG/M metagenome (GOLD analysis project Ga0247731, IMG submission 180938) | Plant litter microbial communities from Arlington Agricultural Research Station in Wisconsin, United States - UWRJ-L088-202R-2 | ecosystem: Environmental > Terrestrial > Plant litter >...
GCCGTACAGGCGATCCAGGGCTTTCTTGCTCTGCTCGATCAGCTCGGGCGTCCAGTCCAGCGGCTGGCGGTAGTGGCCCGACAGCAGCGCCCAGCGGATCACCTCGCCCGGGGTGGTCTTCAGCAGCTCATGCGGGATGATGACGTTGCCCAGGCTCTTGGACATCTTCTCGCCGGCCATATCCAGGAAGCCGTTGTGCAGCCAATAGTTGGCCAGGAGCGGCGCGTCGTGGGCGCAGCGGCTCTGGGCCAGCTCGTTCTCATGGTGCGGGAAGGCCAGATCAATACCGCCGCCGTGGATGTCGATCGTCTGGCCCAGGGTCTTGTCGATCATCGCCGAGCACTCGATGTGCCAGCCCGGGCGGCCCGCGCCCCAGGGGCCGTCCCACTCCGGCTCGTTCTCCTTGCTGGGCTTCCACAGCACGAAGTCGGCGGGGTGACGCTTGTAGGGCGCGACCTCGACCCGGGCGCCGGCGATCATGTCGTCCAGGTCCCGGCCCGACAGCTGGCCGTAGTCGGGGAAGGCTTGCGTGTCGAACAGCACGTGGCCCTCGGCGGCGTAGGCCTTGCCGTTGTCGATCAGCTTGCCGATCATTTCCAGGATCGCGCCGATATGGGCGGTGGCCTTGGGTTCGAGCGACGGCGACAGGGTCAGCAGAGCGGCTGCGTCTTCGTGATAGGCGGCCAGATAGCGGTCGGTGATGACCTTGATCTCGACGCCCTCGGCCGTGGCCTTGGCGTTGATCTTGTCGTCCACGTCGGTGACGTTGCGGGCATAGACCACCGCGTCCTCGCCATAGGTGTGGCGCAGCAGGCGGAACAGCACGTCGAACACCACCACCGGCCGGAAGTTGCCGATATGGGCGTGGTTGTAGACCGTGGGCCCGCAGACATACATCGTCACCCGGTCCGGATCGGCGGGAACGAAGTCGCGCTTTTCGCGCGTCATGGTGTCGTACAGCTTGATGGTCATTGAAAACGCGTCGCCGATATTGTGACAGGGCTGTTGCCCGCTCTGGAGAGGTTCCCATATAGCTATCCAGGCGTTTTGACACCCCGGCACGGGGTAGAACGCGACGAACGGGTGGCACGCGTAATTCCGGAACGAAGGGCGTTCCGGCGCAACTCAGCCCGTGGAAAGACCCCTTCCTCACATGGACGCACTGACCCGCGAGCGAACCCTGGCCGGCTCGGACGACACCCCCGGTCTTGATCTTGAACCCGCTCAGCGCCCCCATTCTTGGCGCCCCAGCCGCGAAGCCGCCCTGGCCGCCGTGCGCACCCTGCTGGCCTGGGCCGGCGACAATCCGGACCGCGAGGGCCTGCTCGACACGCCCCAGCGCGTGGTCGACGCCTATGGCGAGTGGTTCGCCGGCTATGCGGGCGACCCGGCCAAGGAACTGAGCCGCACCTTCGAGGACGTGCAGGGCTATGACGACATGGTCATGCTGCGCGGCATCGACGTGCAGAGCCACTGCGAGCACCACATGGCCCCGTTCCTGGGCAAGGCCTGGGTGGCCTACATGCCGACCGGCAAGGTCGTGGGTCTTTCGAAGCTGGCCCGTCTGGTCGAGATCTTTGCCAAGCGTCTCCAGACCCAGGAGACCATGACCATGCAGATCGCCGACTCGATCGAGGATCACCTGTCGGCGGCGGGCGTGGCCGTGCTGATCGACGCCGAGCACCAGTGCATGAGCACCCGTGGCGTCCACCACCACGACGTCTCGACGATCACCACCCAGTTCCGCGGCGTATTCAAGACCGACAAGGTGCTACAGCAGCGGTTCATGGATCTGGTGACGCGGAAGTAGGGTTCGGCGGCGGTCCCCCTCCGGCCCTGCGGGCCACCTCCCCCTGAGGGGCAGGATCTGGTAGCTAGATGCTCCCCCTCAGGGGGAGCTGTCGCGGAGCGACTGAGGGGGTTTTCCTTGCGGGACCTGGGGGCGTACCAATGTTGAAGACGTGTCTGGCGGCTCTCGCCGTCGCGATGGCAGCGGGCGTCACCATGGCTGAAACTCCGAAAGCTCCCTGGGACTCCGAAATCCTGCCGCCCACGCTGGCCTGGCATGGGGCCAGCGAGAAGCTGATCGCCAAGCCGTCCGATCCCTGGATCACGCCGTCCGAGCTGACTGGCCTCACCGCCTCGCCCAACTACGCGGACACCCGCGCCTGGCTGGAAAAGCTGGACGCCGCCTCGCCGCTGATCCGCATGGAGGTCTTCGGCAAGTCGCCCGAGGGCCGCGACCTGCTGGTGGTCTACGCCTCCAAGGACGGCGAGACGTTCGATCCGAGCAAGCCCGTGCTGCTGGTCCAGGCGGGCATCCACCCGGGCGAGATCGACGGCAAGGACGCCGGGATGATGCTCCTTCGGGACATCGCTTTCCACGGCAAGGACGCCCTGCTCGACAAGGTCAACCTGGTCTTCGTGCCGATCCTCAGCGTCGACGGCCACGAGCGCGCCTCGCCCTACAGCCGTCCCAACCAGCGCGGGCCGACGATCCAGGGCTGGCGGCACACGGCCCAGAACCTCAACCTGAACCGCGACTACGGCAAGCTGGACGCCCCGGAGATGCGGGCGATGATCGGCCTGATCGATCGCATCAAGCCCGACCTCTACATGGACATCCACGTCACCGACGGCGAGGACTACCAGTACGACGTCACCTACGGCTGGGCCGGCTACGAGGGTGACTTCGCGCGGTCCAAGGCCACCAGCGCCTGGCTCGACAGCGCCTATCTGCCGGCCACCTCGGCGGGACTGAAGGCGGCGGGGCACATCCCCGGCCAGCTGGTCTTCGCCCTGGACGAGCGCGACCCCAAGAAGGGGCTGGGCGCTTCGCCGGCCTCGCTGCGCTACTCCAACGGCTATGGCGACGCGGCCCGCATCGCCACGGTGCTGGTGGAGAACCACTCCCTCAAGCCCTACCGCCAGCGGGTGCTGGGGACCTATGTGCTGCTGGAGGAGAGCCTGAAGCTGCTGGCCCGCGACGGCGCCGCCTTGCGCGCCGCCGAGGCCAAGGACCGCGCCGCGCGTCCCGCCGTGATCCAGGCCAATTTCGGGACCGGCTTCGGAGCCGGCGTCAAGGCGCTGCGCACCGTCAGCTTCCTGGGCGTACAGTACGAGACCTACGACTCCCCCGCCTCGGGCGGCCAGGAGGTGCGCTGGCTGGGCAAGCCCGATCCCACGCCCTGGTCGCTGCCGCTCTACACCAGCGAGCCGACCCTGGAACTGACCCCGGCCAAGGCCTACTGGGTTTCTTCGGCCAAGCTCGACGTGATCGAGCGCCTGCGGATCCACGGCGTCCGGATGGAGACCCTGGCCGTGCCGAAGACCGTGCCGGTCGACATGATCCGCTTCACCGCCCCCAAGATCGCCACCCGCGCCAGCGAGGGCCATGTCGAGATCGCCGCCGGTCCGGTCACCCACGAGACCCGCTCGGTGACCTGGCCCGCCGGCTCGGTGCGGATCTCGACCGATCAGCCGCTGGGCGAACTTGTGACCTTGCTGCTGGAACCGCAGAGCGACGAGAGCTTCTTCGCCTGGGGCCTGTTCCCGGAGGTGCTGCAGCGGGTGGAATATATCGAGGGCTACGCCATCGCCCCGCTGGCCGAGAAGATGCTGGCCGCCGATCCCGCGCTGAAGGCGCAGTTCGAAGCCAAGCTGGCGGCCGACCCGAAGTTCGCGGCCGATCCGGACGCGCGGCTGGGCTGGTTCTATGCGCGCACGCCCTATTACGACGACCACTACCGGCTCTATCCGGTCGGGCGGGAGCCGTAGGCCATGAAGACCCAGCTCAATCGCGGCCTTGAGCGGCGCTTGATGTATGTCGAGAACAAGGACGGCACGGTCGATGGGGCGCGCGGTCGGATCGGATGGGTCGCCTTTTCGCGCACGGGCCGTACCGTCTACTACCGCGACCTGACACTCGCCCGGCTCAAGGGCGGCGGCGTGCGCGGCAACTATTTCGAAGAGGCGTCAGGCGACGAATACTGGGTCTCGGGCGTCAAGGTCCGGGGCTCCAACGCCCACTGGGCCGAGCGCGCCGACATCGCCGTCGATCCCGATGCGCTGGAGGCTTACCAGGCGCTGCGGATGAACGCCCCTTAGTCGCCCAGCCGACGATCCATCTTGCCAGCCTCGTCGAACGCTGAACCTTATGCGGCCCACTTCGATCCAGTTTCATGAGTGACGACCCGATGGACACCATCGCTTCCGGCCACGCCGCCGCCCTGTGGGTGGGGCTGCATGTCCTGCTCCTGCTGACCCTGTCGCTGCTGGTCGTGCGCTTGCGGCAAAAGCACAAGGTCGCTCTGGGCGACGAGGGCATTCCCGAACTGGCCCGCGCCATCCGCGCCTTCGGTAACGCCAGCGAATACGTCCCCGGCGGCCTGGCGTTGATCCTGGCCCTGGCGGTGGTCGGCGCCCCGCCTCTGGCGATCCACGTGGTGGGGCTGGTGCTGTTCGCCGGCCGCCTGATCCACGCGGTGGGCCTGTCCAACAGCGGCGGCGCCTCGATCCCCCGGGCCCTGGGCATGATCGGCACCTGGGTGGCCTATATTTTCGGCGCGGTGGCCCTGCTGTTCTACGCGATCGGTTGATCACGCCGTCTGGCGCCCCCTCGCGGGCGAGGGCGCTTCACCCCGGCGCCGAAAGCGGTTAACCGTCTAGCCGAGCGGTACGTCGGGTCCGCGTCTCTCGGGGGAGAGCCCAGTCATGTTCGCCGCGTTCCCGCTGCTGGCCCTGCCGGTGCTGGTCTACAACCTGATCGTCCTGACCTTCGCGGGAGGCTTTGCCTCCAACGCCGCCCAGTATCGCCTGGCCGAGCAGTTGTTCACCATCCACATGACCTCCAAGGCCGAGTGGGTGGTCAGCCTGGGCGACCTGCTGCTGGCCGCCTCACTGGTGGTGCTGTTCGTCGAGCTGCTGAAGTCCACGACCAGCCGCAAGATCGCGATCATCAACCACTCGCTGTCGATGGTGCTGTTCATCGTCTGTCTGGTCGAGTTCCTGCTGGCCCCGGCGTTCGGGACCTCGGTGTTCTTCCTGCTGACAGTGATGGTGCTGCTGGACGTGCTGGCCGGCTTCATCGTGACCATCGTCTCGGCCCGCCGGGATGTGGACTTCGCCGACGGGCACCACTAGGCCCGCTGGGAACTGTTCCTAAATAGCGCCGTCATCCCGGGCCTCGTGCCCGGGATCCCTCTGTCCGCCGCAAGTGCGGAGGAGTGGCGCGCTGGCGCGCCAAGCGATCTCACCGTCGGCTGCACCAGGGGTCCCGGGCACAAGGCCCGGGATGACGGTTGAAAGGTGAGGGGCAGAGCTTCGCTCACGTTCCACCGCCAAAATCGACAAGACCTTGCGGCCAAGCCTGTCGATGCTGACATCTCAGCTTTGCCCCAAGAGCGCTTAGGGAATCACGATCATGGCGTCCAAACCCGACATCTGGCTGGCGGCCGGCCTGCGCACCCCCTTCGCCAAGGTCGACGGGCCGCTGAAGACCTACGACGCCATCGCCCTGTCGGTCCCGGTGGTCCAAGCCATGCTCAAGCAGGGCGCGCGCCCCGACTTCGCGATCTGGGGGACGGTGATCCCCAACCTCACCTGGAGCAACATCGCCCGCGAGGTGCTGCTGGACGCCGGCGCCGACCCGACCATTCCGGCCTTCTCGACGATCATGGCCTGCTCGACCAGCATGATCGGAGTGATCGAGGCCGCCGGCATCATCGACGGACGCGGCCGCGATCTCGCCCTGGTCGGCGGAGTCGAGAGCATGAGCAAGGTGCAGGTCGGGGCCAGCATCGGCTTCTCCGACTGGCTCAAGGGCTTCCAGGCCGCCAAGACGCCGGGCCAGAAGCTCAAGCGCCTGGGCAAGCTGAAGGCCAGCGACCTGAAGCTCTGGATCCCCAAGGTCGCCAACCGCACCACGGGCCTGTCGATGGGCGAGCACACCGAGATCACCGCCAAGGAATGGAAGCTCTCGCGCGCCGACCAGGACCAGATCGCCTTCGAGAGTCATCAGAACGCTGTGAAGGCCCAGGCGGCCGGCTTCTTCGACGACCTCGTCATCCCGATTGGCGAGGTGAAGCGCGACACCATCCCGCGCAAGGATTCGACGCTGGAGAAGCTGGCCAAGCTGGGCCCGGCTTTCGACAAGGTGAGCGGCCAGGGCACCCTGACGGCCGGCAATTCCTCGCCGCTGACCGATGGGGCCGCCGCGATCTGGGTGGCGTCCGAAGCGGGTCTGGCCCGTTTGCCGGCCGCGACGCCGCGCGTGAAGATCATCGACTACGAGATCACCTCGATCGACCTGCATAACGAGGGGCTGCTGATGGCGCCGGCCTATGGCGTGCCGCGCATGCTGGCCCGCAACGGCCTGAAGTACGACGACATCGGCCTGTGGGAGATCCACGAGGCCTTCGCCGCCCAGGTGCTGTCGCACATCGCCGCCTGGGAGGACGAGACCTTCCGCAAGACCAAGGCGGGTGTGGAGGCTGACCTCGGCAAGTTCCCGCGTGAACGGATGAACCCCACCGGCGGCAGCCTGGCGGTCGGTCACCCCTTTGGCGCGACCGGCGCGCGGATCCTGTCGCAGGCTGTGAAGGAGTTGGCCTCACGGCCCAAGGGCGAGAAGGCTGTCGTCAGCATCTGCGCCGACGGCGGGCAGGGCACGATGATGCTGCTGGAGAATGCGTAGAACGCTCAAAATCCTTCTCCCCTTGCGGGAGAAGGTGGCGGCGTAGCCGCCGGATGAGGGGTCTCTCAAACATCGAAAGCCGCGTTCAGCCGAAAGGCTGGGCGCGGCTTTTGCGTCCATCGACCCCTCACCCGACCCCACTCCGTGGGGCCACCCTCTCCCGCAAGGGGAGAGGGAAGAGGTTTAGGTCAGCGCCGTGAAGATCAGCGTGACGACGGCGATGTCGAAGAAGCGGGTGACGGCGGTGAGCAGCATCGGGAAACTCGCGAGACGGTTACCCGCGAGTTAAGCAAGACTGGCGCCAACCCGTTCCGGCGCGCTAACGTTTGCGCATGGCGCTCTTCTTCGACCAGCTTTGGTACGACGCGCGACTGGCCGAGCGAGGCCTGACGCGGGCGGTGCTGGCCGCCGTATCCGGTATGAGCGGCGAGGAACTGGCCCTGGCCTACAAGGACCAGCGCGAGCTGACCGCCGCCCAGATCGCCGCTTTCGCCGAGGTTCTGGGCGTGCCGCTGGCCGAGGCCGCGCGCCGGGCGGGCATCGGGGCGCATGCGGCGGCGTTGCCGGGCGAGTCGGTGTCGCTGGAACAGAAGGTGGCGGCGCTGGAGGCGCGGGTCGCCGTGCTCGAGGCGGAACTGGCCCGCCAAAAAACCTAGAGCAAAGCTAGATCTCGGTCTTCTTGATCAGTCCCGCCCGAGGGCGGCGGTCGGCCGGGCCGGAATATTCCGTGCCGAGATAGGTCGATCGCGCGTTGTCGAGCACTTCCTGCCCACCGCGCAGGCCACGCTTCTGGCCGCTCTGGCCCATGACATGGGCGGCGAAGGTGGCGAATGCGCCCCGGCGGGGCTGGGGCGGCGGAGCCGGTTGCTCGTCGCGCACGAACGTCACGTCCTCATCGCCGTCCACGCCCTCGTCCATCTGGGGACGGTCGGCGTCGCGCGGCGCGGGCAGCGCCCGGCGGGCGGCGTGGGCGCGCCGGATGGGATCGATGGGGCCGTTCATGGTGAAGAGTAGTGGCCCACGACGGTTAAGGACCGGTCAGCTGGCGTGGTTAGCGTAGGGTTACGACCAATGGGGCTCGGGGCGAAAACCTCGTCCTTCGACAAGCTCAGGATGAGGTTTTTCTGCCGCCGAGCCTGCTACGTTCCTCATCTTGAGCCTGTCGAAGGACGAGGAACGCGCACAGTCCCTAAGGCTTTGTCGCCAGCTTCTCGATCTGCGCCTGCATGGCTTCCAGCTGGCGCTTGAGGTCGGCCAGGGAGTCTTCGCTGGGCTGCTGGGCGGGCGGCGCGGGGGGGGCAGGTTCGGCCGGAGCAGCCGGGGCGTCCTCGGGCCGGGCGTAGGCGAACGGCGAGAACATCTTCATGGCCCGGTCGAACAGCGCCATGTTCTGGCGGATCTGGTCTTCGTAGACCCCGATGCCGGCCAGGCCCTTGGTCACGCCGCCCAGGCCGGGCGTCACGCCCGAGAACTGGGTGCGCATGCGCTCCTGCTGCTTGGTGAAGCTTTCCAGCGACATTTCCAGGTAGCTGGGCAGGAAGGCCTGCATGGAATTGCCGTAGAAACCGATCAGCTGACGGAGGAACTGGATCGGTAGCAAGTTCTGCCCGCCGCCCCGGTTTTCCTCTTCGAAGATGATCTGGGTCAGCACCGAGCGGGTGATGTCGTCATTGGTCTTGGCGTCGTAGACCACGAAGTCGATACCCTCCTTCACCATGTCCGACAGGTGATCGAGGGTGACGTAGGACGATGACGCCGTGTTGTAGAGCCGGCGGTTGGCGTACTTCTTGATGACGACCTTCTGGCCCGCGCCCTTCTCTCCCTTTTCAGGGGCGGCCTTAGCCGAAGGCGTTTCGCCGTTTTCGTTGTTCTCGGACATTTCGTTCCCTAGGACAGCGTTGTCTCCGCCTTTTCGCATCGCACTATCGCGGATGCAAAGGCGCGGCGCCAGTACCGCTGGCGCTTGGACCTCGCAACATCCCGTGAAAAAGTGGCCGTGACGAACCTTGCCGGTTTGGGCATGGTGATACCGCACTGCAAAATCTCGGGCGCCGCACCTGCGAGAACGCCCGGAGCCACGTCTCGGGAGCCAATTCGCCATGAGCGACATCGTCATCGTTTCCGCCGCCCGCACGCCGGTCGGATCCTTCCTCGGCGCCTTGTCCAGCCTGCCGGCCCACGAACTGGGCAAGCTGGCCATCCAGGCCGCCGTCGAGCGGGCCGGCATCACCCCCGCCGATGTCGACGAAGTGATCCTGGGCCAGGTGCTGCAGGCCGCCGCCGGCCAGGGCCCCGCCCGCCAGGCCTCGGTCAACGCCGGCATCCCGGTCGGGAGCCCGGCCTGGAGCCTGAACCAGCTGTGCGGCTCGGGCCTGCGCGCCGTCGCCCTGGGCGCCCAGCAGATCACCGCCGGCGACGCCAGCATCGTGGTGGTGGGCGGCCAGGAGAGCATGAGCCAGGCTCCGCACGCCCAGGCCTTGCGCAACGGCCAGAAGATGGGCGACCTGTCGTTCGTCGACACCATGATCAAGGACGGCCTGTGGGACGCCTTCCACGGCTATCACATGGGCCAGACCGCCGAGAACATCGCCGCACGCTGGCAGATCACCCGCGAGGCCCAGGACAAGTTCGCCGTCGCCAGCCAGAACAAGGCCGAGGCCGCCCAGAAGGCGGGCAAGTTCGCCGACGAGATCGTCCCGGTCACCATCAAGGGCCGCAAGGGTGACACGGTGGTCAAGGACGACGAGTTCATCCGCCACGGCGTGACCCTGGAAGCCATCTCCGGCCTCAAGCCCGCCTTCCTCAAGGACGGCACCGTCACCGCCGCCAACGCCTCGGGTCTCAATGACGGCGCCGCGGCCCTGGTGCTGATGAGCGCCGACGAAGCCCAGAAGCGCGGCCTGACCCCGCTGGCCCGCATCGCCTCGTGGGCCAACGCCGGCGTCGAGCCCGAGATCATGGGCACCGGCCCGATCCCGGCCTCCAAGAAGGCCCTGGAAAAGGCCGGCTGGAGGGTCTCGGACCTGGACCTGATCGAGAGCAACGAGGCCTTCGCCGCCCAGTCGCTGTGCGTGGTGGGCGAGCTGGGCCTCGATCCGGCCAAGGTCAATGTCAACGGCGGCGCCATCGCCATCGGCCACCCGATCGGCGCCTCGGGCGCGCGCATTCTCACGACCCTGGTCCATGAGATGAAGCGCTCGGGAGCCAAGAAGGGCCTGGCCACGTTGTGCATCGGCGGCGGCATGGGTGTGGCCATGTGCATCGAAGCGATCTGACGGCCGGTCCGACGACCGGCCGAAGGCGTTCGTCTGACGCTTGTTTTGATTGAGTGTTCGGCGAAATCTTCATGACGGACGCCATGGGGGCTTGTTCCTCCATGGCGCTCGCGTGCAACGATAAGAAACCTTCAGCGGGAGAGACACATGGCGAGAGTTGCGTTCGTGACCGGCGGCACCCGGGGCATCGGTCGAGCGATCTGCGAGCGGTTGGTCTCCGACGGCATGAAGGTCGCGGCCGGCTATTCCGGCAATGAGGAAGCCGCCGCCGCCTGCGCCAAGGAGCTGGGCGTGATGGTGGTCAAGGGCAATGTCGGCTCGTTCGACGACTGCGCCGCCGCCGTCAAGAAGGTGGAGGCCGAGCTCGGTCCCATCGAGGTGCTGGTCAACAACGCCGGCATCACCCGCGACGGCATGCTGCACAAGATGAGCTACGAGCAGTGGTCCGAAGTGATCCGGGTCAACATGGACTCGGCCTTCAACATGACCCGTCCGGTGATCGAGGGCATGCGCGACAAGGGCTGGGGCCGGATCATCAACATCAGCTCGATCAACGGCCAGAAGGGCCAGATGGGCCAGACCAACTATTCGGCGGCCAAGGCCGGGCTGATCGGCTTCACCAAGGCGCTCGCGCTCGAGAACGCCAAGAAGGGCGTCACCGTCAACGTCATCTGCCCCGGATACATCGACACCGAAATGGTCGCCGCCGTGCCCGAAGCCGTTCTGGCCTCGATCATCGCCGGCATCCCGGTGGGGCGCCTGGGCAAGGGCGAGGAGATCGCCGACATGGTCTCGTTCCTGGCCGGCGAGCGCGCCGGCTTCGTGACCGGCGCCACGCTCACCGTCAACGGCGGCCAGTACATGGCGGCTTAGGGGCGGCCTAGGCGAGGCTTGATCGCCACACCGGCGCTTCAAAAGGACATCGCGACTTGACGAGGACTCCCCGTCGGTTGGAAATTCCAGCCGGTGGGGAAACTCTTTCAAGCATTGCATGTCGTCCTCCGGGGAATTGCGTGGCGGTAACAAGGTCTTCAGCGTCCAAGATTCGCCCCACTCGGCGGGCATGACCCTGGGCATGAAGAGTCAATCGGCGACGACGGGGCCAGGGAGCTGCGCGATCCTGCTGGCGTTCGCCCTGGCGGCCTGCGCCGGCGCGGCCAGCGCGCAGCAATCCGGACACAGCCTGCGTGACGCGCTCTTCGGCAATCGCGGTGGTTCGGAGCAGCGCAAGACGCCCGCCCCGCCCGTCGCCCGCTATGTCTCCGAGACCGGCGACGCCTTCATCCTGGACCGCGGCGCGCCCCAGCCGCTGATGAAGTTCGACAACAGCGCCGAGGTCTGGGTGCTGTCGGCCGAGGCCGCGCCGCGCGGCGACATCATCTACAAGAACGAGCTGGGCGAGCCGGTGCTGCGGGCCAGCAAGCTGGGCGGCATGACCCTGTTCACGGCCGAGCGGCCGGGCGGCGACGCCGCCGCCCTGATGGGCAAGGCCTCCTCGATCCAGCCGCCGGCCTTTTTGTCGGTCAGCGCCCTGTTCCAGCGCCTGATCCAGGCCAGCACCCGCGCCAGCCGCGCGGCCGAGCATCGCGTGCTGTTCAAGACCGTCGACGACGCCACGCCCGACACCTCGGTACTGGTCGCCGACACCGCCACCATCACCGCCGAGGCTTTCGAGCGAATGGCCCGCAACGGCGACCGCGCGCAGCTCAGCCGCGTGACCCGCGTGCTGCTGGCCGAGGGCCGCAAGCCCGGCGTCAGCCTGAAGGGTGGCGACCTGACCGTCACCTACGCCCCCGGCAAGGGCCTGTCGGGTCGGCCGTCGTCCAAGCGGATCGTCAAGATCGTCAACAAGTAGGGCTCCTCACCCGCATCGCGGGGGAGGAGAGGCGCTCACCCCAGTCGCTTGCGCACCTGGATGAACAGGTAGGGCTCGAACGGCAGGGTGCGGTACTCGACCTTGTCCACCACGTTGTCGGCCCGCGAACCCGTGTAGATCACTCGTTCGCGGCTGACGTTGCGCGAGGTCCAATTGGACAGCGTGGTGCGCACCGTCAGGTCCGCGCTGGGCTTCCACTCGACGAAGCCTTCGAAATACGGCTCGAAGCGGGTGGTGCGGACCTCGTTGAAGCGGAAGCGGCTGTTCTCCTGGGCGCAGTTGGTCGAGGCGCCCCAGCTCCATTTGCCGCCGGGCATGTCGCGCGTGAAGCTGACGTTGCAGACGAAGGGCGTGGCCCCGGTGCTGCGGCGGTTTTCGAAGGTGACCGGGTCGGTGACCTGGCTGTCGTACCAGCTGAAGCGGGCCTTCAGCTGGCCGCCCGAGATGTGCAGCCGGGTGGTCGGCACGGTCAGGGCGATCACGAACTGGTCGGACCGGCCCGAGCCGATGTTGCTGGGCGCGTCGCCGCCGGTCGGCAACGGCTTGTAGTCGACCACGTCGGAGATCTGCGAATGGGTCAGGGTGGCCGAGATCGAGCCCGCCCCCCAGAACCGCCGCTCCCAGGCCACTTCGCCGACCCAGGAGCGCTGGGGCTCCAGATTGGCGTCCGCGCCGTCCTGGCTGCCGGCTGTCAGGTCGGCCGAGGCGATGAAGTCGCCAAAGTCCAGCTGCCCGACCTCGCGCTCGAGCCGGACCCGC
>Ga0247731_1000366_pt1 | contig 12597 bp, 12 predicted proteins | sample UWRJL088202R2_FD_180938 | JGI IMG/M metagenome (GOLD analysis project Ga0247731, IMG submission 180938) | Plant litter microbial communities from Arlington Agricultural Research Station in Wisconsin, United States - UWRJ-L088-202R-2 | ecosystem: Environmental > Terrestrial > Plant litter >...
TATTGTGCATCGTCCGATACGAATGCCATCCATTTGTTGGCCACCTGGTTAGATTGTTCGTGGCCAGTACTTGTAATGCTATCTTTGGTCAAATAGTGCAGACCATTGCGATCTGTAGGCTTCGCCTGGGTGATGACGCTCCAGTCCACCTCATCAATACCCTTACGCTGCATCAGATACCTATCCCATTCATCGAGATCCTGCCAGTCTGTCCCTACTTTCTTGGCAAATCCTTGCATCATCGTGTCTGCAAAGGCCCCTCGCAGTGCATCCGTCCAAGCATTCATGAAAGATAGTTTCATGACACTGGAAGCCACCCGCCCCGTCAAACTGTGAGTTAAGTTATCACCTGTCCAACGGTTCAAACTCGTTGTTAGGTGTTCAGCAATGACGCCATGTGATGTTAGAAAGTCTCGATGCTCACTATCGAACTGCCGGCCTACGCTGCGCAGCATTTCGAAATATGGCAATCGGTTGTAATGAAGAGTTGCTGCAACGGTGCTGACGTCAGTCAGGGATGAAATTACAGCACCACCAAGCTTGGCCGCTGTTTGGACGTTTCTCGCATCCTGAAAAGCTTTCGCAATGACTGGATTTTCAGGGGTGCCGGTCGCCCCGGTGAGCATGTCCCAATAGGCATTTGGAGTATTCCCTGCAGAACGATTACGATATGTACCTCGTCCGTCTGCTCTCTCAGCGATATCATTTTGCAGTCGAAACTGCATTTCTGGATTGGGACCGTACCTTTCAACTAATGCAATATTTTTTGCCATGACTCCCACATGGCCAAGCATGGCATCGTAAAGCGAGCCCGAGCCGTATTCCTGCATGTAAGTTAACCAGGCATCGCCATCCTTAAAATGGATGACACGAGCATCGCTACCTTGATTTGCTTTAGCACCGGGCCCTTTGAATGCTCCTGGTTCGCTTTTATTCATACCCCCGGTAGATATGGTTTCGTGAGCGGCCTCAAGCATAGAAACTAACTCGGCATCACTTAAAAGTGAGCCATCGGCATTTACATACTGCTCACGATTGAGCAAGGGCAAAACCTTCATTGCCCAAGTCTCTGCAGTTTCAGCTCCCACCTTTACGGCATCATGGATCTGGCTTAAATAGCCATACGATACTTTTCTGACATCTCCGCCGGCAGCATTAAATCTAAGCCTAAGATTTTCTATTGTAGCCAACCAGGCATCTGCGGCTTTTTTAGCAACTAGATTTGCGGTTCTACCAGCTGCATTACTGAATACTTCACGCACGATATCAGCCGTCATCGTAGGATTATCCAAATCCCAAATCTTCATGGCCAGATTCCGCAATTGTCCTGTCCCATCACTAGACTCCGCGGCATCAATGAGGTCTGTCAGTCCTGCAATTGATTCGTCTCTGACTGCGTGGGTATATGCATCGGTGTGCTCGATATCTCGGATAAGAGCGCGCGATCGAGTCAGCTTTTCTAAGTCCGCAGCGCGTTTAATGCGAGTGTTGGTTTCTTCGGTTTTGAGAATTTGGTTTGTTGCCAGCAATTCTTTGCGTTGAGCTGCCTCTTCTACCGCCTTTATTGCATGCTGAGTAGCTTCCGTAACACGTTCTTCCCGCGTTAATCCAGCCCAACGTTGGCGATCCTGCCTGGCTAAACTATGCATACTGTTACTGATGGCTTCTTCAATCCTTTGCAACTTGTAATCGTTTATTTCTCTGCCATTTGCTGCTGCTTTAACTGCTGTGATACATTTGCTATGCATGATTCAAGTCCTCAAATACGTTCTGATACTTTTGGCTATGCTGTCAATCATTCCGATTGTCGGCACGCTAACTACTGGCAGCTATAAACAGGGTTGGAAATACACTCGAGACTGGATCAAAGTAATTGCATGGATGCTCATTGCCGCATCTCTATTCGCCCTCGTCATGTATTTATTTATACCGAACCAACTGTAAGAAAACACTCTGCAGCTACCTTCAAGAGATCAGCATCCATAGTTCCCAAGTGATCATCGGTTCCTTCCCTTACTTCCCTTTTTACAGCATCAAGATCTGATTTAAGGTCTACTCTTTCACCCTGATCATTAACTGCTACATGCATGTCCGGAGCTTTAGCACTTAATTCTTCAATTCGATTCAAAGCAGACTCAATGCGCGGATCCAGATGTTTGATTCTTTCTTTTGATTCTGTATCACCGCCTAAAAAAGTCTGGACTCTCTCGACAATGGCTTGTATTGGGCTTAACTCTTGCGGCCCTGAGCGCTCTTCGGCCGTTAAATCAGAGACGTTCATTTCATCAGAATTTAGAAAAATTGGAGGTTCAGACTCGAAGCGTCCATTAGTTGCCTGCTCTATCTTTGATGTAGTTTCCGACCTCAATTTTTGCAATACTGCGATCCGTTGCTCTGCCTGGGTTGCATCAGCATTCAAACCTATTTGATCATCTAATAGACTCCTGCGGCTTTGAAGGTCCTGCCGTTTGTCCTCAATTAATTTTCTGGATGCCGACTCCGCTTGCTTACGCGATAGCCCATCACCTTGCAGGCGTTTGGCCTCAGAAGAAAAATATTGATCTAGCTGCGATAGATCGTAATCAATACGGCTTATCTCGGCCTTAATTGTAGAAACTGCACCTGGTTCCGCTCTGTTACCGGCAATTGGCAACAGCTCGGCAATCTCGTTTGTGTGAGCGTCATGGAGTTGCTGCAGGCTTTTTAGTGCAAATTCCCTAGGATCGGTTGTTTCGTGAATATCACGGGTCAATGTCAAATGGTGCGTCATGACTGCATCAATCTGTTCATTTGTGGGCACCAGGCCACTATCATCCAACGTGGATGAGCTTTCCACATCGGATTGAGGTGAATCTATCTTTGAAGATGATTTAATCGGTTTAGGCGCTTTAGCGCCACGCATTGCCCAAGCACCAAAGCCAGCTGGAAGTAATGTTGCAACGGCCAGTCCAGTTGGATCTAAAGGATCATATTGTTTTGCCAAGTCATCGTAGTTTGCATTGGAGAGTATTTCCTTTGTTGCTGCTTGCTGCGCGATAAACGCAGCGGGACCGCCCACTACTGCAAGCCCAATAGTTTTTCCAATGGTGGACCCAGCGACCGGTATCAAAGCGCTGCCACCCGTCAATACTCCTGTCAAAGTGCCAACTTTAGTACGAGTAGTTTTATCCACCCCTTCAACAGCCAGATCTTCTGAAGTGGCAAGGCCTTCGCTTGTACCGAAAGCAGTAATACCAGCGACAGGGCCTGCAATCACAGAAGAGCCGATCGCTTTGCTTAAGCCTTTGGTAAGGCTGAATGTAATATTTTCAGCAGTAGATGCCGTGCTTGGATCAGGTCTTAGATTTCGTGCGAAGGTATACAAGCTTTCAGATTGAGGATTTCTGAATAGGTCTTCACCGGCCGCCAAGCGGTTTTGCATTGCTACTGATTGGGCTTTCTCTTCTTCCGTCTGACCGAAAGGGGAAGATGATGCTGCCCCATACGCCGTTACTGTTTTTCCATAAGCACCGGCGATATCTAGTACATTGGCAGAAATTTCTGTGCCGGCCGCCCCTAACGCTCGTGGGATAGTTGTCCACCCGCTATGTTTTGGCTTCGGCTTTGTTGGATCAAGCGGAAGTGATGCAGTAGTTTGAATCGCTTGGTCAGTTTCATCCTGGTAAGCATCGGCAAGCCCCATCATTGCACTCCGATGTAAATGGGTTTGCCTGCAGTGTTCACAACGGGCCGCCCTCGCACTATCACCGAATAGCGGCCGTTGCCTGCAAAACCTAACTCTTGGCCAGGCAGTGTTTGTAGAAAGTCTGCCAGAGGTATTTCTATGCCACCGGCTCTAACTTTGCCATCAGGCACCTGGGCTTTCATATCCTCCGGACTTACAGAGCGCAGCTTCTTGTCCAGCTGTTCTTCGTCAACACCCGGCGGCGCAGGCAACCTTTTGCCATTATGCTTAATCACATCACCGCTAATTGCCAATCTGAAAGCTTTATCGATATCATCTGAACCAACTTTCCCACCATTTTCTAGTGAAATGCCGGCAAGGATCAGGTATGTGGCGTCTTTTGTAGCTTTGGATAATTCTTCATTTGGGAATAGTCCTTCGACTTTATTCGCAATTGTGGCTCTCCACCCCGTCACTTTCGTGTCATCCTTCATCACGGTACCGTCTTTTATAGCCTGCGAGCCTTTAATAATCAGCTCTGATGTATTCCTGGGCGGAACTGTCTGATTACCCCAAAAATTAGTTGCCCCGGTTGTTTTGGAATTAGCGAAATTAAAAGCCAATGCTAAAGCACGATCATCTTTATCAAGCTGCAAAGCCAAGGCGCTAGCGTATTTAGGAGGCATTGAGGTTGCAATCTGTGAGATGGCCTGGGATTTAGCCTTAGGCTGTAATGTATTGAGCATATCCCTCAAACCCGATGCCTCGGTGGCATCGAGAGGAGAAATTGTTTTACCGGCCCACATGCTGACTGTGTCCGTTTGTTGTAGACGGCTAGTGATAGATGCTGCAATGTTTTGAGGGTTAGACATGTCCAGCGGTGCAATCTGTGAAATAACACCACGCTCCAGCCCAGCACGCAAAGGATCTTCATTAATATCCTGCTTAGAGGCATTCAGGACTTTAGCAACCTGTTCACGCCGTTTATCAAGCCCGGGATTTCGTCCATTTGTTGCGATCTGTTGATCAATCGCATCCAGCATGCCTTGCTGCTGCCGGATAGGCTGCATGGCGATACCACCGGTTTCTTTAGCCTGCTGGGCTATGATCTTTACCCCTTGGTTGAAGGGGGTACCGGAAGTATCTTTCAGGACTCGATCAATGTATGCAGGATCAAGGACCGAACCCTTATCCGATAGGGACTGGAAGGTGTTAAATGATGCCTCTGCACTTCTGAGCCGGCGTTCATTTTCTCGCTCTGCCCTGTTGGCGACAGCTTCTGCTTTTTGAAGATTTGCCGATTTGTATGTCTCGATCGTATTAAAGAGCTCGGACTTTTTATGTGGATCAAGTGCGGAAAATGCTTCCGTACCGAGTAACCCTTCTATTTTGGAAAGTGCTTTCGAGTTTTCGCGATTTGAGTGTATGTGATCGTAAGCAAGATTAAAGCTGGTTTTCTCACGGAAGCCCTGTTTCATCTTTGCAATCTCATCAGCGGAATACTGGGCAGAAGGCCCAACGCTATCTAATACCTGATCAAGCTTGGCAATCGAACCAGGCAAATCGCGCATGGCCTGGCGTTCAAGTCCTTCCATAGTAACTGTCAGACCACTTTTTATGTCTTCAACGTTTTTAGTGAAAACGGCTTTATCAATATCCCTAGTGAATGAACCGCTGAACTTGTCAATTTGTGCTTTGGCAATTACAGCGTGGCTATCAGGCATTGACCTCAAATTATCAGTGGTAACTTTCGAGGATGCTTCACGCCATTTACCCATGGCTTCATCTTTAGATATTTTTCCAGTCGATATATCTTGCTGAAATTGTTGCTGGAGATCTGCAAGATTATTTTCTGTGGAAACCAGGACACCTGCAGCAGTGGCTTTATCTGCTTCCTCTCTAGCCTTTAATGCTACTGCAGCGGTTCGTTTTTCCTCAGCGGCCTGCTCTACAAGCATAGTACCGGCTATGGCATTACCAGCATTTCCTGCTTGCTCGAGAGCCTCACCAGTAGCACCAGCATTAGTTACAGATACAATTCCAGATTGTGGCTTAATTAGGGAATAGCCAAATTCCCCCATTGGGATTTTCATGCGTAGTTCCCATAGCTCATAGAATTGCCGTCATTGATATTGGTTAAATTAGGTCCTTGAGAAACTGTTTTCCAGCCGCTAGCCACTTTGGCGCCAGTAGATAACACGCTACTTACGCTCTTAACGTTAGCCGCATTTCTTGCTAATTTACCCTCTTGAACAAATCCCTGTGCTTGCGCAAGCTTACGTTTGGCGCCGTAATCTCCATTAAGAATGGCCGTTAACGCGTCGGTCTCAGTGTTTTTTATGATTTCTGCATTTATTGTGTTAGCCGTGCCCTCATTCACATCCACACCTGAAGCAGCAAGAGACGCCCGGGCCTGTCCGGCAGTTGCCTTACCTGCCTTGCGAATCTTCTGCGCCTGCACTTGGGCGGCACCGCGTTCGGCTTCCGCGTCGGCGGTTGCCTGGTCGGCTTGGTAATTTAGCTGCGCCTGTTCGTTCCTTGCCCCAGATTGTTGGCCCATCACCGACATTACTGTCGATGCTCCTGCTAATACGTACGGTACGGCTGCCCATCCCATGATTATTTCTCCAATTCCTAACTATCAAATCCAGATTGTTTTTTACGTAAAGGGCTTGTTGATCGACTTCTGATCCTGGGGCCCGTATAGTCAGTAAGCTTAGATATCTCCTTCTCGAATCTAAGGTCCATATCACCGGTAGGTCCATTCCTGTTTTTACGAAGTAATGCTTCCACCATGCCGATAAACTCATCTGCGTCGTTGTAAAGTTCTTCGCGGTGAAGCATCAGCACAATGTCTGCATCCTGCTCAACTTCTCCGCTATCTCGGAGGTCAGACATTAGAGGTCGCTTATCCTGACGGGCTTCAACACCTCGATTTAGCTGGGCTAAAGCGATGATTGGAACATTAAGTTCTTTTGCAAGATTCTTGAGACCGCGGGAAATGGATCCGATTTCCTGGGTGCGGTTATCGCCCTTTCCAGTCATCAGTCCCAAGTAATCGATTACCACAAGATCCAAGCCATGCTGGCGACGAATCCGCTTAGCCTTTGCCCGGATCTGATTCACTGCAATAGCAGGCCGGTCATCAATAAAAAGTTTAGATTTGAAAATTTCTCGTTTCGCTTTTGTCATTGCGTCCCAATGATTGTTTTCACGTGTACCTGAGCGCATTTGATGCATGCTTACACCAGACCTGGCCGCCAAGATACGCATGCCAATTTCTTTAGATGACATTTCCAGAGTATGGAAAAGGACGGACTTACCAGATCCTGCAACCCGATCGGCAACGTTACAAGCAAATACAGATTTACCGACGCTTGGGCGCGCGGCAACGATAACAAGTTGACCTGGCTCAAGGCCGCCGGTATATGAATCGAACTTATCAAAACCGGTGGCAAGCCCTGAGAATCCATTTTCCTGATCAGCTCGGTTGTCTATATCTTGCAGGACAGCGTCGACAGCTTGATCGAGTTGCTGCTCAGAACCATTCTGCTTTTGGAAAAGTTGGAAAATTGACTCTTCCGCACCAAGTGCAAGTTTTTCAGCGTCGCTTTCGACACCATGGCACGCAGATTGAAGTTCTGCCGCTAGGGTTAAGAGTGATCGGAGCATCGATTTCTCTCGTACGATTTCGGCGTATCTGCGAATATTTGCTGCGCCTGGAGTGTTTTGAGCTAAAGCCCCAAGGTAAGCAATACCTCCAACATCATTAAGCTTCCCAATTGAATCCAGTGACTCAGCTACCGTTACGATGTCTGCCGGCTGATTGATCTCTATAAGTTTCGATATTTGTTCAAATATTAGCTTATGGTCGTGCCGATAAAAATCAGATGCGACCGTAACATCGGTAATCCGATCCATTGCATCATTTTGGATTAATAAACCACCGAGAACGGATTGCTCGGCTTCGGCGGAATTTGGAGGTAATAGCAACTCTGAAGTAATCATGCGGCAGCCCTCCTCGCTTGTTCACCAGCTGAAGTCCATTGAGCAAGCTCACCATCTTTTATGTACCATAAGTCGTAATAATTCTTCCTTACAGACATTCGATATGCAGCTCTCCAATCTAAATAATTTTTTGGTTTACCCATATAAGCGATTTTGAATTCGTTCCAGCATGCAGAAAGCATTTCAACTGATATTCCAACTTTCTCGGCATAAGAAAAAATGGGGTCATCATCTTCAATAGGTCTCACTTTGTTAGCTTTGCATTGGTCTAAGAATTGGATCAAAGTGACGCCTGTTTCCTTCCTTTTTTTATTTTTATGAGAAGAAGCGGGTGTTGTATTTTCTTCAATGCTTAAATGATTTAATTCTTGTTTAGTGGTTATTCGCTGGTTATTCGCTGGTTGTTTGTTGGTTGCCTCTTGGTTATCAGATTCCTCATGGGCTTGATAAACGTTATAATTTTCAATGGTATAGATGCTAAATTTGTTGGTGGATTCGATGGTTAAAATTTCAAGCTTTTCTAGGCGGTCTAAACCCGTTCTTATTTGTTGTTCTGTTTGATTTAGTTTGATCGCCAACACTTTTCTGCCACTCATATACTGACCACGCTTAAGATCAATTAGGCCATGAGGACTGCCTTGCCTTCGGGGTGTATGTGTTGCATTCAGCAGAATGAACATGAAAAGCGCTAATGTGTTTGGTATCTGCATCAATCCGCTGTCCTCAATCTTTCGCCAGACTTTGACGTATCCACGATGCATTACCTAATCCAGTCCATTTTTCTATGATCGTGTTCAATGTAAGCAATGCGACGACGACATTCATTTACCAAGGTATCTTGGGATATAGGATCGAATTGATGTAGATAAGCCCAGCACTTAGCTTTTTCACCCCATATAACGATGAATGAGCCTTCTTTTGAAGATGCGTGCCAAGCCCCTCTGATATTTTGCAAAGTTAAATAACCGCGAAAATAAATCTCGCGATCAACTCTTGAGTGTTGGGATTGCGCAGCCATTTGAGTTATGCAGCTTTACGCTTGGATTGAATAAACGAATCAATCCAGGCATCAACTTCATCCTCCACCCATACAACAGGAGAATTTTTTGCATTACTAAACTTTACTGGCTGTGGAAAATTAGTATCGTACTTTGGAGATTTCTTGCTGATTTTTAAATAAATGGCACTTCTTGATAAGCCGATCTTTTTCTGTAAATCGGAGATTCGGATGAGATTGTTAGACATTTTGCACAGCCTTGAACTAATTAGGACAGTGCTAGAGTAATTTTAGATAATTGTGATCAGTATTTAATTACCCCCTTTTTTTGAATTATTTGAGTTTTGGCATAGAACCTAGCTTTTCCCATGCACTAGGTGTTAACTCAAGATCACCATGGGGGATTAAGCCGGTCAATTTTTCCGGCCATACTCCATTGTTATTCAGAAGAATGTTAACCAACTGCTCGAGGTCTAAGGTCTTATTAGGAATTCGTTGCTTCAATGTTTCTTTTGCATAGCGCCATCTTTGAGGCATCGGCCATTCTTTAGAAGAAATCCTCCTTGAAGTTTCTTTTGCAAACCATAATTCAAAAATTTGCTCAATTCTTTCTGGACCCAAGGCCAATCCAGATGAATCACTTCTTTTGAGAATTGTTAAAGCAGCATTACCAATGGCTTCAGCAATTCCGAGCTTCGTACCCTTAGATCTACGAGGTAAACCCCAAGACAACAATTGAAACATCGTCCTGGCAATGACTTCATCCATTAGCGCTATTTCAGGATCATCCTTGTTTTTAGGCCTGCCTCTACCCCTTTTTGGAGCATTTTCAGAATGGGATTCACTCATATCTATAACTCACGAGGTCAATAATTAGCATCGTTCGCTGCTTTTGCATCTATCTTGATACTTGCCCAACTTCTGATTTTTATTAATGCATCAGCCCACTCGTTTGGTTGAACAATCCGCCAATTTTTATCCGGCTTTGGCCATACTCTCTTTATTCGAAAATAATCGATGTCTGGCCAAGTTGGATCTGCGGGATTAACCTTTTTTGAACATTTGTATAAAACACAGTAGCAAGGCAACCCAGACCTCTGAGCAAGTTTAGTAGTCACTGTAACTGGCTTATTCATCTGGCCAACGTCTTGAGCAGTTTCAATTAATGCAATTGGTTCTTTAGATCCATCATCAAACTCGACGTATAAAGCACCATCCAGATCGATCATGGATAGGGTTTGCGCCTTTTCTATGCCAACAAAACGGCGAGTAGACATGCGCCGATGCCATGCGGAGTAAGTCATATCGCGGGTGCCATAACGCTCTTCTTGCATCATCAATCTCCCGTTCGACCTAATAACTTATTTTTGAACTCCTGGAAATCTTCATCCATCCTGGCCACAGAAATAGGTGTCAATAAAATATCGCCGGTTTCCACAATTGAAATTATTTGTGCGATCACGTTTGTGAAATCGGCAATAGCCTCTTGCGAGTACTGATATGGGCGGCCTAAAACATTACAAGCATTTATTGATTTAGCTAGCAGTCCAACGGCTTCTGTTGCAGTTTCCCTAGCTAATGCGCGCGCGGCTTCTCTAGTAAGTGGATTCATCTCACCCCCCCCATTTCATTTGATGAGATAGCCAGAAGGTATTCCGCAAAAATGGGACTTCTCTCAAAAATTAAGAGCTCATCAGGAGTTAGCAAATTGTATTTATGCGCTGCAATGCAGTTGCTAATTAGATTATCTTGGATGGGAATTCTTTTTTCGCGATCACGAAACCCTTCAAATTCATTCAATCTATTCAATAATGACGAAAGATCCATTGTCAGGTGATTGCCTTCATCATCTATAACATCCTCATGCACTGGGCCGGCAAGCCCAAGGGAACCACCCAGCCACTTCAATTTTCCTTTTGAAGGAAGGCTGACTGATTTATTTAAAAAATATGGATGTGGTACAAGCTTAATTTCTGTTGCTGTAGAATTGTTGACAGCCATGATGTAATACTCCTAGTCAGTATTGCGTTTGGTTAGGCTTCGCTGGCATTCCCGTCAAAGTAAGCCAGCGTTGCCGCTTTACTCATGTTCCGCATGAGTGACGGTAAAACTCTGTTACATAGATATACTTAAAATTACTTCTTGGAAATATGCCCTTTACAGTCAATCACTAAAGTAGATATCTCTACTCATCTCCATTTGTAGGTACAGGGCTATATCGGGTTATCCCCTTTCTCGATATAGCCTTTATTTTAAGCAGTCTTTATCTGCAGTACCTTTGCTCCATTCCGCATTAAATCCAATTCATCAGCCCACCATTGCGCAAGTTTGGCACGCTCAGTCCTATATTCAGCTTGGTTGTAAGTACCGCGTATTTTGTTTTCGTCTCCATGAGATAGCGCTGACTCGATCACATCCTTATGGAATAGCCGGCTTTCATTGGCTTGGGTGCTAAAGAAATGCCGGAAGCCATGAGGAACAATTCTGTAATCTACCCAAACACGCCTCAATGCCATAATTAATGTAGCGTTAGATATGGGTTTGCTGCCAGTTAAATCAGGTAGGACATATCTTTGATAACCAGTAAGGGACTTAAGCTGCTGCAGCAGAGCAATTGCTTGACTTGATAGCATGACAGTATGAGGCTTGCGCATCTTCATCCGGCTAGATGGGATTTCCCAAACTCCTACGTTTAGGTCGAATTCGTTCCATTCAGCCAGTCTTAGTTCCCCGGGCCTTACTCCTGTGAACATAAGGACTTGAATTGCAATAATAGTCTCGACCCTCCCGCCGTACTCAACAAGTCTTCGCATGAACTCACCTGCATCAACTCTATTTTTGAGCGATGGGTAATGTTCTTTCTCGTGCGGTGTTTTAATCTTTACCACATTGGCTGGATTATCCCCAATCCTCAGCCCATCCTCAGTTGCATAATCGAATATCTCTTTCAGCCAGGCTTTGGTTTTCTTCGCCAAGGTAATGCTGCCTCTGGCCTCCATTATTTTCAGAGCAGACTTAATAACTGGTGGAGTAATTTGACTTATAGGAATTTCCCCCAGTCTCGGCAGTACATTAACTTTAATCGTTGAACTGATCTTTTTGTGATATGCCGGTGAGATGTACTTCTCAGCTAGCCAAGCCGTATATACAGCGCTAAAAGTAGCATTTGCAGCAAGTATAGAATTTGCCTTTGCAATCTTCTTTTCTACAACAGGATCTTTGCCATTAGAGATTTGAGATTTGTTTTGCCTGGCCATTTCCCTAGCCTGGCTTAGTGAAATTACTCCATACACACCAAGTTGAATAAGCTTAGGCTTGCCGGCCACAGTCGATCTAAATTGAAAGTACTTAGAACCATTGGGATGAATGAGGACAAACAGGCCTTTTCCGTCACGGAGGGTATACTGCTTTTCAGCAGGTTTTGCGTAACTGATTTTCTTGTCATCAAGAAGTTCTGCGGCCATGTAACATCCAAAACGTATAAAATTGATATGTATAAATGCTATTTATACACTTTTTATACGTATTTTTTGTGGATGTCAATGGACAACTATGAATAGAAGTGAATAGCTGTAATTACTAATAGGTTGCTTTTTATATAAAAAGTGAATTGAAGTGAATTGCTATGGACTGTTTTTTGGTGCCCCCGACACGAATCGAACGTGTGACCCTCCCCTTAGGAGGGGGATGCTCTATCCACTGAGCTACGGGGGCATGGTCTTCTGCAAGGCAATAAGCAGAAGGGTTTCAGCGGTTTTTATAAAAATCGGCGCTCCGCAAAATACAGGTTGCTCCGCAATTCCGAAAATATAAAACCGCTGCAGTCCGACATTATAACCAAATTGGTCGTAATGCCGGCAGTGGAAATTTGATGGGCTACTTAGGCAGCAAAGCAGCATCCGGCGCGTTTCAGGCCATCATCGGATTG
>Ga0247731_1000369_pt1 | contig 12581 bp, 6 predicted proteins | sample UWRJL088202R2_FD_180938 | JGI IMG/M metagenome (GOLD analysis project Ga0247731, IMG submission 180938) | Plant litter microbial communities from Arlington Agricultural Research Station in Wisconsin, United States - UWRJ-L088-202R-2 | ecosystem: Environmental > Terrestrial > Plant litter >...
CCATCTTCTTTGCGACCATCACCCTGATGGGTCTCGGCTTGGGGCCGCCGGTGATCGGTCTCCTCAGCGATTTCGTGTTCGGTCCCCATGCGCTGGGCAAGGCCCTTTTCTGCACCGCCGCTGTCGTGTCGCTGGTGGCGTCAGCGCTCGCCGTGGGCAGCCGAAACGCCTACGCCCGCGTTACCGAGGCCGCCGCAATCGATCGCGGCTGGGCGCCGCAAGAGACGCGTGCCTAGGGCCATGGCTGAACAGTTCACCCATTTCGCGCCCCGGCCGGGCGAGGGCAACGCGTTCGCGCTCTATCGCGATCTCTATTCCGGCGGCGTCGACGTGCATCCATTCGGCGAAAGGTTTTTCGCCGAAGTCAGCGCCTGGCGGCTGGCGGGCATTATCCTGTTTGATCGTCGATTGGCGGGCGTGGCGCATGAGCGGACCGCCGAGCGCCTGCGGCAGGACGGTTTCGATCACTTCACCGTTCAGCTTCTTGTTGAAGGAGCGTTCGAGATCGACAGCGGCGCCGGCTATGTCGCGATGGAGCCCGGGCAGATCGCGCTGCTCGACATGACGCGCCCGACCCGCAATCGCGTCCATGCCGCCCGCGTGATCACGGCCAGCGTTTCGCGCGAAATGGCGCATACCGCCCTGGGCTCAACGGTCAACCAGCAGGGGCGGTTAATCGATTCTGACAAGGCGTTACTGCTCGCCGACTACATGAAGTCCTTGACGACCCGCGCGTCGCAGATCGCCGAGACCAATCTGCCGGCCGTGTCCCGGGCCTTCGTCGACCTGCTGGCGGTCGCGGTGGAAGGTGTCGACATGGGGCGAGGAGTCGATCTCCGGCGGCTGGAGTTCGCGCGGCGCGAGTCGGTGAAGCGCTTCATCGAGGCCAATCTGCACGCCGAACTCTCGCCCGAGATGATCTCCGAGGCGACCGGGGTTTCACGCGCGACCCTGTATCGAATATTTCAAGCCGACGGGGGGATCGGGCGCCTCGTTCAGGCGCGACGCCTTGTGCGGGTGAGGGCGTATCTGAGCGATCCGACCGACGATCGGCCGCTGAGCGACATCGCTCACGACTGCGGCTTTCGCGCTGAAAGCCATATGAGCAAGCTCTTCCGAGACGCCTTCGCCGCGGCGCCTGGCGAGTATCGTCGGCAGTTGAGAGCCGCGAGCTCAGCCCAGGAGAAAACCGCGATTTCGAGACAGCGCTGGGCGGCTTGGGTAGAAGAAGTTCTTTGAATATTTCTTAAATTATCCCACCTTTTCCAAAGGTTGCACCAGTCTCACCGATGAGACGCTGATGCATGGCGGCGAGTCGCGACTTGCCTTCTTAAAGCCATGATCTCCTCGCGCCCGGCGCTTTTGGGGATGTTTGTCCCTAGGAGCTGCCCCGCATGTCCCGTCGTCGCCGTCTTGAACATGGTTCCTTGTTCGCCCTCTCGCTGCTGCCCCTGATGATGGCGGCTTCCGGCGCCGCGGCTCAGGCCTTGCCGAGCGGTGGGACGGTGGCTTCGGGCACGGCCGCGATCGGCTACACCAGCGCCAACGACATGACGATCACCCAGACCAGCGGGAAGGCGATCATCAACTGGGGCGACTTCTCGATCGGCCAGGGCAAGTCGGTCACGTTCGAGAACGGCACGGGCGCGACGCTGAACAGGGTGACCGGCGCCAACGTCTCCAACCTCAACGGCGCCCTGAACGCGACGGGCAGCGTCTACCTGATCAATCCCAACGGCGTGATCGTTGGCTCGACCGGCGTGGTCAATGTCGGCGGCAGCTTCGTGGCCTCGACGCTGAACCTCACCGACGCCAACTTCCTGGCCGGCGGCACGCTGACCTTCCAAGGTCCGAGCACGGCCGTGGTCAAGAACCTGGGCAAGGTCGGCGCCCTGGGCGGCGACGTCGCCCTGATCGCCGCCGCGGTCACCAACGAAGGCACGATCGAAGCCGGCGGCACGGCCGGCCTGGCGGCCGGCGCCAAGGTCTTGGTGCGCGAGTCCAGCGCCCGCGACAACCGCCCCACCTTCAACGTGATGATCAACGACGCCAGCCTCGATGGCGGCCGCTTCATGGTCGAGATCGGCGCGGGCGACGTCACCAACATCGGCGCCATCACCGCCGTGGAAGCCGAACTGCGCGCCAACGGCGGCAACGTCTACGCCCTGGCCGGCAACACCGGCGGCATGATCAACACCCGTGAGACCTACGGCAACAACCCGGCGCTGTTCAGCTCCGAAAACGGCAGCGGCCGGGTGTTCCTGACCGCGGGGACCGGCAGCGTCACCTCCAGCGGCACGATCACCGCCGAAGGCGCCGTCACCATGCAAGGCGCCCAGGTCGCCATCGCCGGCACGCACCTCCAGGCCGACGAATGGACGATCGACGCCAACAGCTTCACCATCGGCGACGCCGAAGCCACGGTCTTGAACGGCGCGATGGTCTACGGCGATTATGACGACGAGACCGGTGAAGACACAACGGGCGGCGCCTCTGTCAACATCATCGCGCGCATCGGCGACATCGTGCTCGATACGAGCGACGTCACGCTGAACATCGGCGACCGCGAACTGAACCTGAGCGCCTTCCGCAACGTGACGCTTAACGATGCGATCAGCGCCACTCGCACCTACGACTATCCCTGGTACACGAGCACCCAGACCGGCTACCTCTTCGCGCGTTCGGACAGCACGGGCACGGGCACGGGCGTCGTTTCCGGCGTGCGCCTGAACCAGGGAAGTGCCTACATCACCACCAACGTCGCCGACTACAGCACGTACAGCATGATATTGGACGGCCTGTACGCCGCCAATCCCGACGCCGACTCGTTCGACCTGACCATGCTGGTCAACAGCTATGCCGACCTGAAGCGGATCGCGACCGACTACGACGGCGACCAGGCTGACGGCCGTTTCCTGGTGAGCCGCGACATCGACGCCTCGGCCTCGGCCGATGGCAATTATGTTGGCGCGGTGCTGTCCGGCGTCTTCCAGGGCGAAGGCCACACGATCTCGAACCTGCAGGTCACGGGCACGGACGCCGGCCTGTTCGCGGGCATTCAGAACGGCCAGGTCAATAACCTGAACCTCGCCGGTGGTTCGGCCACGGGCAGCCTAACGGCCGGCGCCGTTGCCGGCTGGATGATCTATGGCGGCATCAATGGCGTGACGTCGTCGATGAACGTCAGCAACACCGGCACGGATCCCGACACGCTGACGGCCGGCGCGACCGGCGGCATCGTCGGACGAGCTTACTCTGCCAACGTCGGATCGAACGAAGTCAGCGGTACGGTGACGGGCGCGAACAAGGTCGGCGGCATCGTCGGCCATGCTGTCGGGGGCAATACGAACTACAACGTCTTCAGCGGTGAGCTCACGGGCGTCGATCAGGTCGGCGGGATCACGGGCCTGGCGGAAAACAGCAACGTCTACGGAGGTCAGGTGACAGGTTCTGTCGCTGGACGAGACAACGTCGGCGGCGCGGTCGGTCGGTTCAACGGAAGCCAATATTATCGTGTGAACTATACGAATGTCAGCGGGACCGTGACCGGCAGTGGCTCCAACACTGGCGGCGTGATTGGCCTGATGGACGGCGCCCACCTCTCAAACAGCACGTTCTCGGGCGCGGTGGTCGGCGTTGAGAATACCGGCGGCCTGGTCGGAAGCGTCCAGAACAACTACGGCGCCAACAGCGGTGTCGTCGAGTACAGCACCGTTTCGGGCAGCGTCACCGGCGGCGATTACACCGGCGGCCTCGTCGGTTTGTTGGCCAACTCGACCAGTCTGTACGGCTCCGTTTCGTCAGCCACGGTCGTTGGGCACGACAATGTCGGCGGCGCGGTGGGCGGAAATAGCGCCAGCAATTTCTATAGCGCGGTCGCTAGCGGCTCGGTGACGGGCAGCGGCCAAAACGTCGGCGGCCTGGTCGGCGTGAGCAGCGGCGCGATCCGCGACAGCAGCGCCAGCGGCGATGTTGTGGGCAGCGGCGGCGTCGGTGGTCTGGTCGGCTACTCGATGGCGAACATCGAACGCAGCCACGCAAGCGGCACGGTCACCGGGCGCGACGCGCAGGACAGCGGCGACAACTGGATCACGACCAGCGTCGGCGGCCTGGTCGGCTTCAGCTATTACAGCAGCGTCTACAATTCGTCGGCTTCGGGCGCGGTCGGCGGCGAGGGCGCCTATTTCGGCGGTCTCCTGGGCTATGCCTATGGCGCGACCATCAATGACAACTTCGCGACCGGCGCGGTCAGCGGTCAGCATGTCGTCGGCGGCCTGATCGGCGCTGCCGGCAGTGTCAATCTCAGCACCAACTACGCCACTGGCGCGGTGACCGGCGGCGTCTATGACGGTCCGCTTGACCTCGGCGACGAAGCGCCGGGGACGGGCGGCCTGATCGGTCTCGTCCGCGATAACGCCAGCATCAATACCAGCTACGCCACCGGCAAGGTGATCGGCGCCGACAACACCGGCGGCCTGATCGGCTTGGTCGCCAGGACCATCGATATCCAGAACAGCTGGGCCAACGGCGATGTCAGTGGCGGGGAGCATGTCGGCGGGCTGATCGGCGGGATCACGTTGGACAGCTATGCCTCGGCCTCGATCTCCAACACCTACGCCACGGGCAAGGTGACGGGCGACATCGGCGTCGGCGGGCTGATCGGCTACGTCTCCGGTGAAAGCCAGTACGACAGCGATGCGGAAGAGACCTTCACCTCCGAGATCACGCTCAACGACAGCTACGCCAGCGGCGCGGTTTCGGGCGACTTCAAGGTTGGCGGCCTAGTTGGCGAGAACAACGGCGGGCTCTTCAACATCAGCCGGGTTTACGCGACGGGTTCGGCGACGGGCACTGACAAGGTCGGCGGCCTGATCGGCTATATGCACACCGGCCTGACGATCTCCGAGGGTTACGCCACCGGCGCGGTTTCGGGCGGCTCGGCGACGGGCGGCCTGTTTGGCCACTACGATGCCAGCAGCTCGGTTTCGAACCTCTACTGGGACACCGACTCCAGCGGGACCCTGATCGCACGCGGCAATGACGCGGCCAATCTCGACAACACGACGGGCCTGACCCGCGACCAGGCGTTCGAGCCCGAGTCCTATGCCGGCTTCGGCAGCGGCTGGATCTTCATCAACGGCGTTCGCCCGTTGCTGGCCAGCGAGCAGTCGTCGATGATCAACAACGTCCACCAACTGCAACTGATCGGCGGCACCGGCTCCTATGCGCTGGCCCGCGACTTCTCGGCCAGCGAGACCGTCGGCGGCGGCAGCAGCGTGTTCAAGGATGGCTTCGTCACCATCGGGGCGACCAGTGGCGGGTTCTCGCAATTCAACGGCCAGTTGAACGGCCAGGGCTATGCGATCTCGGGTCTGAAGATCGTTCGCAACGCCAGCGACAATGGCGGTCTGTTCGACACCATCGGATCCAATGGCCAGGTTTACGACCTCAAGCTGGTGGGCGGTTCGGTCGACGGCGAGGGGGCCGACTATGTCGGCTCGATCGCGGGCCAGAACTTCGGCTGGGTCGAGGCCGTCTCCAGCTCGATGGTCGTGAGCGGCGGCAACTACGCCACCGGCGGCCTCGTGGGTTACAACGGCGGCGGGATCGGGACCTCGGCCTTCAAGGGTGAGGCCACGGGTACGGTCACCGGCGGCATCGCGGGGCAAAATCAGGGCTACATCGTCGACAGCTACTCGGCGGCCACGCTGACCGGCGCGAACAAGGTGGGCGGCATCGCCGGCTTCAATAGCGGCGACGGCGACGAAACGGGCGTCATCGACACCGTCCTCAGCACCAGCACGCTGGTCGGTCAGAACAAGGTCGGCGCTTTGGTCGGCGGCTCGTTCGGCGGCTTGGTGAAGTACGGCCGCTGGAGCACCACGGTCAGCGGCGATCTCGCGGCAATCGGCGAAAACAACGGCACGGTCGTCGAGAACACCCTGGGCTACTCCACCGCCGACCTTCAGGACGAGAGCAAGACCGCGGAGGTCTATGCAAGCGTTGACGAAGAAGGCAACAACATCGACGGCTTCGATCTGCGGAACGTCTGGGCTCTGGGGACCGGCGCCGCCATCTCCGGCGACGGCCAGGCCCACTTCGCCGAGCTCTATCGCGCCGACAACATCTTCGTGGTCGATGCTCGCAGCCAGGGCACCTACGGCGATAGCAGCTTCGACAACGAGAGCTATTCGAGCTGGGGCTACTGGCGCGACAACACCAGCTTCAACGTTTCCGTCGACACCAGCGCCTTCAACGAAACCACCCACGCCGGGACCTATCACCTGAACGTGCAGGCGACCGTCAGCGGTCCGGGCTCCTATCGCGTCATCAAGCTGGACACCCTGACGGTCGGCAAGCGTCAGGTCTATATCGACCTGAACGGCGGCGTGACCAAGACCTATGACGGCACGAACACCGCCGTCCTGACCAACGAGGCCTTCACCCAGTATAACGTGATGGACGGCGACAGCCTGACCCTCACGGCAACCGGGACCTACGCCGGCAGCGGCGTCGGTTCGGGCCTCACGGTCACCGCGGACAACCTCGTCCTGGGCGGCGCCAACGCCGGCGACTACGAGATCGGCAACGGCGGCTCGATGGTCAGCAACGTGGGCTATATCAACCACGCGTTGGTCACTGGCACGTCCACGTCGACCAAGACCTATGACGGAACCACGGCCCTCGGCGCCAACGCCACGACCGGCTTCACGGGTCTGGTTGGCGAAGACACCCTGGCCGCGACCTTCTCGAACGTGGTCTATGCCGACAAGAACGCCGGGACCAACAAGGCCATTACGGGCAGCGTTTCGGTCGACCTGAGCGACTCCAACTACGCGGTGACGTCTTTCGACGTCGCCGGAACGGGCCAGATCGACGTCAAGACGATCACGGCCGGCCTCGGTGGCTCCGTCACCAAGACCTATGACGGCGCGACGACGGCGACCCTCGGCGACAACCTCTCCCTGTCGGGTGTGGTGGAAGGCGATACGGTCTCGGTCGGCGCCAGCGGCGCTGCCTATGCGGACAAGAACGCCGGCACGGGCAAGACCGTCACGGCCAGCGGCCTGACGCTCGGCGGCGGCGGCGCGGGCAACTATGTCCTGGCTTCGGACACGGCTTCGGCCGCCATCGGCCAGATCAACGCCAAGGTGATCACGGCCGGCCTCGGTGGGACCGTCACCAAGACCTACGACGGCACGACGGCGGCGACCCTCGGCGACAACCTGGCCCTGTCGGGCCTGGTGAGCGGCGATACGGTCACGGTCGCTGGTGGCGGCGCGGCCTATGCCGACAAAAATACCGGCACGGGCAAGGCCGTTACGATCAACGGCGTGACGATCGCTGGCGCCGACGCTGGCAACTACGTCCTGGCATCGACCACGGCTTCGGCCGCGATTGGCCAGATCAACGCCAAGACGATCACGGTCGGCCTCGGCGGGACCGTCACCAAGACCTACGACGGCACGACGACGGCGACCCTCGGCGACAACCTGGCCCTGTCGGGCCTGGTGAGCGGCGACACGGTCACGGTCGCCGGTGGCGGCGCGGCCTATGCCGACAAGAACGCCGGTACGGGCAAAGCCGTTACGGTCAACGGCGTGACGATCGCCGGCGCAGACGCGGGCAACTACGTCCTGGCCTCGACCACGACTTCGGCCAATGTCGGCGTGATCGGCCAGAAGGCGCTGACCATCACCGCCGATAACCAGGTCAAGAACCGTAACGACCTCGATCCGGCCCTGACCTACGTGTCGACGGGCCTGGTGACGGGCGACGCCCTGACCGGCGCCCTGACCCGCGAGACGGGTGAGGCTGTGGGCAGCTACGGCATTCTGCAAGGGACGCTGAGCGGCGGCGGCAACTACGCCGTCACCTACAACCGCGCTCTGCTGACCATCAACCTGGGCATCCCGCCGGTCGAAAACCTGATCATCCCCTACATCCCGGCTGATGGCGGTGGATCGACCACCAACGGCGCTTCGAGCGGCAGCGGCGGAGCGGGCGGCCAGAAGGACGGCGGCACCAGCGTCGGCTTCCAACTGGCGGTCCAGGAAACGGGCGGCGACGAGCCCTCGACGCAACAGGATGGCGGTGACGACACCACCACCTGCGCGGTCGGCGAAGCTTGTCATTCGGCTCCCTACACGCAGGGCGGCTCCACGTCCGGCGCCATCCACTTCCAAGGTTTCATGCACTAATGAGCAAGCTCATCAAGACGGCGAGCGCCCTGCTGGGCGCGACCTTCGCCATCACCGCCGCCGGCGCCGCTCACGCCCAGGTGGTCGAACGGAACCTGCCGCCGGCCCCCAAGGCCGACGTGCTGACGCTGGGTCCCAACGCGGTGGCGTCCGACCAGGACGACACCCCGATCGGCCCGGCCCTCAGCGGCGTCGTGCTGCTGGGCCCGACGACCCCGGTGGCGGCTTCGCCCGCCTCGGGCGTCGACGCCAGCGCCGTGGCGCGTCTCAACACGCCCGAAGGCCAGGCGCTGCTGAAGCCGTTCCTGGGCCGACCGATCAGCAAGAAGCTGATCGCCGAGGTCGAGGCGGTTGTCGCCAACTACTATCGCCGCCAGGGCTACCCGTTCGTGGCGCTGCAAACCCCGCCGCAGGAGATCACCTCCGGCGTCGTGCAGTTCCGTGTCATCGAATTCGCGCTGGGCAAGGTCTCGGTGGCGGGCGCGACGCGCACCGACCCAGCCTATGTGACCAGCCACGTGCGCGTGGTTTCGGGCCAGCCGATCAACGGCAATCACCTGGCCGAGGACCTGGACTGGCTGAACCGCAATCCCTTCCGCCGGGTCGACGCGGTGTTCACGCCCGGCGTGAACCTTGGCGACAGCGACCTGCGCCTGCAGGTGTCGGAAAGTCGTCCGTGGCGGGCCTACGGCGGCTACGCCAACAGCGGCACGCCCTCGACCGGTCGCGACCGCTACTTCGTCGGGGCCAGCGCGCTGCTGGGCCAGGACGCGGTGCTGTCCTACCAGTTCACCGGCGGTGACAAGGCGTTCGACAGCACCCCGAACTACGCCAGCCACGCGGCGACCCTGTTCGCGCCCTTCGCGCCGCGCCAGGCCGTCCAACTGACGGTGTCGACTGTCGAGAGCAACGCCGCTGTCCAGGCGTTCGACATCAAGTCGACCACCACCGAAGTCACGCTCGGCTATGTCGGCGCGCTTTCGAACTTCACCGGACTGGTGGGCGATATCTCGGCCGGTATCGAAGCCAAGCGCCAGAAGCGCGAGATCTTCTTCGGCTCCACCTCGGTGCTGAACCAGCCGGTCGATGTCTACCAGCTCTACTTCGGCTGGAACCATGCGGCCACCGACCGCCTGGGCCGCTATGACGCCGACATCAGCCTGCACGTCAGCCCGGGCGGCGTCAGCGACAAAAATAGCGCCGCGGCGTTCAACGCCTATTCCAGCGGTCGCGTCACCAAGGCCGACTACGCCTATCTGCGTGGCTCCTATGACCGCGTCACCCGCCTGGGCGACAAGGGCGTCAGCCTGGTGACCCAGGTGATCGGCCAGTATGCCGACGTCGCCTTGCCCGAGAGCGAGCGGATCGGCTTGGGCGGCGCCAGCCTGGTGCGAGGCTACAGCCTCGACGACGGCGCCTTTGACCGTGGTCTGGTCGTCCGTAACGAACTGCGTGCGGCGGCCTTCAACAAGACTTTGGGCGCCGTGAGCCTGGCTCCCTACGTCTTCCTCGACGCCGGCTGGGGCAAGGACAAGGCGACCAGCAAGGAGAGCAACCCGCTCTCGACGGGCCTGGGTCTGGACCTGCGCGTCGCCAACCGGTTCAGCGTTGCGGCTACCGGCGGCTACGCCTGGAACGACGCTCCCGCCACCCAGGACGGTGACTGGCGCGTGGATATCCGCCTGACCGTCGCCTTCTAGGTTCTGGGCGTCAGGCTTGTGTAAGGCAGGGGCCGGACGATGGGCGATATCGCTCACCGTCCGGCCCTTCGCCGTTAAGGCCCGCTCCGGCGCCTAGAGCTAGGGCTTCTGGTTGGCGCGCGTGAGCTTGCTCGAGCCGCCGTTCGACGGTTAGGCGGAATGATGCCGTGCCGTAACCCTATCGTGACGGGGAACGACTGGACGCGCAGGGCCTCAGCCGCGCTGGATCACGCGCTTGGCCAAGGCCCCGAAGCCAAGCCCGATCACGGTCCAGAGCACGGCCTGCATGCCGACCGAGGCGATGCGGAAGTTCCACAGCACCGTGGCCGGAAAGTCCGCCGGGACTTCGTTGATCTGTGGCAGCAGCCGTTGCGCCACGGCGATGACGACGACATAGGCGCCAACCGCCGCGACCCCGGCGTTGAGCGGTCCGAGTCGGGCCAGCAACCGACGTCCCAGTTGCGAGGCCAGCACCGCCGCGGCCACGGAGAAGGCGATGATCAGGAAGAACGCCTGCGTGCGAAGAGCGACGGTTTCATGCTGGCCGACGGCCGGCGGCGTGGGGGGGTATTTCAGGGCCGGAACCAGCGCCACAACGACGAAGGCGATCGCCGCCAGCACCAGGGCCAGGCCGCGCGGGCTGAGCCGCGTCAACCTGCCGTAGGCGTAGGCGAACACCAGGGCGAAGATCCCGCCCACCGCCGCGCCGTACAGGGTGACGGCGGTCAGCAGTCCCAGGCCCTTTTGGACCGAGCGACTGACCAGTTCCGGCTCAGGCGCATGGACCATGCCGGGCATGGCGTGCACCTGCTCATGCGCGGCCTCGAAGGCGATGGCCAGGTCGACCTGAGGTTCTGCGAACGCGCGGGCGAACAGGAAGGCGAGCACGGCGGCGAGCACGCCGGCCAGCATGCCGCGCCAGAGAAGACGAGGAGTCATGATGCTTTTCGATCCCCGCCTAGTGGCAGGGGAAGCCCATCAGGTGGCGGCCGTCGTGCACGAACTCATGGACGTACATGCCCTTGAACAGCGACACCGCGCCTTGCTCGGTGCTGACGAAATAGAGACAGATAGCCGCCAGCAGGGCGCCGAACACAGCCCAGGGGATGATGTCCTTGATCGGGATCGCCGTGGTCCCGTCGATCGGGATGAAGACGTCGTCCGAAATCGCGTAGGCGATGGCCATCCTGGAGCTCCTTTCGGGATTTCGCGTCCCGGCGCTGATTCGCGGCCTGGGAAGGGTCTGACTCTCGACAGCGGAAAACCGCTCGTCGATAACAGTGGCGCGACCGTGCCGGGATTCCACCGGCTTCCTTCCAAGGCTTGCCTTCGAGCTAGGTGGGATCGCCCCATGCCGTCAAGATTTATCGGAGTCCGCCGTGGCCACGCGTCTTGTCTTCCTGTGTCACGCGGCGACCCGATCGATGCGGGAAGGGGGCTTTCCCGATCCCGAAGAGCCCCTTGACGAAGGCGGGCAGCACAAGGCGCAAATTCTGGGCCTCAGGCCCACCCCGGAGGTGGTCTTTGCCGCGCCGACCCTGGTGGCCCGTCAGACCGCTCAGGCGCTTGAGCTAGGGGCGCTTGTGGAGCCAGCCCTGGCCGATATCGACCACGGCGCCTGGCGTGGCCGGAGCCTCGTCGAAGTGCAGGCGTCCGAGCCCGAAGCCCTGATGGGTTGGATCCGCAACCCCGCCTTGGGCGCGCCGGGCGGTGAGACCTTCGCCAGCGTCCTGTCGCGTGTTTCGGACTGGATGGAAGCGCAGGCCGCGAGCGAGCGGCGCATCCTGGCGATCACCCATCAGGCGGTGATGCGAGCGGCCCTGGCCCATGTGCTCGACATCCCGTCCGCAGCGGCGTTTCGGATCGATATCGCGCCGCTGTCGAGGCTGACCCTGTCCTTCAATCGCCAATGGCGTTTCCAGGGACTGGCCGGCGAGGGCGGCTCCACCTGACCGCTTGACCGGCGCGGGCGCGGGCCTTACCCCGATGCACGAAGGCATGGAGGCGCGAGCTTCCGGGAATGCGGTGCGGCGATCTCGATCGCCCAATCCGCGGCTGCCCCCGCAACTGTGATCGTCCGACGATCATCGCGACACGAAGCCACTGGGCCGATCCTTCGAAAGAGGGGCTCCTGGGAAGGCGTCGCGATGAAGGGCGTAAGCCAGGAGACCGGCCTTCGAAAGATATGATGCAGGCCGGGCGGGGTGCACTGGCGCGGCTGAGCTGTCCGCGCGTTCGCCCGTGGTCCGCGCACCGTGACGTTCCCCCTTCAGGTCCGTGAACCGACTTGAAGGACGCGCAAATGGCCAGAATTCCGACGACCGTGGTGACCGGCTTCCTGGGAAGCGGCAAGACCACCCTGATCCGCAACCTGCTGGAAAACGCCGGCGGACGCCGCTTGGCCGTGGTGGTCAACGAATTCGGCGATGTCGGCATCGACGGCGAGATCCTGCGCGGTTGCGGTGTCGAAGGCTGCGCCGACGAGGACATCATCGAACTGGCCAATGGCTGCATCTGCTGCACCGTGGCCGACGACTTCCTGCCGACGCTGAAAAAGCTGATCGACCGACCAAACCCGCCCGAGCATATCCTGGTCGAGACCTCAGGCCTGGCTTTGCCCAAGCCGCTGGTCAAGGCCTTCACCTGGCCGGAAGTGCGCACCCGGGCGACGGTGGACGGG
>Ga0247731_1000370_pt1 | contig 12579 bp, 13 predicted proteins | sample UWRJL088202R2_FD_180938 | JGI IMG/M metagenome (GOLD analysis project Ga0247731, IMG submission 180938) | Plant litter microbial communities from Arlington Agricultural Research Station in Wisconsin, United States - UWRJ-L088-202R-2 | ecosystem: Environmental > Terrestrial > Plant litter >...
AGGAGACGGCTCGCTTGCTGGCCGACCAGGAGCTTTCCTTTGATGCTGTCCCGGCGCCGGGTCAAGTGGTGATCCTTCGCAGCGCGTCCAACGCGGCGCTGGGCGGTACTTGGTCCGACGTCACCCACCTCAGTCACCCAGATAACAACGCCCTGGCGGTCCGCGCCGCGCGCGCGGTGGGGCTGGACACCGCCGGCGTCGACTTTCTGTGCGGCGACATCAGTCGCCCCTACACCGAAACGAGCGGCGGCGTGTGCGAGATCAATCCCAAGCCGGGTCTGCACGGCTACCATCTAACGCCGGACTCTCCGGATTTGCCCGCCATCTATGTCAACCACCTGTTTCCTGACAGCAAAGATGGGCGGATCCCTCTGATTGTCATGCATGGCCTGGACGGGCGCCAGGCGGTGTCGACGCTCACCGTCTCCGACGCGCTGAAGGGGTCGGCGATAGGCGTCGCTGATCGTCACGGCGTGGACATTGCCGGCCGAACGATCGTTACGGGGCCTCACGATAGCTTCGATGGCGCGATCATGGTCCTGGCGGACCTGGACGTTGAGGTGGCCGTCCTCGAGGTTGGCGGCCTGGATGTCGCCCGGCGGGGCTTGGCGTACGACAGGGCGACCGTTTGCGTGCTGCACGGCCTGGACACGCGCCTTCCGGAGCCGTTGCGCGCGTCCGTCGCCCGATTGGTGGCCGACACGGCGCGGTCGCTCGTGGCCAATGCCGCCGACGACGCCGTCGTTTCGCTGGTCGGCGCGCGGCCAGACGTGTTCTGGTACGGCCAGGAAGGGCGTCCCGAGGCCGCGGAAGCCCTCTCCGCCGCGCTCGACGCGGCCGGCGGCTTAGTCTAACCGCGCGGTCGACACTTTCTCGGCGGGGCGAGGCGTATCGAGGGCGAGCATGGCGTCATGAAAAGCCCGCAGCGCCAACATGTTGGTGGCGCGTCGCAAGGGGTGAACCTCGCTGGGCGGGCGGCTGATATACGGATTGGTGTTGATTTCCCACACTTCCAGACCGCTACCATCCGGGCGCACGGCGTAATCGATACGGCCGTATTGGATCTTGGCGCGATCAAACACGGCGCGTAGCTGAGCCTCATGCGGGTTGGTCTTCACGTATCGGCCCTCCTCGGCCGCCAAGGCCTCGGTCATGATATCCGGCGTCTTGGTGATCCAGGACTGGCTGAACAGCACGTGGCGGGGCACGATGGCTTCGCCAATCCGAAAGGACGAGTACTTTCGGTACAGGCCATCGGCGCATCGCGTGTCACGAAACTCTACCGCGATGATATCATCGTCGCCCGCTTGACGCAGGGTCTCCGCCGCGTCGCGCAAGGCGGCTTGCGACGTGATCAGGTCGCCAACAGGACCGTCATGGCCGCCAGCGCGCCGCACCAGCGCGGGCAAGCGGATCGTCGCCGTGGGCTGAATCGGAAAGGCATGCGCGGTGAAGCTATTGGTGCCGTCGGCGTACAGGTCACGCAACAGCTGAAGCCGCCCCACGGCCTCACCGGGGTGATTGAGAAGCCTGCAGGAAGGGGTCGCGCGAATCTGGTCCGCGAGCTCGATCGCCCAGGCTGTCTCGTCGGGCGAGTAACGATCGAGGTCGCTGAAGATATAGGTTCCTCGCAAGGCGGGAGACCCGCGCTGCATGGCTTCTTCGATCGCCCATCCCTTTATCCGCGGCGTCAGGGTGGTTTTCCAGTGCCTCAGGAAATCGCCGATCGTGTAGGCGTGATCGCGGGTAACGACGTAATGGATCATGAGACGGTCGATGTCGGCGTTGGCGGCGCGAGGCGCTCCGGCACAGGGTCCAGGGAGTGGTGGGAGTGGCCGCAGACCCAACCCTCCGATGTCTTTTCAAGCACGAAGCTCGCGCGCCCGTGCCGGGAGAACCATTGGACATCCAAGCCGAGACCTTCGCTGCTCCAGGTGAGACCCAGCCAAGCCAAGTCACCGCCTTGCGATACGCCCCAGTCCATCTGGTCGAGATTGAAGTCGAAGTTTCGCGTGGTCGTCCAGATGTGGCGCCATTGTTGGTCGACCAGGGCGTCGAGGCCGTTCATCACGCGCGTGCGGGTCCCAAAGCCGACCACGTCGTCCTTGAACAGATGGCGGGCAGTGGGAATGTCGCCATCTCGAACCGCCTTGGCGAAGCGTAAAGCCCATGTGGCGAGCTCTTGGCGAATGACGTTCACGTCCATCAAAATTCGATTCGGCACACAACTAGAGTGGGAAGCACGGCGCTGTTTGATACGCGCCGCCTTGGCGACGAACCTGGCTTAACCCAGTTCAACGAGCCTTGCGGGATTTCTTGAGACCGGCGTTCGTTTCCGCGCCCGCGCATGGCCGATGAGCAAGGCGGCTCACTCCAAACCAGCGGCTTCATGCAATAAAAGAGATTTTCGAAAGCTTCGGTCCCTGTTGTCGCCCTGACGCGACCGCCGAAATCGGGCCTTCATGGCCAGCGCGGTCGCCGCGATTTTCGGCGCGGATTTCGTCCGTGGTTTCCTGATCCAGGTTCTGGACTTTCGCGATAACCCAAGCGACAAGATTAAAAAATACGGTGCGGTACTATTGGCCCCGCGGTCGTTGGGAGATCGAGACCATGAAATGGCTGCTCCGCTTGGAGGTATCGGCGCTCCTTCTGGTTTCCGGCGTCCTGGGCTTCCTGGGACCTTTTGGCACCTACCTCAGCGGCGATCTTTTCTCGCGTACCTATATTGGGGAATCCTGCTGTTTGGCGCGTACGCCACCGCCCGGCCGATGATGGAGGCGTGGCGCTGGACCGCGCGGCATACCCACCTGCCTCAAGCCCTCCTGACCTTCTGGGGCATGATGCTGTTCAGCATGCCGATCGCGCTTCTTTGGTAGGCGTCCGGGGTTTGGAGTCAGTCACCCCCGCGCCCCAAAGCCTTTCGCATTCTCAAGGTTTGGAGTCTCTGACACCCTCCACAATAACGCCCCATCTGATCGGCGACAGGGCCCGAAGCCATCCCGCTCGACCATTCCATCGGCCTTGAAGGTGTCCACAATATTCCATAAGATGAGGACATTGTGGAGATAGCCATGGCAAGCTCGATAACCTTGAACGTACGCGTTGGCGGCGCGTTGAGCGAATTCGTCACCGCCCAGGTCGGCGCCGATGGCGTCTACGAGAACGTCAGTGAATACGTCCGCGATCTCATTCGGCGGGACAAGAACGACGCTGAAGCCGTGGCGTTCGAGCGGCTCAGGGCGGAACTCACCCATGCGTTCGCCGCGCCCGACGAAACCTATCAGCCGCTGGACGCCGAAACCGTCATTCGCCGCGGCCAGGCGCGCTCTGGCGCGTGAACCGCTTTCGAGTTCAGGACAACGCCGGGCATCGCCTAGACGAAATCTACCGCTACACCCACGATATTTGGGGGCCAGCTCAAGCCGAGATCTACATCCGTGGGCTGTTCGAGCGATTTCAGGCCATCGCCGATCGCCACGCTCGATGGCGTCCGGTCCCGGCCGAGTTCGGCGTGGACGGTTATGCGTGTCGCTACGAGTCCCATTTCATTTATTGGAAAGTGTTGGGCAACGGCGAGATCGGCATCGTCACAGTGCTGCATCAGCGCATGCATCAACTTGAACGCTTCCGAGAAGATGTTTTCTTTTGATCAATCGCTTATGGACCGCAGGCACAACGCCCCTCCCCCGCAGGATGCCAAACGATTGCTGACGAATAAGGTATCTTAGACGCAAAGAACTGTAGCCGTCATTTAGCTCCCTGCCATGATGTCCGGTTTCCGGCGGTGGCCCGACTTCCGCACTCGACCCCTAGCCGACGCTCGGAAGGTCCGGTTTGGCGTCCGATGAGGGACCCTACGGTCGGCGCTCCTCGCCAGCTGCGTAGCGGTTCATATCTTGAAGGGCCGCTTCAAAGGCCTGTCTAATTTCGCCCTGGCTAAAGCACCTGTCCCAAAGCTCGGTCATCAAGGAAGTGATGACATTCTCCAGCGGCTGGATATCGGGATAGGTGTTTTGATCCCGAAATTTCGCGCAGGCTTCACCGAAGTCGTACGCCGCCGAGTGCGCGGCGAAGTAAATCTTCTCTTGATCGTCGAGAGGTTCCATCGCCAAACGCTATCATGCGCTAACGACGGCTTTCCACCCCGAACAGACCTTCGCCACGTCCGCTTCCCGGCATGGCGCCCAAGGTCCGGTTTCAGGCGCGCCCTTTATTTCCGCACCCGACCCAAGTCAGACATTGCAGAAGACGCAATCGACGGCGCGAGTTAAGCTCAGGCTATGAAAAGCGACCGGCTTGAGCATCTCCGAACGTGGTGGATTTGGCACAAGCAATCAGCGGGCCTCGTCATAGGCGGTTTGGCGCTCGTTTCGGTCACCTTGCTGGTGATGCCAATCATGGCCGCTACGAATGCCTCAGGCACAGTTGTTGGCTTTCGCAACCTCGCCCTAGAAGTTGGAAACGAGACTTACGCCGTGGTCGAAGTATCAGGGGGACGGTCGATGGTCAGGCTCGATCCCGGAAATAACTGCGTGGTTGGAAGTCCTATCGCGCTCCGGAAGCTGCGGGCGGTCACAGGCGTTCGCTACGCCGCGCCGCGTGGCTGCCGTTCTTCCGGTCTCGCTCCAGCGAACGGCAGCTAACCACCCCTTCAAGACGCTCGCTCCGCCTCGTCTAGGCGCGCTCGCCGAATCCTGCCCCCAACGCCCTGCATCTTTTGTGGGTGTCGTTGAACCGTCGCCTCGGTGATGCACTTACGTCTCGGCCTCAGAGTTCCGCCGCGTCTTAGTCCCGAAACAGAGACGCAACGCATGCGGAGGCCTAGCGACTGAAGGGCGGACCAAGTCGCAATCCATCAGACGTTGTATAGCTTACTATCTGTGGTAGGTAGGTGTGAGACGCGAGTCGCCTTCTTGGCGATCTCGAGGAGCGCCGGCTAGTGCATAGTACGCTTAAGGTAGCTCTAGCTGTCGCCTGCATAGGCCTAGCGTTCAGCGCCCCCAACGCTCCACTGGCTTATGGTCAGCAGGCGAAGCTCTCCCCTGATCCAGCTTCGGCGGTAGAGCTGGGGGCGAGAGGCAACGTGTCCGGCGCTGCGAGGGTCTCTGACACTATCGGAGCCTACTTTTCGGACCAAGATGGCCACGCCATCTTGCCTTATCGGGTTTGGACTGAGGCGCCTGTCGCGAAAGACGGTTCCCGCGCGCAAGTGCTGGCGACCGACGCTCGCCTCGAGGTCCACTTTGGTTACGGCCAATCGTGGCGCACCAGCCCGATGAACGACGCTGTCGCTCCCTTCACGACTACCGGAGAGGGCTACGCCGCATACACTTTCCAGGACGCGTTCGGAGCGCCACTTCAATACATCGGTACGTCAAACCAAGTCGAAATTATCAGAGGCTTCACGGGAATTGGCCCTGGAGTTGGGCAGTCGATAGACTCTGTCGCAACCGAAAGCTTGGTTCGGATCCGCCGTGATCTGCGAAAAAGGTCGGGTGGCGTCCTCAATTGGTCCGCAGCCTACCCCGGCTATAGGTGGGATCAGCTGCGGCCTGGCTCGGAACCATGGGCCGCGCTGGTCGGCTACGTCGCCGCCACCAAGACCTATTCGGCCAAGTACGGCCTGACCCCATGGTTCCGAGCGGTCGGAATTACCCAAGGTGCGGCGGAGAGCACTGCGGATACCGTCGACGCCGGACTTGAGCTGGGTCTGATGCTTGCCGAACTTGACGCTCTAGATGTCAACGGCGGCGGCGACCTGCTTCAGTTCTTCATCGACGTGACGCCGGCCATGGCCGGGAACATTACGCCCTATCCGCAGTCCTGGCAGCAGATAGCCTTCGCGCGAACAAACGCCAATGGACGAACCTGGCTGGTTGGCCCGCGGTATCAGTATCCTTACAAAGACGACATCCATCACAGCGCCGATGGCTACGCCAGGATCGGTGAGCAAGAGGCTTGGTCGAAACACGTCGTCCTCGACCGTAAGCTACCGTGGGAGCCGCTGTGGGCGACCTACACCGGCGACGATCCCGACGTCACGGTGTCGGGCAACACCGCCACCATCCAGGTCAACTCGCCGATCGGCGCGGTCGGCGGCGTCGTGCGCGACACCGCCACCATCGGCGCGGCGGCCAATGACGGCCTGGTCGTCAAGATGGGCGGGGTCGCTCGGGCGATCACGGCCGTCACCCTCAATGCCAACTCCATCATCATCACCTTCGCCGGTGCGGCCGTCGTCGGCGGCGCGGACTGCGAGGTGTCGTACGCCGCCTATGGCGCGGGCTCGGTCGCCGGGCAGCACAGCGGTGTGTGGGGCAATCTCAAGAAGGTTGGCCCAGCCTCTCGCTTCTACCCGAGCGAGACAGTCGATTTCTGGCTTGTGCCTTTCAAGGTCCTAGTTGTGGCTTCCTGACCGAAAAGCGCCTCGTCGTAGCAACATTGGCCTTCTAGCTAATGCGGGGGTCGAGGGTTGTTGAACCGAAAGCGGCTGCGTAGTTGTCCTGCTGGCCTCGTAGTTCCGCCGCGCTTGCATCCGATCCCACGGGCTTGCTCACCGCATGTGGAGGCCATGCGACCGAAGGGCGGACCAGGTCGCATCCCGCGCCTGCTGCGTGCTCGGCCCCCAAATTCAAACCGATCTATTTCCTCAGGCCGCCGGAGTTCGCGGATGCCTGTTGCTGCCTGGATTGCCCTGGCCGGACTGTTCGTGACGGTCAGCGCTTACGGCGCGACGTTCGCCTACTTCCCTCGGCCGCCAATCCGAACGGATCGCCACCCTGGAGCGCGAAGCAAAGCGCGAGGCGGGCCTGTCCGAAAAGGTCACGCGCCTTAAGGTCCACGTCGAGCACGCCAACGACAAGCTCGATAGCCTCGACCGCACCATGCAGGGCGTGAGCCGGCAACTCGCCAACATCGCCACCGGCAAGGGCGGCGTCTTCCAACTAGCGGAGTGATCATGAGCGCCGACATCGAATCCGCCGCCAACGCGGTAGCCGGCGCCGTGACCGGCGAAGGAAGCCCTGACAGCGTCAAGGTCTCCCGGCCCGCGACAGGCGCGATCTGGGCGCTGTTCGCGGCAGGCGGCGGCCTGATGGCCATCATCGTTCTGGTGATCGCCGTGCTGACCAGGTGGGGCCACTGGCCTGAGCTGACAGCGCTGCTGCGGGTCAAGTTCCTGGGCTGGATCGCCTGCGGGGCGATGGGGTGCGTCGGAATCTGATCTTCGCCCTGGCCAGCCCGTGGGTCGGCAAAGTCTCGACTGAGGCTGGCCCCGCCAAGTTCGGGATTTCGTCGAAGGACGACTGACCCACGGGCGAACGCGGTTCGCCTGTCATGCCGCCAAAAGGAACATCCCATGCCCAACACGCTCGCCTCCGCGCAGGTCGTGCCTGCCCTCGCGCTCGCCATGCTGGAGCGCTCGAGGGCCTGCACGACGGCGACAAGAAGACGCCCAACCTGCTGGAGCCCAGGCGGACCCGATCGGCATCTATACGGTCGGCTACGGCTACGCCCTTTTCGAGAACGGCAAGCCCGTGAAGGACAAGGAGCGCGCCTATCGCATCTGGCGTACACGCTGGACGCACGGCATGACGATGACCGTTTGGCCGGGGGGCTTGGAAGCGCCCAGTGATACGCCTCTGCGCCGCCAGTCGGCGTCCACCGTGTTGGGCGACCTTCTCAAGCTGGCGGTCTCTGGACCTGACGGAGGCCGCCAAGATTTGCAAGCGCCAGCAGACGCTGTAACCGCCTGGGTAATGTGGTGAAGGAGAAAGATTTTCACAAAAATTCCGCCTTGTGATAGATATTCACGACCAGTGAATGAATTGCACAAGTTGGACCAGGTCTAGTGAGTAAATTTCACGGGAGTGAAGATGGGTGAGTGGCCTACGCAAATGGTGAGAGATTTTCACGGGCGCGCGCTTCCAGAGCCTGGCATTCCTTGCGGCTACGCCAGCTTGATCACCCGCTACGACCTCATCCTGCCGTTCCCGTCCCGCCTGGCCGCCATTGCCAATCGCCACCACCCAGTGTCGAACGTCGCCTGGCTGATGCTGACGCCGCGACACCGTCCCGAGGACACGCTTGGCCAACAGTTGACCTTCGCCTTTCGGTACGAAGGGATCGACCTTCAGGTCCTGGCGCTTTTGTTCAGGTCCATCATGCCCGCCGACATCGAGGCGATCGTGCGCGCCGCCCCGACAGGCGGGTTCGCCAGACGCCTCTGGTTTCTCTACGAATGGCTGACCGGCCACCGCCTCGATCTGCCTGATCCCGGCAAGGTCAAGCAGGTTCCGGTGCTGGACATCGACCAGCAATACGCCTTGGCGCAAGGCGTCCCTTCCCCCCGGCACAAGGTTCTCGACAACCTGCCGGGCACGGTGGACTTCTGCCCTCTGGTGCGCCGCACGCCTGAACTCGACGCTTTCGCCGCCAAGGCCCTGGGCGAACGCGCCCGTGACGCCATGGGCCGGGTTCGCCCTGATCTGATGGCCCGCGCGGCCGCCTTCCTGCTCCTCAACGACTCGAAGTCCTCGTTCGCGATCGAGGGCGAGCGTCCCTCGGGCCCGCGTGCGGCCCGATGGGGCCAGGCCATCGCCCAGGCCGGCGTCCGTCCGCTTAGTCTCGATGAACTGAACCGATTGCAGAGCGTGGTCATCGGCGACGCAAGGTTCGTGCGCCTGGGTCTGCGAACCGAGGGCGGTTTCGTCGGGGTTCACGACCGCGACACCAACCTGCCCCTGCCCGATCACATCAGCGCCCGGCAAGAGGACCTGCCCAGTCTCATCGCCGGACTGATCGCCTTCGCCGAGCGGGCCGCCAAGGGAGCCATGGATCCGGTCGTGGCCGCGGCCTGCCTGGCGTTCGGCTTCGTTTACATCCATCCCTATGTCGACGGAAACGGCCGCCTGCATCGCTGGCTCATCCATCACGCCCTGGCGAGCGCGGCGTACAACCCACCTGGCCTGGTCTTTCCGGTCAGCGCCGCGATCCTGCGCAATCTCGACGACTATCGAACGGTGCTGGAAAGCTATTCCGCGCCGCTTTTGCCCTCCATTGACTGGCGTGCGACCGACTCGGGCAATGTGGAGGTGCTCAACGACACGGCCATCTTCTACCGTTTCTTCGACGCCACGGTCCACGCGACGTTCCTGTACGCCTGCGTTGAACAGACGATCCTCCAGGACTTGCCGCTGGAGGTCCGGTTCATGCAAGCCTTCGACGCCTTCAGCCAGTCCGTCCAGCAGATCCTCGACATGCCGATGAGCCAGGTCGAACTGCTGCACAAGTTTCTCGACCAGAACGCGGGCCGCCTGTCCCAGCGCGCTCGCGAAAAGGAATTCGCCGCCCTGCGCGCCGAAGAGGTCGAGCGGATTGAAGACGCCTACGCGCGCGCCTTCCAGGAACCGTGACGGCGGCCAGCCCAGCGATTACTCTAGCGCCCCAAGTGCGGCCATGGCGGCGAGAAGCGGTTAGGGGCGCGTCGAAGACTTCGCCGACTGAACCCCCAGGATCATGGTCAGGTGACCTTCTTGATAAAGGCCGCAAGGACCTGCAGGAGGATGGCGAAGGCCGCCAATCCAAGACGAGGCCGAAATAGCCCCGCACCTCGCGCCCGCTGATCGAGAAGTTGACGTAGATGAACAACGCCACCTGATCTTCGTCGCCGACGACGATTTCCTCCGGCTTGGCCAGCCCGACCGTCGGGATCGATACCTCGAACTGTACGTCGAGCATGACGCCGATCGTGCTGAGAAATCCCAGCAGCAGGACGTTGCCGATCTCGCCCAGCGCGTCGTCGGTGAGCGCTTCGACCTCGGCGCCGGACATACCCGGACCGAGCACCGCGTGGACGATCTCGAGATAATTTTCCTCAGGGAACACAAGCATCGTCTGCCCGAATAGTCGGCCCGAGAAAGCTCTGCGGTTGCCTCTTGGGTGTTCGAGGCGCGCCCTCTCGGAAGCGCACCTTGAGAGAGTACGAGAACGCCAATAGCTGGCAATGGAGCAGCGCCAGGCTGCGGACTTCAAGTGGCCGCCCCCGATGTGAGACGTTGATCCCTCGCGGCGGCGCAGCGCGCCGGAAATCGGATCAAGGCTCGTCCTTGGCGCCAGCGCCCCGCCTGGATGCAATCTTGTGCGAAGCTCCCATATATCAGCGCCTCCTGCCCTCCTTCGGACTTCGCCATGACCAAGCCCTTGAAAATCGACTTCGTCTCCGACGTCTCCTGCCCCTGGTGCGTGGTGGGGCTGGGCGGCCTTGAGGCGGCTCTAGAGCGGGTCGGCGACTTGGTGGACGCGGAGATCCATTTCCAACCGTTCGAGCTCAACCCGAACATGCCGCCCGAGGGCGAGAACATCGTCGAGCACGTCGGCAGAAAATACGGGGCCACGCGCGAGCAGTCCGACGCCAACCGCCAGGCGATCCGCGACCGCGCCGCCGCCGTGGGCTTCACCATGGCCACCGACGAGAACAGCCGGATCTACAACACGTTCGACGCACACCGCCTGCTGCACTGGTCGGGCCTGGTCGGCGACCTTCGGGACTGCTCGCGCGCAACGCTCCATGGTCGGATCGGCGCTCGCCGCTAAGATTGAGCGAAGAAGGGATGCGAGGATTAAGGTCGAAGCAACCAATGAGCTGGTGCAAGGCTATCCAATGCCGCTTTCTGATCCGCTTCGGTCGGTAATCCTCAAGGCGTCTCAAGCTCGCTAAGCAGCCTGGAACTCAAAATAACGACTAGGTTCAAGCGCTCCGTAGGAGGCAAGTGGCGTATCAAGAACTGCCGACCGCAATTGACTCCTCCCCCCGCCCCCGTATTTTCCGCGCCGTTCACGTGACTGGCGCTAGTGATGGGCAACCATCGGGGAGCGTGGACCTCATCCGCCGCGCGCCTGGGCTCCCTCACCGTCTTCCAGCAGACCCGGAGTTCCGCCGTGCCCGCCGCCCCCGACTATCCGTCCGCTCCCGATCTCGTCGCCCCCAAGCGCGCCCTGCTGTCGGTTTCCGACAAGACCGGCCTGGTCGAGGCGGCCAAGGTGCTGAATGAGGCCGGCGTCGAGCTGGTCTCGACCGGCGGCACCAAGGCGGCCATCGCGGCGGCCGGCATCCCGGTCAAGGACGTCTCGGACCTCACCCAGTTCCCCGAGATGATGGACGGCCGGGTCAAGACCCTGCACCCGATCGTGCACGGCGGCCTTCTAGGCGTTCGCGACGCCCCCGAGCACGCCCAGGCCATGGCCGACCACGGCATCGGCGCCATCGATATCCTGTATGTGAACCTATACCCCTTCGAGGCCACGGTCGCGAAGGGCGGCAGCTATGCCGAGTGCGTCGAGAACATCGACATCGGCGGTCCGGCCATGATCCGCTCGGCGGCCAAGAACCACGGCTATGTCGCCGTCTGCACCGACCCAGCCGATCTCTCCGAAGTGCTAGAAGCCCTGAAGGCCGGGGGGACCACCCTGGCCCTGCGCCAGCAGCTCGCGGCCCGCGCCTATGCCCGCACAGCCGCCTATGACGCGGCGATCTCGACCTGGTTCGCCGCCCAGCTCGGCCAGGACTTCCCGGCTCGCAAAGCCATCGCCGGCGAGCTGCGCCAGGTGATGCGCTATGGCGAGAACCCGCACCAGAAGGCGGCGTTCTACACCTTTCCGAACCCGCGCACTGGCGTGGCCACGGCCAAGCAGCTGCAGGGTAAGGAACTCAGCTACAACAACATCAACGACACCGACGCGGCCTTCGAGCTGATCGCCGAGTTCGACCCGGCGGCCGGCCCGGCCGTGGCGATCATCAAGCACGCCAACCCCTGCGGCGTGGCCGTCGGGGCCACTCAGCGCGAAGCCTATGAGCGGGCCCTGGCCTGCGACCCGACCTCGGCCTTCGGCGGCATCGTCGCCGTCAACAGTCGCCTGACACGCGACGCCGCGCTGCAGATGGTCGAGATCTTCACCGAGGTGGTGATCGCCCCGGAAGCCGACGACGACGCCATCGAGGTGTTCGCCGCCAAGAAGAACCTGCGCCTGCTAGTCACCGGCGGCCTGCCCGACGCCCTGTCGAGCGGCGACACCTTCAAGTCGGTGGCCGGCGGCTTCCTCGTCCAGTCGCGCGACGACGCCCGGATCAAGACGTCCGACCTGAAGATCGTCACGAAGCGCCAGCCGACCGACGAGGAGGTGCGCGACATGTTGTTCGCCTTCACCGTGGGCAAGCACGTCAAGTCCAACGCCATCGTCTACGCCCGCGCCGGCCAGACCCTGGGCGTCGGGGCCGGCCAGATGAACCGCAAGGACTCCGCCCGCATCGCGGCCCTGCGCGCCGCCGATTTCGGGCTGGACCTGAAGGGTTGCGCCTGCGCTTCGGAAGCCTTCTTCCCGTTCGCCGACGGCCTGATCCAGGCGGCGGAAGCCGGCGCCACGGCGATCATCCAGCCGGGCGGCTCGATGCGCGATCCGGAGGTGATCGAGGCCGCCGACAAGCTGGGCCTTACAATGGCCTTCACCGGTGTGCGAGTGTTCCGTCACTAGGACACTTTAGCGGGAACGCCATGCTCAGCGCTGATTGGGGAGCCAAGATCG
>Ga0247731_1000374_pt1 | contig 12522 bp, 11 predicted proteins | sample UWRJL088202R2_FD_180938 | JGI IMG/M metagenome (GOLD analysis project Ga0247731, IMG submission 180938) | Plant litter microbial communities from Arlington Agricultural Research Station in Wisconsin, United States - UWRJ-L088-202R-2 | ecosystem: Environmental > Terrestrial > Plant litter >...
GGGGCCGCAGATGGCGGTCACCAGCGCCGTGATCGCGGTGCTGCTGGCGTTGTTCACGGCGTATGCGTGGTGGATGACGCGGCGCGGGGTGCTGCGGTAGGACGCTGAGCGGGCAACCCTTGCCCCCTACTGATCGCTTTGCGATCGTCTTCCCCCATAGGGGAAGAGGCCAGCCGCCGGCGCCGTGCGTCCTCCGCCCCCTATGGGGGCGGACAGACCGCGGAGCGGTCAGGTGGGGGCAAGTGGGTGAACCTAGGCGCTTAGATCCGCGACCAAATAGCCGGCCGCTGAGGCGTCTTCCCCCACCGATCCAGCGTCGCCGATCTCAACGCCAGGACACCGCCCTCCAGCGCCCGCCAGACCTTCATCCGGCCGCTGACCACCACCCGTTCGTCCCAGGCGTGGTCGCCGGCCTTCACCACATCCAGCCCGATCTGCCGATAGACCCCGCGCGCCGCGCCGATCGCCCAGGCGCAGCGCAGCGGCAGGTCGCGCATCCCCCAGCGGGCCGAGGCGTAATAGGGCTCGGCGGCGTCGACCAAGCGCTTGGCGAGCACCGCCACGGTCGCCCGGTGGGCCGGATCGGCGACCGCATCCTGCGGCACGCCCAGCTCGGCAAGCCAGTCGCTGGGCACGTAGACCCGGTCGTTGCGCGCGTCCTCGACGATGTCGCGGGCGATGTTGGTCAGCTGGAAGGCCAGGCCCAGGTCCTGGGCGCGGCGCAGGGTAGGCAGGGCGTCAGGCTTCACGCCCATGACCAGGGCCATCATCGTGCCCACGACCCCGGCCACGCCCCAGCAGTATTCCAGGAGCTCGTCGAGCTTGGCGTAGCGCCGGCCCGCCACGTCCATGGCGAAGCCGTCGATCATGTCCAGGGCGTAGCGCTCGGGGATGCCCCGGCGCAGGGCCACGGTCTGGAAGGCGGCGAACACCGGGTCGGTCGGGGTTTCGCCCGCCATGGCCGCGCGGGTCTGGGCGTAGAGCGCTTCGAGCCGGGCAGGGGCGTCGGCCACCGGGCTCATGCCGTGGCCCAGGGTCTGGCCGTCGATCACATCGTCGCAGTGGCGGCACCAGGCGTAGAGCATCTCGGCGTCGGCGCGGGTCTCGGCGTCGAACAGGGCGGCGGCGGCGGCGAAGCTCTTGCTGCCCTTCTGGATCGCCTCGCGGCTCTGGGCCTGTAGGACGTCGCTCATTCAGCCGGCCTCGTCGCCGCCGTCGATGGATTCGTAGTCGTCGATCATCAAGCCCGCCGTGGCCTTGGCCGAGCCCACAACGCCCGGGATGCCCGCGCCCGGATGGGTGCCGGCGCCGACGAAGTAGAGGTTGGGGATCACATCGTCGCGGTTGTGGGTGCGGAAGAAGGCGCTCTGGGTCAGGATCGGCTCCAGCGAGAAGGCCGCGCCCTTCCAGGCGTTGAGGTCGGTCACGAAGTCGTCCGGGGTGATGTAGCGGCTGGTGACCAGGTCGGCGGTCAGGCCCGGAATGTAGTGCTTTTCCAGATAGGCCAGGATCTTGTCGCGGTACTTCGGCCCCTCGACCGACCAGTCGATGTTGGCGGTCTTCAGGTTGGGCACCGGCGACAGGGCGTAGAAGCTGGAGCAGCCCTCCGGGGCCATGCCAGGATCGCTGGCGGTCGGATGGTGCAGGTACAGCGAGAAGTCGTCGGCCAGGCCGTCCTTGCCGTAGATCTCGCCGATCAGCTCGCGATAGCGATTGCCGAAGCAGATGGTGTGGTGGCGGATCTCGGGGTGGGTGGTCTTCAGGCCAAAATAGACCACGAACAGCGACGGGCTCCAGCGCTTGGCCTCCAGCGCCTTGCCCACCTTGGCGCCACGCGGGTCCTCGGCCAGCAGGTGGCGATAGGTGTGCATGACGTCGGCGTTGGAGGCGACGGTGTCGAACGCCTCGAACTGGCCGTCGGCGCGGATCACGCCGGTGACGCGACCGGCCTTGGTGGTGATCTTCTGGATGGGAGCGGACAGGTGCAGGGTCCCGCCCAGGTCTTCGAACAGCTTCACCAGCGCCCGGATCAGGGCGTGCGTGCCGCCGCGCGGGAACCACACGCCGCCGCGCCGCTCAAGCGCATGGATCAGGGCGTAGATCGACGAGGTGGCGAACGGGCTGCCGCCGACCAGCAGGCTGTGGAACGACAGCGCCTGGCGCACGTGCTCGTCCTTCACGAAGCCGGCGACCTTGTCATAGACGCTGCGCCAGGCCTGGAGCTTCATCAGGGCCGGGGCGCTGGCGATCATGCTGCCGAAGTCGAGGAACGGCACCGCGCCCAGCTCGACATAGCCCTTCTGGTACAGTTCCTCGGAATAGGCGTGGAAGCGGCGATAGCCCTCGACGTCGGCCGGATTGCGCTTGGCGATCTGGGCGTCGAGCTGTTCCTGGTCGTTGACGTAGTCGAAGACGTCGCCGTCCTCCCAGACCAGGCGATAGAAGGGATCGACCGGCAGCAGCTCGACATAGTCCTCGATCTTGCGACCGGAGAGTTCGAACAATTCTTTCAGGCAATCGGGATCGGTGATCACGGTCGGGCCGGCGTCGAAGGTGAAGCCCTCGTCGTGCCAGACATAGGCCCGGCCGCCGGGCTTCTCGCGGCCCTCGAAGACGGTGACGTCGAAGCCGCTGGACTGCAGGCGGATGGCCAGGGCCAGGCCGCCAAATCCCGCGCCGATCACGGCGGCCTTGGGCTTCGGGTTCGCGGTCGTCATGCGTCTTGTCCTCCGAACACCGAGCTTTCGCCGATGCACTTGATGGCCGCCGAGATTGGCACGGGCGGCTTGCCGATCAGGATCCGCGCCTTGTCCCATTGGGTCAGCCGCGCGGCATAGAAGCGCTGAATGAGCTTGGGCGACAGGCGGTAGAAGCGTTCCAGCACCTTGTAGCGGTCTTCCGGCGCGCAGGCGCGGAACAGCATGCGGTTCAGCAGGCGCAGGAACCGCCGCCGCCGCCAGACGGCCTTGGACTGGGCCTCGACGCAGGTGCGGACCGTGGCGCTGGTGATGCGCGGCAGGCCGGCGATGGTCTCGGCCAGGCGGGCGGCGTCGGGCAGGGAATAGCCGGTTGTCGGCTGGAACAGGGCCGCGCGCAGGCCGACCTCGGCGATCTGCGGCCGGGCCTCACGCCAATAGGCGTCGATGTCGCCGCCCAGGGCGATGGGCAGGACGCCTTCTTCCTCGCGCTCGACCTGGGCGATTTTCCAACCCTGGGCCTTGGCGTAGGCGGTGATGGCGCGGCGCAGGGCGGGGCGGTCCAAGGCCGGGCCGTCGCTGTAGCGGGTGTCCTCGATCAGCAGGCGCGTGGCGTCCAGCGGCAGGACGTAGACGAAGCGATAGCCGTCCTCCTGCGAGACCGTGGCGTCCATGATGATCGGCCGGATCAAGCCGTGAGGGGCTGACAGGCGCACGCCCTGGCCGACGAACTTCTGGTAGCCCAGGGCCAGGCTGCGGCTCTTGCGCGGACCGCGCCCGTCGATCACCGCCCCGGCCACGATCACCCGGCCGTCGGCCAGGGTCACCTGGTGCGGATTGACGTCGGAGACGGTGGCCGACAGCCAGGCGTCTTCACCGAGGACGGACGTCACCACTTGGTGCAGGCGCTGGGAGGTGATGGCCAGGTAGTCGGTCGTCAGATGGCGGCCATGGCCTGGGAAGCGGACTTCGTAGCCCGACCAGCGATGGACGATCAGCGGCCGCAGCCAGCCGGATTCGACTGCGTTGAGGTCGGTGGCGAAGTGGCACCAGGTGTGTTCGCCGCCGATCGTGGGGCCCTGTTCCAGCAAGATCACGCGCAGACGCGGCCGCAGGCTCTTGAGCCGCAGGGCGATCAGGCCGTTGGCCAGTCCGCCGCCCACCAGGACGACGTCGGCGCGCTGGGTGGAGGACGCGGAGACCATGCTTCGGCTCTAGCATGATTGGCCGACAGTCCAGCGACTTCCTGCGCGTCGCGGCGGATATTGCGCGGCGCCGCCTCAGGCGCTAGGCACGCGCAAACAGGAGACGGCGATGTCGCAAGCCAGAATCATCGACGGCAAGGCCTTCGCGGAAAAATTGCGGGACGCCGTCAAGACCAGCGTCGACACCCTCAAGGCCGATCATGGCGTGACGCCGGGCCTGGCCGTGGTGCTGGTCGGCGAGGATCCCGCCAGCCAGGTCTATGTGCGCAACAAGGGCGAGCAGACCCTGGCCGCCGGCATGCATTCCGAAACCCATCGCCTGCCCGCCGAGACCTCGCAGGCCGAGCTGTTGGCGCTGGTCGCGCGCCTGAACGACGACCCGGCGATCCACGGCGTGCTGGTGCAGTTCCCGGTGCCCGATCACATCAGTCAGGCCGATGTCGTGGCGGCGATCTCGCCCGACAAGGACGTCGATGGCCTGACCGTGACCAACGCCGGCCGCCTGGCCAGCGGCCTGCCGGCCCTGACCCCCTGCACCCCGGCCGGCTGCATGATGATGATCAAGTCGGTGTTGCTGGAGCAGGCTGAAGCGCTGCGGGGCAAGCGCGCGGTGGTGATCGGGCGCTCGAACCTGATGGGCAAGCCGATGGCCCAACTGCTGCTGGCCGCCGACTGCACCGTCACCATCGCCCACTCGCGCACCCAGGACCTGGCCGCCGTCTGCCGCGAGGCCGACATCCTGGTGGCGGCGGTCGGCAGGCCGCAGATGGTCAAGGCCGACTGGATCAAGCCGGGCGCGGTGGTCATCGACGTCGGCATCAACCGCCTTCCGGCCCGTGATCCGGAAGCCGCCGCCGCGGGCAAGACCCGCCTGGTCGGCGACGTCGACTTCGAGGCGGCCAAGGCCGTGGCTGGCGCCATCACCCCGGTGCCGGGCGGGGTGGGGCCGATGACCATCGCCATGCTGCTGGCCAACACGGTCGACGCCGCCAAGCGCTTGAATCGGATCGCCGACTAGTCCAGTCGAGCCCTTCGGCGTGTCGGCCTTGGCCGCGCGGTCCGCGACATCATCGAGGGCCGAGGCCCATCAGGTGGTCGGCTACCGCCTGAAAGGCGGGTAGGGAGGTCGCGTCGTTGGCGGTGTTGCTGGCCACGGGGTGCGAGCCGAACCGCGCGATGACCATGTGGGCGGCGGGATCCACATAGATCGATTGGCCATGCACCCCGCGCGCCATGTAGGCTCCGTCGGCGTTGTGGGTGATCCACCACATGCCGCGATAGCTCCAGCCCTTCAGGTCGGTATAGCCCGACCGGGCGAAAGCGGCCTTGTCGCCGCCGGCCCGGATGCGGTCGATCGCCGCCTTCGGCGCCAGTCGCCGACCGTTGACCACGCCGTCGTCCAGCATCAGCTGACCGATCCGCGCCAGATCGCGCAGGCCCAGGTTCAGCCCGCCGCCGGCGAACGGCGTGCCTACGGAGTCGACGGTGTAGTAGGCGTCCTGCTCGGCCCCCATCCGGCTCCAGAGGCGCGTCTGCAGCAACGTCGCGACTGACTGGCGCGTGACGCGGGTGATCACCCAGCCCAGGGCGTCGGTATTGATGGTCCTGTAGCCGAACGCCTGACCGTGTTCGCCCGCCTTGCGGACGGTCTGGAGGTACTCGAAGTAGCCGTTCGGACCGGTGTAGCCTTCGGGCTTGGGAAGCGGGTTGCCGGCGGCCGAATAGGTCCAGACGTCGGCGTTGGGATCCTTATAGTCCTCGCTGTAGCGCAGGCCCGTGGTCATCTCGAGCAACTGGCGGATGGTGGCGTCGCCAAAGGCGCTGTCCTTCAACTCCGGGACCAGGGTCCCGACCCTGGCGGTCTCGTCGAGCTTGCCTTCGGCCACCAGAATTTCGCCGAGCAGGCCGGTGACCGACTTGGTCACCGACATCGCGCCATGCTGGCCGGCCTCGTCTAGGCAACCGGCGTAGCGCTCGTAGACCACGACGCCATTGTGCAGGATGACGACGCCGTCGGTGTAATTGGCGTCCAGCGACTGGGCCCAGGTCATGGCCTGGTTCGAGCCCATCGGCGTGAAGCTCACCGCGTCGATCGCGGCGTCCAGCCGGCGCGCCAGCGGGATCGGCGCGCCGGGACCGCGCGCGACGTTCAGGGTTGGCATCAATTGGCGGAAGTGGCAGACCGTCCAACGCAGTTTGGGAAAGGTGAAGTAGTCGGGGTCGGAGAAGCGGATGACCTTGTCGGCGGGCGGCGGCGCGCCGACCATCCAGCCCAGTCGGACGGGATCGGACTGCGCGGCGCTCAGCGGCGGGGTCGTTTGTGGCGAGGGCGCCTGGGCCGTCGCCATGATCGGCGTCGCGGCCAGCAAGACCCCCGCCAGCTTCGCCGCGACGGTCGTGAGGTGATGAGATCCCATCCGGCCAGAGTTTGGCATCGCGTCGATCGACGCTATGCGGATTGAGCCAAGGCGATGCTGAGATCAGAAAAAAGGCCCCGGAGAACCGGGGCCTCTTGTCGATGCGGAAGACGCCGAAGCGATCAGCCGGCCAGATACTCGGCCACGCGGCCTTCCAGTTCGGTCGCCAAGACCTTGCCGACCGGATGGGTGTCCACCTTGATGTCGTCGCGCACGCAGGCCTTGATGGCGTCGATGTGCCCGTCGACCAGGAACATCGGGGCCGACAGGCGCGTGGCGGGTTCGTCGATCAGCCGGCACAGCGAAGCGGCCAGGCGAGTGATCAGCGGAAATTCGTAGGTGGCGCCCAGGCCCTTCAGGTCGTGGGCGCGCAGGTAGAGGGCCTCGACCGTCTCGGCGTTCAGGCCCTGGGCGCGGACGTCCTGGCGGGCGGCCTCCAGCTTGACGATCTCGTCGTTCAGCCACTGGGCGAAGTTGCCAGACAGGCTCTTCAGCGCGGCTTCGGCCTTGGCGATCGCCGCCATGTCGATGCCGCCTCGTCCACCAACCTTGAGCTTAAGCATGTTTGGCACCTGAATCACTTCCGCGGCGGACTTATTGGTCACGGACGCTTCCCCCTAGGCATTGGTCTGAAATGTAGGATCAAGGCGTTAACATTAGATGAGACGCCCATTTCTACCCTGACCACTGCCGGGACATTGCCCTGGCCAATCATCCTTGGTGTTGTCAGGCCGAGAACTGCTCCGTCAGGACCCGCTCCTCGAGGCTTCGACCGGCGTCGAAAAGCATGGAGAGGCTGGCGCTGCTGTCCTCGGCGATGTGAACCTCGACGACGTCGCGAACCTCGAAATTGTCGGCCACGGCGCTTACCGGCCTTTTATCGCACTCAAGCACTTCGAACGTCACCCGCGCTGTCTGCGGCAAAAGCGCGCCACGCCAGCGGCGCGGGCGGAAGGCGCTGATCGGCGTCAGGGCCAGGACCTGTGCGCCGATCGGGATGATCGGGCCGTGGGCCGACAGGTTGTAGGCCGTCGAGCCGGCCGGGGTGGCCAGCAGCACGCCGTCGCAGACCAGCTCGCCCATCCGCACCTTGCCGTCGATGCTGATGCGCAGCTTGGCGGTCTGGCGGGTCTGGCGCAGCAGCGACACCTCGTTGATCGCCAAGGCTCGGTGTTGCTTGCGGTTGGAGTCGATGGCGACCATGGCCAGCGGGTGGATCACGGCCCGCTCGGCGGCGTTGATCCGGGCCAGCAGGTCGTCCTCGCTATACTCGTTCATCAGGAAGCCGACCGAGCCGCGGTTCATGCCGTAGATCGGGGTCTGGCGTTCCATGGTGTCGTGCAGGGTCTCCAGCATGAAGCCGTCGCCGCCCAGCGCCACGATCACCTGGGCGTTCTCGTCGCCGACATCGCCGTAGCGAGCGCGCAGCCGCTCAAGGGCTTCCTGCGCCTCGGGGCGATCACTGCCCTTGAAGGTCAGGCGAGTCACGAAGGGCAGGGGCTGGAACATGCCGCCAAGTGGCTGGATCGGCGGCGGCTTGTCAAACCGCATTGGCGAAGGGATTCAGGCCGCGCTGACGGCCCGCCGGAACGCCGTGGCCGCGATGTCCGGCGCGAAGGGTCCGAAGGCGCCGCTGGCCTTGCGGGCGGCTTCCGCGCCGCCGCCGGGACGGCCGCCGTTCAGCTCGCGCACCAGGGTCAGGATGGTGGGGAAGACGCTGCGGTCGATGCCCACGGCCGAGCAGGCCAGGGCCAGCAGTTCGGGACGGTTGCTGTCGATCGCCCGCCGCACCTGGCGCACGTCGAACTTGCCCAGGCGCGCCAGGGCGAACAGGAACAGCGGCAGGCGGCGCTCGCGAAGCACCCGCAGCAGGTAGCCGGGACGCAGCTGGCCGGCGGCGTCGAGCTTCTCGACCAGGGCCGCTTCCATCTCCTCGCGGTCCTCGTCGCGCACCAGGCTGAGCTTCTGGGGAGAGATCGTGACGGAGCCGGAATGGGCCTCGCGCAGCGAAGCCTCGACGGCCAGGGCCATCTTGTCGGGATCCAGCTGGAAGCGGGCGGTGAGAGCGTCTCGCAGGGCGCGGCCGACCCACAGGTACAGCTGCTCGGCCAGATCACCGGACAGGTTGGGGTGGCGGGCCAGGGGCGAGCGCAGGGCGACCACGTCGCGGGCCTTCTCGACCAACTGGCGCAGGGCCTCGGGCGAGAGCTTGGCGGTGGGGTTGGAGGCCAGGGCAGTCAGCACGGCAGACTCGTCCTTGGCCAGGATCGCCTCGACCACGGCCGGCGACAGCTGGGGGCGGCGGGCGATCTCGATCTGGTGTTCCAGCGTGGCCTGTACCAGCAGGCGGATCAGGTCGTGATCCTGCAGGATCGGGCTGCGGGCGATGATCGGCCGGGCGATCTCGATCTCGTCCAGGGCCAAGATGTTGATCAGAGCGGGCGGCGCCCAGTCGGCGTCGGCCAGCCGCTCGGCCAAACGGTGACGGATGTCGCGCTCGGCCTCGACCACCAGGGTCATGAAGATGGAGTCGAGCAGGATCTGAACTTCGGGCGCGGCGGGGCGGCCCTGGGCCTGGCCGGCGTCGCACAGGTCGACGATCCCAGAAAGCAGGCGCTCGCGATCGTCCGGCTCGCGGCTGCGGGCCAGGGACAAAAGCTGCGCGGTCTGGGTGGACTGGTTCACCAGCCTCCTCGAAATCCAAGCTTAACCAAGTCGACCTTGGCGGCGTCAGATGAAAACATGCTTAAACGGGTGAATCCACGGAACGATAAGAGAAGCGGCGCGATGCCGCAGGGACGAAACGGGAGAGCATGACGCATGGGCCAACCTCTGATCCTCGCGCTTGATCAAGGCACCACCAGCACACGCGCCATCCTGTTCCAGGCCGACGGCCAACCGGTGAGCGACGCCGGCCGGCCGCTGCGCCAGAGCTATCCGCGCGACGGCTGGGTCGAGCACGACGCCGAGGAGATCTACGCCGCCTGCGTGGGCGTGCTGCGCGACGCGGTCGAGAAGAGCGGCCGCGACACCGGCGACATCGCCGCCCTGGGCATCACCAACCAGCGCGAGACGGTCGTGGTGTGGGACAAGGCCACGGGCCGCCCGATCCATCCGGCCATCGTCTGGCAGGATCGCCGCACCTCGGACGTCTGCGAGCGGTTGCGCAACGAAGGCCATGAGCCGGCGGTGACCGCCGTCACGGGCCTGCTGCTGGACCCCTATTTCTCGGGCACCAAGATCGCCTGGATCCTCGACAACGTGCCCGGCGCGCGGCGGCGGGCCGAAGCGGGCGAGCTGCTGTGCGGCACGATCGACTGCTGGGTCATCTGGCGGCTGACCGGAAACGCCGCCCACGTCACCGACGCGACGAACGCCTCTCGCACCCTGCTGTTCGACATCGAGAAACAGGCCTGGTCGGACGCGATGCTGGCGCTGCTGAACGTGCCGCGCGCCCTGCTGCCGGCGGTGCTCGACTGCGCCGCTGACTATGGCCAGGTGACGCCTGACATCCTGGGCCGGCCGCTGCCGATCCGTGGCGTGGCCGGCGACCAGCAGGCGGCGCTGATGGGGCAGGGCTGTATCCGTCCCGGCGAGATGAAGGTCACCTATGGCACCGGCGGCTTCATGCTGGTCAACACCGGCGAAGAGCGGCCCCACTCGGCCTCGCGCCTGCTGACCACGGTGGCGGCGCGCGTTGGCGGCAAGACGACCTACGCGCTTGAAGGCTCGATCTTCGTGGCCGGGGCGGCGATCCAGTGGCTGAACGAGGGGCTGGGCATTCGCAACGGGCCGCGCGGCGCCGAGGCCCTGGCCCGCACGGCCCGGCAGGATCACGCGGTGGTCGTGGTGCCGGCCTTCACGGGCCTGGGCGCGCCCTGGTGGGACGCCGAAGCGCGGGGCGCGATCTTCGGCCTGACCCGCGACGCCGGCCTGGCCGAGATCGCGGCGGCGACCTACGATTCCTGCGTCTTCCAGGGCCGCGACCTGATTGAGGCCATGCGGGCCGACGCCCCCTCGGCCTTTGACGGCGCCGAGCTGCGCATCGACGGCGGCATGGCCAAGAGCGCCTGGTTCAGCCAGCGCCTGGCCGACCTGACCGGCATCCCCGTGCATCGGGCCAACTACCAGGAGACCACGGCGCTCGGCGCGGCCCTGTTCGCCGGAGTGGGGGCGGGGGTCTACGCCTCGGTCGAGGAGGCGGTGAAGGCGCGGCCGGAGGCGGAGCTTTTGACGCCGACGGTGAGCGTCAACACGCGCGAGGAGGCCTATGCGCGGTGGCTGGATGCGTTGCCGAGGGTGCGGTCTTAGTCGTGACCTATCCCATCGTCGGCCAGATCCGCCGTCTCTCTTCCAAGCTCGACGCCGTCATCGCCCCGGACGCCGAGATCCAGCAACTGGCCGACGGCTTCATCTGGTCCGAAGGCCCTGTGTGGGTTCGCGACGGCGGCTACCTCGTCTTCTCCGACGTGCCGGGCAACGTCATGTATCGCTGGAGCGAGGCGGACGGCGTCAGCGAATTCCTGAACCCGTCGGGCTACGCCGGCCCGCCCACCGACGCCTTCGCCGAGCCGGGGTCGAACGGCCTGGCGCTGGACGGGGCCGGCGACCTGCTGGTCTGCGACCACGGCAACCGGGCGCTGGCGAAGGTAGACTTGAAGACCCGCGCCAAGACGATCCTGCTCGACCGGTACGAGGGCGCGCGGTTCAACAGTCCCAATGACCTGGCGGTGGCCAAGTCGGGGGCGATCTATTTCACCGATCCGACCTACGGCCTGAAGGGCCGCAACGCCTCGCCGCTGCGGGAGCTCGACTTCAGCGGCGTCTATCGCTGGACGCGGGGCGGGGCGCTCGAACTGTTGGACGCCGAGCTGACCTTCCCGAACGGGATCGCCCTGTCGCAGGACGAGCGCCGGCTCTACGTCTCGGTGTCGGACCCCAAGGCCCCGAAGCTGGTGGTCTACGACCTGGGCGCGGACGGCCTGCCGACATCGAAGGCTGTGTTCTTCGACGCCATGCCCCTGCGCGAGGCCGGTGGTCTCGGCCTGCCCGACGGCCTGTGCCTGGACACCGACGGGCGGCTCTACGTCACGGGGCCGGGCGGGGTGTTGGTGCTGACGCCTGACGCCGAGTTGGTCGGTGTCATCGAGACTGGCGCGGCCGTCGCCAACTGCGCATTCGGCGAGGATGGGCAGACGCTGTTCCTGGCCTCGAACCATACCCTGGCGCGGGTGCGGCTGAAGACGACGGGGCTGGTGTGGTGAGTTTCAATGCCTGTCATCCCGGACAAGCGCGAAGCGCGCCGATCCGGGACCGACCCGAAGTGCTGAGCTCAGGCGTCGGTCTCGGGTCTCCGCTTCGCTACGCCCGGGATGACAATTTTTAAGCTACGGATTGGCATCCAGATACGCCTTCACCCGCGCGAACAGCTCCTCGAACATCGGCGTCGTCAGCCGTCCCGTGTTCGTGTTCAGCCGCGAGCAGTGATAGCTGTTGAACACCCGATACGGCCCGGCCTGGAACTCCGAACCGTGCCCGGGGATGCCCGCCGAGGCCTTAAGGCCCAACGCCTTCAGCAGATTGCGCCGCGAGACGTCGCCCAGGGTGACGATGGCCTTGAGGTTGGGGAACATCTCCAGCCGCGCCGTCAGGAACGGCCGGCAATTGTTCTCTTCCGATGTCTCCGGTTTGTTGCCCGGGGGCGCGCAGCGGACGGCGTTGGTGACCGCGCTGCCGATCAGCTTCAGGGAGTCGTCGGGCCGGGCCTCGAACTTGCCCGTGGCGAAGCCGTACTTGATCAGGGTGTCGTAGAGCAGGGTCCCGGCATAGTCGCCGGTGAACGGGCGACCGGTGCGATTGGCGCCCTTGCGGCCCGGGGCCAGGCCCACGACCAGCAGGCGCGCCTCATGGTCGCCGAACGACGGGGCTGGGCCGTTGAACCAGTCGGGATAGAGGTCCTGGTTCTCGCGGCGATAGGCCACCAGGCGCGGGCACAACGGGCAGTCGCGCGGCGGTTCGGCGCGCGAGGGCACGACCTCGCCGACGATGTTGGAATGCTGACCCATCCTAATCCTCGTCGTCCTGGTCGCGGTCGTCGGTTTGGGCGGTGGGCCGCACCGGCTCTGTGACGAAGCGGGGCAGGGGATTGCCGCGCGCCGGGCGGCCGATGATGTTCCCCAGGTCGGCCAGGTCCACGAAGTTGTC
>Ga0247731_1000377_pt1 | contig 12488 bp, 10 predicted proteins | sample UWRJL088202R2_FD_180938 | JGI IMG/M metagenome (GOLD analysis project Ga0247731, IMG submission 180938) | Plant litter microbial communities from Arlington Agricultural Research Station in Wisconsin, United States - UWRJ-L088-202R-2 | ecosystem: Environmental > Terrestrial > Plant litter >...
ACACGCGGGCTGATGCTGGTGCCTGCTGGCATATGAAAGTCGAAGTACTGCGGTTCGGTATCCGGACGCTGTACGGCGCCCGCCTGCTGGATCTGGCCATCGTCGAACTGCCCGGCGATCACCACTACATCAACACCGTTTTGCGTAGTCAGGCGCGGGATGTTTTCCGGCTGGATGTCCTGATAACTGGCATCGTTGAGCTTGGTTTTGCCCGGCAGGTTCAACCACAGTTGAAAACCGCGCATCACGCCTTCTTCCTGCTCCGGCATCTCGCTGTGGATGATGCCGCGCGCTGCGGTCATCCATTGCACGCCACCGCCTTGCAGCAGGCCGACGTTGCCCATGTGGTCTTCATGACGCATGCGGCCTTCAAGCATGTAAGTCACGGTCTCGAATCCCCGGTGCGGATGCGGCGGAAAGCCAGCGATGTAGTCGTCGGGCTTGTCGGAGCCGAACTCATCGAGCATCAGGAACGGGTCGAACTGCTCAACACCCGGCCCGCCGAATACACGGGTCAGTTTTACGCCGGCACCGTCCGACGTGGGTTGGCCAGCTTGAATGGACAGCACTTTACGAAATTGGCTCATGGGTAAGCTCTCCTCATCAATGGCGACCATGCTATGCCTGTTTGGTTGATTGATGGGTGATGATTTTGCGGGGGAATGATCGATTCAGTAGATGCTAATGGTTTAAGTTGAAATGGGGTCTGGTGGGAGCGAGCTTGCTCGCGAAGAGGCCGGTACATCCGCAATATTTCTGTGGGCAGGGACACTGCCTTCGCAAGCAAGCTTGCTCCCACAGGTTTAACGTCATGCTCAAACAAAAACGGCCAGTCGGATCACTCCGGCTGGCCGTTTTTGTGGCGCCGATCTGTTACTCGGCGATTTGCAGTTTGCGGGCTTCGGTGTAGACGTAGCGCACTTTCTCGTATTCGAAAGGCGAGTTCATCTGGCCATAGCGGAAGCTGGTGCCGTAGCGGCGATCGATGGCACGCAGGACGTAGAGTTCCGGGTGGTCGCTGCTGACCTGGGCGACGTTGAGGAAGTTGATCTGCGATTCGGCAGTGAAGTCGAACAGCAGGCCGCCCGTGTCACGCAGGTTCGATGGGCCCAACAACGGCAGCACCAGGTAAGGACCGGACGGCACGCCGTAGAAACCCAGGGTCTGACCGAAGTCTTCGTTCTGGCGCGGCAGGCCCATCATCGTTGCCGGGTCCCACAAACCAGCGATACCCACCGTGGTGTTGACCAGCAGACGCCCAGTGGTTTCCAGGGAGCGCTGGCCCTTGAACTGGAACAGGCTGTTCAGCAGGTTGGGAATTTCGCCCAGGTTGCTGAAGAAGTTGCTCACGCCACTGCGTACGAAACCTGGAGTGATGAAGCGGTAGCCATTGACCACTGGCAGGAATACCCACTCGTCGAAGCGATAGTTGAAGTGGTAGACCCGACGGTTCCACGACTCCAGCGGGTCGTAAACTTCCAGCGCGGTAAGCGTGGCGCGTTCGAATTCCCGTTGATCCAGACCGGGGTTGAATTGCAGCGACTTCAACGGCTGGGTGAAGCCGTCACCATCAATCTGGCGAGCCACGGTCGCCGGATGTTCGGCAAGGTTGCTGTTGGTCGCGTCAGCGGCCTGGACAGTTCCTGCGCAGAGCAGGGCAGCGAGGAGTAAAAGACGTTTAGCCACGGAAGAACTCCAGCATGGCGTCGCTGTTGACGCGGTAATTGATGTTGCCGCAATGGCCGCCGTATGGATAAACGGTCAGGCGATCGCCAAAGGTTTTGCGCAGGAAGCCCAGGTCACCGGCGCCCAGAATCACATCGTCGGCGTTGTGCATGACCGAGATTTTCTTGCTGTCGTGCAGGTAATCCTTGAGTGCGTACAGGCTCACTTGGTCCACCAGCTGCAACAGGCTGCCACCGTCGGTGCGGGCACGCCACATCGGGATGACTTGCTCGGTCAGGTAGCAATCGAAGTCGCATTGCAGCGCACGACGCAGGAACGGCGACAGGCTGGTGCCTTCAGTGATCGGGAATTTCGGCGGTGTAATCAAGCCGCGACGGTTGATCAGGTCCGAAGTGAACGCGATATCAGCCGACGAGAAGCGGAACGAGGTACCAATCAGCATCGCCATCTGTTCGTTGGTCAGGTGCTGTTTGGATTGCTGGAAGTCGTAAAGCAGTGCGTCATTGAGGTCGATGTAACCCTTCTGACGGAAGTAGCGGGTCAGCTTTTCCAATACCAGCTCATAAAACGTGGTGCTGTTGTCGATGCCTTTGACGTTGGTCTGCACCAGTTTGTCGAGGTTGGAAATCGACGTGTACAGATTGACCGGCGGATTGAGCAGCAGCACTTTCTTGAAATTGAAGCTGCGACGGGTTTCGTCCAGACGGGCGACGAACGCGGCGTTCAATGCACCCAGGCTGTAACCGGTCAGGTAATAGTCGGTGACTTTCAGATCAGCCTGTTGGGCGCGCACCCCCTGCATGACCCGGTAAAGGTCTTCGGCATCTTCGGTGGAGATCCCTGGCGTGGCGAACCGCGACGCGGAGCTCATGAAGTCATAGCTGGTAGGCGACGACAGCTGTACGACGTTATAGCCGGCGCCGTAGTACAGCTTCTTGAGGAATTCGTTGATGGTGCTGTTGTAAGGCGCACCGGTACCGGCGATCAGGAAGATCAGCGGTGCTGGTTTGTCTTGCTTGGCCAGGCGATAGCGCAGCTTCTTGACCGCCCAGAAATTGTCCGGAAGGGTGAATTCACGCTCCGGACGCAGGTTCAGGGTGTAGTCATCCTGATCAATGTCGTCGTCGCTTGGTAGCTCTGGGCGCATGTCGGGAGGCGTGGTGGCGATGGTCGCTTCAAAAGGGTTCTTTAAAGGGAAGCCATAGGTGGCGGGGTCAACATTGACCGCCATAGCGGACGCACTCAAACAGAGGCCGCCAATTACGGCAGCAAAGCGCAGGAAACGGAGCATGACTAGATCCCTTGGGAAAGAAGTGCTGATGATGTACGCGGGCTAAGACCGTTGGTGTAGTGCCAAAGTGCCCTACAAACAGGTAAACCCGTTGTAAATAGTTCGAGACAATACACGTTCTCTGGCGTCAAGAGAGCAATGCTGTGCTTTTTTGTCGTTTATGGAGTGAAGAGGCGGGGTTTGCGGCGTGCGTTACGCGGTACCTATGTTGCTGCGGGGTGCAGCTGGCTGCACAGGATCCCTGTAGGAGTGAGCTTGCTCGCGATAGCGTCAGGTCAGACGATGATTGTTCAGCAGATGTACCGTCATCGTGAGCAAGCTCACTCCTACAAGTCACTGGGCACACACGCGCAGACAGCAAAAAGGGGAGCCGAAGCTCCCCTTTTGAATCGTCTTACGTGCTCTTTTTTTATTGTTTTAGGGTGGTCTGTTGTTGTTTTTGGCGACCGATCCCTTTACTGCGTTCTTGTTCGACCCCCATCCGGGATCAAGAGCAAACGTATTTTTTTGAGCGCTGACTCACTTTGATCTCGCGATCCAACCAGTACGGGAGCTACCTGAAGGTAGTTTTATTATTCTCTGTCCGGTTGCGAGGCACCTGGGCGCCTCTGTAAAGCTGATCCACTCCAAAAAAATCTGTTAGCTGCGTCTCTGTGCCTTTGTTCTTGTTATGTCAGAGCCGGTACGTCTTGTTTTTATTAGGTTTGCTGCATTTTATTCTTGTTGTGCCAGAGATATAGCAGGAGCTGTGCCAACTTTTGAAATGCTATTTAAATCAGTGTGTTAGCTATTTTCGATTGCGTGGCGCTAACGTTCCCTGTTTCCGTGTTACCCGACTCTGGAGAGGTTTCCGGCGGGAGGTAACACAATGTGTTCCCGTGCTTGGCCCGCCGCTTTTTACGACAAGGTTGTCGCTGATGGCGCGCTGATGTCGTTTCTCCGTGTCTTGAGGTCGCTGACAGAGCATGTCCCATCGCCGTGCGGGTTGATGATCAGGGGGCATGCGGTACAGGTCATCGTCCGCTTGGCAAATGAAGCGTGAAAAAGTGCGCAGTGCAGCTGCGATATGCGCCGACTGCGGTCTTTATAAAAACGTTAATGATGCCTGACAGTTGTCGGGCACAGGACTACCGGGGAGTAACGATGAATATGCGAAAAATCCTGGGCGTGAGCGCCGCTCTGGCGCTTGCTGTCAGTTCCACGCTGGCCTCTGCCAAAGAAGTGAGCATTGGCTATGTCGACGGTTGGTCCGATAGCGTTGCCACGACAAACGTCGCGGCAGAAGTGATCAAGCAAAAACTCGGGTATGACGTGAAACTCCAGGCGGTTGCTGCCGGGATCATGTGGCAGGGAGTAGCGACAGGCAAACTGGACATGATGCTGTCGGCCTGGCTGCCGGTGACTCACGGTGAATACCTGGCCAAGAATAAAGACAACGTCGTGAACTACGGCTCCAACTTCAAGGACGCCAAGATCGGCCTGATCGTGCCCGAATATGTAAAAGCCAAAAGCATCGAAGACCTCAAGACTGACGATTCCTTCAAGAAAAAGATTGTCGGCATCGACGCCGGTTCGGGCGTGATGATCAAAACTGACCAGGCCATCAAGGATTACGGTCTGGATGGTTACAAACTGCAGGCCAGCTCCGGTGCCGGTATGATCGCTGAACTGACTCGCGCTTATCCAAAAGAGCAGTCCATCGCAGTGACGGGTTGGGTACCGCACTGGATGTTCGCCAAGTGGAAGTTGAAGTTCCTGGAAGATCCGAAAGGCGTCTACGGTGCGGCGGAAACCGTGGATAGCATCGGCAGTAAAGAACTGGCCACCAAAGCACCGGAAGTGGTGGAGTTTCTGAAGAAGTTCCAGTGGGCTTCCAAGGACGAAATCGGCGAAGTCATGCTGGCCATCCAGGACGGCGCCAAGCCTGACGTGGCGGCCAAAGACTGGGTTGCCAAGCATCCTGATCGCGTAAAAGAGTGGACGGGTAAATAAGCCTGCCCTTAAGCAACACTCGAAACCGCCCGGTTTAACGACCGGGCGGTTTTTTTGTGGCTTGCGCAGAATGTTTGGGCATGCAATTAGCCCCGTGGGAGCGAGCTTGCTCGCGAAGACAATGTTCCTGATTCCATGAATTGTTCGGATGTCCCGTCCTCTTCGCGAGCAAGCTCGCTCCCACGGGAATTTCCGTGCAGGTATGCACATCCCTCAATCCCCGACTAATGTCGTTCTAATACTAAGGTCGTCTGGAGCAGCGGCCAGAGCGGACTAAAGTGAATGCGTGACATCTCATCTGTGCTGCGAGGACAAAAACAATGAACGACAGCATTTACCTCTCGATTCAAAACAGCCCCCGTTTCAAGGAGCTGGTATCCAAAAGGGAGCGTTTCGCCTGGATTCTTTCGGCGATCATGCTTGGGCTTTACGCCGCTTTTATCCTTTTGATCGCTTATGGACCGCATCTTCTGGGCGCGAAACTGAGCCCGACTTCGACCATCACTTGGGGCATGCCGATCGGGGTTGGTTTGATCCTGTCTGCGTTCGTGCTGACCGCCATCTATGTTCGCCGTGCCAATGGTGAATTCGATGACCTGAACAACGCGATCCTGAAGGAGGCGCAACAATGATCCGGCGCCTCTTTGCAGCATTCGGCCTGGCCGCCTTCGCGCCGTCCCTCTGGGCGGCTGACGCGTTGACTGGCGCTGTGCAGAAACAACCTCTGAACACATCGGCGATCGTCATGTTCGTCGTGTTCGTCGCCTTCACGCTGTACATCACCTACTGGGCATCGAAAAAGAACAAGACCGCGTCGGACTACTATTCGGCTGGTGGCAAGATCACCGGTTTCCAGAACGGTTTGGCGATTGCCGGTGACTACATGTCGGCGGCGTCCTTCCTGGGTATTTCCGCGCTGGTTTACACCTCCGGCTACGATGGCCTGATCTACTCGATCGGCTTCCTGGTGGGCTGGCCGATCATTCTGTTCCTGATCGCCGAGCGCCTGCGTAACCTGGGTAAGTACACCTTCGCTGACGTGGCGTCCTATCGCCTCAAGCAGAAAGAAATTCGCACCCTGTCCGCCTGCGGTTCGCTGGTGGTGGTGGCGTTCTATCTGATTGCGCAGATGGTAGGTGCTGGCAAACTGATCCAGTTGCTGTTTGGTCTGGACTATGCGGTTGCCGTGGTACTGGTGGGTATCCTGATGTGCCTGTACGTGTTGTTCGGGGGCATGCTGGCCACCACCTGGGTACAGATCATCAAGGCGGTGATGTTGCTGTCCGGTGCGTCGTTCATGGCGCTGATGGTCATGAAGCACGTCAACTTCGACTTCAACATGCTGTTCTCCGAGGCGGTCAAGGTTCACCCTAAAGGTGAAGCGATCATGAGCCCGGGCGGTCTGGTGAAAGATCCGATTTCGGCGTTCTCCCTGGGCCTGGCACTGATGTTCGGTACTGCTGGCCTGCCGCACATCCTGATGCGCTTCTTCACTGTGAGCGATGCCAAGGAAGCCCGTAAGTCGGTGCTCTACGCCACTGGCTTCATCGGTTACTTCTACATCCTGACCTTCATCATCGGCTTCGGCGCGATCCTGCTGGTCAGCACTAACCCTGCGTTCAAGGACGCGGCCGGTGCGCTGTTGGGTGGTAACAACATGGCAGCGGTGCACCTTGCCGATGCGGTGGGTGGCAGTCTGTTCCTGGGCTTCATCTCGGCGGTAGCCTTTGCCACCATTCTGGCAGTGGTTGCCGGTCTGACCCTGGCGGGCGCTTCGGCGGTATCCCACGACCTGTATGCCAGCGTAATCAAGGCAGGCAAAGCCAACGAGAAGGATGAAATCCGGGTTTCGAAGATCACTACCATTGCGCTGGCTATCGTGGCCATCCTGTTGGGTATTGCCTTCGAAAGTCAGAACATCGCGTTCATGGTGGGCCTGGCGTTCTCCATCGCGGCGAGCTGCAACTTCCCGGTCCTGCTGCTTTCCATGTACTGGAAAAACCTGACCACCCGTGGCGCCATGATCGGCGGCTGGATGGGCTTGATCAGCGCCGTGGTGCTGATGGTCCTTGGCCCGACCATCTGGGTATCGATCCTGCACAATCCGAAGGCCATCTTCCCGTACGAATACCCGGCGCTGTTCTCCATCGCTATCGCATTCGTGGGCATCTGGTTCTTCTCCATCACCGACAAATCAAAAGCCGCAGAAGGCGAACGCGCGTTGTTCTACCCGCAGTTCGTCCGTTCCCAGACTGGCCTGGGTGCCAGCGGTGCGGTGTCGCACTAAGCGATAGACGTTGTAAAAAAGAAAGCAGCCTTCGGGCTGCTTTTTTTATTCCTTTGAATTCGGTTTTCTCAGTCATACGAAAAAACTGTAGGAGCGACCGGGGTGGCGCTCCACCTTGCTCGCGGTAGCGATTTATCTGTCGATAAATCACTGCCTGACCTGACGCTATCGCGAGCAAGCTCACTCCTACAGGTCTAGCGTGAACCGGAATAAGGGTGACCAACTGTAAACCATCCAATAAAAAGCCCCGCTTAATAAGCGGGGCTTCAGGTTATGCCGTACGGATCTTTATATCCGGCCCAGCAATACCAGAATCAACAGAATGACCAGAATCGTACCGATGATCCCCGACGGACCGTAGCCCCAGCTGCGGGAGTGAGGGAAGACTGGCAAACCGCCAACCAGCAGCAAGATCAGGATAATGATAAGAATTGTGCCGATGCCCATGACGAGTTCCTTCTTTGGTTCTTGGTTAATGGCTACAACAGTTCAAGCTTTTACCGGGTTGGCGTAAAGTTTGTGCTGCTTGAAACATCCGACTGTCGGTACTCTAAAAAAATCCATGGGCTGTACGATAAATTTTACATTTAGTTAAAGGTTCATATTTAGCAAATAAAGGTTGAACTTTAGTGCCTGCTGACTGTTTGCGCTCCATGAATAGAGGCTGCCATGTTTTATCGTCTTGCCGCCGATTCTGTCGTGATCATCCATCTGTTGTTTATCGTCTTCGCGCTGTTCGGCGGGCTGCTGGTTTTGCGTTGGCGCTGGCTGATTGGGTTGCATGTGCCTGCGCTGATCTGGGGGGCGACGGTAGAGTTCATGCACTTGTACTGTCCGCTGACGCCCCTGGAAAACTCACTGCGGGCCAAGGCGGGGAGCCAGGGCTATGACGGAGGCTTCATCGAGCATTACCTGATCCCGCTGATTTACCCGGCAGGCCTGACACCGCAAATTCAACTTTGGCTGGGAAGCATTGTGCTAATGAGCAATCTGCTCATTTATGGCTGGCTGGTCAGTCGCCTCTGGCTGCGCCGCAAGCCCGCGTAAGCCATGGGTTTGCCTGGGTCATTCAGCACCCTGATGGTGGATCGAATCCTTGAAATCAGTGGTTACACTCAGCTTCAATCCCCGTGAAGACAAGGCGTTTCCCTATGCAAAATCGCATCATGATCACCGGCGCAGGTTCTGGTCTGGGTCGCGAAATCGCGCTGCGCTGGGCCCGTGAAGGCTGGCGCCTAGCGTTGTCTGACGTCAACGACGTCGGTTTGCAGGAAACCCTCAGGCTGGTGCGTGAGGCGGGGGGCGAGGGTTTTGTGCAGCGCTGCGATGTGCGCGATTACAGCCAATTGACAGCGTTGGCCCAGGCCTGTGAAGAAAAGTTTGGCGGCATTGACGTCATCGTCAACAACGCTGGCGTGGCGTCCGGTGGGTTCTTCAGCGAGTTGTCGCTCGAGGATTGGGACTGGCAGATCGCAATCAACCTGATGGGCGTGGTCAAGGGCTGCAAGGCGTTCCTGCCGATGCTTGAGGCCAGTAAAGGCAAGATCATCAACATCGCCTCCATGGCGGCGTTGATGCAAGGCCCCGCCATGAGCAACTACAACGTGGCCAAAGCCGGTGTGGTGGCGCTCTCTGAAAGTCTGCTGGTGGAGTTGCGAGAGCAGGATGTGACGGTGCATGTGGTCTGCCCGTCGTTCTTCCAGACCAATCTGCTGGACTCCTTCCGTGGTCCGACTCCCGCCATGAAGGCTCAGGTGGGCAAGCTGCTGGAAAGTTCGCCGATTACGGCCACGCAGGTTGCCGAATACATTTTCGATCATGTTGCCCAGGGCGAATTCATGATCCTGCCCCATGAACAAGGGCGTATGGCCTGGCAGCTGAAACAGCAAAACCCCCAAGCGCTATACGACGAGATGGCCAGTATGTGCGGGAAGATGCGGGCCAAGGCGCGGCAGGGGTAGGGATTAAATGCCTGGGTAGAATCATCCCTGTGGGAGCGGTGCTTGCCCGCGATAAGAACACCTCGGTTTGCCTGATAGACCAGGGTGCCCTCATCGCGGGCAAGCACCGCTCCCACAAGGGTTTTGCATAGGCTCGCATCTCGCTTTTCTGCTAGGGTTGCCGCCTTTCCCTGCAATCCTGGACGCCCATCCTCCATGCTCAATTACCTCTGGTTTTTCCTCGCCGCGTTGTTCGAGATCGCCGGTTGTTACGCTTTCTGGATGTGGTTGCGCCAGGGCAAGAGTGCGCTTTGGGTGATTCCGGCGCTGCTCAGTCTGACCTTGTTTGCAGTGCTGTTGACCCGAGTTGAAGCTGCCTATGCGGGTCGTGCCTATGCGGCTTATGGCGGGATTTACGTCGTGGCGTCGATTGCCTGGCTGGGCATGATCGAGCGCGTCAGGCCGCTGAACTCCGATTGGCTCGGCGCGGCCCTATGCGTTATCGGCGCGACGGTCATTCTGTTCGGCCCGCGCTGGTCGGCTCCCTGAACAGGGGGCATCCCATCCGTTTGTAGGACATATCCTTCAGCATTGTCCGGTGAGCTTGAAGGACATGACTGATTTGGCTCTGGCCAATTGCTGCCAGCGCACCGGCCATGCACTCTGAATTCTCGTTAACAATAAGAGATCAGAAAAATGCTGGTACTCAACCGCGAAGCTGGCGAGGCGTTCTCGATCGGCGATGAAATCAACCTGCAAGTGCTGGCGGTCCACGGCAACCAGGTACGTCTTGGAATCACCGCACCCAGGCAAGTCAAAATCCACCGGGCGGAGGTCTACCGACGGATCGTGCAACGACGACTGGAACCGGCTGGGCTGGAAGAGGATCACCCTGAGTGATCAGTCGAAAAACTCTTTGGGCACGTCATGCTTGAGCATGAGTTGGCATTGCTGGCTTTCAAGATCGAAGAAGATCACCGCCTGGCCTTTACTCAACGCATGACGCACCCGCAATACGCGGGTCTCCAGCGGCGTTTCGTCGCCGTTATCGGTTCCGTCACGGGTCACGAAGTCTTCGATCAGGCGGGTCAGGGTGTCGGCTTCGAGTTGGTCGTAAGGGATCAGCATGGGGGTTCTCGTATCAGATGCTGGCGATGATAGTGCTGATGCCGTGAAAAATCACAAATTCCTGTAGGAGCGAGCTTGCTCGCGATAAGGTCGGCACGACCTTTAACCCATCGCTAAGCCCATCATTTTCACGACTGCTTCGCAGTCGATCGCGAGCAAGCTCACTCCTACAGGGGAGGGGCCGGGTTACTCCACCTCTTCCCGGTTCTGCCCGATCAAGCTATCGACGCTCGGCACTCGGGTATCGCTCTCCATTTGCGCATCATGTTCAATCTGATGACTGAACGCCTCGAGTGACACCTTGCCTGGCTGCGCATCGCTGGCAAAAACCGGCGGGCTGAGCATGTAGGCGCCGAGCAAACGGCTGAGCGCCGCAAGGCTGTCAATGTGGGTGCGTTCATAGCCGTGAGTGGCATCGCAGCCGAAAGCCAGCAGAGCCGTACGAATGTCATGCCCGGCGGTAACCGCCGAATGCGCATCGCTGAAGTAATAGCGGAACATGTCCCGACGCACCGGCAGCTCATTTTCGCTGCCCAGACGCAGCAGGTGGCGCGACAGGTGATAGTCGTAAGGCCCGCCGGAATCCTGCATCGCCACACTGACCGCATGTTCGCTGGAATGCTGACCGGGAGCGACCGGGGCAATGTCGATCCCCACAAACTCACTCACGTCCCATGGCAGCACGCCAGCGGCACCCGTGCCGGTTTCTTCGGTGATGGTGAACAGCGGATGGCAATCGATCTGCGGCTCGGCACCGCTGTCGACGATGGCTTTGAGTGCAGCCAGAAGCGCTGCCACGCCAGCCTTGTCGTCCAGATGGCGGGCGCTGATGTGACCGCTTTCGGTAAATTCCGGCAGCGGATCGAAGGCCACGAAATCGCCGATGCTCACACCCAGCGATTCACAATCAGCCTTGGTGGTGCTGTAAGCGTCCAGACGCAGTTCGACGTGGTCCCAGCTTATGGGCATCTCATCAACCGCCGTGTTGAATGCGTGACCGGAAGCCATCAACGGCAGTACGCTGCCGCGGATCACGCCGGTGTCGGTGAACACACTGACTCGGCTACCCTCGGCGAATCGGCTCGACCAGCAACCAATCGGCGCCAATGACAGGCGCCCGTTGTCTTTCACTTCACGAACGGCGGCACCAATGGTGTCCAGGTGCGCAGACACTGCCCGGTCGGGGCTGCTTTGCTTGCCTTTCAAGGTGGCGCGGATAGTCCCGCGTCGAGTCAGTTCGAACGGGATGCCCAGTTCTTCAAGACGCTCGGCGACGTAACGCACGATGGTGTCGGTGAAGCCCGTGGGGCTTGGGATCGCGAGCATTTCCAACAGGACTTTCTGCAGGTAGTTCAGATCCGGTTCGGGGATTTTTTTTGCAGTGGTCATGGAAGGTACTCCTTAATGCGAGAGCGGTACGCCGACTCCTGTAGGAGCTGGCTGTATTGGCTACCGCAGGCTGCGAACGGCTTCAAATTGCTTTCGCAGCCTGCGGCAGCTCCTACAGGGGAGTCGCCGTTACAGAGATCATTCAGCTGTGCGCAGGCAAACTATGGGGAAACAGCAGATCGACAAAGCGTTCTGCGGTTGGTTGTGGTTCGTGGTTGGCCAGGCCAACCCGTTCGTTGGCTTCGATGAATACGTATTCCGGTTGATCGGCGGCAGGCACCATGAGGTCCAGACCCACTACGGGAATGTCCAGCGCCCGAGCGGCGCGGATAGCGGCGTCGCTGAGCACGGGGTGCAAGATGGCGGTGACGTCTTCCAGACAACCGCCGGTATGCAGATTCGCGGTGCGGCGCACGGCCAGACGTTCGTCCATCGGCAGCACGCTGTCGTAGTCGTAACCGGCATCACGCACGGTGCGTTCGGTTTCTTCATCCATCGGAATCTTGCTCTCGCCGCTGGTGGCAGCGGCACGACGGCGGCTCTGGGCTTCGATCAACTGGCCGACGGTATGCCGACCATCGCCCACCACCTCGGCCGGTCGGCGAATAGCAGCGGCGACCACTTCGAAGCCGATCACCACGATGCGCAGGTCCAGACCTTCGTGAAAGCTTTCCAGAATCACTCGAGTGTCAAACTGCCTGGCGCGTTCGATGGCGCCGTGCATTTCTTCCGGGGTGCGCAGATTGACCGCGACGCCCTGACCCTGCTCACCATC
>Ga0247731_1000380_pt1 | contig 12406 bp, 10 predicted proteins | sample UWRJL088202R2_FD_180938 | JGI IMG/M metagenome (GOLD analysis project Ga0247731, IMG submission 180938) | Plant litter microbial communities from Arlington Agricultural Research Station in Wisconsin, United States - UWRJ-L088-202R-2 | ecosystem: Environmental > Terrestrial > Plant litter >...
GAATTCGAAATTATATATCTATGGATTTGTTATACAAAGGAAAAGAATTGAAGAAAATTAGCTTTGTTGAAAAAGCTAAACAATTCATTCCTAATAACGAATTAATAATTAAAGAATATGATTTTTTAAAAACATTGACTCCTTTAATAGAAGTAAATAAAATAAATATTCCACGAAAAGAGATCCAACCTCCAGTAATCTTGAAAAAAATTACGAGAAATTCAATTGGAATCAAAAGTAGGATTGACGGCGTTGATGGAAAATTCTCAATATTAATACCAAAAGATACGGAAAGCCCATGTTCATTCTCTCATGTTTTTCATACGGTTTCTGATAATCAATTTCAGATGTCAATTGAAACATTTAAAGGCGAAAGTGATATTGCAGAAAAAAATATTCGATTGGGTAAATTTTTAATAAATGATTTACCTAAAAAACCAAAAGGTGAAGCTGGTGTAGAAATCACTATAAAACTTAATTCAAATCATGACCTTATTGTAATAGCTAAAAGTGTTGATACTGGAAACCAAATGGAAGCCAACTATTATGATGAATTACTTGTTATTGACAAGACCGTTCATAACAGTGGTAAACGTTGAACAGCCTTTTCAAATAGCTAAACTATCATAAATTAGTAAACTCGTTTGGTTCCGAATTTTCGGGATAAGGCAGGTATTTATGGGAAGGTGGGCCTCGGAAAAATTGGATAGGTCACTTTATTTTTCATTTCTTTTGATTCTTGAAAGTAGTACAGTTGTTATTTTAAAAAATAGGGTTTTCCCTATTGTATGGCGAGGTGGAATGTTGGAAATTGGCAGGTGTTTAAAAAAAAGCTTTTGGAAGTGCGGAAAACCGTAAATTGGGTGTTTGTTTTTTGTGTATTATTGTATAAGATTATAAGAGTTATAGCGGGTATGCAACCAGATTTGGGTTTATATGCACTGCTTTGTAGCGGATATATAAAAGTTACCTGCTAGCTTCAAAAACCTAACCTAAAAACCTAAGCTAATGCCAAAAGAAATAAAGATTTTCATAAGTCACTCTGGAAAAGATAAACCTATAATTGATGACTTTATAGATTTAATTTTGCACGGAGCATTAAGCGTTTCCATAGACAAAATATTCTGTACTAGTACTGATGGAACTAAAATAACTTCTGGTGATGATTGGCGAGCATCAATTCTAGAAGCTCTAAAAACTGCAAAAATTAACTTTCTAATAATTACACCAAATTATAAAGAAAGTGAAATTTGTATGAATGAAATGGGAGCTGTTTGGGTAACAGATGCAAGAGTAATTCCATTAATTGTTGAGCCAATAAATTACAAAACAGTTGGAATTATTCAGGAACCTATTCAAATTGAAAAATTGATAGACGAAAAAAGCCTTGATAGAATTAAAGACATTATACAAAAAGAATTATCAATTCCTATCGAACAAATTAAGAGTGATAGATGGACTACCAAAAAGAAAGAGTTTGTATATAAATTAAAAGAATATCTAAAGAATAATTCTTTTGATACTCCAATGGACAGAAATGAATTCACTACTCTACTAAAAGAAAAAGAAGATCTGGAAAGCGCAATTACAAATATTATTCAAGAAAAAGTTGCTTTAGAAAATTTAGTTGATGAATTAAAAAAAGCCAAAGATAAATCTGATGTAAAAAAGATTACAAAAAAATATTCAAACGAAACTGAATTTGAGGAGTTTGAACAACTTTGTCAGTCTACAAAAAAAATATTAGAAAGTTTTCATCCAATCATAATTGGAATTATTTTTAAAACTTACGCTGGGAAAGATTTGACAATTAATTGGCAATCCTATAAAGAACCAATAGATGAAGCTCTAGCAAATGATTACATTATTGAAGAACTTGAAGCTGATTTTAATACAACTCCTAAAATGAAAAAAATTCAACAAGCTTTAGAAAAAATTTCATCTTTTTTATCAAAAACATTATCGGAAGAATTTCACGAACAATATGAACAGGAATTTGAAGCTCCTATTTCTTTATCAAACAAATTGTTTTGGGAAGAAGTTCTTGATTTGACAATATATATTGCATAAAACCAGCAGGTAACAGCTACTACAATGGATTTGGGCAATTGGTTTAAGGGAAAGATGGTTTTGTATTTGGGATGGTTTGCTTCGCCTGTTCTCCCCGATAATTATCGGGACCCGGGTGGCAAATCCAAAGTTACGGCTTAATTTAGTCCCAAACCCGCTGTAGTACAAGAACGTTAGCAGTAACATTAAAAAACTCACGATAAAAAATGGGAAGACAGATTTTGGACAAACAAACTTGGTCGAAACATAGAATGGAATTAAATGGTTCGTATGGTTATTCAGAAGACTGGAAAACCATAATAAAACTTTTTGAAAATAGAATTAAGGATTTTTATTTTGCACCTATAAATGATATTTTAAGACCAAACAATAGAAAAGGAGAAGGATTCTCTGTATTGACATTACAATGTGCGCTAATAGAAATGTTTGCAGCATTTAAACAAGGAAAAATTCACACACACAAACGTCCGAAGAAAGATGAGAAAAGACCAACCTACGAATATTATGATAGTGACAAATGCTTTGTGGAATTTTTAGAAAGTGAAGATGTCTTTGAAAATCAATTTTTTATAAAAGATAGAGAAACAAACATTATTACTGCTCATCCAATTTTTGATGCAAAGGAATTTTATGGAAAAGTTCGTTGTGGGCTTATGCATGAAGCCAGAACAAAAGAAGATTGGTTAATTTCTGCAGCAGAACCTGAAAAAGATGACGTTGCAAAATTTTTGTTTTACGATCAATCCGACAAAACAAAAAAAATTAATAGAACAATTTTGCAGAAACAACTTGAAAAATATTTTAGTTCGTATATTAAAAAATTGTCAATTGAAGATAATGAAGGACAAAGTTTGAGAAGGTTATTAGCTCGGAAACTTGATCATCTATATGATGTACCAGCCGAATTATCTTTTGATTGGTGGAAAGAAGAATAAGAACTAATCTAAAGGGCATTCGTAGATTGCGAATCCAATAAAACTTCCCTAAGTCCTTTATCTATACGTTGATACAAAAAAAAAACAATAGTATTATAACGTAATTAATTACGTTATAATGGTTTTTTGTTTCGATTTTTAATAAAAAAAATACGAAAAACGATTTTTATATTACGATTTTTATTATATTTGTACGGTAACGAATTAAAAAAGCAAAATGTATACCGAAATATTAAAGATAATCGAGGGCGGACTTTCAAAAGATTCGAGCAAGGTGTATAGTTATGCAAAACTCCTTGCTGAAAAAGCCGACAAAGATGGCGACTCGAGAATGGCTAAAATGATATTAAAAACAATTGAAAAAAAAGAGCCGGCTGTTGCTGTAACTATGGATGAACTTTTAACAGTTCCAGTCGATCATGAAAGCCGAATGAGTATTGTGGATGTAGAAATGCCCAACAAAGTGTCGTCATCAATTGTTTTACAGCCACTGATGCATAATAAGATTTCAGATTTTATCAGTGCTGTTAAGTATCAAAACAAATTGATTGGACATGGGATTGAAACTTCGAATACGTTATTGCTTTATGGTAACCCGGGCGGCGGTAAAACTACACTTGCCCGCTACATATCTGCGCAGACAGGTCTTCCGTTAGTGATTGCTAGATTTGACGCTATTGTTTCATCTCTACTTGGAAACACAGGAAAAAATATTAGAAAGATTTTTGATTTTGCGGATAATAAACCCTGTATTCTTTTTCTTGATGAGTTTGATGCAATAGCAAAAGCCAGGGATGATCAGCATGAGTTGGGAGAATTGAAGCGAGTGATTAATAGTCTGTTGCAGAATATTGATAATTTCTCGTCAAATAATATTTTGATAGCAGCCACTAATCATCCTGAATTGCTGGATAAGGCGATATGGAGAAGATTTAGTCATGTTATAGAAGTTGGGATGCCTAAGGAAAATGAGATCAATGAATTAGTTAAAGATTTTGTTGGAGACTTTCAAAATGATTTTTTTGACGACAAAAAGCGTCATGAAAGACTAGTTAAGTTATTGGAAGGAAAATCACCATCCGATATTAAGACTATTATTAATAATGCCAAAGCGCAGGTGATTATTCATGGGAAAGAGGTTCTTACTTATGACGAACTGCTTTTTGAAATTTTTGAATTCAACAATCATGGTTCATTTACCTACGAGAGCATGATAGAGTTTTTAAATGACAATGGTATCTCACAAGCTGCAATTGCGGATAAAATGAATGTGTCATTGAGACAGGTGAGAAATTACCTCAATAAACAATAATAAAACTATGGCAACTACTAGAAATTTACCGATTAAATTTTTCCAAAAAAGAGAAAAAGACGAATCATCAAATGAAGGAAACGGCGGGAAGCAGATTAGGAAATGGTTGATAACCGACAACATACCTGAGAAATCTGTTCGTTTTCGTCAAGTGCTTTCTAGTGTTGCGCCGAAACTTGATGAAAAGATAGCTAAAAATAATTATATCCCTACCGTGATGAGACTAAGGCTGCACAAAAAAGCCAAGGCCAAAGATCCGAGAAAGGCAATTTCAAGTATGTTCAATGTTGAACAAAAATTAAACGTAATCGGCATAAATGGCAATGATGAACTATTGATTAAAATAGATAACAGAAATGATTTGCAGAAAATTATTTTCAATTTTTCAAAAGCTGAAGGCGCGATAGTGAGTGACACTACTGTTTTAAGTATTGGTTCAATTGATGATTTGGAGATATTCGCTCCACATGTTGATGTTGATACTGAACCATATACTAAAGTTAAAGTTAAGCTATTCAATTTTGGTGATACTGAATTAAATAATATCGTAGTATGGAATTTCGAAAAATTTTGTTCTGAGAACAATATCCAGTTTTCAAGGACTACTTATTCAGCGGATCTTAATATCTATAGTATACCAAGTGTTTCTGAGGACTCTTTGGAATTACTAAAAGAATTTGACGGCATCCAGTCAATTTCGGATATGCCACTTTACGAAGTCAGCTTTGATGAACTTGAAGTTGAACAACCAATTAATGTAAGAGTTCCAGTAGAAGGCAAGGAATATCCTGTTGTTGGCATTCTTGATTCCGGTGTTGCAGCAATTCCGCATCTTAAGCCCTGGCTGACATCTGAAAGTATAACCTATTATCCTGAATCTGATATAAACAAGGGGCATGGAACCTTTGTTGCAGGAGTTTTAGTGTATGGTGACGATTTACAGGGGATTAGTTATACCGGACTTGAAGGGTGTAAAATTTTTGAGGCTATTGTAATTCCTGATAAGAATAAGCAATCAATCAGTGAGGATGAACTTATCGAACAAATCCGGGATGCAGTAAGCAGAAATAACCATATAAAAATATGGAATCTTTCTCTTGGGACAACTGCGGAAGCTGATCTGCACGAATTTTCAGATTTTGCTACGTCCCTTGACGAAATCCAAGATCATAATAATGTTTTGATTTGCAAATCGGCAGGTAATTGTGAAAACTTTAAAATGCGCGCTCCAAAATCAAGGATTTCAAGATCTGCTGATACGGTTCGAGGTATTGTTGTGGGATCACTTGCGCACGATAAAAATGATACGGATGATTCTGAAAAGCATAATCCATCGCCATTTTCCAGAAAAGGTCCAGGCCCATCCTACACTATAAAGCCGGATTTAAGTCATTTCGGCGGAAATGCCGGTTTAGACAGCAGGAATAATGCTGTATATAATTACGTAAAGTCCTTTTCGCCGAATGGATCGTCGGCCAGTAGCATAGGAACAAGCTTTTCAACGCCAAGGGTTACAGCGATTGCAGCAGGAGTAAATTTTAGACTGAATGAAGAGTTTAATCCCACGTTACTAAAAGCATTATTGGTTCATTCGGCAAAATATCCTTCTGAAATGCAAATGGATATTACCGAGAAAATGAAACAGGTTGGATTTGGTTTACCTTCGAGTATCGATGACATTTTGTACAACGAGCCAAATGAAATTACACTAATTCTAAATGATACTTTAGAAAAGGGAAAGTACATCGACATTTTAGATTTTCCTTTTCCCAAAAGTATGGTTGACGAGGATGGATATTTCTATGGCGAAGTTACCGTAACTTTAGTAGCGTCACCTATACTTGATGTTAGCCAAGGCGCAGAATATTGTCAATCGAATATTGACGTAAAGTTTGGGACTTATGACAATAAAGTGGCCGTAGATATTACTCAACCGCGCAAAAAAAATCCTGTTTCTGCATCAAACCGAATAAATATCCTGGGTGTAGGTTGCTATTCTACGAGAAAAAATAAAAGTGATGAAGATAAATTCAGAAGTGAAAGAATGCTATTATCCTACGGAAGTAAGTATCAACCAGTAAAAAAGTGGTGTGTCAATTTTGACGAATTTACACCTACTAACAAGGACAAGTACTTAAAAAGCACTAAGAACTGGCACATGAAAATCGAAGGATTGTACAGGCATTCCCTTGAAGAAAAATTGGCGACGCAACACATTAAGCCCACCCAAGACTTTTGCTGCATAGTTACTATAAGAGACACCAAGAAAAAAGGAAACATTTATAATGAAGTAACCGGACTATTAGATAGTTACAATTTCATTCATCAAAACGTAAAAATCAACCAACAAGTTGACATCAAAATTAATAATAACCTTAACCAATGAAATAGCCGATAAGAAAAAACCCAGAACCGTTTGCACCGGCCTGGGCTATATACGAGGGATTAAAGTTTTCGAGGACTTTCACATTTTGACCGGCTTATCACCGAAGTCAACCCTTTTGTTCGTGGTTACAAAGTTAAACGTTTATTTAAACTATGCAAGTCAACCTCGATTTTTTAGCACTTTGATGGTATAAAGTACTCCGCCGTCATTGTAAAAAGGAGGTAAACTTAATCATTCACTTAATTGTCGGGAGACATAAAATCCAAGCGAATCATGAAAAATAGTTTTAAATTAAACGATCAATTGTTTGAATCTAAAAATTCAAAAATTTCAGGAAAAGAAGTCCTGTTAACGGGAGGCCTTGAACCAGTAGAAGACTATGAACTTCTGATTAAAGTCAATGAAAACGGCTATGAGCCAATTGAATTGACAGAAGTAACCGATCTGCACGGCGCAGGTCTTGAAGGCTTTTACGCCAAACCATACGGCAAGCTGACCATCTTTGTAGATGAGAAACCGGTTGATATGTCTGAAGCTTTCTCAACACCGAACAAAATTGTAGCGGCTGCCGGGAAAATAGTCAAAGACTTTTACCTGATGCAGCAGATTGGAGAAATTGAAATCAGCTACAAAAATGACAGGGAACACAAAGTTGCTGTCAAAAACGGGGCAAGGTTTGTTACTTATAAAGTTGAGATAATCGATGTTAATGATCATTGCCAAAATGGGTTGCCGGTTCCGCCAGATTGCAAGTACAAAATACTTATTGACCGCGAACCCTATATTGTAGGAGAAGAATGCATGACCGGAAAGGAAATCCTTTTATTGACCCATAAGACTCCGCCGGACAGGTTTCAATTGCGCCAGAAATTTAAGGATGGAAGGGTTATAACGATCAAAAATGACCAAAAGGTTTGCTTTACAGAACCTGGCGTTGAGAAATTCAAGACAATCCCGCTTGACCAAACGGAAGGCGAGGCACCTGTTATGCGCAGGGAATTTGAGTTACTGGAGGAAGATGAAGCATTTCTATCAACACTAGACCTTCCGTGGGAAGCTGTGAAGCAAGCCGGACAGAATTGGGTACTTGTGCACGATTATCCGATTGTAAGCGGCTATAATGTCAAGACGGCATCAATGGCCATCAGGATGATTGGCGGCTACCCGACTGCAGGACTGGATATGGTGTATTTTTACCCTGCATTGAGTAGGGCTGACCGCCAGCCAATAGGTGCTTTGACCCCGCATCCGCTAGATGGGAAAACCTATCAGCAATGGTCACGTCACCGCACAGGTGCAAACCCGTGGAGAGCAGATATTGACAATCTGAGTACGCACATCCCTCTGGCTGACTTTTGGCTGTCTAATGAATTTGAAAAAAGACCAACCCGTGCGTTATCAGCTTAGAATAGCCGGTAAGCACTACAAAAGTCTTCAGCAGCACCTCTTTCCCGGCGACGGGAAGGAGGCTGTCGCTGTAGCTTTGTGCGGGAGATATGAAAGAGATGGGATATCCATCTTGCTTACCCATAAAATTGAACTCATACCTCACGATGAATGCCAACGCGATGCCGACTTTGTTCACTGGAAAACGGAAAGAATTATTCCATTGTTGGAACAGGCTGAGACGCAAAACCTGGCCATATTAAAAATCCATAGCCATCCGACAGGATATCCGCAGTTTTCAAAAACAGATGATGAAAGTGACGGAGAATTGTTTAAATCAATTTTCGGATGGTGTGATCATGATGGTGTGCATGCATCAGCGGTGATGGTTCCGGATGGAAGTATCTTTGGCAGGGTGTTTACTCCAAGCATGGAAACATTCCCGATTAACAAAATTTCGGTTGCCGGCGATACGATTGAAATTTTCGAGAATGGGGTATTGGCAGATGATGAATTTTCATTACGGACACGACAAGCATTTGGTGACGCTACTTATCAAAAGCTTAAGAATATGACGATTGGTGTTATAGGATGTTCTGGAACCGGAAGCCCGACGATCGAACAACTGGTAAGGTTGGGTGTCGGCACCATCGTTATCATTGATCCCGATACCGTTGAGAAGAAAAACCTGAACAGGATCCTCAATACAACCATGGAGGCAGCCGAAGCCGGAAAATTCAAGACTGATGTTTTAGCGGATGCCATTGAACGTATCGGCATTGGTACAAAAGTCGTTAAATACAATGTCAATATCTTTGACAGCCGAGCAGCGCTGGAGCAACTAATTTTATGTGATGCTCTCATTGGTTGTGTTGACAGCGTGGACGGCAGACACCTGGCATCGCAACTGACCAACTTTTACCTTGTGCCTTACTTTGATATAGGAGTAAGACTTGATGCTGACGGTTTAGGCGGTATTAAAGCAATTAATGCTAGTGTACAATATATCCAGCCAGGGTGTTCTACGTTATTCAGCCGAGGTTTGTACAACTCGCAAAGGTTGGCTGACGAAACGCTTCGTCGCCAAAGCCCTGAAGATTTTTCGTCGCTGGAGAAACAGGGTTATGTTCATAATGCCAATGTTGACCGGCCGGCAGTTATCAGTATCAATATGCAAATTAGCGCTATGGCAGTAAATGAATTGCTGAACCGACTGCATCCTTTTAAAGATGAAACTCCGGATTATTATGCGAAAGTGACGATGGATTATACCGGTGGCTGTATCATGAATCAAGCTGAAAATGAATTTGAACAAGACAGCACAGCTGCCAATTGGGTTGGCCGAGGCGACTGCCGTCCATTCTTAAGAATGATAGAACTACAATGAAACTACTATCTAAAATATCTGGATGGTTAAGCCACATGTGGCAATATGTTTGGGGCAACAAGCCCCAAACAATTTTGCCGCCGGAAACTACCTCATTTTATCAAGTTGAGGTTGCAGAGGATTTACCAGAAGTCATATCGTATAACTCAATTTTCTTAATACAAGACGGAAATGAACCGGAACTATTAGCGTTTAAATGCCCTTGCGGGTGCCAAGAAAATATTATGCTCAATCTTTTGGGCGATGCTTCTCCGCAATGGCATTTTAGTATAACTGACAACGGAATTATAAATGTTCAGCCGTCAATTTGGAGAATAGTTGGGTGTAAAAGCCATTTCTGGATAATAGACGGCAACGTCAAGTGGGTCTAATAGAAAAAGCCACGGTAAAAGTGGCTTTTTTAATTATTATATTTGAAAGTGCAACCAAATTATGGATGAAAGGAATAAATGGAAAATCAGCGACAAAAGGAAGACCAGAACGAATATGCCAAAAACATCAAAGGTGATATTAAATTCATACTTGATGTTGAGAGTGGCCGTAAAGGATATTGGTGTCTTGGATGTGATGAAGAAATGCAGGCCGTTCACTTTAAGGTTGAACATTACCGATCCTATTTCAGGCATGATGCCAAGGATGTAAAGATTGAAAGGAAATGTACGTTCAGTAACCAGGATTTCAGGCACCGCCTAGCAATGGATATCTTAGCGAGAACAAAAAGAATCAAGGTGCCGAACCTTTATAAATTTTCGCCAGACGGCAGTTCAAAAATTTTGTTGCAGGAGTCGAAATTCTTGGAAGGGCATTCTGTTAAGGCCGAGCTTACTTTTTATGAAGACGACAGTGGACTGGTTCAATGGGGTAAAAATCCAGACGTTGATGAAAAGTATTTGCTGATAAGGCCGGACATTGCTTTCTTTGACGTGCATGATAAGCCGATACTGCTGATAGAGATTGTTGTCACACACAAGATAAATGATGAAAAAAGAATAAAGCTGAAACGTTTGGGGATTGATACGATTCAGATAACGGTACCAAAAGATTCTCCCGAAAATATAGCCAAGAGCCTAGAAATTACACAACACACCAAATGGGTTTATAATTATGTCGAACAAACCACCAATTATCTACACCTTTCCAAAGCAAATAGCGAAGGAATTTCATCAGCTGATGCAGTCGAGATGGGATTTTTCAGAGAAACTTTTGCCTGCAGAGAAAGCCAAATTAAAAATCTTATACGAGCGATTACAAGGTGCCTGGAATCTCAACACTACCGAAGTATTGAGCAAGAATTTAGATCTGAGCTATCAAGAGTTGCGGAAAACGCAAGCCGAGATCTCGCAAGACTGGAAGAACTACGAGCAGAGCATAGAGGAAGAGTTGAAGGACGATATTCAGACCAGATTGCAGCGATTGAAGAGGACGAAAGACAATTCAACGTTGAACTTGGAGCAACTGAAGCGGAAGTTGGGCGAAAAGACTCAGAACTGGAGCAACGATATCTTGCAGAGAAAAGAAGAATTGAAGATCGAAGAACAGAAATTGAAGAGCTTGTCGAACAGTGCGGAAATGTTGAAGGAACACAGAGAGCGCTTGACGGAGAGTCGAAGGCTATTGGAGAGAAAATCAGAACAGTTGAAGAGCGAATCGAAGTTGCTGTCAGAGACAGAGGAAACATTCCAATCAAATATGAACGACTTCATAACAAAGAACAATCAAGATTTGAAGATGCTGCAGCAGGAATTAGAAAAGCAGAAGAAAGCATCCCAAATGATGTTATCGAAGGAAAGCGAGCGCTTGAATCAAGATTTGAAGCAGATCGAGAAAGAGCAACTGAGATTGTTGCGAGCCGAAATAGCCGAGGAGATTCCGAACTGTCCGAAGGAATTAAAAGAATATTTGCAGCAAGGGGAATTATCCTTGATTTCAATGAAAGAGAAAACGCTTATAAGAGAAACCGAACAGCTTACGAATGCTTTATGGACAGGACTTACAAGAGTTGGTTTGGATTATGATTTGTATTTTGAGAAAGTAGATGAGTTTATAATGGGTAGGGATAATGAATAATTATTTTCTTTGACCTCACTTCTCATATATGTTTCAAATACTAGATAGAATATGCAAACAAAAAATAGAAGAAAGATATGTTGGATTAAACTTTTTAAGTAGTATTAACTTGACTTTCAATGATTAAGGCTGACACGTTAAGCGCCAGCCTTGAGTTTTGATTGCAATATGATTTAAGTAGGGATTATTAATATCCATACTATTTCGTTTGGACTTTTAAAAAAGCAGTTTGCAATTATTTTTTTGACTCCTCAATAGACACTTTTCTGAATTCCTTCAAAAGCTTTTCCAGTTCAAGTGTGGATTTTCTTGCTCTGGCACCTGCGGCCTTCACGCCTTTTTCCGTAAGCGATTCTGACTCTGACTTGAAGTTTTCAAATTCTGCATTGATTTTTTCGATAAGTTCTTTCATGATGTATTTTTTTAAGATTAGGCGGCAAAACTAAGGCATGCCTGCGATAAAAGCAATATGGAGCTGAAAATATTTGCAACAGGCCAGTTTTATTTTAAGCCCTGATTGATCAATTCTAAAGTTTTTTTATCAGGAATGGCGTTGAAATATTTCTCTAGTACGGTATTGAAAACGGGATTGCTTCTGCCCGTGTTGGCGAATAGCGTCATGCAGGAGCGGAGCTTTAAATCATCAGGGCTTCCGAAAATTTCAGTTGCAGTCTTGTCCTCGATCTGGAGCAGCACCTCTGAAATGGCGACGAGGTGTTTCCCCAGGACAGGATGGTCCAGGTAGTCTTCTGCTTCGTTTAGGTTTTCGATTCCGTAGAACTGCGCCATATCGCTTTTTCCCAGGCCTTTGAGCTGGGGAAAGACATACCACATCCAGTGGGAGGCCTTCCGTCCCGCTTTGA
>Ga0247731_1000384_pt1 | contig 12338 bp, 12 predicted proteins | sample UWRJL088202R2_FD_180938 | JGI IMG/M metagenome (GOLD analysis project Ga0247731, IMG submission 180938) | Plant litter microbial communities from Arlington Agricultural Research Station in Wisconsin, United States - UWRJ-L088-202R-2 | ecosystem: Environmental > Terrestrial > Plant litter >...
AGCACACCTACGCATAGCTATATGCGGTACCTCTACAAATATCCCCATGCGGAATACCCCTACCAGCAGTTGGTCGACAACAACCGCAACCGCGGCGGCAGCGGGCCGGAATACGAATTGCTGGATACCGGAATTTTCGATGAAGACCGCTATTTCGACGTGTTCATCGATTACGCAAAAGCGGCGGAAGAGGACATCTGCATCCGCATCGAAGTGCATAACCGCGGGCCGGAAGACGCAGATATCCACATCATCCCTAACTTGTGGTTCCGCAATACCTGGGCCTGGTGCGACACGGCACGTATACCACCCTCCATCGAACTAGTAGACCGATCCAGAAAATTCCTGCACCTGCTGGCCGATGACAGCAACGCCACCGGCCTCACCAACCTGCCGTTCAAGTACCAGCTAGGCCCCCGCCACCTGTACGCAGATGCAGACGGGCTGGCGATGTTCACCGACAACGAAACCAATGTCGGAAAGCTGTACGGCACAGAACCTGAGAACGCCACCGGTTTTTACAAGGATGCGTTCCATCGCCATATCGTCAACGGCGAATCCTGCGTAAACCCAAACATGACCGGCACAAAATCCGGTATCCAGTACCAGCGCACGGTGCCGGCAGGCGGCCATATCACCGTCAGCCTGCGCCTGACCACGGAGGAACTGAAGAATCCGCTGGCGGATATCGACAAGATCATCAAGTTGCGCAAAGCCGAGGCTGACGAGTTCTACCAGAGCATCCACCCGGCCAAGGCCACCGAAGACGAGTGCCGTGTGCAACGCCAGGCATTTGCCGGTTTGATGTGGGGCAAGCAGAATTACATCTTCGACGTGCAGAAGTGGCTGGCGGGCGACAACAGCAAGATGCCGCCGCCGGAATCGCGTCATGGTATCCGCAACCAGCATTGGCGCCACCTCAATTCGCAACGCATCCTCTCCATGCCGGATAAATGGGAATACCCTTGGTTCGCCGCCTGGGACCTGGCGTTCCACACCGTGCCCATCACACTGATCGACCCTGAATTCGCCAAGGACCAGTTGCTGATGATGCTGTTCGAGCAGTTCCAGCACCCCAACGGCCAGATCCCCGCGTATGAATGGGAGTTCAGCGACCTCAACCCGCCGGTGCATGCCTGGGCGGTCTGGCGCGTGTACAACATGGACCGCAAGCGCTCGGGCAAATCCGACCTGGTGTTCCTGGAAAAATGCTTCCACAAGCTGCTGATCAATTTCGCCTGGTGGGTCAACAAAGTCGATAAGGCCGGCAATAACATCTTCGAGGGCGGGTTCCTCGGCCTGGACAACATCACCCTGTTCGACCGTTCGGAAAAACTGCCGGGCGGCGCGACACTGGAGCAGTCCGACGCCACCGGCTGGATGGGCATGTTCTGCCAGAACCTGATGCGCATCGCGCTGGAGCTGGCCAAAACCAACCCGGTATACGAAGGCATGGCCACCAAGTTCTTCCAGCACTATGTATACGTCGGCTCCGCCATGAAGCACATGGGCGCCGAGGGCGACCATAATCTTTGGGACGAACAGGACGGCTTCTTCTACGACGTGCTGCGCTACCCGGACGGCAATTACGAAAAACTCAAGGTACGCTCGCTGGTTGGGCTGATCCCGCTATTTGCGGTTGAGCGTTTAGGTGAAGAATGGGTAAAACCCTTCGCCCATTTCGCCAGCAGCCTTAACTGGTTCGTCTGTAATCGCCAGGACATCGTGTCGCATTGCGTGAACTCGGTGACGCATGACGACGTGAAAACCCTGGTGCTGACCATCGTGACATCTGCCCAGCTCAACCGCATTCTGCAGCGGGTATGGGACGGCAACGAATTCCGCTCTGAATTCGGATTACGCAGCCTGTCCAAGCACCACAAAGATAACCCATTCTGGCTAGGTCATGACGTAGTGCGCTACGAGCCTGCAGAAGCCGACTGCAAGATCAAGGGCGGCAATTCGAACTGGCGCGGCCCGATCTGGTTCCCGACCACATTCCTCATGATCGAATCGCTGCGCAAGCTAGACAAAGCCTACGGCAACCAGTTGAGCATCCAGAGCGAAGACGGCAGCAGTGCCACCGCCGGCGAGATGGCACAATATTTCGCCAACGCCATGATCTCCATATTCACCCGCAATGCAGCTGGTGAGCGCCCAGTCTTCGGCGAGAACCGCAAGTTCCAGGACGATCCGCACTGGCGCGACTACATCACCTTCAGCGAGTATTTCGACGGCGATACCGGCAAGGGACTTGGCGCTATGCACCAGACCGGCTGGACGGCACTCGTCGCCTCATTGATAGACGAGTGGCGCAAGTAAGCGACTGAATAACACATAGCTACAGGCGTCATTCAATTAATAAATAACGTAACTAATTTAAATCGGGAAAGGCAAGCGCATGGCAATCCTGGCAGGCGATATCGGCGGCACAAAAACATTACTGCAATTATCCGAACCAATAGGCGGCGGTTTCGAGGTATTGCATGAGAAGCGCTATCCCAGTGCCGACTACCTTGAATTCAAACCGCTTATCCTCGATTTCATGGAAGAGTCGATGAAAAGGACGGGGCAGCAACCGTATGCCGCATGCCTGGGTATCGCCGGCCCGGTCAGCGGGCGTACCGCCATGACCACTAACCTGCCGTGGAAATTGGATGCAGACGAGCTTGAATTTTCACTGGGTATCGCCAAGGTCAGGCTGATCAACGACTTCCAGTCCGTCGGCTACGGCATCGAAGCGCTGAAAGCGGACGATCTCCTGACTTTACAGCAAGGCAAAGCCGTGGAAAAAGGCACCCGCATGATCATAGGTGCCGGCACCGGCCTCGGTATCGGCATGCTGGTATGGCAGGAAGATCATTACGAAGTCGTCGCCTCGGAAGGCGGACATACCGATTTCGCCCCGACCAACAGCCTGCAGATGGAACTGGCCCAATACCTCAGGAAACGCTACCGCTGGGCCACCTGGGAACGTGCTGTATCAGGAAGGGGCTTGGTGAATATCTTCGAATTCCTGGTAGAAGCAAAACTTGAGAAAGTATCTGCCGCCCTGACCGCAGCATTGGATCTTAATGACCATGCTGCCGTCATCAGCCAGTTCGCCTTGTCCGGGGAAGATCCCGTCGCCGTGCTGGCATTGGATCTATTCGCACGCCTGTATGGCTCACAAGCAGGCAACCTTGCGCTATTAGGCCTGGCGACTGGTGGTGTATATGTGGCAGGCGGTGTAGCCCCCAAAATCATCGACAAGCTGACCGATGGTGTGTTTATGCAACACTTCCTGGATAAGGAAGAGCGCATGCAACCCTTGCTGAAAGCCATGCCGGTTAATATCGTGATAAACCAGGGCGTTGGGCTGTTAGGCTCAGCCGTAGCTGCGAGCAGGTTGTAGGAAGGCGCAGTATCGATATACATCTGCGCTAACCTCCAGCAGCATTGGATAAACGCTAACCGTTAATTCAACATCGATGGCTGCTTTGGGTCGATAGCAGAGTTTTGAAAGTAAATATGCGAAATTCTGGTTGGATAATTGTGTATACATTCGTTAGCGTCATTGCTGTAATCGCAATGACTATTGCATTTTTGCTAGGAAAGTCCGGTACTGAAGCTGCAAATGTCATGGATATGACTGAAAAAATAGTTTTAGGCAGTATAGGGATAATCGCTGGAGCGATTACATTTTATTATTCAACGTGAAGACAATGTCCGCTTGGGGTCGATGACAGACATTTTATAAATTCAAATCCTGAAAATTTATGGAAAACTTTAAAGAGTTCATAGGCTTTATGTTTTTTCTCGGCCTGTTGCTGTATTTGAGATATTTTCCTAATGCTAGAGATTCTTCTCTTCTTAAACAATATCTAGATGCGAAAGCAAATAATTTATTACCTACAGAATACATGCGATATGCATACTATGGCTCATGGATAAGAAAGTTATCACTTTTCTGGATCTGTATAGGTGCGATAGCATTGGCTATAAACCTCTTCATTGAGTCATGAATTTCTACTTCGGGTGGATAGCAGCTTTATAAGAGGGATGCATGGTTAACTACAGATGGTCATGTCAAATATGCGATGAAGGGAATGAACCCTCAATTAATTATTGTACTAAATGTGGCTTTCCATCTTCAGCGACAGGTCAACAAATTGAAGACGCCAAAAGCATGTATCCAACTCAAGAAATTCTTAACTTAGTCACAGAAAAAGTTGAAGCATTACCCTTTAGTCTTGGGGCAATATTAGTTCTGGCTGGCGGAGTTATACTAAAATTTGGATTTTTCGGCGACAGTATAACCGTCGGTTTTATTGGTTTTGGAATGCTAATGATTGGGGCTTGGGTAATTGATCTTAGCGTGTACAAAGGAAAGAAAAAGAAATGACTGCTTTGGATCGATAGCGCGTATGCATAAGAATAAGGAAGACTTAATGAATAAAATCAATAAACGCGCGATTCTTAAACTCCTTGCACTATCAATTGTATTTGGAGTTATCTATAAGTTCGGTATTCCGGCATATAAAATTTACAGTGCAAAACATGAGCTTGAGTTGGTAGGAATACCTTTCTCAGAACAGAAGTTTATTGAGGCGGCTTGCAACGGTGACAAGGGTACAGTCCAGTTGTTCATCCAAGCTGGCATGAACTTGAATGTCTTAGCTGCACCTGGTAAAAATGACGGCATATCAAAAAGTGCTCTGCAATGTGCAGTCAGTAAGGGCGATGTCACGATGTCCAAGTCCCTAATCGAACAGGGCGGGAATGTAAACCTGCAGGATGAAGAAGGGAATACGGCATTATGGTATGCAGCTCGTACAGGCGGTATGAGCAGGGATGGTACAGCGCACGGTCTTGAAATAGCCAAATTGCTCATCGAACACGGCGCGGACATTAACCTGCAGGGGGACAAGGGAAGTCCCTTCATGTCCTCGATGGCATCTAATCAGACAGAGCTTGCCGATTACCTGGTTGAGCGTGGTGCGAATGTGAAAGCGACTTCCAAGGATGGCTCGACTGCGCTGATGGAATTGCTGCAACGTGGTTATGGCGCCAATCGCACTGAAATTATCACTCGCGCAAAATCATTGATCAAAGCAGGTGTGAATGTGAACGCGCAAAACAAGAGCGGACAGACTGCATTATTGATCGCATGCAACTCACGCAACTATCCATTGCTTGAAGCATTGCTCGATGCTGGCGCTGATCCCAACTTAGCTAGTCCTAATGGGCAGACGCCGATTTACTTAACGGTCTATGACCCCGAAGCATTCAGGGTGCTGACCAAACACGGTGCCAACCTGAATGTGAAAGTTGATGGATCAACCTTGTTGCAGCACGCAGTATCCAATGGTAATAACATGGTCGTATCCGCACTGCTGGCCACTGGCAAACTGGACGTCAATGCGAAGAATGACTCCGGTGAAAGCGCCTTGTTTTATATCGCTTCCCGCGGTAACGGAGCGATTGCCCAGCAACTACTTGCAGCAGGTGCCAGTCCTGACATCACCAACAATCAATTGCAGACCCCTATTATCCGTGCCGTGCAGAACAATGCACTGGACATGGTGCGTATCCTGATCGACTGGAATGCGAATGTGAATCTGCGGGATGGAACTGGAAAAACGGCTTTATATTATGCTAAGCAACGACTAGAGAGTCTTGGTAATCAGGGCTATATCGTTAATGGTGCGCCAAGCGCAGCAGCGGCTTATCCACGCATGCTACCAATGCCAACCCTGCCTGCTATGAGCAATACGGCGGCCGGCAATGAGGTTTTAAGGAAGATGCGAGCGAATATGCAGGAAGTGTCTCGTTCGTATGCTGCAGCGACTGCGCCATCCGCTACGGCTACCCGGATAACTGTTAGTGACCCGATGGTGGATATGCTGGTAAAGGCTGGGGCCCACCTTTAACCTAGAATTTTGGCTTGAAGTTGTTCAATATTGAATGTCCACTTTGAGTCGATAGGTGCCATTTAAGACATCAGTAAAATTATGAAGACATTAGAGAAAAAAGAGCTTAAACATCTTTTTGAAGTTCTAAAGTTCACAGTTCATGAACTGCCCCTGGGCTTTTATGGGGAGATGGCAATGGGGCAACTGCTAAACAATGCATTGAGTTAATGACCGACCTCATGAAATTCCAAGCTCTTTGCAAAGAACTAGATTTGGAACATGAGGCTTTCATTACAGATTGCTATTGGCATCTTGATGCATTATCCACACTACTTGTCACGTCAATCGCAGTTTAATAGTTACGAACAGTACGTTTTAGAACGAAAAGGAGTTCTGCAAGTTTCAATTCCAATTAAGTTATTCAAAGAACAATATGCAGACTATTTCAAATATTAATTATGTCCGCCTTGGGTCGATAGCGGACATACATTTGCTAACAAGTTTTTCTCGATATTGGATTAATCATTTGGCACGCGCTTATGTTGCAGGTTGATAAAACTACAAAACAACCTAACCAGTTTTTATGGATATTAACAATCGGCTTGTGCCTATTAATAGGCATTTTAATTCCTCAACAAATCCTTACAGACCATCTATGGGCAAGACAATTTGCCAGTTTTATGGCTAACTGGAATCCTCATGTTGCTAAAATTTCGTTGATTCCAATCAATCTTGAAGTCAACAGATTTTATTATTCGTTTCTTTGGGTTTACTCCATACTGATATTCGGGCCTTTATACATTTATGAATGGATTATGCTTTTTCAAAGCAACAAAATCTCTCTTTCATTACTTCGATGGGATCGTTTTATATTGTTTTGCGTAATTTATATATTTATAACTTTATGTTTTTATTATGGAATGACTGACTATTCAAGTTTTTTAAACACTAAAAGCAAGTATTTCTTTGCTGCATATTCACATTGGTTAGTTAGACCTTTATGGAGTTTAAGCGCGGTGTTTGTAATTTGGATAATGTTTTTAGAAATTGGGTTACAGTTTTTTTATCTTACTTTTCTCAAAAATAATTTAAAAAAGAAGTTGGCTGGCTAAGTCCGCTTTGGGTCGATACAAGACACTAGATTAACTAAAGTTTTGTTGAATTACTGTTATATAGGATCAATGCATGACTACCTTTTTACTTTTCATAGTTGGGGTTTTACCTGCTTTCGCGATTGCCGCCAGCACAGGAAACTTAGTTTTATCGTTTCTAATTTCTCTAATTATCTGGATTGCTGTCTTCACAGTTTCTAACATGGGTGGAGGCCACTTTAATGAAGCCATAGGCTTTGCACTAGGATTATCAATGTTCCAGGCTATACCTAATTTTATTGCCTCTGTAATTGGTAAGGCATTGCATGGGGATGAAAATGTGGAAAGTAAAATTGATAAGTCAGATGATCCACTGCAACAAATAGTTAACAGCGATTATGAATAAGAGAATTTGCAGCTAAAAGGTTTTTAAGGATAATTTACCTAATTAATCAAACGTCTGCTTTGGTTCGATTTCGGACATTGATTATTATTGTTATCGATAAAATTAAGGCTTAAATATTGAGTCCTGATGTAAAAGAAACAACCGTTCTTCGACTAGGTTTAGGGGTATTGCTGCTGGTAGTGTGGATTTGGTCAGCTTTGACCGAAACAAAGATGGATCCTCAACAAGCCATGGACAAAAATCGATACGATGACTGTTTAATATCTTTATCAAAAAATAAAAATACAGAAGAAAAACAAACGATAGCTACTGCCTGCTTAAATCAAAAAGAACTTTACAAAGAAACTTATGGGATTGAGCCCAATTAATCACTGTGTCCGCTTTGAGTCGATAGCAGACACTCCATTCCATAATGTGATGAAGAGTGTCTGCGCGTAAGCTTTAAGACACTAGTATTAAGTTCTCCAGGGATGTTTAGCTACATCACAGTCCCCAACCACTTCTGCTCCAGCTTTTGCCACGATATTATCGTTTTCAACAGTATCACCACTAACCCCAACTGCGCCTATCAGCATGCCTTCAGCATCGACGATGGGGAGGCCGCCTGGAAAGGTAATTAGGCCTTCATTGGAATGCTCAATGCCGTATAAAGGCGATCCCGGTTGCGACAACTTACCGATTTCTCCAGATGGCATAGCAAAATAGCACGCTGTTTTGGCTTTTTTAATGGAGATATCAATGCTCCCGACCCAAGCATCGTCCATTCTTAGGAAAGCCTTAAGATTTCCACCTGAATCCAGAACAGCAATATTAGACTTCACCCCTATTTCAATGGATTTTTTGACGCTGGCTGCGATGATGCTTTGTGCTTGCTCGAAGTTGACATGCATTAAATGACTCCAATAAAAGAAAGATTAATTTAGGAAAAGTACGCTTAGGTTTACTGCAAAAAACTTACGAATTGGCTTGGTCGTGACTAATCGGACTCCACCAGTTGATGCACAAGGTGAACGACAATAGGACGCACGATAAGAACACAGATAAAGGCGATGGGCATTGCCAGTATGTAACCATGTAAGACCCTTAGCAAGTATCCATGTTGCAATCCGCTATTTGCTCCCACACTTACCATCGACATAAGAAACGCTATATTCCCGCCATGAAAAAAGCGAAAACTACTCAAGTAAACCGACTGGGTAGTTTATTTAATCTTATAATTTTTGATCTGGGAAAATGAATATGTAGGTGAACAGATTGCCGTCGGGTGTATTTGGGACGGCAACCTGCTTTAAAACTACTTTTGTGAATTTAGTGTTGCGTATGTATTATCGCTACACTCACAAAAGCAACTGGATGCAGTGGCTGGGCAACTCAACGAACGCCCTGGAAAAACATTGGCTTACGAAACCCATGCTGCGAAATTTAACGCGTGTGTTGCAGCGACCGGTTGAATCCGCAAGCCAAAGCACCCATTCAGAATCTTCAAAGCCCGATCATATAATTGATGTACGCTGTAGTAGAGCCAGTGCTTTGGAATGGAAGTTGCTGATAAAAAATATCGCCCATGATTCGCTGTGCTTTTGATATGGAATAATAAGCACCTGCAGAGGCTACGGGTCGAGTACGATCAATATCGTCATTAAAATTCTCTGTTGTCAGACCGCTAATGCCGGTTGACTGAGCAGAATAATTATCCACGTTATGTTTCAGGTCCTGCTCTACACCCAAACTAGCTGTCAATTTTGTATTAGCAGTCACTGCATAGCTCAACTTGAGCCCCAGCAATGCTGTGGTCGAACGATCCTCCAAGGAAGAATAGCTGAGCGGCATGACTGCATTAGTTTCAGTATAGGCATCTTGTTTTACCGATGTATACCTTAGAGCCAGATAAGGGCGTAGCAGAGTTTTATCCTGGTAGTGAAATGCATAACTTAATTCACCCACATAACTTTTGATGATGAGATTGGTATCACCTCTGCCAGCCTCTGAACTGCCTATTACTTCCCTAGTCGTGTTCACATCCTTATCTTGATAAGCATTCGCTAATTTGACCTGATAACCTAATGCATCCGGACTTTGATTCCATACAACAAAAGCGCCGGCTAGAGGATTTTTGTTAGACACCTTGATGCCTGAAGGCATGTTGTTATTGGTATTTTGATCTAAAAATCCGCCTATACGGATGGTAGGGTTGACTTGATATCCAAGCACAAACACTGCACTGGTCGAGTTTGAATCAGGTTTATCTACGTCGGTATATCGACCGCCTGCTGACAGACACACTCTGTTCTTATCGAATAAATTACAGTCATAGGTATTCATATTGGCAAAATTGGAAGAAACAGAAGCAGCATTAAATGCACCCCGCAATTTTTGCGCCGCAACTTGAATCGACGCCTGTGTATCCATAGCAGATGGCCCTGGAGGCGGAGGTGGCGGTATTAAAAGGACAACGGCGAAAGTCGACGAGTTAGCACTGTTAATATTAATTGCACCACCATTAGGCCCACAACAATAGCTATTGGATACTTCATCCACATAAGCACCACCTGACCAGCCGGAAGCCACAGTGTAATTGAACGCAAACAAAGTGTTATTAGGCGCTGTATTGTTTACTGCCCCAGCAAAAGTAGTAGCTAGTGATTGGTTTTGCCACCACGGTTGGGAGCTAAGTAATGATTGATTCGCTGAAAAACCATTAACAGTGGAAAACTCGTAAGTGTTACCACCACTTGTAAATTGAAAGGCTTGAGTGATTGAAGAGAAGCAACTAAAGAAAACATATATCAAGATTATTATTAACCTCACTTGATTGCCCCTTAAATTAAAGTTTTAAATTTTAGTTAACTAATATGTAATCTATTTGTTCGAATGGACTATCACTACCATTGAATATATCAAGATTAAAAGTTCATATATTCAGTGCTACCGACGCATGCGTCACCGTTTCAGAAACATAAAGTCTCTATCATCCACGGCAATACCCCTAAACTTTTAAGGATTATGAATAATATACTTTTGCATACAAATGTACTAGTTGTGAAATATTATTTCATGTAATTAATATCAAAGCTATTGGCTCCTGAAGTAATATTAGCAACCTCTTAGGTTGCTGCATTGGGTCGTTAGCAACACATTTTGATAATTTTCAAAGCCCCTACAATTCAATATTCTTATAAAGTATTTTTTGAAATTCGCTGACGGTCATGGCGGTTTTGAATGTTTAGAGCATGGCGGTAAACTACAGGAATGGCCAATATGATTAAGCTTCCGGAATCCCTCGCGCAACTTTCCTCTCTCGATGGCAGCAGGAGGATTCGCGCTTCAGCGACGGATATGAACAAGTCACTGAGCATGGACGAGATTAAGCGCGACGAAGCAATCGTGCTTGAGGACGGCTGGAAGGTTCGGGTGACCACAGGCGGCCAGGATGTGCTCACTGGCGAATTGGTCCACCAGAGCGATCACGTTTGGCAAGCAAAAAAGCTCACAGGATCGGTTGGGCGTGTCCTGGCTGACCAGGCAACGTCAGAGACGGAGGCAGCGGAGCTGGTTTACCAATATATTCTCGATGCTTCTGCATGGATGACATTCGAAGAATAGTCACGAATCATCCGTGCCCGTACCCTTAACTGGCCATCACTGGCATATTGGCCCGAGCCGCATGCAATTTTCTGTAGCTGTCGATCAGGCGCTGGTGCCTGTCCAGTCCCTCCAGTTTCATACTGGTGGGCGTCAGACCGAAGAAGCGCACGCTGCCATCCACTGAGCCCATTGCGGCGTCCATCCTGGCATCGCCAAACATCCTGCGGAAGTTAACCTCGTAGTCGTCGAGTTCCAGGTCATCATCCAGCACAACCTCCAGCACCACATTCAAGGCCTGATAAAACAATCCACGCTCGACCGTGTTGTCGTTGTACTGCAGGAAAGCACCCACAAGCTCCTGTGCTTCTTCGAATTGCTGCAAAGCGAGATGAATCAGCAGTTTCAACTCCAGCACTGTTAGCTGGCCCCACTCCGTATTCTCGTCGAATTCGATGCCGATCAATGTGGCGATGTCGCCGTAATCATCCAGCTCATTACTCTCTAAACGCTCAAGCAGTGCTCTCAAGCTAGCGTCGTCCAGGCGGTGCAGATTCAAGATGTCGGCGCGAAACAGCAGAGATTTGTTGGTGTTATCCCAGATCAGATCCTCTACCGGGTAAATTTCCGAATACCCCGGCACCAGGATTCTGCAGGCAACGGCGCCCAGCTGGTCGTATATTGCCGTGTACACTTCTTTGCCCATGCCTTCAAGAATGCCGATTAAGGTAGCGGCTTCCTCGGCATTTGAATTTTCACTCTGACCAGAAAAATCCCACTCAACAAACTCGAAATCCGCTTTAGCGCTGAAAAAGCGCCACGACACAATGCCGCTGGAATCGATGAAGTGTTCAACGAAGTTATTGGGTTCGGTCACTGCCTCACTGGCAAAAGTGGGCTGCGGTAAATCGTTCAGGCCTTCAAAACTGCGGCCTTGGAGCAATTCAGTCAAGCTGCGCTCAAGCGCGACTTCAAGTTTTGGATGTGCGCCGAACGAGGCAAACACGCCGCCTGTGCGCGGATTCATCAAGGTAACGCATATCACCGGGTAGATCCCGCCCAGCGATGCATCCTTTACCAGCACCGGAAAGCCCTGCTCTTCCAAGGCCTTGATGCCAGCCATAACGCCAGGAAACTTTGCCAGCACGTCCTGCGGCACATCGGGCAAGGCGATTTCACCTTCGATAATTTCGCGTTTGACTGCCCGTTCGAAAATCTCCGACAGGCACTGCACTTGTGCTTCGGCCAGCGAGTTACCGGCACTCATGCCATTGCTGACATACAGGTTTTCGACCAGGTTGGACGGGAAATACACGACCTCGCCATCCGACTGGCGTACAAACGGTAGCGTACAGATTCCGCGTT
>Ga0247731_1000386_pt1 | contig 12318 bp, 11 predicted proteins | sample UWRJL088202R2_FD_180938 | JGI IMG/M metagenome (GOLD analysis project Ga0247731, IMG submission 180938) | Plant litter microbial communities from Arlington Agricultural Research Station in Wisconsin, United States - UWRJ-L088-202R-2 | ecosystem: Environmental > Terrestrial > Plant litter >...
GCCGCTCTCGTTGGTCTGGCGCTCATCCTCGGCCTGGCGGCGGTGGTTCTCGGCCTGGCCCTCGACGCGTAGCTTCTCGATCGCGGCGTCCTTGAAGGTCAGGACGGCGGCGGCCATGGCCCCAATCTCGTCCTTGCGGCCCACGGCGGGCACGGCGACGGTGTTGTCGCCGTCGGCCAGGCGACGCATGGCGGCGGTCATGGCGGCGATGGGCGCGGCGATGGCGCCCGACAGCAGCCAGCCCATCAGGATCGCGATGCCGACCGCGAGGGCGCCGCCCACGGCCAAGGCGGCCTCGGCGGCGACGAAGGCCTTGGCCTGGTCCTTGGAGCGCTCGGCCAGCTGGGCCTGCTCGTTGTCACGCACGGCCTTGAGCACCTTGCGCACGTCGGTCAGGCGTCCGGCCTTGGCGATGCCGGAGCGGGTTGCTTCCAGCTGGGTCGGGTCATTGGCTGCGGCGATCTGCGCCTTGGTGTCGGCGCGGAAGATCTCGACGGCGGCGGCCAGGGCGGTGGTGCGGGCCTTCTCGTCCTCGCTCTCGACCCCGTCCAGCAAGGTCTTGAAGTGGCGATCGTATTCGGCCTGCTGCTTGTCGTATTTCTCGACGAACGACGGGTCCAGGCTGGCGACATAGCCGCGCGCGGCGTTCTGCTGTTCGACCAGGGCCATCAGGGTCTCGTCGACCGCGCCGACATAGGCGTAGCTGTGCTCGTTGAGCGCGGTGACCCGGTGGATCGTCGACAGCCCGCTCCACACCAAGGCGCCGGCGGCGGCCACGGCCGCAACCAGGATCGCAAATGCGACCAAGAGTTTACGTGCTACCTTGAGATTATTCAGCATGTCGCCCGTCCTGAAGATCGTCCTGCAAGGACCTTCTGGGTCGAACATCCTTAACAAAGCCGCCAGGTCTTCGCGCTGGCAGGTATAGGCGTACCGTGGCCCCTGCCGAGATCCCGAAATCAAAAGAATTTTCAACGGCCCGTGACGGATTGCCGCAGCGGGGTTCGACAATCAATACTTCGCTTATTTCACTCAATGAGCCTCGTTATTTGGGCGGTCATTGATCTCGACCTGTAAGCGTGTCCTAAAGGTCGACTTCGCGCGCAGGGCGAATCACGGCATTAATTTTCCCGCGCCGGCGCAACCGGGGGAGCTGTGCGCGCGTATTTCCAAGTGCGGGACCGTACTGTCCTGTGCTGTCGCCCAGGAAGCGCCCTATGAACGCCCCCGTGAACGCCTCTGGCCCGCTCTCGATGTTCCGCCCGATCCTGTGGCTGGCGGCCGCCGCTTTCGCGGCCGGCTTCGGCGGCTATCTGGCCATGTCGCCGGCTCTGCACGGCGGTTGATCGCCGTTGCGCATGAGGGGATCGGCAGGACGCCTGTGCGCCCTGCCGCTTAGCTCTTTTAGCTTTCCAGGACGCGCCGTCCGGCCCGGACCGCGCTTGCCAGGTCGTCCAGCATCCGCACCGAAGTCTCCCAGTCGACGCAAGCGTCGGTGACCGACTGGCCGTAGGTCAGCGACTGGCCGGGGACGATGTCCTGGCGACCGGCGACGAGGTTGCTTTCGATCATCACCCCCATGACCGGTGAGCGCCCGGTCGCCACCTGGGCGCAGAGGTCGGCCACCACCGCAGGTTGGTTCTCATGGTTCTTGCCGCTGTTGGCGTGACTGGCGTCGACCATGACGCGCGGCGCCAGGCCCGCCTTGGTCAGCGCCTCGGCGACGGTCGCGACACTGGCGGCGTCGTAGTTGGGCGTCTTGCCGCCGCGCAGCACCACATGGCTGTCGGCGTTGCCAGTGGTGGTGGCGATGGCGGCGCGACCTTCCTTGGTCACGGCCAGGAAATGGTGCGGCTGGGCGGCAGCCAGGACCGCGTCCACCGCCACCTTCACGTCGCCGTTGGTGCCGTTCTTGAAGCCGACGGGGCATGACAGGCCCGAGGCCATCTCGCGGTGGATCTGGCTTTCGGTGGTGCGGGCCCCGATCGCGCCCCAGGCCACCAGGTCGGCGATGTATTGCGGGGTGGTGACGTCCAGGAACTCGCAGGCCGCCGGCAGGCCCTGGGCGCTGACGTCCAGCAGCACCCGTCGCGCCAGCCGCAGGCCCTCGTTGATCCGGAAGCCGCCGTCCAGGTCGGGGTCGTTGATCAGCCCTTTCCACCCGACCGTGGTGCGCGGCTTCTCGAAATAGACCCGCATCACCACTTCCAGCTCGCCGGCGTGACGCTCGCGCTCGACCGCCAGGCGGCGGGCGTATTCCAGGGCGGCCTTGGGGTCGTGGATCGAGCACGGCCCGATCACCACCACTAGCCGGTCGTCGGATCCGTTCAGGATGTCGTGCACGGCGCGGCGGCTGTTTCCGACGACCTCGGCGATCGAGGAGGTGGCCGGCGCTTCACCGATGACCTGGGCGGGCGGGCTCAGGGTCTGCAGGCGTGAAATACGCAGGTCGTCGGTGGGAATGGGCAGCGAAACGAGATTGGCGGTCGAGGAAGGCACGGCGTAACTCCTGGAAATCGGGGAGGTCCGGCGGCCATGAAAAAAGCCGCCCGGGGAACCCCTGGCGGCTGGTGAAGACATTCGCGGCGCTAAATTCAGGCCGAACGATCCCTTCCCGGCGCCAGAGGCGTCGGATAGCTAAAATACCAAAACAGCTGTTGGCTGGCGGCGAGGATCATGGGGCCACCCTAATGCCAAGTTCGCCGCCTGTCACGCCCCGATGTTTTCTGGCTCCCTGGGCATGGAGGAGGAGGCGATGGCGCCCGCCACTGCCTCCTCACCAAGACTAACGCCCGCCGGTCGAGCCGAAGCCGCCCGCGCCGCGCGTCGTCTCGTCCAGGCTGGTGGTCAGGCCCCATGAGGCCTGGACCACCGGCGCGATCACCAACTGGGCGATGCGGTCGCCGCGGTTGATGGTGAAGTCTTCGTCGCCCAGATTGATCAGGATCACCTTCACTTCGCCGCGATAGTCGCTGTCGATGGTGCCGGGGGTGTTGAGGCAGGTGACCCCGGCCTTGGCGGCCAGGCCCGAGCGCGGTCGCACCTGGGCCTCGAAGCCGGCCGGCACGGCGAAGGCCAGGCCCGTGGGGACCATGAAGCGCGCGCCCGGCTTGATCACCAGCGGCGCGTCCTCGGCCACCGCCGCCCGCAGGTCCATGCCGGCCGCGCCGTTGGTCTCGTAGGCGGGCAGGGGCAGGCCCTGGGCGTGATCCAGCTGGACGACGGGGATGTGAGGGGTGGTCATTTGAGGTTCAGGCTCTCGGCTATGCGTTGGGCGAGGTCGTGGGCCACGGAGTCCTTGGCGGCCCGCGACCAGCGTTCGGTCTTGTCCTTGGAGATCAGCAGGACGGCGTTTTCGTCGCCGCCCATCACACCGGGCTCGGTGACGTCGTTGGCGATGATCCAGTCGCAGCCCTTGCGCGCCAGCTTGGCGCGGGCGTGCATCTCGACATCGTTGGTCTCGGCCGCGAAGCCGACCACCAATTTCGGACGCTTGGGCCCTGAGGCCGAAAGCGTTGCGAGAATATCCGGGTTCTCGACGAAGGTCAGGGCCGGCGGGCCACCCTTGTCCTTCTTCAGCTTGGTGCCGAACACCTCGTCGATCCGCCAGTCGGCGACCGCGGCCACGAACACCCCGACATCGGCGGGCAGAGCGGCCTGGCTGGCGGCCAGCATGTCGCGCGCGCTCTCTACGTCGATCCGGTCAACGCCCAGAGGCGTAGGCAGGGAGACGGGGCCGCTGATCAAGGTCACTCGCGCGCCCAGCTTGGCCAGGGCGCCGGCGATCGCGTAGCCCTGCCGGCCGCTGGAGCGGTTGGTGATGCCGCGCACTGGGTCGATCGCCTCGAAGGTGGGGCCGGCGGTGACCAGGGCGTGCTTTCCGGCTAATGGCTTGGCGGCTGGGCCTTGAAGAGCGGCGATGATCGCCTCGAAAATCACCGGCGGCTCGGCCAGGCGGCCCGGTCCGAACTCGCCGCAGGCCATGGCGCCGTCGTCAGGACCGACGAAGGTCACGCCATCGGCTTTCAGGGTCGCGATGTTGCGCTGGGTGGCTGGGTGCAGCCACATCCGCACGTTCATGGCGGGAGCCATCAGCACCGGCTTGTCGGTGGCCAGCAGGGTGGTGGAGGCCAGGTCGCCGGCCAGGCCATTCGCGGCCTTGGCGATCAGGTCGGCGGTCGCCGGCGCCACCACCACCAGGTCGGCCGAGCGCGACAGCTGGATGTGGCCCATCTCGGCCTCGTCGGTCAGCGAAAACAACTCGCCATAGACCTTGTCCTCGGCGAGCGCCGAGAGGGAGAGGGCGGTGACGAACTCCGCCCCCGCTTTGGTCAGGATCGGCCGAACGCCGACGCCAGCCTTGCGCAGCAGGCGCGTGAGTTCCAGCGCCTTGTAGGCGGCCACGCCGCCGCCGACGATCAGAAGAACCCGCTTGCCAGCGATGGTATTTGGCACCGTGTCACTCACGCCGTGGCCTCCGCTTCGGCCGGACCCCAGCAGGTCGGCGCGTCCCTCAGGCGCATAGAGCGGCGCGGCGCTGAGCGTAAGCCCCCACGGATAAAATCCTTAACGGGGACTCGATATGCGTTTCGCCTTCGTTCTTAATCGTTAAAGGGCGTATATGTACTTCACGAACCCATGCCGCTCGACCCCAAGCGGAGCGGCTGATATGACTCGCGGAGGCGGCTTTTTCGCAGTCGCGGCTGAGACTGTGAGCCTGCTCGAAATGCTGGAGATCAACGGCCAATCGTTCATGAACGCCGTGCAGGAGATGCGGCGTATCCAGGTCATTATGGACCAGGAGGCTAACGCCCAATTTCTGAATGCAAGCATCGACGAATCCATTCGACCTCGTTTTTCAAGCGACGTGGCCGGTATGATCGTGTCAATTCAAGAGTTACATGCTGTCACCACGCTGATGGCGGCGCGACGCTTAGAGTGGAATCTCAACCAAAATCCCGGTTTCACTTTTAAAGATCTACGCGACGCCATGACGGACATTGGATCCAGGCTCAACGATGAGCTTAGCATGGTCAAAATGTTCGTAGTGAATCCACAAAATAGCATGTGGTTCCAGCCTGGAACCTTTCTTTTAGGGCAGATGGTGGCTGATCGCTTCCCATCTATGGTTTTCGAACTCGAAGAGGCCGGTAAGTGCTTCGCACTTGGGCGATCCACGGCGAGTGCTTTTCATTCAATGCGCTCGCTGGAGATAGCGATTAGGGCGCTAGCTGCCTTCCTGGGCGTGCCGGACCCACTCCGGCCCGCTGAGCGCAACTGGGCTTATGTTCTGAAGACAATCAAGGAGAGTATGGACGAAAGGTATCCTGCGAACTGTAGGATGCCCGGAAGCGAGGGGGCGACCGTCGAGGCGCTTTACGCCAGCTTGGACGCTATCAAGAACCCATGGCGCAATGCGACAATGCACACAGAGAACGTCTACCAGCCACACGAGGCGAACCATATCATGCAGTGCCTACTTGTATTTATGGGCAGGTTGGCGACCGTATGTGATGAGACGGGACAGCGTGTCGAACCTGGCACATTGTCGCTCTTTGACGCGTCGAGCGGTGGGGGCGCGGCTCGGTAGCGAACGCCATCGTCAACATATTGTTGAATTGTCAACGAACCCGCACTATCTAGAACGCGTTAGTACTACGGCTTGTGAGGTGAGAACGCCCTCCTCACACACCTGTCAGCGAGAGCTGATTGCGTAAAGTAGGCCTTCGGGCTGAAGAGATGCTGGGAGTCCAGTTCGATCACGCGTGTTGATCGGGTGGCTGAAAAATGGGGATCCCGCCACGAGCCGACTAAGGCCCCGACCGCAAGGTCGGGGCCTTTTACTTTGTGCGCAGCACCAGCAGCGTTTGCGCTTGGCGCCGATTTTCGATCGTTTTGTGCGAAATTGGATAAACCGAACACACGACGTATCGCCCAGAATCGTCCGGCTCTAGTGTAACCGCCACCAGCAGGCCGGCGCCTAACGCTGGGATTTTTCGAATAAGCTCGATTTTCCCGGGGTTCTTGACGTCGTCGCCCACATAGCTGGGTGCGGAAATGACGTCGCCGACGTGAGGTAGGCAAGCCTCATAGTCTTTCGGATGTCGCCTTTCGGCGTGGGCCTGAGCGTGGCCGTAGAAGACCACCTCGCCTGGGTCCAGTTCTGTGCCGAGGGTTCGGTTGATATCGTCTACGGGCATAGCCCCGCAATCGATGTCGTCCTTCTTTTTCCCCCCAGCCAAGTTTCACGGTCCTAATTTATGTCGTCATTTCTTTGGGTCAGATTTGACTACGTCGCTCTTCGCCGTAGCAATCCGTTTAACCTGATGCTCAAACGTTGCCTCGTCCTCGTCGCACTCTAGCTGACGCGCGAGGTCGCGGAACTTGTCGGGCTGGGGCACTTCGGGTTCGTCAGCCAACGATTCCAATTCCTTCTGCGGCGTGCTAAAATGCTCGTATGCCTCGAATCCTTACGGACCCGAGGCGTAGAGGCAAATGGTCTGGGGCTACCTCATGTACCACCTACCTCCGGGAGCGCGCCAACGCCCCCGCCCGAAAGGGTAAAACGAGCTTGTGGAGCCCCGGCCTTCTGGTCGGGGCTTTCCTCGTTAGAGGAACCTGTGTCAGGCGAACTCGTCTGCATCGTAGTCCTCCTGATAATGTTGCAACTCGGTTGCCGTTGGCATCGGAGGCGGGGAGCCGAATGCCTCCTCCGGACTCAAGCGCTTCTTGCGCCACAGCAATCCGTGACGCTCCAGCACTTCCTGCTGACCAAGGCGGCTGAGCTGCGGAGAAAGGCTTTCCCGAGCTATTTCACGCCCATAGTTGGCCTTGATTGCCTCGCGAATTTGGTTTGCATCAAGCCCATCAGGACCGGCGGCGTCGATGACGGCCAAGGCCATGTCCTTGAGGGTCGGGTGTCCGTTGCGAGACCGCGCCCGAGTCATGACTTCGGGCGCATCACCGCCAAGCGCTTTCTCAGCGATGGCGATCTCGGCCAATTCAGCCTTAAGGGCCTTAATCTGCTCACCAATTTCGGTGCGCCGATTGGCCAGGTATGAGCGGAGTTGCGTCATGCCCCGAAAATGGCCGATTCTGACCCCGCATGCAATGCCTCTTGCTTGCGTTCGTTAATCGGCAAGACGCAAGACCACTTTGCGATGCTTCTTTTGACCCCAGCGCCCGCGCCCCTTGAACTTAGCTTTGGGTGGCTTCGGCCCCTTGGTCAGGCCTGCGATAAGTCAGACGACGCCCGGCGAAGCCCTTGAGCGCCCAGACGGCGCGCTCTTGGTCTTCCACGCCCAGGGCGGACCGGTACGAGTAGCGGAAGTCAAACTCCGCCAGATAGCGGTGCAGGTGCTTCTTGGCGCAATGCTGATAGACGCCCTTCATGCCGCGCTTGAAGACCGAGAAGTAGCCTTCAACGGTGTTGGTCGTGATGTAACGGGCGGTCCCGTCGTAGCGGACGTACTCGTCCTTGGAGTGAACCACGGTTTCGTGCGAGCGGTAGCCACGGCCCATGACGGTGTAGAGCTTGGACTCGTCGGTGATCAGGCGGGCTTCGCGCGACAGATTGGCTTCAACCATCGGGACGATGTCTTGGATGGTGTACTTGTCCACGACGATGGAGCGGGCGCGGCCGGTCTCGCGCTCGACCAGGGTAACGACCTTCATCATCTGCTTGATGGTGCGGCCTTTGCCCTTCTTGGGGGCGGGAGCGTCGGGGTCCGAACCGATAAAGGTCTCGTCCACTTCGACGGTGGCGCCGCCCATGCCGAACGGGCCAAGTTCGCCAGCGCGCATGGCCTCGCGGATACGGTGGGTCAGGAACCACGCCGTCTTGTAGGTCACTTCTAGGACGCGCTGGAGCTGGAGCGAGGAAACGCCCTTCTTGCTCGCGCACATGAGGTAGATCGCCTGGAGCCACTTGGTCATGGGCAGGTGGCTGTCTTCGAAGATGGTGCCGACGCGGACGGTGAATTGCTTGCGGCACTGGCCGCACTTGCGCAGGCCGATGCGGGTTTTGACCAGGTCATAGATGCGTTCGAAGCCGCCGCAGTGCGGACACACCGGACCCGTCGCCCAGAGGATGCCCTCAACGAAGCGGAACGCCTCGGCTTCGTCGTGAAAGTAGGGCTTGGACAGAACGGACACGGTGTTTCTCCTTCCGTTCTAACCTAGCCGTTTCCGTGGGTTCGTCAAGTATATATATGCCGTTAAAGTAGAAAATGACTTCGGAGATCGAGCATGACGGTACGGTGTGCGTTCTGGCTCCACGTTCGCCGCCCTGAGCCTGGCGCTCGGCATCGCGGCCTGTGACGGCGGCGCTTCGGCTGTGAAGGCGCCCAAGGCGGGTGACGTCGCCTCGGCGGCCCAGCCGGCTTCGGATCGCGACGCGCCATCCTACGAAGGGACAGGAACTCGCGCCGACCAGTGGCAGGACCCGCGCGACGCGCCGGTTCGCAAGCTCGAAGGCAAGCCGATCTTGGCCGCAAACCGCACCCGCACGGCGGAGGAAGCGGCCCAACGCGGTTTCGAGCGCTTCGGCGATCAGTTCGCGGCGTCTGACGTCGACGACTATGTCCGCAAGGTCCACGCCTTCGTTGGCCACCCGCCCGCTGGAACGGAAATGCTGAAGCGGTCCAACGGCGACACCCTGATCTACGATCCCAAGGGCAATCTCTTCGCGGTGGTCACCAAGAGCGGGGCTCCACGCACCATATTCAAGCCCGACGACGGCGAGGCCTACTGGACCCAGCAGAAGGTCGGCGGCGGACGGCGCAGTACGGCCTCGCGCGACCGGGGTTCGAGCAACGACATCTAGCGCGCACTTGAACCCTCTCCCGGAGGGGAGAGGGAGGGGCCCATCACATCGCGATGGGAGGGTGAGGGGTGAAGGCGACCGACGGCGTGCCGGCAGAGCCTGCGAACCTGGGACGAGGCGGTGGCCGCGTCAAGCCAACCAGGCTCCTGCCGCGAAGGCCAAGGTCGCGACCGTCGCCCCTGCCAGGAACCACAGCAGCGGCCGGCCGGGTCGCGTCTCGACCACCGCCACGGCCGGGGCGGGGGGCGCCTCGGCCAGCCGGGCCATGGCCCTGAGCGCCCGCGCCGCCTCGTCGGCGAACTCGCGAATCTTGGCGGCGGGCGACAGCTCGCGGCTGATCCAGCGGCGCACCACCGGGTCGGCGGCGGCCCACAGGTCGTGAGACGGATCGATGCGGCGAGCAACGCCCTCGACCGTGACCATGGTCTTCTGCAGGAGGACAAGCTCGGGCCGCAGGGCCATGTCGAACAGGGCGGTGATCTCGAACAGCTGGGCCAGCAACTTGCCCATCGACACGCCGCTGGCGTCGCGGCCGAATACCGGCTCGCCCACCGCCCGCAGGGCCTGGGCGAAGGCGTCACGGTCCTGGTGGGCGGGCACGTAGCCGGCGTCGAAATGGATCGCCGCCACGCGCGGATAGTCGCGATTGAGGAAGCCGTAGAGGATCTCGGCGAGATACTTGCGCTCGGCCGGTCCCAGGCGCCCCAGGATGCCGTAGTCCACCGCGACGATCGAGGCCGGCGCGCTGACGAACAGGTTGCCCTCATGCAGGTCGGCATGGAACAGGCCGTGGTCCAGGGCCTGGGCCAGGAAGCCGCGCGTCACGGCCTCGGCTAGGGCCTTGCGGTCCAGGCCCGGTTGCTCCAGCGCCGCGTCGTCCGACAGGGCCATGCCGGGCGCCCAGCTGAGGGTCAGGAAGCGCTTGCCGACCCCGTCCCAGACGACGTCCGGCGCGCGCATGTAGGGATCCAGTTTCATCGCTTCGCCCAGCTCGGCGCAGCCGGCGGCCTCGAAGCGCAGGTCCAGTTCCAGGTCCAGCGCCCGGATCAGCACCTCGACGAACTGGCGCGGGCGCAGGCGGCGGGCAGCGGCGACCCAGCGTTCGGCGAGATCGGCGGCCAGACGCAGGGCGGCGCTGTCGCGCGCCACTTGCTGCTCGACGCCGGGCCGCAGCACCTTCACCGCCACGCGTGTCCCGTCCAGCAAGGTCGCCGAGTGGGCCTGGGCCAGGGAGGCCGCGGCGATCGAGGTCTCGAAGCTGGCGTAGACGGTGTCGAGCGGCGCGCCGAGGCCGCGCTCGATCTCGGCCTTGGCGACGTCCAGCGGGAAAGCCGGCAGGCGGTCCTTCAGGTGCGACAGGTCCTCGGCGAACACGCTTCCGAAGATGTCGGCCCGCGTCGACAGGAACTGGCCCATCTTGATGGCGGCCGGACCTTCGCGCTCCAGAACTCGCGCCAGCCGCTCGCCAGGCCGGCCCTTGCGCGCCGCACCGCCGGAAAACAGCCGCAGCACCCGCCCGGCCAGCCGCGCCGAAGGCGGCAGGATCGGCTCGACCTCGCGCGGGATCAGGGCGTCGGCCCGCACCAGCGCCCAGCCGGCGGCGATCAGGCGGGGAAGGGCGGAGAGGTTCATCGCGGAGCCGTCCGGAAAACGATCTGGGACGCACCCATGGGCATGTCCCCAGCGGCCGGCGCGTCGGTGTCGATAAGAAGGAGGTTCAAGCCTACAGCGCCCAGCCCTGGTGCATCGCCGCAACGCCGCCGGTGAAGTTAGTGATCGTCACCCGCTTGAAGCCGGCGTTCTCCATCATCGAGGCGAAGGTGCGCTGGTCGGGGAAGCGGCGGATGCTCTCGACCAGGTACTGGTAGGCTTCGCGATCCTTGGCCAGCCATTCGCCGAACTGCGGGATCAGCTTGAAGCTATAGGCGTCATAGGCTTTCGCGAGCGCCTCGGTCACCGGCTTGGAGAACTCCAGGCAGATGAACCGGCCGCCGGGCTTGAGCACTCGGCGGGCCTCGCGCAGGGCCGCGTCGATGTCGGTGACGTTGCGGATGCCGAATGAGATCACATAGGCGTCGGCATAGGCGTCGGGCAGGGGCAGGCGTTGCGCGTCGCCGACCGTCCAGGTGATCTCGGGCGCGCCGCCCTTCTCGATCCCCGCGCCGATCATTTCGGCGTTGTAGTCGATGATGTTGATCAGGGCGTCGGGACCGCCTCGGCGTTCCTGGGCCGCGCGGGTCATCTTGGCGAAGCGGCGGGCCATGTCGCCGGTGCCGCCAGCGCAGTCGATGATGATCTCGCCCGGCTGCGGGTTCAGGCGCGCGGCGACAGCATCCTTCCAGAGGCGGTGCACGCCGCCGCTCATGACGTCGTTCATCAGGTCGTAGTTCTTGGCGACGCGGTCAAAAACACCTCGCACCAGCCCGGCCTTGGCCGAGGCGTCGACGTCCTTGAATCCGAAGGTGGCGGAGGCCTTGGTCATGCAAATCGTCCGGGGTGGTCGCTTGGGGTCTTGGGCTCTTATAACCGCCAGGGCCTCGTCGTCACCGGTTTTGCGCGTCCCGCTCTAGGAACGGCGCGCGGGATGCCCGATATCTGGCGGCCCGTAAGCCTCCGAGGTCTTCCTTGCCCGAACTGCCTGAAGTCGAGACTGTGCGCCGGGGCCTGGAGCCGGTGCTGAGCGGCGCGCGTCTGGCCCGTGTGCGCGCCAACCGTCCCGACCTGCGCTTTCCCCTGCCCGACGGCTTCGTCCAGCGTCTGACAGGCGCGAAGATCCTGCGGCTGGACCGGCGCGCCAAGTATCTGCTGGCCCCGTTGGATCGCGGCGACACCCTGGTGATGCACCTGGGCATGACCGGCCGCTTCGAGATCGCCGCGCCGTCCTCTGACCGCGCAACCCGCCCCGGCGACTTCGCCCGCGAGGTCAAGCCCGACGACAAGCACGCCCACGTCGTCTTCGAGACCGAGGACGGCGCGACGGTCACCTATTACGACCCCCGCCGGTTCGGCTTCATGGACCTGATCGCCACCGACAAGGTCGATCACCACCCGTGGTTCGCGACCATGGGCCCCGAGCCTCTGGGCGAAGGGTTCGACGCCAAGACCCTGGTCAAGGCCTTCGCCAACCGCAAGCAGGGCCCCAAGACCCTGCTGCTGGACCAGAAGACCGTCGCGGGCCTGGGCAACATCTATGTCTGCGAGGCCCTGCACCGGGCCCACATTTCGCCCTTCAAGCCGTCGGGCATGATCGCCGGCAAGCGGCTGGGTCCGCTGACCACGGCGATCAAGGACGTGCTGGCCGAGGCGGTCGACGTCGGCGGCTCGTCCCTGAAGGACTTCGCGGCCGCCGATGGAGCCCTGGGCTATTTCCAGCATCGCTTCCGCGTCTATGACCGCGAGGGCCAACCCTGCCCCACGCCGGGCTGCAAGGGCGTGATCGCCCGCGAGGTTCAGGCCGGGCGCTCGACGTTCTTCTGTCCGGTCTGTCAGGTGTG
>Ga0247731_1000388_pt1 | contig 12232 bp, 11 predicted proteins | sample UWRJL088202R2_FD_180938 | JGI IMG/M metagenome (GOLD analysis project Ga0247731, IMG submission 180938) | Plant litter microbial communities from Arlington Agricultural Research Station in Wisconsin, United States - UWRJ-L088-202R-2 | ecosystem: Environmental > Terrestrial > Plant litter >...
GGCGAGCCCGGGAACAGCGACGCGAAGTGACCGTCCGCGCCAACGCCCAGCAGCACCGCGCCGAACGGGGTCGCCGTGGCGACGCCGATCTCGGCCTGAAGCGCCGACTCGTCCTGGCTGACACCCTCGATGTACAGGGGGGCGAAACCGGCCTTGGCCGCCTCGCCGACCAGCAGGTGGCGGCGCACCAGGCCCTCGTTGCTGCCGGCGTGTGTCGGCGGGACGAAGCGGTCGTCGCTGAGCGTGACCACGACCTTGTCCCAGGGCACAGTCAGGGTCGCCAGGCGGTCATAGACCGGGGCCGGAGTGGTGCCGCCGGTGGCGGCGAAGCCGGCTTGGCCACGCTTGGCCACGCCGTCGGTCAGGGCCGAGGCCAGGACCGAGGCGGCGGCGTCGAACAGGGCCTCGCGGGACGGGAAGGTTTCGATCTTGGGAAGGGTCATCACGGTCACGCTTACTCGTTCCAGGCCCGGCCCTGCGGGGCGATCAGGGCGCTGGCGCTGTGGGGGCCCCAGGTGCCGGCGGCATAGGGGGCCGGCTCGATCTTGGCCTCGGCCCAGGCTGCCGAAACGCCGTCGACGAACGTCCAGGCCTGTTCGACCTCGTCGCGCCGCACGAACAGGGTGCGATCGCCGCGGAACACGTCCAGCAGCAGCTTCTCGTAGGCGATCCGGCGACGGCTGCCCGGCGCACTCATGGCCAGGGACAGCGGCAGAGACTGCAGGCGCATCCCCTCCTCCGACAGGCCCGGACGCTTGGTCATCACGGTCAGCGAGATGTCCTCGTCGGGCTGCAGGTCGATGACCAGGCGGTTGGCCTTGGTCTCCCCCTGGGCGGCGGCGCCGAAGATGTTGTGCGGCACCGGCTTGAACTGCACGACGATCTGCGTGCGGCGGTCGGGCAGGTTCTTGCCGGTGCGCAGGAAGAACGGCACGCCGGCCCAGCGCCAGTTGTCGATATCGACCTTCAGGGCCACGAAGGTCTCGGTCTTGGTGCCCTTGCCGACTTCTTCCAGATAACCCTCGCGGGCCGTGCCCTCGACCACGCCCTGCACGTACTGACCGCGCACGGTGTCGTGGGCGACATTGGCCTTGGTGAAGGGGCGCAGGGACCGCAGCACCTTGACCTTCTCGTCCCGCACCGCGTCCGGATCAAAGCCCGACGGGGCTTCCATGGCGACCAGGCACAGCAGCTGCAGCAGGTGGTTCTGCAGCATGTCGCGCAGGGCGCCGTACTCGTCGTAATAGGGCCAGCGCTCGCCGACCTTCTCCGTCTCGGCGATGGTGATCTGCACGTGGTCGATGTGCTTGTTGTCCCACAGGGGCTCGAACAGCACGTTGCCGAAGCGCAGGGCGGTCAGGTTCTGGACCGTCTCCTTGCCCAGATAGTGATCGATGCGGAAGATCTGGCTCTCATCGACCACCTTGCCGACCGCGCCGTTGATCTCGCATGAGCTCTTGAAGTCCTTGCCGATCGGCTTTTCCAGCACCAGGCGAGTCTTTGGGCCCGTCAGACCGGCTGACTCCAGGGCGGTGCAGACCGAGCCGTAGAGGCTGGGCGACAGGGCGAAATAGACGAACAGGTCGCTGTGCTTGCCGACCTTGTCGGCCAGGGCCTTGGCGCCCTCTTCCTTGGTGATGTCGACGGAAAGATAGTCGAGACGGGCCGCCAGGCGATTCCATGCCGCCTCTTCGACAGTGGCGCGCTTGCCCAGTTGTTCGCGGACCAGCTTGCGATAGCTGTCGCCATCATGATCGTGACGCGCCAAGCCGATGATCCGCAAGTCGTGCGGCAGCAGGCGGTCGACCTCGAGAAAGTACAACGAAGGCAACAACATGCGCAGGGCCAGATCGCCCGCGCCGCCCAGCAGGACCAGCACTTCTCGACCCGCTTGATCGGCGTTTGTCTCTTTGGTCAATGTTTCCACCCTATGACAACGTTGTCATGCCATGCCCGTCGGAGCAATGCAAGCAGGCCCCTTCGGCGTCTCATGTCGACGTCCCGACAGGACCGCGCGCGCGGCGTCTAACTAAGGTGTTTGGGGCGGCGCCGCCATAAGACCAATCGCTTTTCCGGAGCGAAGGTTCACCGCTTGGGCGCGCAAATTGCGGTCGCCGGGGGAATGATAACCGCACGGGCGGGACTGGCGGGCAAATCAGTCTCCGCGGACCTGGGAATCACGCTGCCTTAGTTGCTGGCCTGGGCGCGGAAACGATCTTTCATCTTGGCCACCCAGCCGTTGAAGGCCTCGTTGTCGGCGGTGACCTTGCTAAAGTCGCTGCTGGACAGGCTGCCTGGGTCGGCGCCGGCCAGGGCCACGCGCAAGCCGTCGGGGTTGCGGGCGCCGTCGACGAAGCCGCCGAAGCGCTGACGCAGGCGCCCCAGCGAGGCGTCGTCGTCGGCCAGGCTAAAGGCGACGGCTGAACGCAGCAGCTTGGACTCGTCGGCGGGACTCAGCGCGCCCGGCGTCTTCCAGCGGTCGGCCAGAGCGCGTTCGTACATCGCGCCGGCCTGGGGCCAGGTGTGTTGCTTCCAGGCGATCTCGGCGCGGATGTCTTCGGCGTCGCGGCCCTTGTCGCTCTCGATCACTTCCAGCGCGGCGTCATAGCGACCCAGGCCCATCAGGGCGCGGGCGGTAGCCAGACGGCGCTCGGCGTTGAGGGCCGGCGGCAGGACGGTGGTGCGGGTGTTGTTGATGGTGTCCAGCGCGCTCTCGGGCTTGCGGTCCATCAGGTAGATCCAGGCCAGGTCCGTGGCCACCTGGGCCTTGGGCACGCCGTTCAGGCGGTTGTCGACCTGGTACTTCAAGAGCTTGGCGGCCTCGTCCAGCAGATCGACGTCGACCAGGCGGCGCACCAGGTTGCGGACCATCTGGTCGCCGTCGGCGCCGATCGGGGTCAGGTCCTGGAAGTCGTAGAACAGGCCCACGGCCTGGATCGGCTGCATGCCGTCGGCCAGGCCGTCCAGGAACAGCGTGCGGAAGGCGGTGTTGAGGTCGTTGCGCAGCGCCACGGCCTGGGGCGTGCCGGACTGCACATTGCCGGCCGAATGCAGCACCTCCAGCGCCTCGCGATAGCGGCCCTGGCGGATCTGCAGTTGGCCCAGCGCCCGGATGGTGTCGAGCTCGACACTATCCCCGCGCCAGCGATAGCGCAGTTGGTCCAGCCCCTTGGCGGCGACGTCTGCCGACACCTGGTTCTTGGCCAGGCGGATCTGGATGGCGTGCAGGGTCGCCGGCGCGGCCAGGCGGTCGATGCCGCAGCGGGAGATAGCCTGGAACATCGGCAAGGCCCGCCCGTCGCCCTTGGCTTCGAAGGCCTTGGCCAGGGTCAGGCGCAGCTCCAACTGATCCTCGACCGGGATGTTGGGCAGCTTCAGGGCCTGGTTGATCAGGCGGATCGCGGTCTCGGGCGCGCCGACGCCGACCGCCGCCTCGGCCTGGGCGCCCAGGAAGCGAGCCTGCCACAGGGCCGGGAACATGTTCAGGGCGCGCGCGCCATCGGCGAAGCGCTGGTTGGCGTCGGTCCATTGGCCGGTCTTGCTGGCGATATAGCCGCGCCACAGCGCCGCCGAGGGATCATCAGCCAGGACCGGCGAGGCGAAATCGGTTTCGGCCTCGGCATAGCGATGGGCCAGCACCTTGGCCACGCCCCGCAGGCCCCGGAACTCGCCGGCGCCCATCAGGGTCTGGTGAGCGCGGCCGGCGGCGTTGAGCACGCCGATCGCCTCATAGGACAGGTTGGAGCCGACCAGGAACCGGGCCAGGGCCATGCGGGCGGCAGTGTCGTCGCCCTTGCCGTCGGGGCCGCCGGCCGCCGGGACCGCGCCCAACAGCGCGTCGTAGCGGGCCATGAAGCCGCCGGTGCCGGTCTTGGACCAGTTCACCGGATCGATCAGGGCCGGCATGGCCATGGCCTGGGGCGCGCCGGCGCCTCCGTCGCCCTGCCCTTGCCCGCTGGAGGCGGAGGACAGCATCAGCCCCTTGGGGCGGCCGAGGCGGACAATGTCGCCGTCGGCGCTCATCTGCAGGTCGCCGGAATAGCTTTCCGCCGCCAGGCCGGTGGCCGACTGCAGCAATGCCATCTCGACATAGTCGCGACGCGACGGCAGGCCCTTGGAGGGCGCGAGGGCGGTGGCCACGGCGATGCGGTCGCCGACCGCCGGATCGGCCACCCAGGTCGTTTTGGTCGTGCCGGCCACCGTGGCGGTCAGGGTAGCGGGGCTGGCGTTGTCGTCGCGGGCCACGCGGATCAGGTCGGGCGAGTCCTGGCTCCCCGCGCCCAGCGCGATCGTCCAGTTGGAGCCGACGCCATCGGCGTAGAACGGCGAGCCCTGGGGCGTGCTGATGCGCAAGGCGGCGTAGTCGGGCCCCTTGAAGGCCTGGATGGTGCGATACTGCGCCGTGCTCGACGGCAGCTTGCCGATATCCAGCCGCGCGGGGGTGTCGAACACCACCCAGACGGCTTCGCCACGGCGGAACACGGCCGCCCCGGCCGGATTGGCCCAGTCGAAGCTCAGCTGAACCTGGCCCGAGACCTTGGCGTACTTCACCGACACCACGCCGCCGGCGGGCATCGGATTGGGCCGCTTGGGCGCGACCATCGTCACGGGCGCCGGGGCGGTCGTCGGTTGCTGGCGAACGAACAGGTTGATGAAGTCGTCGCCGTCGGCGTTACCGGCCCGGAAGTCGGCGTCGTCACTGAGCGCGACCACCAGTTCCAGCACGCCGCCGACGTGGCGAGCCTGGGCGCCCTTCACCAGGCGAGGCGGACCGACGTTCAGGGCCGAAAGGTTGGGATTGGCGTCGCGGGTGAAGCGCAGGACGACGGCCGTGCCTTCGCGGCGGGCCTGCATGCCACGCGAGCCGGGAAACTCCAGCCGCGTGAAGTCCGGGGCCTGGGCGACGCGAACCTGAAGTCCGCCCGAAGCCGGACGGGCGGGCGCGGCGGCGGGCTTGGAGGCGTGACGGGGCGCGGCGGAGATCGCAGCCGACGGGGTCGCGACCCCGAGGATGCAGATCGCCGCGACGGTCGATCTCAGAGTCGCCCCCAGCTTCATACGCCCGTCCGTCCCCCTTATTCCTGTCTAGCCGGCCTTCTTGGCGGCGGGCTTAGCGCCGGTCGCGCCGGCCAGAGGCGCGGCGGCGGCCTGGGCGTTCGGCGCGGCGCCGGCGGCGGGCGCATCGGTGGCGGCCAGGGCGGCCTTGCCCTTGGCGATGGCTTCGGCCGAGGTGCGGTTGGCCAAGCGCTCGGTCAGGATCTTGGCGTCGTTGGGCGACATGTTGGCCAGGATCATGCTGAGCGTGCGCTCCTTCATCTTCGAAGCGATCGGCAGGCGCACGCTGTCGTCCAGCACGCTCATGCGGGCGGCGGCGTCCTTGGGCTTCATGGCCGAATAGACCAGGACCATGCGGCCGGCTTCGGCTTCCTTCTGGGCGTCGGCCTGGCCGAGCAAGCCCTGGATCTCGCCCTTCATGCCGTTGAGGGCCTTCATCTTGGTGTCGAGCTTGGCCTCGGCGGCGGCCAGCAGCTGCAACTGGACGTCGATGTCCTGCTCGCGCTGGTCCAGTTGGCCGCGACGCTGGCCCAGGCTCTGCAACACGCGCAGTTCGGCGGGCGACAGGCCGGCTTCACGCGCCAGGTCGGTCGCCGACGGCGCGCAGATGCGCGGCGGCGCGGCGTTGGCGGCGGCGTCCTTGCCGGCGTCGGCGGCCGAGGCGGCGTGCTCGCCGTCCTTGGCGTCAGGCTTGGCCACGCCCTCGGCGAAAGCCTTGGCGCCGCTCAGCATGTCGGGCACCGACTTGGCGCCGGCCAGGGCGTTGACGGCGAGGACGCCGACCACGGCGACCCCGACGATCGGCAGGATGCGCGGGACGTTTTTCATTGGCGGCCTCTAAAGGTCGAACCGGGGCGCGGCGGATCTTCCGGCCCTTCGAACAGGTCATCATCTACCCGCGCCCGTGAACGCGGAGTTTCCTTTGGCCCGGAAGGCCGCGCGGCGGAAGGCGGCGGGGCGTCGCGGGGGATGCGGGACTCGCGCTCCAACAGCTTCTCGAAGTCCTCGGCCCGCAGGCGGCGGGACTTTTCCGGCGGAAGCTCCGGCTCGGGTGCGCGCATCGGACGCGGCGCGGCGGCGGCGCGCGGTTCGATGGGAGGACGCGCGGTGGACGCCGGTGGCGGCGTGATCACCGGGCGGGTCAGGCGCTCGTCCAGTTGGGCCGCCAGGGCCTTGGCCTGGGAAATGCGGTCAGCCAGGGTGTCGGCGGCCTCGTCGGTGGCTGCGCGCAGGTCGGCCAGGCCCTGTTCGGCGCGCATGGCGGCGCGGTCCAGATCGGCCACCGCCTTGGCGAACCCCTCATGGCTGTCGCGCAGCGCCTTCAGCCGGCGCTCCAGCCGCCAGCCGACGCCCAGCGCCACCAGCAGCAGCACCGCGAGAAAACCGTTGAGGGCGAGGGCCGTCACGCTCATTTCAGCTTCTGAACCGCTTTCTTGGCCGCCGAGGTCAAAGGCGCTTCGGCGCGCACGGCGATCGAGTGGTTGCGACGGCCCATGCGACCGCGCGTCAGCGGGATCGAGCCGGCGCGCAGCTCGATCAGGCTGTCGGTCGTGGCGTTGAGCATCAGGGTGTCGCCCACCTTCAGATCCAGCACGCGGCTGAGCGGCAGTTGCTGCTCGTCGAGCACGGCGCGCACCTCCATCTGGGTGGTCCAGAGTTCGGTGGCCAAGTGGCCTTCCCAGATGTTGTCGCGACCGAACTTCTCGCCCATGAACTGCTGCAGCAGCATCTTCCGGATGGGTTCGAGGGTCGCATAGGGCAGCAGAAGCTCGATTCGACCGCCCCGGTCTTCCATGTCGATCCGAAGCTTCACAAGAATCGCGGCGTTGGCCGGCCGGGCGATCGCGGCGAAACGCGGATTGGTCTCGAGACGATCCAGCGTGAAGCTGACAGGGTGCAGCGGCTCGAAGGCGGCCTTGGCGTCGTGCAGAACGACTTCGACCATCCGCTGCACCAGCACCCGTTCGATGGTGGTGTAGGGACGACCCTCGATGCGCATGGCCGCGGTGCCGCGACGGCCGCCCAGCAGCACGTCGACGATTGAGTAGATCAGGTTGGAGTCGACCGTCAGCAGGCCGTAGTTGTCCAGCTCCTCGGCTCGGAACACCGCCAGGATGGCCGGCAGCGGGATCGAGTTCAGATAGTCGCCGAAACGGATCGAGCTGATGTTGTCGAGGCTGACCTCGACGTTGTCGGAGGTGAAGTTCCGCAAGGACGTCGTCATCAACCGCACCAGGCGGTCAAAGACGATTTCCAGCATCGGCAGGCGCTCGTACGAGACCAGGGCCGAGTTGATGATGGCGCGGATGCCGGTGCGGTCGTCATTGCCGTCGCCGGACATGTCGAAGCCCAGCAGGCTGTCGATCTCGTCCTGGTTCAGGATGCGTTCGGCGCCCATGCCGTCGCCGCCGCCGTCGTCCCAGCCGCCCATGCCGCCACTGAAGTCGCCGAACTGGTTGTCGCCCACGCCGCCGCCGTCGCTGGGCGGGTTTTCCGAGGCCCATTGGGCCATCGCGGCCTGATCGTCGATTTCGTCCGCCATGATGTTCGCCACAACTAGCCCGAGGGCTAGTTGATCAGCATCTCCTCGATCAGGACCGCATTCACCTTGGAAGGCGCGGCGACCAGATTAACGCGACGCAGCAGCTCAGCGCGCAGCTGATAGCTGCCCTGGCTGCCATTGAGGTCTTCGGGGCGCAGTTCGCGCAGGAAGGTCTGGAACATGTCCTGCAGACGGGGAAGGTTCGGGGTCAGCACCTCGGCCGTTTCCTCGTCGGGCAGTTCGAAGGTCAGCTTCAGCTTCAGGAAGGTCGAGCGACCGTCGGCGGCCTGCATGTTCACCACGATGTCGGGCAGGGTATAGAACACCACACCGTCGGGGCCTTCCTTGATCACCGGCGCGCCGGCCGCGGGCGCGGCGCCCTCGCCGCCGCCGCCGTGGCCGCCCTTCTCTTCCTTCTTCTCTTTCTTTTCCTTCTTCGGCTTCTCATGGCCCGCCTCGGCATGCGCGTCGGGCTTGGGCTTGAGAAGCAGGAACGCGGTGACGCCGCCGCCGATCAGCACGACAGCGGCGGCCGCCGCGATGATGATCATCATCGGCGGCTTCTTCTTCGCAGGAGCTTCGCCCTCGACGGCTGCGCCTTCTTCGCCTTCAGGGGCGGGAGCATCCTTGGGGGGTTTGTTGGCCACGCGCGCGTTTCCTTGGAATCTACGGATCTACTCATGCCGCGAGCATGGTTAACGATGTCTTTTAGAGGCCATTTCGCCGCAGGCTGAATCTGCCCGGCAGACTCTGGCCAAGGACCGCCGTTAACCTTCCTTTTCGTTGAAATTGCTCGCCTTTCCGAGTTGGCATGAGGGTTGCTTGTAGGGATGCGGCGCATTTGTCGCGCCAGCCGTCTCGGTAACTGGTCATGGATAACGCACTGTATGTGGGACTTTCGCGGCAGATGACTCTGCGCCGCGAGCTCGACATCGTCGCCAACAACATCGCCAACGCCAACACGACCGGGTTCAAGGTCGAGGAGCTGATGGTGCGTACGGAACCGGCCAAGCCGGCCCGCACCGCCGGCGGGTCGAACCCCGTCAAGTTCGTGCTCGACGACGGCGTGGCCCGCGACTTCGGCCAAGGCGCCCTGACCCAGACAGGCGGCGACTTCGACCTGGCGCTGGAAGGCCAGGGCTTCTTCAAGGTCTCCACGGCCGGCGGCGAGCGCTACACCCGCGACGGCCGCTTCACCATGGCTCCGGACGGCAAGCTGGTCACCCAGAACGGCCAGGCCGTGCTGGACGACGGCGGCGGCGAGATCCTGCTGGACCCGCTGAAGGGCCCGGTGAACATCGCCCGCGACGGCACGGTCAGCCAAGGCGCCGAGCGCGCCGGCAAGGTCGCCGTTGTGCGCCCCACCGACCTGGCCAGCTTCCGCAAGGACGGCGACAACCTCTATCGCAACACCACCAACGACACGCCCCAGGCCGCGCCGAACGCCGCGATCCACCAGGGCATGCTGGAAGCCTCCAACGTCCAATCGATCACCCAGATCACCAAGCTGATCGAGGTCAGCCGCGCCTACGAGAGCGTGGCCAAGATGATGGATCAAACCTCGGAACTGTCCCGGAGCGCCGTCGAGCGCCTGGGCAAGCCGCAGTAAGGATAACTCACGATGCAAGCCCTCCGCACCGCCGCGACCGGCATGTCGGCTCAACAGCTGAACGTCGAAGTCATCTCCAACAACATCGCCAACATGAACACCGTAGGCTTCAAGCGCCAACGGGCCGAGTTCCAGGACCTGATCTACCAGACCATCGAGCGCGCCGGCTCGCAGTCGTCGGGCGACGGCAACGTGGTGCCGACGGGCGTGCAGATCGGCGGCGGCGTGAAGGCCGGTTCGGTCTACCGCATCCACGAGCAGGGCACGCCCACCATGACGAACAACGAGTTCGACGTGGCCATCCAGGGCAAGGGCTTCCTGCAGGTGCTGCTGCCCTCGGGCGAAACCGCCTACACCCGGGCCGGCAACTTCTCGACCAACGACCAGGGCCAGATCGTCACCGAGGACGGCTACACCGTCCAGCCGGGCATCACGATCCCGCAGAACGCCGTCTCCACCACGATCGGCAAGACCGGCCTGGTGCAGGTGAAGATGGAAGGCAATCCCCAGCCCCAGACCGTGGGTCAGCTGGAGCTGGCCAACTTCATGAACGAAGGCGGCCTCGAGGCCATCGGCGACAACATGTACATGGAGACCGCCGCCTCGGGCGCGGCCAACATCGCCGCCCCCGGCCAGCCGGGCTTCGGCACCCTGCTGCAGAACTACACCGAAGCCTCCAACGTGGACTCGGTCAGCGAGATCACCGCCCTGATCGTCGCCCAGCGCGCCTACGAGATGAACTCCAAGGTCATCACCACGGCCGACCAGATGCTCCAGGCCACCTCGAACCTGAGGTCGTAAGATCATGAAACTGTTCGCCCTCTCCATCGCCACCCTGCTGATCGCCACCCCGGCCCTGGCCGGTCAGGCCGTGTCGCTGAGGTCCGACACCACCGACGCCGACGGCAAGATCACCCTGGGCGAATTGTTCGACGGGGCCGGCGCGGCCTCGGACGTGGTGGTCGCCAGCCGCGTGGGCCCGACCGCCGTGCTCGACGCCGGCGCGATCCAGATCGCCGCCCGCCGGGCCGGCCTGGACTGGTCCAACAGCAACGGCGTTCGCCGCATCATCGTGCGCCAGGGTTCGGGCTCGGGCCCCGCCCTCGCCGGCGCCCCGCGCGGCAACGTGGAAGTTCTTGCCTACGCCCGCAGCCTGGCGACCGGCGAGATCGTCCAACCGGAAGACCTGGTCTGGATCAAGGTCGCCGCCGGCGGCTCGGACGCGCCGCGCGACGCCGACGACCTGATCGGCATGACCGCCAAACGCCCGCTGCGCCAAGGCGCGGCCGCCAGCCTGCGCGACGTCTCGACCCCGCAGGTCATCAAGGCGGGCGATATCGTCGCAGTCACCTATGACGACGGCGGCGTGGCGCTGACTTTGCAAGGGAAAGCCATGTCGGCGGGAGCCATCGGCGAAAGCCTGATGGTTCAGAACACCGCCAGCAAGAAGATCATCGAGACCGTGGTCACCGGACCCGGCTCGACCGCCGTCGGTCCGCAGGCCATGCGCCTGAAGGCCAGCCGTAACACCCTGCGCTACGCCGCTCGCTGAGAAGGTCACAGTCCATGCGCCCCGCCCTCGCCGTCCTCATTCTGCTCGCCCCGCTCGCCGCCTGCTCGACCGTTTCCGAAGCCGTGAAGGGCCCGCAACTGGCGCCCGTCGGCTATCCGGCCGAACTGGCCCCGATGACCCAGCAATATGCGCCCCAACCCCAGGCCGCCTCGTCCAACTCGCTGTGGCGGACGGGCGCGCGCACCTTCTTCAACGATCAGCGCGCCAGCAAGGTCGGCGACATCCTGACCGTCAATATCGACATCGACGACAGCGCCACGACCAAGAACCAGACCTCGTCGTCGCGCACCTCGAAGAGCAATCTGGGCGTGCCGAACTTCCTGGGCCTGGAATCCAGCCTCGGGAAGGTTCTGCCGGGCGGCTTCGACCCGTCCAACATGATCAACACCAACTCCGGCACGTCCAACGCCGGAGCCGGCGCGGTCAACCGCTCGGAAAAGATCAGCCTGACCATCGCCGCCGTCGTCTCCGGCGTGCTGCCCAACGGCAACCTGATCATCCAGGGCACCCAGGAAGTGCGCACCAACGCAGAGCTGCGCCAGCTGACCGTGGCCGGCATCGTGCGCCCAGAGGACATCTCCTCGGCCAACACCATCAAGCACACGCAGATCGCCGAAGCCCGCATCAGCTACGGCGGCCGCGGCGACATCAGCCGCGTCCAGAAGACCCCGGCCGGCCAGTCGCTGGTCGAGAAATTCTCGCCGTTCTAAGGACTTGGCTCCAAGCGGTTTACCGGACGTCTTGATCCGGGCGGTGCGCGGGACCAAGTTATCCTGCGTCCGCCCGGCCTTGCCGGGCCTAGCTTCGGAGCCGACCCCATGCGCAAGACCCCTCGCGCCCTCACCGCCCTGGTCGGCGCCGCCGTGCTGGCGACCGCCCTGCCCCTGGTCGCCAGCGCCCAGTCGTACAGCGGTTCGATGGGCGTGACCGGACGCTGGACGATCGACCTGGCGCGCTCGAAATTCAATGAAGCCCTGACCGGCCCGCCGCCCCTGAGCGGCGAACTGGACGTCACCATCGACGACGGCAAGAGCCTGGCCTGGACCCTGGTCGAGGTGGACGAGGCCGGCGTCGCGGCCCTGCAGTTCGCCCACGCCGTGCTCGACGGCAAGCCGACCCAGGCCGTGGTCAACCTGAACCTGGTGAACGTCAGCGTCCAACGCGTCGGCCAGAGCGCGGTGACCGTCACCACTCACGGCGACGGCGGCGAGCGCCACCAATCTATGAAGGTGACCCGCACCGACGCCGACACCCTGCTGGTCGAACAGGACATCGACGGCAAGCCCGGCCCGCCGGACCAGACGCTGATCCTGACGCGGGTGAAGTAGCCGTCTACCGGTAACTCAACGTCCAGCTCACCGTCAGCGGACCAGACAGCGTCCGCGCTCCGCTCGTACACTCCACCAGGCTCTCGAAGGCGCCGGTCGGCGTGCGGTAGGCTTTTTCGTCCTTC
>Ga0247731_1000389_pt1 | contig 12223 bp, 14 predicted proteins | sample UWRJL088202R2_FD_180938 | JGI IMG/M metagenome (GOLD analysis project Ga0247731, IMG submission 180938) | Plant litter microbial communities from Arlington Agricultural Research Station in Wisconsin, United States - UWRJ-L088-202R-2 | ecosystem: Environmental > Terrestrial > Plant litter >...
AAGCCGCTGGGACCGTCCTCCACCGCATAGAGCCGGTCGCACGGAAAGCACTGGCCGGCCACCAGATCGGCGCGGGCCAGGCGTTCGGGCGTAAATCCCTTCACGGGGTGGCGGTAGAGGCTGATGATCTGTCCCTGCATAGCGCGCAAGGTCGGCGACGACTCGAAGCTTGGCAACCGCCAACACCGTCCGGGTCGAAGGGTCCAGACGGAACGGAGCCGCGTGGCGCGTGTTCCCTCCAGCGGAGGGCCAGACCGATGATCCAGCGACCATGACCGAGACCGTTCGGCGACGCCCGTTCCGATCGTGGATCGCCTCGCGCCCCTACCACCTGGCCCCCTGGATCGCCCTGCTGGCCCTGGTCCCCTTCGCCCTGCCCCGGCGCGACCCGACATCGGCCGCCGACAAGGCTCCCAACGAGACGCCCATCGACCATCCGCCCGGCCTGTCGGAAGCCCGGGCCATGCCGCCCCACGACTTCGACCAGGCCGAGCCCCAGCGTGGACGCGCGGCCCGCCACCCGCACCGCATCCCGCTGCTGGGCTGGCGCGACATCATCTGGCGCACCTTCCGCGAGATCAGCGTCGATCGCCTGCCCGCCGTGGCCGGAGGCGTGACCTTCTACACCCTGCTGGCCATCTTCCCAGCCATCGGCGCCTTCGTGTCGCTGTACGGCCTGTTCGCCGACATCGGGGCGGTCGAGAAGCAGCTGCAGGAGATGTCGAGCGTCTTCCCGGCCAGCGTGGTCAACATCATCGGCGAGCAGATGCTGCGCCTGGCCAGCCAGGAACAGGCCAAGCTGGGGGTGGCCTTCGGGGTCAGCCTGCTGCTGTCTATCTGGAGCGCCAACGCCAGCATGAAGGCGCTCTTCGATGGGCTGAACATCGCCTATGACGAGGACGAAAAGCGCAACTTCGTCACCAAGACGATCTGGACCTACGCCTTCACCTTCTGCGCTTTGCTCTACGCCATCGTCCTGGCCAGCGTACTGATCGCCGCGCCCGTCATCTTCGAGCGCGTGGGCCTCAGCTCGGCGGCGGTGATCTGGATCCCTCTGCGCTGGCTGATCGTGCTGGCGGTGACGGCCCTGGCCTTCGCCCTGCTCTACCGCTTTGGCCCCTGCCGCGCCCGGCCGCGCTGGCGCTGGGTGGTGTGGGGCTCGGTGTTCGGGGCGGCGGCCTGGCTGCTGGGCTCGTTGGGCTTCTCGCTCTACGTCAACAACATCGCCCACTACGACGACACCTATGGCCCGCTGGGCGCGGTGATCGCCTTCATGGTCTGGATGTGGTTCTCGATCATGACCGTGCTGGTCGGGGCCGAACTGAACGCCGAGATCGAGCACCAGACCGCCATCGACTCCACCACCGGCCCCGAAAAGCCGATGGGCGAACGCGGCGCGGCCATGGCCGACACCGTGGGCCTGGCCTTCCACCCCTGGGAGTTCATCCAGCGCGAGGCGGGCACGGTGAAGCGCGTGTCGGGGCGGTACTGGAGCAAGGCGCGGGGCAAGCGGCCCCCGGCGCCTCCCGCCCCATAGACTCCGCTCACCCCGGCGAAACGAAGTTCGGCGTAGCCAACGCCGGGGCTCAGATGGAGTGGCTTTGAGGCTGACGCCACAAGCGCTGAGCCCTTCCAATCATCCGCACCGCTAAGGGATCTGGATCCCGGCATTGGCTACGCCGAACTTCGTTTCGCCGGGATGAGCGGATAAAATGGAGGGGGTTCAGTTGAACCGAAACACCCTCTAAATCACTCCCATGATCTTCGCCCCCGCCGCCGCAACCGAATTCCCCGCCATCGTCACCCTGGTCAACTCGGCCTATCGCGGCCAAGGCGCCCAGGCCGGCTGGACCACCGAGGCCGGCTATATCGACGGCCAGCGCATCGACCTGGACAGCCTCAAGCAGGACTTGGCCGACAGCCCCGAGGCCATCCTCCTGACCCTGCGCGACGAGGAAGACGGTCCCCTGCTCGGCTGCGTCTGGCTGGAACCCGACAGCGACGCCCCCAACGCCTGGTACCTGGGCATGCTGACCATCCGCCCCGACCTCCAGGACCGCAAACTCGGCGCGTCCCTCCTGGCCCGCGCCGAAGCCCACGCCGCCGGCCTGGGCGCCCAGCGCATCCGCATGACCGTCGTCCACCTGCGCGACACCCTGATCGCCTGGTACCAGCGGCGCGGCTACGCGCTCACGGGCGAGCGCAAGCCCTTCCCGGTGGGCGAACGCTTCGGCAAGCCGCAGCAAGCGCTGGAGTTCGTGGTGCTGGAGAAGGCGATCTAGGACGGATCGACCTATCGATAGCCGGCGGATAACGACCGTCGGACCTTGCGCCCCGGCCTGGTCAAGCTGACACTAGGGCGATGAACAGGCTCATTCCTGATCGCCGAAAATCCCATGCGGCTCACAAGGCCGGCGCTCACGGCGCGTTTCAGGACGCCACGTGGCGCCGCCGCATGCTCTCCCCTTCAAGCTTTCCGGTTCGCTAGTGGCGGATCTGCCGGACGCCCTGAAGGACGCCGTGTTCGTCATCGACGACTTCTATGCAAACCCGTTGGCGGTTCGGGCCTTCGCCTTGGGCACGCTATACACGCCACGCCAGGAAGAGGCCAATTTCGCCGGGCGTGAAAGCGCACAGTCCTTTCCCGCCACCGACATCCAGGCCCGGTTCTCGGCGATCCTCGGGCGCGGTGTCGAGCCCTCCGGCCCGGGGCATATCTACGGACGGTTCCGGTACGCCCTGGCCCAGGAGCAGGGAGCGACCGATGTCCATGTCGACGACAGCGACTGGACCGCTGTGATCTATCTGGGCGAGGCGCACGGGCAGCGCGCCGGACTGGTCTTCTACGAGCACAAGGCCACGGGCCTGCAATCCGTGCCCGACAGCCGAGAGCTTCACGCCCTCGGCTTCGGTTCCACCGCCCAGTTCGACGCGAACGTCATCTGCGCCGACACCAACACCCCGGACGCCTGGCGCATCCTCGGGGAGGTCGAATACCAGTTCAATCGCTGCGTGATCTTTCGTGGAAACAGACTCTTCCACGGGATCGCCGACACCTTCGGCTGTTCGATGTCCGACGCCAGGCTGACGCAGAACTTCTTCTTGCGTGAGGTCGCCGAGACCTAGAGCAAGACGCGTGATGAAGAAATCGCCCGCCTTGCTCTAGCTTTTTGTTTTCGCATCGTTTTTGCGGAAAATCGGAAGCCACTTTTCCGCCGATGCTGTAGCGTCAGGCGAAGACGATTTCCTGCATGAACTTCTCGCCCACGATGGTGCGGACCTTGTCGCGCTCGCTGACGAGATCCTGTACCGCTTCCTGCGACCCGATGACCGCGTCGTTCAGGGCGTCGAGCTTTTCCTTGATGCCGTCGATCGCGGCCCAGTTCTTGTATTCGACCATGAACATGAAGTCCCAGTCATGCTCGCCGAAGCTGAGGCCGTTCATCACCTTGTGCGAGAGAATGACGCCGTCCTTCACGCCCTTGTCCAACAGCTTTTCCCGCAGCGGCAGGGTGTGATTCAGATACTCGTCGCCCCGGCCCGGCTCGACGCGCACGAAGCTGATGCGCCAGACGGAGCCGCTCTGCGAAATATTGGCCATGGTGATGTTCCCTTCGGTCTGAGTGTTGGTGGTCTTAGGCGGTAACCTGATGGAGCTCGCGCAGCCCTTGCTGGGCGCAAGGCTCTTCTTTCGAAGCATTGAAAAAGAAGTTCTGGGTCAGCCGGCCATCCGACGTCGAATGACCAAAGCCATGCGTATGGCTGTGGAACAGACGGCTGCCCCTGAACAGGATGAGCCGGTTGAACTTCATGGCCACGAACATGACCCGCTCCCAGGCGCTCTCATCCAGCGTGTCGTCTTCCAGGATTTTCCGTGTGCTCGTCGTCGAGAAAGACTCCGGCGCGCCGTCCGAGCGGGTCGGCGGCGGCGCGTACAGGCCGGTTCGTCGGTGTCGGTAGAACGCGGTGCCGCCGGCGCATTGCGTGTCCGGATTCAGATAGATCAGGCCGGACCAGTCGGCTCCGTCATCGACATGCACCTTCAGGTGGGAGTGCGACGTCGCCAGCATGATCCGAAACCTCCCGAAGGTCAGCGCCTCGGGCCTGACGTCGAGGTTCTCGCCGACGATCTCGGAAAAATTGCCGATCAGGCCCGCGTTGCTGAAGCACCGGACGCTCTGGAAGCCCGGATAGTTCAGGCTCCGAACGTCGGAATATTCGCACTTCAGGGCGACATCCCGCACCGCTTCGGGGTTCTGGTAGAAGTTGTCATGAACAATCAGGTTCCTCATGACGACTTCCTGTTGAAGAAGAAGATCTGCAGCAGCCGGCTGTCGGAAATCGTGTTTCCGAAATAGGAGTCGGCGCAGTGGAACATCGACCCGGCTTTGAAGATCAATAGCCTGTTGAACTTCATCTCCACCGAGATGTCTTCGTCCCACGCCTTGTGATTGCGCGCATCGGGCTCGATCACCGCCTTGTAGTAGGCGGAGGGGGATGAGTGGCCCGCTCGTTGGGCGAAATCGGCGTCTGGAAGACCGGAAAGCCCCGTGGCGCGGTGCCGGTACATGGTCGTTCCACCCCGGCAGAGCTGGTCGGGGGTAAGGTAGATCAGCGCCGTGTACTCGGCCGGATCCAGGTGTACATGGCGGCGGCCCTGGTCCCGCACCGAGGCGACGGCGAAGGCGCCGAAGGCGAAGCTGCGAGGGTCGTAGTCGATGTCATGCCCGACTAGGCGCCGCAGACGCTCGACGATCGGATCCGAATAGAAACACTGCCGGCTTTCCGTGCCGGCGAAATCCGGCTCGAGCGCGCCTTGCTCAAGCCAGGTGGAATTGAGCAGGGCGAACTGCCGAACCTTCTCGGGATCGGAATAGAAATCGTCGACAACGACTAGGTCGGACATGGAGCCGTCCGCCGCTCGAGTTGATCAAAGGCGTGGGCGAAGCTGAAGACGTAGGCCTGGTAACGCCGCGATCCGTGCAGCACAACCGCCAGGGCTTGCGGCAGGATGTAGCCGAGGAAGTGTCCGTCCGGCGTGAAGTCGGGATCGAGCATCTTGGCGATGGCCCATTCCGGCAGCCAGCTGGCGTCGAGGCTGATGGTGTTGATCTCTCCCGCCGTCAGGATGGGCAGCAGCAGGCTCAGCTCATCGCCTGCCTCGTAGAGGCGGTCCTGGATCGCGCGGCACAGGTCCGGCTTGCCCAGTATGTCCCTTAACTCCGCGGGCTGGGTCAGCAGCGCGGACGGGTCAAGATAGGTGGAAAAGCGCGGCAGGATCGCCATCCACCGACGCCGCATCTCCTGGTCGATGTCCGTGAACGTCCAGCACGCCTCGACGTCTTCGCCGGACAGGGCGGGAACGGCTGGCATGGCGCGAAGCCGCGCCTGCATCACACGCAGGAAGAGCTGATCGCCCAGCTTCAGGTCGGGAGACGGCGGCGTGGCGTTCAGGCCATGGCCGTCGTCGCCGAGGACGAAGAGCGCGTTGCGACGATGCGGCAGGAACGACACGTCCCGCCAGTGCCGCCGCGCGATCTCCGCAAGCGTCCGCTGCGGCGAACGCCCCGAAAAGGGGGCCAAGTGCATGGGCACGCCATAGCAATTGAGAACCACCACCCCGCCGGGCTTGAGCGCTGACTTCAGGCTGCGATGGAATTCCTCGCTATACAGAAGCGGAGAGGCCGCATCCGAAGTGTATAGGTCGACAATGATCGCTGTATACTGATCGCTCGAATTCAGAAGAAACGCGTGCGCGTCTTCGCAGACCGTCTCGAAATCAATGGACGGGAAATGATCCCTGTGTAGGTCGCGGCATCGAGAGACGGCATAGGAGTCGTTGTCGACACAGGTCAGCCGGCAATCAGGATTTCGCGCCATGATCGGCCGAATAGCGCCGCCCTCGGCAAGACCGAGCATAAGCACCGATGCAGGTTCGTGGCCGGATCCGAAGAACCCGCATGCGCTGAACTCATCCCAAAACTGGCCACAAAACACACGGTCAAATTCGATATGGGAGGAATCGCTTGTGACCGGCGAAGCTCGATTTGCGTAGAGCGACATTCGAGCGGCGCCTATAATTTTTCTAGGCCGCGACGGTGAATATTGCATCCACCAGTTTTTGCTCTTCATCCGACAGCGGAATATATTCCACCAGCGCCAGCATGTTGTTGGACGACGTGCGATAGGCCACGTCCTGTAGCTCTTGTTGAATCAACGTATCTTCTTCGATCATTTCTTCGATCCCATTTGAGCACGCGCCGTAGCTGTACAGTAGGATCCACTCGCGGCGAGTCAAGAACGATGTTCGCCGAAAGATTGAACCGCCCCTTATTCGTGACTCCGGAGGCCGCAGAGGCGCACGGCGGCCCGCGACGCCGCCTACGGGGTCGCCTGCGAGGCGCGTCGGTAACGGCCGATTCCTGAGCGGTTTTCGCGTGAGGCGACGGGGGTGAAAGATCCCTCGGTCGCGTCGCGACAGCGCCCCTGGAGCAGGGAGCGCCTGAAGCGACGGCGCGCCTAATACCCCTCTTCCAAACTCGCCAACCGGGCCGCCTGGTCCTCGGCGATCAGGGGCTTGATGATGTCGTCCAGGGAGTCGCCCTCGATCACCCGGGCCAGGTTGTAGAGGGTCAGGTTGATGCGGTGATCCGTCACCCGGCCTTGCGGGAAGTTGTAGGTGCGGATGCGTTCCGAACGATCCCCGCTGCCGACCTGGCTCTTGCGGGCGTCGGAGCGGGCAGTGTCGAGGGCCTCGCGCTGCATGTCGTACAGGCGCGCCTTCAGGTTCTTCATGGCCCGGGCGCGGTTCTGGTGCTGGCTCTTTTCCGACGAGGTCACCACCACGCCGGTGGGCAAGTGGGTGATGCGCACGGCCGAGTCGGTCTTGTTGACGTGCTGGCCGCCGGCGCCGGACGAGCGGTAGGTGTCGATGCGCAGGTCGCTCTCGTTGATCTCGATCTCGACGTCCTCGGCCTCGGGCAGCACCGCGACGGTGGCGGCCGAGGTGTGGATGCGGCCTTGGGCCTCGGTGGCCGGCACGCGCTGGACGCGGTGGACGCCGCTCTCGAACTTCCAGCGGCCGAACACGCCGTCGCCGGTGACCGAGGCGATGATTTCCTTGTAGCCGCCCATCTCGCCTTCCGAGACGCTGTCGATCTCGACCCGCCAGCCCTGCAGCGTCGCGTAGCGCTGGTACATGCGGAAGAGGTCGCCGGCGAACAGAGCCGCCTCGTCGCCGCCGGTGCCGGCGCGCACTTCGAGAATGGCCGAGGCGTTCTCGTCCTTGTCGCGCGGGGCCAGCATCAGGGCCAGCTCGCGTTCCATGACCGGCAGCTTCTCGTCCAGGGCCTGGATCTCGTCGGCGACCATGGCGGCCATCTCGGGATCGGCGGTCATCTCCTCCAGGTCGGCGCGCTCGGCGGCCAGCTTGGCCAGGGCCTGGACGGCCTCGGCCACCGGGCGCAGCTCGGCGTGCTCCTTGGAGAGCTTGACGATCTCGGTCCCGTCGGTGGCCGCGCCCATGCGGGCTTCGACTTCACGGAAACGGTCGAGAACTTGGTCGAGGCGGGCCTGGGGCAGTCGCAAGGGGAAACGTCACGCTGAGGGGAATGGGCGGTCTCTCTACCGCTCCCAGCGCCCGGCGTCACCCCTCGGCGGTCGGGGCGGGTCCAGGGCGCGGAGGGGGTCCTGTTAAGCCTGGCCTGGCGTCCCCATCTCCCGGCCACGGCGCGCACATCCCCCCCACGACGCGCCTCGTCATTTTGGAGCCTTCCATGCCCCTGTCGATGCACCGCGTCAGCGTCCCCGTCTTCGTCCGCGCCCTCAAGGTGCTGGCGACCCTGCTGGAGAAGGGCGAGGCCCACGCCAAGGCGCAAGGGTCGGATCCCGACACCTATGTCGCCGCCCGGCTGGCCGACGACATGCTGCCGCTGGCGGGCCAGGTGCAGCGGGCCTCGGACGCCTCCAAGGGCGCCGTGTTCCGCCTGACCGGCGTCGAGGCTCCCGCCATGGCCGACGAGGAAACCACCTTCGCCCAGCTCCAGAAGCGGATCGCCGACACCCTGGCCTATATCGAGAGCGTCGATCCCGCGGCCTTCGAGGGCAGCGAAGCCCGGCCCGTCGAGGTCAGGACGCCCGGCGGAACCCTGACCTTCACCGGCGAGGACTACCTGCTGGGCTTCGCCCTGCCGAACTTCTTCTTCCACATCGTCACCGCCTACGACCTGCTGCGCCACAAGGGCGTGCAGGTGGGCAAGCTGGATTATCTGGGGCCGGTGGGCGGGTAGGCTTCAGCCCACTTCGGTTGTCATCCCGGACAAGGCCGAAGGCCGCAGATCCGGGACCGCCGGAAGCTCTGAGCTCAGGCGTCGGTCCCGGATCTACGCGCTGCGCGCTTGTCCGGGATGACAACGTTGAGAGTGGAGAGCCTTCTAAGGAACCGGCTTCACCTCGACCGACACCAACTGGCGCACGGATCGCCCCGGTCGCAGATCGCCGTCGACCACCAGGCGATAGGGGCCTTCCTTGGCGTCCAGCGGCTGGCCGTCCTTGCTGTCGGCGAGGATCACCGGGTTGGTGCGGTAGATCGGATCGGTCTCGCCGATGGAATAGGTGGCGGTGAAGCCGTCTGCGCCCTTGGCCACCACCACCTGGTTTAGGTAGCGCCCCATCAGCCGGTCGCCCGAGACGACGCCGGCCTGCTTGAGGGCCGCGTTCAGCACGGCGCCTTCATAGGTGATCTGTTTGCCGTGGGCGGTGAACGTCGCCTTGGCGCGCGGCAGGGCCTTGAGATCGGCGGGGCTCAGCACGACGGAGTCGCGGCCGGCGACAGTGACCTTCAGATCCTGGGCCAGGACGGGCGTCGCGGCCAGGGTGATCAGGGCGGCAAGGAGTAACGAGCGCATGGTGGAGACCTCGGTTAAGTCCCGATCTGGACTTGATCCGACAGACCAGGCAACCCCCAACCTCCGCTCATCCCGGCGAATGCCGGGACCCAGATGGAATGGCTTTGAGGCTGACGCCAAGAGCTCCGAGCCCTTCCAATCATCCACACCGCCAAGGGATCTGGGTCCCGGCCTTCGCCGGGATGAGCGGAAGTAAAAGTCAGTACAGCAACGTTTTCCCCAACACCCCCGACCCGTCCGGCAACGGCGTCAGCTGCTTGATCATCACCTGGCCGTCCTTGGCGAACCAGAAGCGGGTGACGCCCATCTCCGGGTGGTTGTAGTCTGCGGTCACCACCCAGCAGTCGACCTTGCCGCCGCCCGGCAGATCCAGGACCTCCGAGCCGGCCACCTTGAACAGATAGGCCGCCGGCGGGCCGCCGGCCGGGTGGGTGAAGACGATGCTGGCCTCGTAGCCGGCCGCCAGCGGCAGGGCCTGCATGAACTCCATGTCGGTCTCGAAGTTGAAGCTGCCCTGCGGCGCGGCGACCTCGAAGTCCTTGGCGGCGTTTTCGGGCAGGTCCTTCAGGCCGACGATGCGATCGGGCTTGAAGTCGAAACCCTCGACCTTGGTCACGCCGTCCTTGGTCGAGCGGCGCACGTGGGTCAGGGGTCGGAAGGTGCCGACCTCGAACCAGCTGTCCAGCTGCTTGTCGCCCGGCGTCGCGCCCACCCCGTCCCAGTGCTGGACGATGTGCATCCGCCGCTGGCCGTCCAGGTCCTCGAAGCGAATCTCACGGGTCCAGACGTCGGCGACGCGGATGGTGTCGCCGGCCTGCTTGAAGCGCAGGTAGCGATGGACGCCGGGCTTGAGGTTGGCGAAGCGGGCCAGCGGCTGGCCGACCGGCACGGGGGTGACGGCGGCCTGCGCCGCGCCTCCGACCAGCAGCAGAGCGACGCACAGGGCGGAACGGACGGCGAGGGACATGGGAGGCTCCGGATTTCGCGCCACCAGACCTCAACCGCCCGCCCCTCGCCACTTAAGGTTCGGTAATGCGGCTCATCCCCGCGAGGCCCAGCGCGGCGTGGGCGGCAGGCCGCTGGCCAGTTCGCGCGGGGCTTCGTGGGCGCCCGCCGGCCGGGTCTCGACCACCAGCGGATAGAGCGAGGCCACCAGCAGCACGGCCATGGTCACGTTGAACACCCGCAGCACGGCCGGCCGGTCCAGGAACCGCCGCATTCCCTGGCCGAACCCGGCCCAGGCGGCGCTGCACGGCGCGCCGACCAGCATGAAGGTCCCGGCCACCAGGAACACCCCGATCGTCGAGCCTTCCGGCGTGTAGGTGGTGGCCGCCGTCAGGGCCATGGCCCAGGCCTTGGGATTGACCCACTGGAAGGCGGCGGCCTGCAGGAAGGTCATGGGCCGGGAGCCCGCGCTCTTGTCGGCGATCGTCCTGGTCGTGGCGATCTTCCAGGCCAGCCACAGCATGTAGGCCCCGCCCACCCACTTCAGCACGTCGTGCAGGACGGGGAATGCCTTGAACAGCCCGCCCAAGCCCAGACCCATGGCCACCACCATCACGGCCAAGCCTACGCTGATCCCCAGGATCTGCGGCGCGGTGCGGCGCAGGCCGAAGTTCGCGCCCGAAGCCAGCAGCAGCATGTTGTTCGGGCCGGGGGTGCCTGCCGTGGCGAAGGCGAACAGGACGAAGGCGAGCAGCAGTTGGGCGGTCATGAGGGACGCTCCTATCGGCGGAATGTCACGGTCATCTGACCGATTGCATCATGAGTCAAAACCTATATTGTTCTTGTGACAATTACGGAGACATGCTCATGGCCGGCTGGACCCCGACCCTGCCAACCGGCGCCGCGCCGCTGTACGAGCGCCTGCTGGACGCCCTGCGCGCCGACATCGCCTCGGGGGCCTTGAACGACGGCGCCCGCCTGCCGCCGCAGCGCGACCTGGCGCACCGCCTGGGCCTGGGCCTGGGCACGGTGACCCGCGCCTATGTCGAGGCCGAGAAGGCCGGACTGGTGACGGCCCATGTGGGACGGGGCAGCTTCGTGCGCGGCGCGGCCGCCCCGCCCCGCCCAGTTCCGCTGGCCGGGCCGATCAACCTGGCCCAGAATATCGCCCCGCAACGGGCCGCCGCTGATCACCTGGCCGAGGCCCTGACCAAGCTGCGGCGACGCCCCGACCTCATCGAGCACCTGGGTTACGCCCCCGTCGCGGGGCTGGACGTCCAGCGGCGGGCCGGCGCGGCCTGGCTGGCCCGCAGCGGCCAGTTCGAGGGCGCCGACTGGACGCGGCTGGTCTGCTGCGCCGGCGCCCAGCAGGGCCTGGCCCTGGCATTGATCGCCCTGACCGCGCCCGGCGACACGGTGCTGTGCGAGGCCTCGACCTATCAGGGCCTCAAGGCCATCGCCGAGCATCGGCGCCTGCGGCTGCGCGGCCTGGCCATGGACGCCGACGGCGTGCGCCCCGATGCGCTTGAAGCCGCCGCCCGCGACGGCGCTCGGGTCGCGGTGCTGCTGCCCACGCTGCAGAACCCCACGGGCCGGATCATGAGCTTGCGACGGCGCGAGGAGATCATCGCGATCGCCCGCAAGCATGACCTGTGGCTGGTCGAGGACGACATCTACGCGATCTATGCCGGCCCCGACGCGCCGCCGCCCCTGGCCGTGCTGGCGCCCGATCGGGTCTTCCACGTTTCCGGGGTGTCCAAGTCGCTCGCTCCGGGCCTGCGGGCCGGCTATCTGGTCACGCCGCCGGGCGAGCACCTGGAACGGGTGCTGCGCGCCGTCCGCGCCCTGGCCTACGCCCCGCCGGCCTTCGGCGGGCTGATCGCCACCCAGTGGATCGAGGACGGAACCGCCGACCTGATCGCCGCCGCCGGCGTGGCCGAGACAACGGCTCGCCTGGCGATGGCGCTGGAGATCCTGGGCCCGGCGGTGGAAGCCCCCGCCTCGCCCGCCGCGCCCCACCTGTGGCTGCCGATGGACGAGCTGGACGCCGAGCGCGTGGCCGGCCGGGCCCTGCGCGGCGGCGTCGAGGTCACCCCGCCCGGCGCGCCGGTGGTGGCGGCGGGCCTGGAGACCGGCGTGCGGGTCTGCCTCGGTCCGGCGACGGACCGCGCCGAACTCGAACGCGGCCTGAACGTGGTCGCCGCGGCCCTGACCGGCGCGGACGAGCGCTCGCGCGGCGTGATCTGAAGCCTCAGATTTGTTCAAGACGCCGGCCGGAAAGCATCCGACACCGAGCCTCACATCACCCCAAGGAGCCGCCATGGCCACCGCGACCGCCGTCATCGGCCAAGCCCGCTACGCGACCACGATCA
>Ga0247731_1000394_pt1 | contig 12123 bp, 7 predicted proteins | sample UWRJL088202R2_FD_180938 | JGI IMG/M metagenome (GOLD analysis project Ga0247731, IMG submission 180938) | Plant litter microbial communities from Arlington Agricultural Research Station in Wisconsin, United States - UWRJ-L088-202R-2 | ecosystem: Environmental > Terrestrial > Plant litter >...
TCCGTTCGTGGCCACGGCCCTGCTGGGCGCGATCAAGGACGTGCTGGGCGAGGCGGCCACCGACGAGATCCTGGCCGCCTGGGGCGAGGCCTACTGGTTCCTGGCCGACATCCTGATCGGTCGCGAAACCGAGATCCGCACCGAGGTCGAGGCCATCGAAGGCGGCTGGACCGGCTGGCGGGACTTCGTGGTCGCCGAGAAGATCCGCGAGAGCGCGGTGATCACCTCGTTCGTGCTGCGGCCCAGGGACGGCGGCGCGGTGATCCCGCACAAGCCGGGCCAGTACCTGACCTTCCGCTTCGACCTGCCGGGATCCAATGGCCTGAGCGAAAAGCGCAACTACTCGATCTCGGCCGGACCCAGCGACCAGACCTACCGTATCTCGGTCAAGCGCGAGGATCTGGGCGCGGCTTCGCGACACCTGCACGACCAGATCCAGGTCGGCGACGTGCTGTCGGCGACCCCGCCGGCCGGCGACTTCTTCCTGGCCCCGGCGCCCGCGCGTCCGGTGGTGCTGCTGAGCGGGGGCGTGGGCCTGACGCCGATGGTCAGCATGGTCGAGCACATCGCCAAGGCCCATCCCGAGCTGGAAGCCCACTTCGTGCACGGCGCGCTCAACAGCGACGTCCACGCGCTGGACGGCCACGTCCGGGCCCTGGCCAAGGACCACGGCGGCGTCACGGTGACCACCTTCTACAGCCATCCGCTGGAGGGCGACCGGGTCGGCGAAAGCCACGACGTCGACGGCTTCATCACGCTGGACTGGCTGGCGGCCAACACCCCGCTGGCCCAGGCCGACATCTACCTGTGCGGCCCCAAGCCGTTCCTGCGGACCTTCGTGAACGGGCTATTGGAGGCGGGCGTGCCGGCCGATCGGGTGCACTACGAGGTGTTCGGCCCGACGGACGAAGCGTTGGCGGCTTAGGCGTCGCCGTATGGGTCAAAGCCTCCCCCTGTGGGGGAGGTGTCGCCCGGAGGGCGACGGAGGGGGGAGTGATCGGATATCGACCACAGCCCGGATTGAGCGTCCTAAAAACTCCCCCCACCGACCGCTTCGCGATCGCCTCCCCCACAGGGGGAGGCTTGTTCCGAGCGTCTCAGCCCCGCGCCTGGGCCAGCCGGCGCACCGCCTCGTCCAGGGTGTTGTCCGCCTTGGCGAAGCAAAGCCGCAGGATGTGCCGCACCGGATCCTCGGCGTAGAAGGCCGAGACCGGGATGCTGGCCACGCCATGGTCGCGGACCGCGCGCAGGGCGAAGGCGCGGTCGTCCTCGTCGATCCCCGAGGCCATAAGGTCGACATTGAGGAAGTAGGTGCCGCCGCTGTCGAGCACGACGAAGCCCGCCGCGCGCAGGCCCGCCGCCAGGCGGTCACGCGAGCGCTGCAGGCCGGCGGGCATGGCCTGGAACCAGTCGCCGGACTCGTTCAAGCCGAACGCCACAGCCTCCTGCATGTTGGGAGGGGTGGTGAAGGTCAGGAACTGGTGGGCGCCGGCCAGGGCGCGGGTGAGGGCAGGGGCGGCGCACAGGAAGCCGACCTTCCAGCCCGTCATGCCGAACATCTTGCCCGCCGAGCCGATCTTCACGGTGCGCTCGCGCATGCCCGGATAACCGATCAGCGGCCGGTGCTGGCGACCGTCGAACACCACGGCTTCCCAGACCTCGTCGCAGACGGCGACAACGGCGTGGCGCACGCAGAACTCGGCCAGCAAGGCCAGGTCCTCGTCGGGCGTCACCACGCCGGCCGGATTGAGCGGGGTGTTCAGCACCACCATCCGCGTCCGGTCGCTGAAGGCCGCCTCCAGCATGGCGCGGTCGAACCGCCAGTGCGGGGGCGTCAGGCGCACCAGTTTCGGAACGCCGCCGGCCCGCTTCACCATCGGCAGGTAGGCGTCGTACAGCGGCTGGAACAGCACTACCTCGTCGCCGGGCGAGATCAGGCTGAGGAACGCCGCAGCCAGGGCCTCGGTCGCGCCGGAGGTGACGACGACCTCGCTCTCCCAGTCCAGGTCCAGGCCCTGGGCGCGGTTGTAGTGACTTGCCACCGCCTGGCGCAGGGCGGGCAGGCCACGCATCGGCGGATACTGGTTCGTGCCGTTGATCAGCGCCTCGCCGGCCTTCGTCCGCAGGGCCATCGGGCCTGGATCGTCGGGAAAGCCCTGGCCCAGGTTGATCGCGCCCGTCTCGCGCGCAAGACCGCTCATCTCCTCGAAGATGGTGGTGGGCAGGTCGGCATAGACGGGGTGGACCATGGCGGGGCGTCTCCTCAAGCCGAAGCCTAGTATTGGTCCTTGCGATTTGTTCAAGTCTTGCGCGTGCAGGCGGCCTAGGCTCGCGTGACGACGAGGAACCAAACGACCATAGTGGAGCTTCAGCTCGGGTGACCGACAGCGCCGTTCCCGCACCGCCGCCTTCGCCGCCCCCATCCGCGAGTTGGACGTGGGCGCATGGGCTGTCGTACGGCGCGGTGTCGCTGCTGCTGGGCCTGACGCAAGGGTTGGGCGCCAACCTGATCAACAACAACCTGCCCTGGATCCAGGGCTCGTTGGGCGCCTACACCAACGAGTCGGCGTGGCTGTCGATCGCCTACACCGCCGCCAACGCCACGATCGGCCTGTTGGCCGTGAAGTTCCGCTTCCAGTACGGGCTGAGACTGTTCGCCGACATCGGGCTGGGGCTGTTCATCGTCATCGGCCTGGCCCACCTGCTGAGCAACGACCTGCGCTCGGCCGTAGCCGTGCGGGCCGCGGCGGGCATGGCGGCTTCGGCCCTGTCGACCCTGACCCTGCTCTACATGGTCGAGGCCGCACCGCCCGAGAAGCGGATCGTCGGCCTGGCCCTGGGCGTCGGCTGGGCGCAGCTGGCCCTGCCGCTGTCGCGGCTGGTCTCGTCCAACCTGCTCGACACCGGCCAGTGGCACGGGCTGTACCTGGCCGAGATCGGGCTGAGCGTGGTGTGCCTGTCGGTGGTCAACCTGCTGCGCCTGCCGCCGATCCCGCGCGTGCAGATGTTCGAGTGGCGCGACTTTCTGACCTTCGCCCTGTTCGCCCCCGGCATCGCCCTGCTGTGCGTGGTGCTGGGGCAGGGGCGGTTCGTCTGGTGGTTCGACAGTCCGTGGCTGGGCTGGTGCCTGGCGGCGAGCATCGTCTTGCTGGTCGCCACGGCCCTGGTCGAGTTGCATCGCAGGAAGCCGCTGATCCACCTGCGCTGGCTGACCAGCGCCGACCTGCTGCGGCTGCTGGTGATCATCCTGCTGTTCCGCATCGTGCTGTCCGAGCAGGGCGTCGGCGCGTTCGGCCTGTTGCAGACCCTGGGGATGAACAACGACCAGATGGCCGGGCTGTCGTGGGTGATGTTCTTCGCCACCCTGGCCGGCATGGTCATCGTGGCCTTCACGATCAATCCCGAGCACGTCAGCACCCCGGCCCTGATCGCCTTGCTGATGGTGGCCGCGGCGGCCTGGATGGACAGCCTGTCGACCAGCCTGACCCGGCCCGAGCAGATGTATCTGAGCCAGGGGATGATGGCCTTCGCCGGGGCGCTGTTCCTGCCCGCCGCCCTGCTGGCCGGCTTTCCGCGCGCCATCAAGATGGGCCAGGAATATATCGTCAGCTTCATCGTGCTGTTCTCGACCGGCCAGGTGGTCGGCGCCCTGGGCGGCTCGGCGTTCCTGGGCACCCTGATGACCATCCGCGAGCGCGTGCATTCCGACGCCATCGTCAGCCGGCTCAGCCTGACCGATCCGCAGGTGGCTCTGCGGGTGAAGCAGCTGTCGGGCTCCTATGCCGGCGTGCTGACCGATCCTGCGTTGCGAAGCGGCGAGGGCGCGGCCCTGCTGGCCCAGCAGGCGACGCGCGAGGCCACGGTGCTGGCCTATGACGACGTGTTCGCCACCGTGGCCGTGATGGCCATGCTGGTGTTCTGTTACCTGTTGTTCCTGCGTGTCCGGACCGAGCTGCGCCAGCGGCGCGCGGTTCGGCTGACGCCGGTGGAGGCCGCCTGATGTCCGATCCCCAAGCCGCCACGCCGATCGCGCCGGCTCCGCCGCCCAAGCGCATGTGGTCGCGCGCCGCCGTGCCGGTGATCATCGCCGGGATCGGCGGCGTGCTGCTGGTGCTCTATGCCTGGAAGCTGCCGCCGTTCACCGGCACGGTGCAGAGCACGGAGAACGCCTATGTGCGCGGCTACGTCACCCTGCTGGCCCCCAAGGTCGACGGCTATGTGACGGCGGTGGCGGTCAAGGACTTCCAGGCCGTGAAGGCCGGCCAGGTGCTGGTCCAGATCGACGACCGCATCTACCGCCAGAAGCTGGCCCAGGCCGAAGCAGGCGTGCAGTCGGCCCAGGCGGCGCTGGACGCCAACCTCCAGGCCCAGACTAGTAACGCCGCCCAGATCCGTCTCGCCGAGGCCCAGGCCAGCAGCAGCCAGGCGGCCCTGGCCAAGACCCAGGTCGACCTCAAGCGGGCCGAGCCGCTGCTGGCCCAAGGCTGGCTGGCGCCCAGCCAGCGCGACGTCCTGCAAGTGGCCCAGCGCCAGGCCGCCGCCGGCGTCGCCCAGTCCCAGGCCAATATCGACATCGCCCATCAGGTCCTGGCCACCACCAAGGTCAATCGCGAAGCGCTGGAGGCGACCCTGGCCAACGCCCGGGCGGCCGTCGAGCTGGCCCGCATCGACCTGGCCAACGCCACCATCCGCGCGCCCGAGGACGGGGCGGTGGGCGAGGTCGGAGTGAAGCTGGGCCAGTACGTCGCCGTCGGGACCCAGCTGATCGGCATCGTGCCGCGCCAGACCTGGGTGACGGCCAACTTCAAGGAGACCCAGACGGCTCGTATCAAGGTCGGCCAGCCGGCGGTGGTCCAGGTCGACGCCTTGGGCGGGCTGAAGCTGCGCGGCCACGTCGAGCGGCTGGGACCGGCCACGGGCTCGGAATTCGCGGTGATCAAGCCCGACAACGCCACGGGCAACTTCACCAAGGTGGTCCAGCGCCTGCCCACCCGCATCGTGCTGGACCCCGGCCAGGATGGCGTGGCGCGGTTGCGGCCGGGGATGAGCGTCGTGGCGCGGGTGGATACCCGGAACTAGGCGGCGTCGTCCCGCACCGCAACCATTCGCCGCCCTCAGGCATTCCAGCAGCCATCTAGGCTGTCAGGGAATCAGAGACATGAACGGTGTGGGCTTCATTGGCGCGGTCATCATCGGCATCTTCGCCGGGTGGATCGCCGAGCAGATCATGGGTCGCAAGCACGGCCTGATCACCAACCTGATCGTCGGCCTGGTCGGCGCGCTGATCGGCGCGTTCCTGGCCAGCATGTTCGGCATTCACTTCATGGGCTGGATCGGCAGCCTGATCATCTCGACGATCGGCGCCATCGTGCTGCTGTTCATCCTGGGCCTGTTCAGCGGGCGCCGACGGATCTAGCGGCGCGGATCTGATCCTGAATCCTTCTCCCCTTGCGGGAGAAGGTGTCGGCGCAGCCGACGGATGAGAGGTCGAAAGACAGAACCGCCGCGACTAGCCGAAAGGCCGGTCGCGGCGGTTTTCGTTTGAGAGACCCCTCACCCGACCCCACTTCGTGGGGTCACCCTCTCCCGCAAGGGGAGAGGGAAAGGCGATATCACCCCGCCGCCTTGGCGCTTTCCGCGGCCCCATCCAGCACCACCCGCCGCATCTGCTGCGCGGTGTTCTCCAGCAGGAAGCCGGGGATGTCGGCGATCGGCATGGGGCGACCGAAAAGGTAGCCCTGGAAGTGGTCGCAGCGCATGTCCTCCAGGATCAGCGCCTGCTCGGCGGTCTCCACGCCCTCGGCGGTGACCTCCAGGTTCAGCGTCCGGCCCAGCAGGGTGATGGTGCGCAGGATGTCGGCGATGGCGGGGTTGCCCGACATCTCGGCGATGAAGGTGCGGTCGATCTTGATCTTGTCGAACGGGAACCGCCACAGATAGGCCAGGCTGGAATAGCCGGTGCCGAAGTCGTCCATGGCGATGCGCACGCCCAGGTCCTTCAGGGCCTGGAGCTGTTCCAGGGTGCCGGCCGTGTCGCTCAGCAGCAGGCCCTCGGTGATCTCCAGCTCCAGGCGCGCGGGCTCCAGGCCAGACTCGCGCAAGGCCGTGCGGACCTGCTCGACCAGATCGCCGGTCGCGAACTGGTTGGGTGACAGGTTCACCGCCACCTTCAGCGGCGCGGGCCAGGTGGCGGCCTGGCGGCAGGCCTCGTTCAGCACCCACTCGCCGATCTTGCAGATCAGGCCCCACTGCTCGGCGCATTCGATGAAGTCGTTGGGGCCGACCACGCCGCGACGCGGATGCTGCCAGCGCAGCAGGGCCTCGAAGCCGGTGGTCTCATGGGCCTTGGCCCCGATCAGCGGCTGGAAGAACAGCTTCAGCTCGTCGTTCTTCAGGGCCGCGCGCAGGTCGATTTCCAGGGCCCGGCGCTCCTGGGCCCAGACGTCCATGGTGGCCTCGAAGAACCGGTAGGCCCCGCGTCCGTCGCCCTTGGCGCGGTAGAGGGCGAGGTCCGCGTTCTTCAGCAGGGTGTCGGCGTCGTCGGCGTCGGTGGGGGCCACGGCGATGCCGACGCTGGCCCCGATCGAGACGTGGTGGTCGTTGAGCTCGTAGGGCTGGGACAGCACGTCGACGATCGACTGGGCCAGCACGCCCAGCGAGGCCGGCGCCAGGCTCGCGCGCACGACCACCGCGAACTCGTCGCCGCCCAGGCGGGTGACCACGCCCTGGTCGCCGACGCAGGCGCGCAGGCGGCGGGCGGCCTCGACCAGCAGGGCGTCGCCGATCGGATGGCCCAGGCTGTCGTTGACGCCCTTGAAGTGGTCCAGATCCAGGCACAGCACCGCGCAGCCGGCCGTCACGCCCTCGCTGTTCCAGGCGCCGCTGAGGGCTTGCAGGAACGACAGGCGGTTGGGCAGGCCGGTCAGCACGTCGTAGTGGGCCAGGCGGCTGATGCGCTCCTGGTCCTGGCGGGCCTGGGTGACGTCGGCGCCGACGCCCCGGAAGCCGGTGAAGACGCCGCCGGCGGTGTGGGTCGGCTTGGCGGTCAGCGACCACCAGCGGATCTCGTCGTTCACCTGCACGGAGATGACGACGTCGCGGAAGGGTTTCTGGTCGGCCAGCAGGCCCGCCAGATCGGCGGCCACGCCCTGCGGGACCTCGGCCATGGCGGCGCCCAGCGTGGCCACGCTGTGGCCTTGCAAGGCCTCGCGCGGGCGACCGGCGGCTTCGGCCATGCGCTCGGAGACATAGGTCAGGGCGCCCGCGGCGTCGATTTCCCACAGCCAGTCGCTGGAGCCTTCCTCGAAGTCGCTGAGCAACAGGCTCACCACCTGCTTCTGCTGCTCCAGCTCCTCGCCGGCCACGAAGCGCTCGACGAACACCTTGGCGTGGGACAGGCACGACAGGCCCACGATCAGGTAGCAGAAGACCAGCAGCCCGCCCAAGGCCAGCAGGACCGGCTCGCCGCTGGTCAGCAGCACGTAGAGCGAGCCCAGCACCAGCGGGGTCGTATAGGCCTGGGAGGCCAGGGGCAGAGTCAGCAGGGCGAAGCTGCCCGTGCCGATCATGCCGGCCGTGAGGCTGACGATCAGCATGCTCATGTCGGTGTCGGCGCCGCGCAGGGCCAGGATCGGCAGCAGGCCCCAGAGCCCGCCCAGGATCCCGGCCTGGATCGCCACGCGCCGCACGCCCCGGGCCGAGACGGTGTTCTTGCCGGTCTTGCGCCGACGGGCCGAGAACCAGCCGCGCAGGCCCAGGATCGCGTAGCAGATCACCACGCCGGCCCAGATCATCAGGCTGAGGCGATGAGGTCCGCCGATGCCCGCCAGGCAGATCAGCTGGGCGTTGAAGATGTTGGCGATCATCATCACCGGCGTCAGCCGCTGGATGCTGGCCAGTTGTTCGAAGCGCACGCGGCCGGCCATCGGCTCGGGCACGGGCTGGGGCAGGCGCGAGCGGATGCGCGACAGCAGGAAGGCCAGCCCGCTCGGAAGCGCCCGTTCAACCATGCCCGTTTTCACGTCGTCGTCCCGCCCGTTGACCAGGATGTCCGACATCCCCTGCGCGCACGCTAACGCCGGTTTCTGAAACGCCGGTTAACCGTAGCTGCGGCGATTAGCCCGTGAAGCCGCGCACGAAAAAGCCCGCCCCCCGTTGGAGGGGGCGGGCTTCTGGATCGTCAGGCCCCGGAAGATCCGGGAAACGACTACTCTTCCTTGACGCGACGCTTGCGGAACGACGGGTTCAGGACCTGCTTGCGCAGGCGGATGTTCTTCGGCGTCACTTCCACCAGCTCGTCTTCCTCGATGTAGGCGATGGCCTGTTCGAGGGTCATGCGGCGCGGCGGGGTCAGGCGGATGGCTTCATCCTTGCCCGAGGCGCGGATGTTGTTCAGCTGCTTGGCCTTCATCGGGTTGACGTCCATGTCATCACCACGGGCGTTTTCGCCGATGATCATGCCCAGATACGTCTTCTCGCCGGCGCCGACGAACATGACGCCGCGATCTTCCAGGTTCCACAGCGCGAAGGCCGCGGTTTCGCCGTCGGAGTTGCTGATCAGCACGCCCTTGCGCTGTTGGTCCAGCGGGCCCTTGTAGGGCTCGTAGTGGCTGAACACGCGGTTCAGCACGCCCGAACCGCGCGTGTCGGTCAGGAACTCGCCCTGATAGCCGATCAGCGAACGCGACGGGGCGATCAGCGAGATGCGGGTCTTGCCGGCGCCCGACGGACCCATGTCCTTCAGCTCGGCCTTACGTTGCGAGAGCTTTTCGATGACGATGCCCGAGAACTCGTCGTCGACGTCGATCATGACGTCTTCCATCGGTTCCAGGCGCTTACCGGTTTCCGGGTCGGTCTGATAAACCACGCGCGGACGGCTGATCGACACTTCGAAGCCTTCGCGACGCATGTTCTCGATCAGGACGCCCAGCTGCAGTTCGCCACGGCCGGCCACTTCATAGGAGTCGCCTTCGGTGGACTCGGTGACCTTGATGGCGACGTTGGATTCGGCTTCCCGCAGCAGGCGGTCGCGAATGACGCGGCTTTGGACCTTGTCGCCTTCCTTGCCGGCCAGCGGGCTGTCGTTGACCGAGACGTTCATCGAGATGGTCGGCGGATCGATCGGCTGGGCGGGCAGGGCTTCGGTGACGTCGAGGGCGCACAGGGTGTCGGCCACGGTGGCCTTGGACATGCCGGCGATGGCGACGATGTCGCCCGCTTCCGCGCCTTCGTCGACGGGCGAGCGCTTCAGGCCGCGGAAGGCCAGCACCTTGGTGATGCGGCCGCGTTCGATTTCCTTGCCGTCACGGTCCAGGGCGTGGATGGCCATGCCGGGAACGGCCTTGCCGCTCTCGATGCGGCCGGTCAGCAGGCGACCCAGGAACGGGTCGGATTCGACCAGCACGTTCAGGATCTGGAAGGGCTTGTCGACCTTCTCGATCTGCTTGGGTTCCGGCACGTGGCGGACGATCAGGTCGAACAACGGACCCAGGTTATCGTTGGGGACGTTCAAGTCCATCGTGGCCCAGCCGGCGCGGCCCGAGGCGTAGATGTGCGGGAAGTCCAGCTGCTCGTCCGTGGCGCCGATGGCGGCGAACAGGTCGAAGGCGGCGTTGTGGACGCGGTCCGGATCGGCGTGGGCGCGGTCGACCTTGTTGATGCAGAGGATCGGGCGCAGGCCCATCTTCAGCGCCTTGGTCAGCACGAACTTGGTCTGCGGCATGACGCCTTCTTCGGCGTCGACCAGCAGGACGCAGCCGTCGACCATGCCCAGGATGCGTTCGACTTCGCCGCCGAAGTCGGCGTGGCCGGGGGTGTCGATGATGTTGATGCGGGTTTCGCCCGCTTCACCGTTCCACAGGACGCTGGTGCACTTGGCCAGAATCGTAATGCCGCGTTCGCGCTCCTGGTCATTGGAGTCCATGGCGCGTTCGGTCGTCGCCTCGTTGGCGCGGAACACGCCCGACTGGGCCAGGAGCTGATCGACGAGAGTGGTCTTGCCATGATCGACGTGCGCGATGATGGCGATGTTTCGCATGGACATGGAGAAGGCGGACTTTCGGGGAGGAACAATGATGTTTGACGCTGCGCGCGTCAGGCGCGCGGCTTTTACGCGACTGCGCGACGTTTATCCACCCCACCCCTGCAAGAGAGATTTTCGGGGAAACCGGTGTCAGCTCCAAACCCCTTAATTTCATAGGGTTTGAAGAAGTTGCGGACGGATGTCGTTTCTTTGGCAACTAATTGTGCAGTGCAGCATTGTGCCCAAATAAGGCCAAGCTTGGAAAGCGGCGTTCTGCAATCCTTATGTTTGCAAGGGTTTTACCGGTAACACTGCGACAATGCGCCGTGCGGATCGTGGGGGCGATATCGAAGATTTTGCTTGATGCGTTTCGCACCGCACCCTATAAGCAACCTGTGAGGCGGCCTCGCCGCCTCTGCCCTTCCTGGGCGTTTCCTCCCTAATGAACTGCCCGGCTTTCGAGCCGGGCTTTTTTTTGGCCTGGGCTCTGGGACGTAAAAACCCTCTCTCTTTGAGAGAGGGAGGGGCCCGCCGCCAAAGGCGGTGGGAGGGTGAGAGGTTTCACCGCTTCCGGAAAATCCAAAGCCGTTGAAATTCTTAAAAGTGTTCCAGGACCGCGCACCGTCGATGCGACAGCGCGACATGCCTGTCTTCGTCAGTGCTTCATTCCGAGAGAGTGTAACCTCTCACCCTCCCACCGCTTCGCGGCGGGCCCCTCCCTCTCTCAAAGAGAGAGGGTTTCACAGGCCGCCCTACAGCAGCTCCGCCCAGTCCGTCGCCGCCAGCTGCCGCGTCACCGACTCGATGTCCGCCTTCAGCCGCGCCAGACCCTCGGTCGGCTCGCGGGTGGTCTCATTCATATAGAGCGCGCGGTTGATCTCGACCTGAATGGCGTGGGTGCGCCGGGCGGGGCGGCCGTAGTGCTCGGTGGTGTAGCCGCCGGCATAGGGGGCGTTGCGGGCGACGCGGTAGCCCAGGCCTTCCAGCGCCTTTTCCATCAAGGTGGTCAGCTTGGGTCCGCAGGCCGCGCCGAAGCGGTCGCCCAGCACGATGTCGCAGGGGCCGCCGCCGCGCGCCCGGTGGCCGCGCGCCGCCGCCGCCGGCATGGAGTGCCAGTCGACCAGGATCGCCAGGCCGTGCGTGTTGCGGGCCTGGGCCAGCAGGCGGTCCAGGGCGTCGTGATAGGGGCGGTGGGCGCCTTCGATCCGGACCTGGGCCTCGGCGAGGGTCAGCTTGCGGGCGTAGATCGGCCGCCCCTCGCCGGCCAGCCGGGCGATCGCGCCCAACCCCGCCGCCACCCGGGCCGTGCGGCCCTGGGCGAAGTCGGGCAGGGCGTCCTCGAACATCGTGGGGTCCAGCTCCCAGGCGTCGCGGTTCAGGTCGATATAGGCCCGGGCCAAGCGAGCCCGGATCACGCAGGCGCCCAGGGCGGGGGTCCCGGCGATCAGTTCGTCGACGAAGGCGTCTTCCGAGCCGCGCAGCTCCTGGGTGGTCAGCCGCGCGGCTTCCATCATCTGCGGCGGATACAGGCGGCCCGAATGGGGCGAGGCGAACACCAGCGGAGTGGGCGGGGGCTGATCGGCCTGGGTCCCGCCGGCGGGAGAGGGGCGCGCCACCTCGAAGGCCGGCGAGAAGCCTTGCTCCGCCGTCGCCGGCGTTTCCGAAGCGATCGGCTCCCATGCGGTCATGGACTTATTGTCGCGGCCCGGCGGTCCTGGGTCAAACGCCAAGCGTCCCGTGGCATAGAGGTTTGGCCTGTTCGCCCAGGCTTTAACTGTGGACATCCCGCGACAAGTTCATCCGCGATTTACCGTCCTTCTCTAGATTCCGACTTTGCAATTTCGATATTCGCCTGGAAACTGACCGCATGGCCCGCATCCTCCTCGCCGAAGACGACGACTCCCTCCGTGGTTTCCTCGCCCGCGCTCTCGAGCGCGCCGGCTTCGAGGTCACCGCCTGCGCCGACGGCGAAGAGGCGGTCCAGCACCTGGACACCCCCTGGGACCTGCTGCTGACCGACATCGTCATGCCCGGCATGGACGGCATCGAGGTGGCCCGCCAGGCCGCCGCCCGCGACCCGGCCCTGCGCATCATGTTCATCA
>Ga0247731_1000398_pt1 | contig 12084 bp, 10 predicted proteins | sample UWRJL088202R2_FD_180938 | JGI IMG/M metagenome (GOLD analysis project Ga0247731, IMG submission 180938) | Plant litter microbial communities from Arlington Agricultural Research Station in Wisconsin, United States - UWRJ-L088-202R-2 | ecosystem: Environmental > Terrestrial > Plant litter >...
TACCCGGGCGCGTATCTCACGCCCTACCGCCGGGCCTAGTCGCTGCTCGCTTTTTCACCCGCACTCCCCACGATTGGACAGGACGAATGGCCCTCACAGACCTCGAACAGCTGCAGGTCGCTGTCGCGCAGGCGCGCGCTGGACGCGCGGAAGGCGGCATCCCCATTGGGGCGGCACTCATTGTGGACGGCGAGGTGCTCGCGGTCGGTCACAACCAGCGAGTGCAGCTCGGCAGCAGCATCCACCACGGCGAAACCAACTGCCTCGAGAACGCGGGACGACTGCCCGCCAATGTCTATGCACGGGCGACCATGGTCACCACCCTGTCGCCGTGTGACATGTGCACCGGGGCGATTCTGCTCTACAAAATCCCGCGGGTGATCATCGGGGAGAACTCGACGTTCTACGGCGGGGAGGACTACCTGCGGGAGCGTGGGGTCGACGTCGTGGTGCTGGATAGTGCCGAGTGTGTGCAGATGATGACGGACTTTATTGCCGAAGAACCTTCGCTCTGGAACGAAGACATCGGCGAACCTGACGCCTGAGGTTTCGTCAGAGTCGCGCGGTGCCGTGTGTGGGCAGAACGGTCAGTCGCTAGGCTCGGGGGCGTGAAGCGAATCCTTGCGGTCCTGGTCCTTGCCGGTGGAGCAATTCTGGGAGGCGCGATGCCTGCCACGGCGGCGGGGGCTGGCCCAGTGGCATCCGCCCCGACCGATGTCGACGACTTCACCTTTACGTCGTACGACGCGGACTACTACCTGACGCGCGACGACGAGGGCGCTTCGCGACTGCTCACCGAAGAGACGTTTGTCGCGCAGTTCCCTGATTTTGACCAGAACCGCGGCATCATTCGGGCGATCCCGAGCGATTATGACGGTGTTCCCCTCGACGTGGTGGTCAATTCCGTGACGGACGAGACCGGGGCGGATGTTCCCTACGAGTCCGACAACGTCGACGGATTTGTGGAGCTGGCGCTCGGCACCGACGACTACGTGCAGGGCACCCAGACCTACACAATCAGCTACGAACAGAGCAACGTGGTGCGCTACTTCGATGACACCGGTGTCGACGAGTTCTACTGGGACACCAACGGCACCGGCTTTGCCCAGCCCTTCGGCGAGGTGACCGCCCGGGTGCACATCGACCCGAGCATCGAGGACGCGCTCACCGGGGCCAACGCCTGCTACGTCGGCGCGCAGGGCTCAACCGACCAGTGCGAGCTGCTCAGGACCGCGGACTCCGCCAGCACCGTGTTCACCGCGCGCGGCAATAACCTCGGGCCCGGCGAGAATGTGACCGTCTCGATCGCGTTCACCGCGGGCACATTCGACATCCCCGAGCCCCCGCAGCCCGCACCCTGGGCCATCTTCACGCCTATTGTGCTGATGATCGTCACGGTACTCGCCGCCATCGGTGCGTTTATCGCGCGAGCGGCGTCGGGGCGCGGACATCCCGGACGCGGCACCATCATTCCGCAGTACAGCGTTCCCACCGACATCAACCTGCTCGTCGCGGGCGACATCGTCGGGCGTGACAAGCAGGCACTGCCAGCACAGCTCGTCAGTCTCGCGGTGCGCGGCAACCTGTTTATCACCGAGATCGACGACGAATACTCCCTCCACTTCATCCGCGACGACGGAACGGACGACCAGGAACGCTCCCTGCTCACCGTGCTGTTCGGGGCGAACCGCAAGCAGGGCGCGGCGCGGCGACTGAAGAGCCCACCGGCCAGCTTCGGAACGTCGATTCGCGAGGTAACCAAGGGCACTCGCGAGATCACCGTCAAGCGGGGCCTGCGTCTCTCGTTCCGGTCACCCGTCGCCCGCACACTGGCGATTGTTCTCGGAGCGCTCTTCCTCGCGTCGGTAGTGCTGTTTTTCCTCAACCTGATTGTGTCGCCCGCTCCCTCGGTCTGGGGTTTCCTGGGCGTGGTGATCGGCATCTTCGGGTTGATCAGTGCGGGTATTGCACTGACAACCGCATCGCCCCTCACCGAAGAGGGCGCAGAGAAGCGCGACTACATCGAGGGCCTGCGCGTTTATCTCGCGCTGGCCGAAGAGGAGCGGTTCCGGATGCTCCAAAGCCCCGACGGCGCCCTGCGAGTGAATGTCGGCGACGTCACCGAAGTAGTGAAGCTGTACGAGAAGCTGCTGCCGTACGCGATCCTCTGGGACGTTGAGGACGAGTGGGCGAAGGAACTGGCCGTGCACTACCGCGACGAAACTCCGGAATGGTATGTCGGCTCCAGCAACTTCAACCCCATTGTGTTCGGTGCGGCAATGCACTCGTTCTCAACGTCGACCACCACGGCTATAGCTCCCGTGTACACCAGCAGTGGTGGCGGGAGCTCCTTTGGCGGATCCAGCGGCGGAGGGTTCTCCGGCGGTGGCGGCGGCGGAGGTGGCGGAGGCGGTCGCTGACCCGGCCCGCTGACCCGGGATCCCCGCGCCCGCACGCTCGCACCTTGTGCGGAACTTCACACCCGTCTTAGGGTGAACGGAGTCCATCGGGGAGGGAGGCCGGGGTGACGACGCCCACCACAACATCTCAGGTTCGCCGGAGTGTGCGGTTCCGTCGCAACGCGGCGCCCGGCATCCACCGCATCCAGCACGCCCACGTCAACTGCTACCTCGTGGAGGAGGCCGGCCAGTTCACCCTGGTCGATGCCGCACTGCCCGCGACCTGGCCCTTTGTGCACCAGGCGCTCAGCGCCCTGGGCGCGAGCCCGCAGGATGTCACGGCCCTCGTTCTCACCCACGCGCATCCCGACCATCTGGGTTTTGCCCGGCTGGCCTCCGACACCTGGAAGGTGCCCATCTGGGCGCACCCGGATGAACGCCCCCTCGCGCGGCATCCCTATCGCTACGCCCATGAACGCTCGCGGCTCATCTCTCCGATCGCGCACCCGGCGTCGATCCCGGTTCTCGCCACGCTGATCGAGGCCGGTGCTCTGCGCGTGCGACCGGTCACCACGCTGCACCTGTTTTCGCCGGGGGAGACCCTCGACGTTCCGGGACGCCCGACGGTGCTCCACACCCCGGGCCACACGGCGGGACACTGCGCGCTGTATTTTGCGGGACGGGACACGGTGATCTCCGGCGACGCCCTCGTCACCTTCGACCCGCACACGGGAAAGGAGGGTCCGCAAATCATCTCCGGCGCGGCCACCGCGAATACCGGCCGCGCCCTTCTCTCCCTCGGCATCCTCGCCAGCACGGACGCGGGGATTATGCTCCCCGGACACGGGCACGCGTGGCGCGACGGTATCGGTCACGCCGCCGCTCTGGCGCGTCAGGCGAGCGGGCTGTAACGGGTCGATGCGGGCTCTACGCCGTGCCGGTGATCCCCCACGCAAGGGAGGATTCACCGCCGAAGTCTCCGAGGTCGGATGACTTCGCCCCGCGCGCGACCAGGGCGTGCAACCGTCGCCACGGTGCGCGGTGGGCGCGCTCATACATAATCGGCACCAGCTGTATGCCCTTCGCTGTCTCGACGGACAGCCGGGCAGCTCGACCGAGATGGGCCTCGGGCACGGTGAGTTCGATCTCGCCACAGTCCGCCACAAATCGCACGGCGGCGTGCGGCGGCTGTGTGCCGGTGGCCGCCGCCGTCAGCAGGCACCGTCGCCCGTCGGCGATTCGCGCGAGAACCGTGTAGCCGTGCTCCGACCATTCCAGCGCCCTCGCCGTCGCAAACGCCGACCCCAACGCGCTGCGCGCAAAAGCGAGATGCCCGACCAGGGTGCGCTCCAGTTGTGTGTGCACGGGGACAACCATCCGGCACTCGATCAGATCTCCGGACGCCACCACCACCAGAGGATCCGGCACCACCATCGCGAGCGCCGGATCAACAACGTACGGCCACTCGATCACCACGGGCACGGCGCACCGGGCTCGCACCCGTGCCAATTGCTCGGCCGTGACGGCCACGGGTTCCACCACCAGGATTCCCCGGGCCCCCGCGGTGATGTGCGCCTCGACGCGTTCCGTCCAGCCCACCCCTCCAGAGACCGCCACCAGGTCGGCATCGCCCTCTCGCCACCAGAGCGCGCTGGACAGGGACGCGATAACCGCGCTGACCTCGCCACTCTCCCGGATATCGGGCTCGGCCGTGACCGACAGACGCACCGTCATTGGGGAGCACACCACAACGCGCGCAGTGTGCCGAACGGGTGAAACATGGGTGCCCCTCGCCGTGGAGGTCGGTGTGGTCACCGGCCACATCTCACGAAGAGCAGGCGCGCACAACGCGCCGCTTCCTCGATCGACGTGAACCCAGCGTTCCCGGCGAAGACTGCGTGTGCAGTGGTGCCACCGTATTAGCCGGTGGCACCCGCTGCAAGCACACAACGGGTGTTGGACTACTGGGTTATCGAGGTTTACGCGTTGTGGGTAGTCGGGGCTTTCTCGCAGTCGGCTTCGCACTCGCGGGCGTGGCTGATGCCTGCTTCGCCGCAGGCTGCTTCGCGGTCACTGCTTTCGCCGTGGCAGAGGAGGAGGGGGACAGGGCTGGCCCGCTCGGCTGTGCTGGCGCCGAAGCATCCACTGGGTTATTCCACGCCTTGGCAATCGCCCACGCAACCGCCGCGATCGGCACGGCCAGCACAGCGCCGGTGATGCCGCCGAGGATCGTGCCGGCGGTCAAAGCGACCAAAATCACGAGGGGATGCAGTTTGAGGGAGTTGGCCATCACCACGGGCTGCAGGAAGTTGCCCTCGAGCTGGTTCACGAGGATCACAATGATCAACACCAGCAGCGCGACAAACCACCCGTTGGCGACCAGGGCCACCAATGCGGCGAGCACGCCGGTCGCGGTGGCACCAACGATCGGGATAAACGCACCGAGGAACACCAGCACCGCCAGGGGAAGAGCAAGGGGAACCCCGAGAGCAAAGAGGCCGATACCGATGGCAGCGGCGTCCACGGCGGCGATCGTCGCTGTTCCGCGCACGTAGCCACCCATCACCCGAACGCTGGTGACACCGATGCGGCGACCGCGCTCGAGGCGCTCACCCTTAAACGGCGAGAGGAAAAACGACCAGATCTGCGGGCCGTCCTTGAGGAAAAAGAAGAGAATCACGATGGCGAGTACCGCGCCCGTGACGAGTTCACCGGCCACGGAGACACCGGCGATCGCGCCCGTACCGAACTGGCTGCTGGTGAAGAACCCGACCACTGAATCGATGGCGGAGTCGATCTGCTTCTGTTCGATGGGCAGCGGCCCAGAGACGAGGAACTGCTGGAGCTGGTCGATACCGTCTTCAGCGGAGGAAATGAGTTCGTCGGCCTGGTTCTGCACGGCGAAGACAATCAACGTGATGATGCCGCCGAAGATCAGGATGCCCGCGAGAAGGGTGATCCAGGTGGAGACCATCGCGGAAAGTCCGCGCTTTTTCATCCACCGCATCACGGGGGCCGCCGCCGAGGCGACGATCAGTGCGATGAGCACGGGGATCACCACCAGCTTCAGCTGGATGAGTCCGAGGACGAGCACGGTGGCCAGTCCCAAAAAGAGGAGGATTTGTCCGCTGCGAAGCCCCAACCACCCGAGTCGATCGGTGAGGACTGAAGAGAGCGCCGGCTTGTCGGTGTCGGTGTTGGCCATAAAAGTAACCCTAGGTTGAGTTGGCGATATTAGATGACAGTGGAACGGGTTCGGCGAGGCGGACCCACCCCGATTTGTCCGGGGTTCTGGCCACAAGTCCGCGGGCTTCGAAGGCGTCGAGCCATCCGCCCATGGGCCACCATCCCCAGCGGGAGTGGAAGATCGCACCGTTGCGCAGGATCGCGTCGACGTGCTGCACGGGCGGTGACGTGGTCGGGTGGTACTGGTGGTGAGCGCGTGCGCCGCCGACCCAGGCCAGCTCGATTCCGCGGGTGACGGCCAGCTGCGCGAAGTCGGTGTCTTCGCCCCCGTAGCCGACGTAGAGCTCGCAGAATCCTCCGATGCGCTGCCAGGCGTGCGCGGTGAGGGCGAACGAGAGCGACCAGAACAGCTGCGGGTCGCCTCCGCGCACAACGGTTCCTGCGTCGGGTGCGGGGCGGGCCGGATGCGCCGTCCACACATCCTCGAGGGTGTCGAGGTCGTATCCATCACTGGGCGGGGGCGAGAGATAGCTGACCGGACCACAGAGCAGGTCGCCCCCTGTAGTCGGATCGAGGGCCGCAGCAACGTACGCCTCCAGCAGTCCCGGCGACGGAAGGCAGTCGACGTCGAGGAACACAAGCACCTCCGCCCCGGAAGCGATCGCTGCGGCAGCGCCCACGTTGCGGGCGGCTGACAGCGGCAGTTGCTCCGTGCGCGCGGGCAGGTGGATCACGGTCGCACCCCTGCCCGTTCCACGAGCACCAACTCCGACTCCGACAATGTCGTCGATGCCCGGGTCGTCCATCGCCACAACGATGTAGTGGTCGGGTTGAACCGTGCTGCGCGCCAGTGCACGAACCTGTCCGGCCAGATGGGCGTGTCGGCCGTGGGCGATGGTGATCACCGCCACAGACGTCATGGAACCACCGCGGTGTCCGTCGCGAGCGAGGGCCTGCGCACCCTCACGGCATCCACCTCGGCCATCACCACCCCCGCGGCCCGCCGCGCGCCCTCACCATCAACCCAGATGGACCAGCCGCGCCCATCGAGCGCTGCGGCGCGGTCGAGCAGCTCGGCCCACCCGGAGGTCGGAAACTCGTCGAGAACTAGCGCCGGGATGCCCGGCAGTGCGGCGAGCACACGCGCGGTGGTGACCTGTTCGCCGTGGGGCCGAGCCTGCGGAAGCACAATCGCGGGCCGCCGAAGCGCCGCCACTTCAGCGATCGCGTTCTGCCCGGCATGCGTCACCACCACATCGGCGGAGAGAAGGAAGGGTCGTGGATCGTCGACCCAGACCCCGTCGGCGCCGAGCACCGTGAACTCCCAGCCCGGGGCATCCCGACGCACGGCATCAAGTAGATCGGCGTTCAGGGCACTGCCGCCGGCACCGGACAACACCACCACGTGCCGCGACGGTGACGGGGATGTCTGAGGTGCGGTCGTCGACAGGGTGGCGGAGGCATCCATCACGAGGAACCGAGAGATGCCGCCCACCGGCACCACCTTTGCGGTGGTGGCGGCGCTGAGCCCACCGAGCATGTCCTGTGCAGCCACGGGCCACGCCGCGAGGATCACACTCGCCACGTCGTAGCCCAGCGTGTGCGGCGCGTCTCCACGCTGCCCCGGCAGGGCGACGGGAATGACGCGAACACCGAGAAGCCGGGCGAGGAGAGCGACCTCGACCGAGACATCCACCACCATCACCGCCGGAGCGGCGTCACCGATCCACGTAGCAATCGCCGCCATACGCGACCGGAGCCCCGCGTCGTCCTCGGGCACCCAGTGCAGGCGACCCGCCGCTGTGGTGTTGAGGGGGTCGGATGCTCGGTCGTCACGATCCAGACGCACCCACGGCCCACTCCATCCCGCTGGCTTCGGCAGGCTCGACAAACCTGTGACCACGGGCGCGCCCGTCACCTCGGCGAGGGCGCCCGCGATCGAGACTGCCCGGTGCAGGTGGCCGCGTCCCTGATGGTGGATGTAATAACCGATCGTTGTCACGCAGCCACCGCGCGCGCCACACTCCGGGAGTAGAGCGCCTCGTAGTCGTCCACCATGCGCGCCAGTGAGAAGTGCTGCACCGCCCGTTCCCGCACTTGGGTGCGGTCGAGGGCGCGTGCCTCGGTGATCGCGGTCGCAAGGGACTCGACGGAATCGGGATGCGCCAGGCGCCCCGATTCGGCGGTGATGATCTCCGGCAGAGCACCTCGAGCGAAGGCCGCAACGGGCGTGCCGCAGGCCATCGCCTCGGCGGCGACGAGTCCGTACGGTTCGTCCCACCGGGGAGTCACGACCGCGACACTGGCCCGACCGACCGCACGGATGAGGTCGCTGTGCTGGAGGTGACCGCGATAAGTGATCGTCTCGTCGAGCAGGGGCGCAATTGCGTCGGCGAAATACCCCTGGTCGAGTGCGGGGCCGGCGAGCTCGAGCGGCACCCCGGCCAACTTCGCCGCGCGGATCGCCAGGTGCGGGGCTTTTTCGGGCACAATCCGACCGAACCAGATGGCACCGCCTCCGCCAGGGCCGGCCACCCAGCGGGTGGTGTCAATGCCGTTGAGCACCACCGTGCTCGCCACGGTGCCCCGCCACGCCCGCGCGGTGTGCTCGCTCACGGCGGCAAAAACGGCGGAGGTCGGAGCGAACCGGATCGCTGATTCGAGCCACGACAGGGGAGGGGTGTGCAGGGTGGTGACGAGGGGAAGCGCCATCGCGTCGGCCATCGCCACCGGGAGGTAGTGGAGGCTGTTGTTGTGCACCACGTCGAACCGGTCGGTGCCGGTTTTCGCGAGGTCGAGCATCAGGCTGAGGTAGGCGTGATGTTCCTGCACCCACGCGTCGGGATGCGCACCCACGTCGCCGCGCGCGGTGTCGCTCTGCACAAAAGACGCCACCGGCAGCTCATGGATGTTCAGCGACGCATCCGACCCGGGAGCGGCAAACAGTGACACGTCGTGCCCGCGGGCGACGAGCGCCCGTGCGAGGGAATGGGTGTGCGCTTCGAGTCCGCCCGCAAAGGGTTCGCGCACGGGAAAACGGCTCGAGGCGATCAGGCAGATACGCAAGGGGGCGATCATCGGGGCATCCCGAGCCCTCTCTGACGCGCCAGCAGTTCCGTGTACACCTCGAGGTGGGCGGCCGCCACGTCGTCACGCTGCAGGCGGCGCTCGGCGACGGTCGCGAAGGGGGTGGTCGCGAAGGGGGTGGTGCGACCACCACCGACACGCTGCCGGTAGGCGGTTTCGATGGCGGCTCGCAGCGACGCGGCATCCATTCCCTCTTCGGTATGCCCGTATTCGAGCACCGGGCCCTGGTCGCGGTAATACCCACAACTCGGCGCCACCACCGTGGTGCCCAGGTCGCGGCACGCCTCGAGCCAGCCCGAATGGGTGCCGAAGCGGTACGGCAGAACGGACACGTCGAGACTCGCGAGATACGCCCAGAGCCCGTCGTCGGGCAAAAAGTCATGGATGCGCAGGTCGAGGTCACCCGCGGCTTCCGCAACAATCAGCAGTTCGGCGAGCTCGTCTGAATAGCGCGCGCCGGCAGGATCGAGCACATCGGTGTGCCCGTTGATCTGCAGCACCGCGCCGGGCAGGTCGCGCACCGTCTCGATGAGGGTGGTGATTACGGGAACCGGGTTCATACTCGCCCGCAGGCTTTTGACGTGAACGCCCACCCGGAACTCGCCCGTCGGCCGAGTTTCAGGTGAGAAGCGGGCGCGCTGCACGGCCTCCATGGTCTCGAAGTCCACAACGTGCGGGTGCGGGATGATCCGGGCCGTACGCCCCCACCGGCGCTGGATCTCCTCGGCGGCACCCGGCGTCAGAGTGATGAGCGCATCGGCGGCGGGAATCAGCACGTCGAGCGCGGCATTGTGCAGGGCGCTCTCGAGGTGGTGCGGATTGCGCAGGTCGTGCACCGTGTACACAAACGGGGTGCCGCGCTCGCGCAGGGCGGTCACCAGCGCGGTCAGCTCCTCGGGGGTGCGGGCGTCGAATCCGAATTGCAGGTGAAAGATGTCAAAAGTGTCCGACGATCGAACCCACTCCGGTTCGAGCATGGCCGGGGGCCACCAGCGTGACACCGTCGAGCGTCCGGGGTCGTCGGGGTCCGGGTCGGGCAGTCGGCGAATGATGGGGGATGCCTCGGCGTCCACTGGCGTGAGATGGCGCACGTACACGTGGTTCGACGGAACGGACGCGACCCGGATCGCCGTGCGTGACGTCTCACGAGCAGGCTGACGCGCAGGCATGGCGCCATGGGGTGCAGTTGTGCTGGTGATGAGGGAGCTCCTGTCCCGGTCCGTAACGGTCGATCCGGCGACGGTGCCTTTCGCTAGTTTGCCTCGATAAATTTTTTGCTGCGGACAGTTGCCAAAACGGGGAATTGGAGTTATTGCTCCCCAGCTCGACGACCAGCACGCACCCTAGAATCGGCGCATGCCCCGCGTTGTTGTTGTCCCGTTGATCCCACTTCGCGACGGAGACCGGTTTCGGGTCGAGGACTGGCCGCTGCACATCACAGTGGTGCCACCGTTCTCGACGGAGGCGAGTGACGACGAGATCGCTGCGGTGATTGAGGGTGTGACAGCGGAGCATCCACCCCTCACCGCCCGCGCCGGAGACGAGCGTCTCTTCGGACGCGACAACACCATTCCGGTCAACCTGGTGGAAGAGCATCCCGACCTGACCCGGCTGCACCGCGCTCTCGTCGCCGCGCTCCGCCCACTGGCCACCGACCCGACCGAGCGCGCGTTCACCGCACCCGTCTTTGTGCCCCACGTCACTGTGAAGGGCGGTCGGCGCGCGACGGCCGGAAAGCAGCTCGATCTTCGCCAGGTCGCCCTCGTCGACATGGCGGCACGAGCGGACCCGCGCGGGCGATCGGTGCTCGCGACCGCGATGCTGCGCGGTTAACAACAAATGGCCCCGGTGCGAGACCGGGACCATTCATTGCTACTGACAACTGGCAGCACTACTGACAACTGTGCAGCGGAACTGCTGCGGAGGTTAGTCGCGCGACCCGTCAGAGCTGCGAGAAACCAGCGAGGGCGAGTCGGGCGTCTGGATGATCGGGATGCTTCCGGTAATCGTCTGCACCTCGACCTCTTCGAGCGAACGACCGCGGGTCTCGGGCACACTCGTGATTACAAACACCAGCGACACCAATCCGAGAATTGCGAAGCCGAAGAACGTCACCGAGATACCGAACGACGCCACAACGGTGGGGAAGCTCAGGCCGATGAGGAAGTTGGCCATCCAGAGGCAGAACAACGAGATACCCAGACCAAAACCGCGGATCTTGATCGGGAAGATCTCGGCGAGCATCAGCCAGACGATCGGCGCGATGGTGGCCTGTGTCATAAAGACGAAGAGCACGGTCAAGGCGAGGATCGCGTAGGCGCGGCCGAGACCGTCTGGAAGCGCCATCGAGGCGAAGCCGATGAGGAGGTGCGCGGTGGTGGTGCCGATGAATCCCGTGATGAGAAGCGTGCGGCGGTTGAACTTGCGGATGAGGGTGAATCCAAGAATGACGCCGAGCAGCGACAGGGCACCGTTGGCCGTATTGGCGATGAGTGCGCCGCTGGCGCTGAAGCCGGCTTCTGTGAGCAGCTGGGTGCCGTAGTACATCACCGAGTTGATACCGGTGACCTGCTGGGCGACGGCGAGGCCGACTCCGATGAGGATGATACGGCGTACCCACGGGGTGCGAAGGTCGCGCCATCCACCGGAGTGCTCCTCGGTGTCGAGGGCGGCAAGGCGGTGAACTTCGGCGATTTCAGCAACGGCGCGCTCGGGGGAGCGGAGCTGCTTCAGCACGGCGAGAGCGTCAGAGTCGCGGCCCTGGCCAATAAGCCAGCGAGGGCTCTCGGGCATCCGGAGCATCCCGATAAACAGCGCGACAGCCGGAAGCGCGGCGATGGCGAGCATGTAACGCCAGATGCCATCCTCTTCGCCCCAGATGTTGCCGATCACGGCGTTGATCACAAACGCGGAGAACTGACCGATAACGATCATGAGCTCATTGCGCGTAACCATCGAACCGCGACGCTCGGTCGGAGCGACCTCGGCGAGGTAGACGGGAACGGTCACCGACGCACCACCGACGGCGAGGCCGAGGATAAAGCGCGACACAACCATGACACCGAGGTTGGGTGCGAACACGCATCCCAGGGTTCCGACAAAGAAAATGAGGGCGAGCAGGAGGATGTTATTGCGGCGGCCGAACTTGTCGGACAGGCGCCCACCGAGCACGGCACCAACAGCAGCACCAACAAGAAGGATGCTGGTGACGAGGCCCTCGGTAAAGGGGGTCAGGCCGAAGAAGCGGGTCATGGGCGCGAGGGCGCCGTTGATCACTCCGGTGTCATAACCGAACAGCAGTCCACCAAACGTCGCAACAACGGCGACCAGCCCAAGGCGGCTGAGGTGGGGACCAACGCCCAGCGGGGGCAGGCCGCCGCTGTTCATCAGTTCCGGTGCTCGGGGTGAAGTG
>Ga0247731_1000401_pt1 | contig 12011 bp, 14 predicted proteins | sample UWRJL088202R2_FD_180938 | JGI IMG/M metagenome (GOLD analysis project Ga0247731, IMG submission 180938) | Plant litter microbial communities from Arlington Agricultural Research Station in Wisconsin, United States - UWRJ-L088-202R-2 | ecosystem: Environmental > Terrestrial > Plant litter >...
TTTGCCGATACTAATCTACGCATTTATTCTTGTTTTTATGGCTGTTAATGTATGTTCAAAAGGATTGTTAGGTAAAGATTCTACTAAATCCCACATTTGTTGTGCAATTTCTCGAATCTCTAATTGGGCATGTTCACTATCTCTAAGTTTAATAAAGTTAGCAAATGATCTCATATTAAAACTAACATCACCTTGTATTTGAGAATTATATGTTTTAAAAAATCTAGCACTCTCTTTCGCTCTTTTACGACCTAATACTGGTGTTAAATCTTCTAAACATTTATGATATAACATATTACCTGTTTTTGTATAATTTTCTAAAATATTATACCAATCAGTTTCATTTCCTTTTCTTGTTTTAGAAATACCTGCTGTAGATATAATTCCTTTCCAATCTTCAGGTAAATAATATTTATCTTCTTTTAATTCTTTATATCTAGCTGATTCACCATTGAATGAACTCATTCTATGTTTTAATAAGTGAATATGACTAGCTATTTCAGTGTCTACAAGAAAATGTACCATTCCTTTCTCAAACGGTGTTTCATGACCTTCTGACCATAGCATATTAATTAACTTAGGTATTCTAGCTTTCTTTTCATCACTTAAATTTCGTGATGTAGAAGTCCAAGCTGAAGATGCTATAACTTCATCTGAACCGTAGAAACCAAGTAATTCTACTTTATTTTTACTCAATATTTATGGCTTATAATTTATTATTTTCTATTCGATCAATAATAGAAGCTTTCTTTAATATTAGATAAATAATATTATCTCCAAATTTTTCATCTAAAGTTTCTACTTTTGGTAAAATTCCTTTTTCTAAATCATTTGTAATATCAGAAATAGATACTTCATGTTTTAATAACATTCCATCTAATACTTTTTCTCTAATTAAACCACTTCTTTTACTACCTTCGTTAAAGTTATGAAAAGGATCATTATTTCTACGATATTCCTTACCTTTTACAATTAAAGTTTCCTTAATATTGTTTAGAGTTTCATTAACTATTTCTTCAAATTTTTCTGGGTTCATTAATTTCTACCTGTATATTTACCTTCTTCAATATTTTTTTGGCATTTACCTACTTTATGTTCGTATCGCTTATCAATTTCTTTTTTATCAAAGAGATGTTCAAGAACTTTCACTCTAAATTTGACATCACCAATTTCTTCTATAATAGCCTGTTCAGATGCTCCTTTAGATAAAAATTGAGTGAGAATAAGTGCTAGCTCTTGACATTCTTCGATAGCTTTAAGAATATTATAAGTATGATCATTAGTTTCAGCTAATGCTTTTATCGTCTCTTTCATAATATAAATTCATTGGAATTGCAATATCAAATCCTACATAATTATTAACTCTTTTTTCATAAGGTATGTTTAATTTATTACATAATTTTTTATATATTTGTTCCAACCGATCATATTGTTGATCTGGAATAGTATTTTTATCTATTAATAATATATCTTCACATTCATAATAAAAATATCTTAATCTTCGTAATTTTCTATGAAGGAAATTAAGTTTTTTCATTGATATTGTATTTATTTAAACAGTCTTTAAGATCATCACAATAAATAATATTAAATTCTGTTATATTTTCAAAGGCTTTTTCAAACCAAACTGTTTCTTGTGTACCTTTAGTTAATAATACAAATGCACTACCAACTTTTTCACCATTTTTACGTAATCTACCAAACTGTTGTACAATATGTCCTTCAGATGAATAATAAGACATGATTATAACATTGTCTAATTCCTTTAAATTAGCTCCTTGACGAAGCTTTTTAAAGGAACCTATAAGTTTTATCTTATCTTTATCAAAGTTGTCTCTAATGAGCTTATTTACATCATCTGTATTTCTAGATGATACAACATTTTTAGTGATTTTTAATAAACTATCTAAACTATTACCAAACAAAATTGTTTTACCTTTTATGGAATTAACTAATTCTTGTATTGTTACTATTTTAGATGGTAAATTAAATAAAAGATTACTTCTTTTGGTTGAAGTAATTCTAATCTTTAAATCTTTAGTATTCTTATCTTCAATAAACCAAGAGCGTTTATGTTCTTTATCCCAATAAGAATAAGATTCTTTTTCCGTTTGATAAAATCTTTTAAATTGATTACCCGCAGGAATATTTTTAGTTACTTCATCAAGTTCTTGATGTATTACGTATACATTTAGTTTTCTTGAAGTACCTTCAATTTGACCTTGATTAATTGTATATTTATAACACACTGGTGCTATATCATCAATCATCATTCCTTTTGTAACTATTTTGTTGTTTATTTCATAGGCTATCTTTCTATTAATAGTTGCAGACATTCCTATAATCCCATCAAACGTATTATTGTATACAAACCGTGAATACTCTGGAGATAACATTTCATGGATTTCATCACAACCCACAAGACCAAAGTTTTCTTTTTCCCATTTATATACTGTCTGATAGCATTTAAATTGTAAAATGTAATCATTTCTTACATTAACATTAAATATTTTGTTATACTTAAGGATATCTGCTTCTAAATCAGCTTCACGTTCAGTTGTTTCAGCTAAAAATAGATTAATTTTTCCATCATTTTTTGGCATTGTGTATAAAGCGTGTAAAAAGATAAAAGTTTTTCCAAGTCCAGTTACTATTTCAACTGTACCTTTTTTACCAGTATCTAACCAAGCTTTTAATGCCTCTCTCTGTACTCTATCTTTATGGCTGTTATTTATCATTAATTTAAATTAAAAGGGGAAAGAGGGATTCGAACCCTCAAAACCCAAGAGATAAATTTATGACGACTTTAGGGTGCTTCCGTCAATCTACTGCCGTATACCAGTTCCGCCATTTCCCCTTTAATTAATATATTTCTACGTAAATATTAAGCGTTATATTAACCCTCGCACAAAATACATTCACTATATAAATCTCTTTGTTGAGCTGAATCAGCTCTTAAATTTGATTCACTTCTAAAGTAATATAGGGATTTTAAACCTACTTCCCAAGCAGTATAGTGAACTAAATTAATAAATTTTGCTGGAGCATCTTTTGAAAATGCTAGATTAATCGATTGTCCTTGATCCAAGTATTTTTGACGGATACCTGCTTGCTTGACCAATTCTAATTGATTAATTTCTTTAAATGTTTTGAAGATATCTTTCTCTTCATCAGATAAACATTTAATATTAATTACTGAACCTTTGTCTTCAGTAATTTGATCCCATACCTCCGGGATATTACGTTCTTTTAACTCAAGTAATTTAACTAATTCAGGATTCTTTCTAATATGAAGTCCTTTTGCATCATCATCTACATAAATATTAGCAGCAATTGGTTCAACTCCTTGTGAGATACCTCCTGCTAATTTAGATGAACTGCGGTTTGGAGCGATAGCTAATAAAGTAAGGTTTCTCTTCCCTGTGCCTTCACACCATTCTGGTTCTCCAAATCTTGATCCCAGTTCACTTGAAGCTTCTTCTGCCTGACTTCTTATTAGTCCAAATATCTTATTTGTCTGTCCATTAGAATAAATGGAAATAAACGGTATACCTTTGGATTGTAAATAAGTATGATAACCTAATGTACCTAATCCCAATGCTCTTGATTTTATTGCAAATCTTCTGGCATCTTCAATTCCTTTTATTTCCTCAGATTTCTCAATAAATTCTGATATAACAGCATCTAAGAAATAAATTGCTAATTTTACTGTATTTGTATCTTTCCACTCATCAAACTTATAAAGGTTTAATGAAGACAGACAACAAACTAATGTGTGTTCATTATCTGTAGGTAAAAAGATTTCACTACATAAATTGGAATGTCTAACTTTAAGATTATTCTTTTTCCAATTTTCAGGTAAGCTTTTGTTGGCATTATCTATAAACATAAGATAAGGCTCACCTGTTTTGACTCGTTTCATCAGAGTCTGTGTCCATAATTTTCTTTCCCAACTATCAGAAGCCTTAACATTTCTCATAAAGTTGTCTGTTATGACAGCTCCTTGATGAATATTATGACATTGACGATTAATATCTCCTTTAGGTTCTCTAACTTCCAAAAACTCAGGATATTCTTTATGTTCAATATCTAAATACATTGCTACAGCACCTCTACGTAGTTTCCCTTGTTTAGATGATATAATAGTACTATCATATGATTTCATAAATGGTATAATACCGTCAGAAGTTCCCAATTCCCCATTCTTTATAGGTGAACCAATTGGTCTTACTTGACTAAAATCATATGCTGTACCTCCACCATGTTTAGATAACATCCTCATTTCGAGTTCTTTACGACCAATATCGTACATATCATCAGGTACAACTCCACTAAAACACGAAATCGGTAAACCTTTATTTGTACCAAAACTTGACATAACTGGTGTTGATGGTATTAACCATCCTTTCCAAAATATTTCAAATAATGGTTCATATAGTGCATCATCATTAAGATGTTTAGTAGCTGTTAACGCAAGCCTTTCATAGGCTTTTCTTGGTGTTTCATCTTTTTCTAGATATCCACCTTTAATTGTTGTAAGATATAAGTCATTATTTCCCCATTCAGGATAATCTTCTCCAACAGTCCATCCAAAATCTTTTGCAATCTTATGTGTTTCAATCATATATAATTATTCCTCCCACCCACCCATATTTGGTAAATGTTTAAAATAATTCTCCGCTCAACCAGTCTTCATTTGGTTTAGCATATCCTGTTTCACGATTAGCAAAGAAATCTGTTTGTTGTTCTCCTGAAATCATAATATAGAACCAAGACATTTCATCTAATAATTTCTTATCAACTGCATATTTTGATTTTAGATTTAACTCTACAAGTTTTCTATTAGCTCTGTCATACATAAAGTTTTTTAACTGATCTTTAGTAATGGTATCTAAATCACCCATTTCAAAGATTTTATTAATATATGAGAATTCATTACGAATTGCTAACTCTACTCCTTCATATAAATCTGCTCTAAATTTCTCAGTCCAAATCTCGGAATTTTCTTCTACAATAGTTCTAAATAATTTACAACCTGCTTCAGAATGAAGACTTTCATCACGGCATGAAAAGATCATCTGTTGACCAATTCCCGTAAGTCTGTTTGATTTTCTAAATGAAAGTAATACTGCAAAGGATGCAAACAATTGTACACCTTCAGCACATGCACTAAATAATGCAATACTTCTTGCTTTCTCAGAAATATCTGTTGTCTCCGGATCTACGTCCATTAACACTTTTAATTTATTCATTGTTGCTTCATCTTCCATAAAGGATTCAAAATCATCAAGTCCTAAACTATCATTTAAGTATGAATAAGCAGTAGCATGAATATCTTCAAATGCTCCAAAACCTTTACCCATCATTTTAATTTCAGGTACAGGGAACCATTTTGGAATCATTGTTGACCAATAATCACCCACTTCACATTCTGTTTGGGTAAATCCTTTTAGAATGTTCCCAATTACGTTTCTTTCACTTTCATTAAGCTCTTCTTTCCAATCTTTAATATCTTTTTGCATATTTATCTCCGTATGGAGCCAATGTGCATTTTGTTGAGCAAACCAATAATCGTATGCCCATTGATATTGAAATGGTTTAAAAGCTAATCTCTTCTTAACTATACTCAAATTATTGTTCTAGGATTTTACGTTCAGTTTCTAAATCACGATTTAAAGCATTTTCATTTGTGAATTTTTCAGGATATCTTGCTTCTAACTTACGAATGTTAGTAGCCATAATTTCTCTTAAATCCCACTCATTAATATTACAAATATTTGCAATATACCACATTAAATCTCCTAATTCTTCTCTGACGTTAACCCAATCAACTTCTCGATTATAAGCTAAGTTTTTTTTAAATACATCTGCGATTTCTGCAGATTCTGTTTGCATTCCTAAAACCATATGTAAGTTGTCATGCAACGGTGATTCTAGTTCAGCTAATGTTCTCTTGGCACTATTTTGATACTGCTGTATTTCCATTAAATTCATTGATTTTAAATGTTTCTCTATCGATATCTAAGATATCTCCTAATTCTTGATTTTCATCAATCTTCACATTTAAATCTTTTTCTAACTTTTCTCTTAATTTTGTATCTTTGTATAATATCTGCTTGACTGATATAAGAAATGATATTGCTCCTGAGTTTCCATTATAAACTTCAGCCCAAAATCTCAATATTAATTCTTTTGCGTCATTTCCAAATTCCGAATATTTACCTTCGACTAACTTATAGTATTCTTTTAGGTATTCTTCTGGAAATCTGAAAATATATAAAACTTTATCCCCTACGTCTTTAGATGTTACAAATAAATTATTATTTATTAATCTATGTTCATACGCAGTAAAACTTGGATTTTTAAATGAAAATTCATGTAGAATTCCAATACAATCTCTGTATTGACTATCTTCATCAAACATATATGTGTTGATTAGATTTTTCATAAAAGGCATTTCAAGTCCTACTACTTCACTAATAAGAGGTAATAGATAAGTTTTAGATTTATTATATCTCATTTACAAAATTATATTAAATTAATAAAGTCATCTTTTAATGTTACACTACCTTTGTTTTCATAAACCTCTTTAGGTATATCGTAGATTTTATTTTTCCAATGAAAATATATTTCATCGATTAATTCATATAATCCTTTATAACGATATCCTCCTGAAGTTACAAAACCATTTAAGGCTGCATTATGCCATTTTTCAGAAACAATAAAACTAACAGGTATTTTTTCTTTTAAACTTATATATAAGAATTCAAATGGTGCTAGAGTATAATTCTCTAAACCTAATTCCTTACGTATTTTTTCAAAAGCTAAACAATACACTGCTTCTTGGAGATAATATCTCCACTTAATATAACTTGATGTAAATTCGGAACTTAAACCAGCACCTGTTTTTAAATCTTTAAAATAAATCATTTTGTTTTTATGGTCTATAGATAAAATATCTAAGATACCTCTAAAAGTAAATTGTTTTATTTTGATTTTAAACGGATATTGATAAATATGTTCCATTTTTGCATTAAATATTGATTTAGAATATTCATGAGTTAATAAAATTGATACGATTTCGTCTGCATTTAGTTTTTCACTAGATGTAACTACTACTCGATTTCCACAATTATATTTATCATTTAAATAACCCCAAAATTCATCAGTATTATAATTTGCAATTAAAGTTTCTTCTTTTTTAACGGATTTCCATAGTCCGTTTCTTTTAACAATTTCAAGGACTTCTTCACTTTTAGGTAAAGATGTATAATTATCTAAAATAATTTTACATAATATACCTAATGTTGCTGTTGGTTCATTAAAATCAGATACATAATAATTTTTATCAAAACTATCTTTACTGAATAATAAATCATCAACAACCGAACCTTTTTTTAAAGCTTGAGAATCTTTATGTGTTTTAGATAGTAGTGCTTTTGGACCATTACGGTCATAATCTGAAACTCTACTATAACTTAAACTTAGATCTACATTTTCTTTATTGTTAAGGATTTGAGCGAATTTGCTTTCCTTCCCCATACTCAACGTTACTTATATTAAGATCCATTACAATATCTTGTAATTCATCCGTTTTTGTATATTGAGATAATAAATTTTCATAGCTACCTTTTCTTCGTACTTCAAATAAAAGATATTCAAGATTTTTTATTTTTTGATCAATAAATATTCTTGCATCGTTAAATTGTTTATTTTTAATAAAATTTATAAACCGACTATATTCTTTATCATCGAATATAAAAACGGCTAAATTATTGATTTGTTGTAATGTATCTTTATTCATAATTTGTTTTTAATTTAACCTAGATGTATATATACACCTGGATTTTCTTTATCTACACTATATGCATTTCCTTCTAGTTCTAATGGAATTGGTAAATAATAGTCCATATTGTCATCTTCTATAATATCGTGTGCAACAAGTAAATCTGCGATAATTTGATTTGCATTATTGAAATCAAAACTTCTTTTACTATTTCTTACAAAATGCATATGTACTTTATAAGGTGCTTCTAAATCTTTTAAAGCTTCTTCAAATTGAGGTCTTAATTCTTCAAATATATTAGGTCTTCTTTTATAACCTATTACAATTTTTCTACTTGAAGAATAACTTTGAATTCCAAGAGCAGTCAAATATTTTTTAACTGTCTTGGAACTAAAGATACCTCTTGAGGTTTTTATTTTACTATTCTTTAAACTAGGTGTATTAAAAGGTATGAATATCAATTCATTTTTCTCCATTCACTTTATTTAGTTGGTAAATACGTCCATTCTATAGCCTCACTTGGATTTGTTGAATGTTCCGTTAAATGATCGTTTATTTCACCAAATATTTCAGAATATTGTGTAATACCGTCAGTTTTAATAATATAATTAAAATCTGTATCAATAAACTTTTCATAATAATGTTGAGACTTATCTGTAAAAACATATACAATTCCTACATTATATGAGTTTAATTGAATTATTGTTTGACGTATTAAATTTCTAAACATAAATTTATGTTTACCTTCTTGTCCATATGATGCAATTAATGATTCATTAATTAACATTACTCCTTGTGAAGCCCAATCATCCATCGTACAATCGTAATATGATAAATAACCATCAGCATAAGAATTTGCAATACATTTTTCAATAGCTGCCGCTTTTTGTGTTATAGGTGATCTTGTTTTATTTGCATGTTCACCAAACGCTAAACCATTTGAATATGGACTACATGTAGGTTCATTATCAAATATTACAACTTTAATGTTATCAAAATCTGCACTCTTCCAAGGTCTATAAATATCTACTGGATTTTTAGGATAAACAACTTCACTTTTATTTTTATAAACTTCATTCATATAGAAATTTAAATTTGTCATATAAGATGAAGTCAATATTGGTTGTAATCTCTTAACCCAAGTTTCACCTAAATGTTTTGTATAATTTACAGAAAGTATATTATCAAATCCATTTAACTTATGATCAACTACAAAATCCATTTCAATTTGTTTTACCATTGTTCCTGTGTATTTATTTGATTTCTTCCTATTTCTTGTGCGATTCTTACTTCTTTTGCTTCTTCCCATTTTTTACGTTTCGATGTTATATGTGCATTTAGCGTTTCATCATTTTGAATTAAATTATCACGTCGCATACCTCTTAATTGATTAATATCGAATGACAATGCTTCATCATGTTCTTTTGTGATTTTTGCAATAATTGCATCAAATTCATCAAAATTTTCAGGTTTTTCACTTTCTTTAATTGGTAATTGATTCCAATTAATATGTAATGGTACTGGAATGCTTTTTTCAGATCCTTTAATTTTACCTTCTCTATTTTGACTTTCAGTATATTGTTTTCTCGTATCAATATAATTGAACATGAATGAACTTAATCTTGATGGATTTTTTATATCCGATCTTTTAATCATTTCACTTACAATAGTCTTTAAATCAATATGTGCTAAAAACTCCTTATTCATTAGAATTTTATCTGTATTTTGAATTGTAAAATCAATCATCATTACATTTAAAATTAAAAATGCAACAATTTTATTTACATCAAATGTTGGAGTATGAACTCTAAATTCAATAGTTTGTTTATTACCAAAAATGATTGGGATAAAATTATTTAAATAATAACGAGTTGAAATATTCCATTTTGCTCTACTTTCTCTATCTGCAGGATGTGATGTTACATTTTTAAGGTCGTTTCCAACATTTTTAAAATTTTCACCCATTGATAAATATTGATAAAGAATATTAAAATTTTCATTTATATTATTATTATTAATACAACAATCCATTTGAGAAATTAATTCAAATATTGGATATGGTTTAGAATAATTTTTATTTTTTAATCTAAAATTATATTTCTTATATAAAGGAAACATTGTATATATTTCATCTTGTATTGCACAAGTTAATTTGAAAAATGCTAATATGAATTCTTTTGTTCTAGGAATATTTCCAATATGTTGATGTAATGCACAACTATCATTATAGGTAGTTCTTTTAGATAATTCCTTAGCAGCATTAATAATTGTTTGTAAACCTTTAGCACCTTGCATAGGAACTGTAACATATTCAATACCTGAAATACTACCATCTCTTAAAGGAATTAAACCTGTTTCATTCAATATTCTTTCAGGTACAACTCCCGCTGTTGTTTCAAATTCAAGACCAAATGAAAAGTTTTTAAGTATTGATGAATACATCATTACATTTTGAGATAAATCTATATTTAATTTATCATACTTATCAATATAATTACTTAAAACACCACCTGAGTCATAAGGTAGAGATGTTTTATATTCATTACTTGGAACTTTCATTTGATTAAAAGCTTTAGCATCTAATATATCAATATGATAATATTCACCATTAGAAATTCTTTCACGATATATTTTAGAATCTTTAAAAATTAATTCATTTAAAGCTCTATATTTACCATTTGGAGTATTAGTAATAATATTCTTATCACTAATATCAAAATATCCTAAATTATAACCATCATCATTTAAAGATATAATACCATGAATTAAATTATCATTTTTTAAAACATATCGTTTCGTTAAATAATTAAATACTACAGCACCTGTTTCAATACGATAATATCGACCATCAATATCATAACAATCACCTGATTCTTCTTCTGCAATATTACCTATTTTATACCAACCTGCTTCAAATTTTCTACCTTTAGATATAGGTATTACTTCATTATTAATTGTTGTTACAGTTTTTTCACTTTTGTTCATTTTATTATTTATTTGGCAGTTATATATTCATTTAGAATTGATTCCATTGAATTGCAGCAACGAATTAATTCTTTAGCACTAGGATGTTCTTTCCAATCTTTTGCAGCAATTTCACATTCATGAAAAGCAATTAAACAATTTGTTAAATGTTTGTTTGCAATATCTTGAATAATGTCATTAACTTCATCTGTAGATTTAATAATATTTGAAAATTCTCCAGCATAAAATTCTTCATCAGATTGTTCTTTCATTTGAACTTCTTCTTCTGCTAATTGTTGATTAAATTCTTCATCAAATTCTAAATCTTTACGTGATTTTTCATGAATCTTTTTATTATTTTCAGCCCATTCATACGATCTTTCAAAATTCTCAATAAAATTTCTAGTTCTATTATAAATTTCAACATTATATACTTCAGGTAAATATTTTTTATCTGATGTATTTGGTACAATGGTTAATGCTGAACTGATCGCTTGTGCATTAATTACATTACCATCTCTAACATTATATCTTTTTTCCCATCCTATTGAATAAGCAAGTCCTGTAAATAACACACCATCTTTATAAATTAATTGAGAATCATCTGGTTTTCTATCAACAGATATATCTATTATTGGATGTGCTACGGTATGTGAAATTAATATATAATCTTCAATGAATTTATCTCCATGCCTTACTTTTCTATCTCGTAATACATTATAATCTATTTCATCTTTTAATAACATTCCGTTTATAAAATAATATAATATTGGATTTTTATCTTCTGTTGAAAGAATTATTCTTCCGAGATTTGTATTATTATCTTTAACATCAAAAGAACCATCCACATATTTTACATTTCGATATTCAGTAAGAAGTCTTAAAGCGTGAATTTTACTTTCAGCAATATAAATGAATCCAAAAGTAGGATCATATATCCACACACCATTAATTAAATTACCATCTTTCCAATATCTAAATTTCTCATGATAAACACGATATGCGTTTTTATAATCTATTTTTGGTTTTAAAGTTTTATCATCATAAATATTTAATAATGAAGATGAACTACCGAATGCTTCATTTGGAGTAGCACCTTTAATTAGACTATTTCTACGTTCCATATAATCTTTAACATGGCTACTAGGAGTATTATCAAGATTAGCAGGAAAATTATATTCTTTAGAAACTCTAGAATTAGTCCCAGTACTCGCCATGTTGGTATTGGTTCCAGAGTTGTTGCGAAAACCCCCAGTTCTAT
>Ga0247731_1000407_pt1 | contig 11892 bp, 9 predicted proteins | sample UWRJL088202R2_FD_180938 | JGI IMG/M metagenome (GOLD analysis project Ga0247731, IMG submission 180938) | Plant litter microbial communities from Arlington Agricultural Research Station in Wisconsin, United States - UWRJ-L088-202R-2 | ecosystem: Environmental > Terrestrial > Plant litter >...
GGCGGCGATCGGCCTCGGGATCATCGTGCTGTTCGGCCGCCTGGCCCTGCGGCCGATGATGCGCTCGGTGGCCAAGGCCAAGAGCGAAGAGATGTTCATGGCCGCCTGCCTGCTGGTGATCATCGGCGCGGGGCTGGTGGCGTCGCTGTCGGGCCTGTCGATGGCCCTGGGCGCCTTCGTGGCCGGCATCCTGCTGGCCGAGACCGAGTACCGCCACGAGGTCGAGGTCAAGATCGAGCCGTTCAAGGGCCTGCTGCTCAGCCTGTTCTTCGTCTCGCTGGGCATCCGCCTGGACCTGTCGCTGCTGGTCGCCCAGCCGGGACTGGTGCTGGGCGTGGCGGTGGGCCTGGTGCTGGTCAAAGGCGTGATGATCCTGGGGCTTGGCCGACTGTTCGGCCTGTCGAACCGCGCGGCGATCGAGGCGGCCCTGACCCTGGCGGCGGGCGGCGAGTTCGCCTTCGTGATCCTGGACAACGCCATGAGCGCCAGCGTGGTCTCCGACCGGATCGGCCAGGCGGTGCTGGTGGCCGCGACCCTGACCATGTTCCTGATCCCGCTACTGTCGGGCATCGGCGGCCGCCTGGCCAAGAAGGCGGCCGCCCCGGTCAGCGAGGCGCCCGACCTGGTGGGCCTGCAAAGCGAGGAGCCGGCGGGCCGGGTTCTGGTCGTCGGCTATGGACGGGTCGGCCGGATGGTCGGCGAAATGCTGGACCGCCACGACCTGCCCTGGATCGCCATCGACCGGAATCCCGGCTTCGTCCAGCAGGGCCGCCGCAACGGCCACCGCGTCTATTTCGGCGACGCCGCGCGGGTGGAGTTGCTGGAGCGCTGCGGTCTGGACCAGGCCCGCGCGGTGGTGGTGACCATGGATTCGCCCGACGCCGCCGAGGCGGTGGTGGCGGCCGCGCGCGGCCATCGCCCCGACCTGACCATCGTCGCCCGGGCCCGCGACGCCCGCCACGCCGCCCGCCTCTACGAGCTGGGCGCCACCGACGCCGTGCCCGAGACTATCGAGGCCTCGCTGCAATTGTCGGAAGCCGTTCTGGTCGACATCGGCGTGCCCATGGGCCTGGTCATCGCCTCGATCCATGAGCGCCGCGACGAGTACCGCAAGGTCCTGAACCGGCCGGACGCGCTGGGCGGGCGACGCAAGCGGCTGCGGGACGCGGGGCGGGTTTAGGGGGGCGTCCACGGAACCCCTCTCTCTTTGAGAGAGGGAGGGGCCCGCCGCCAAAGGCGGTGGGAGGGTGAGGGGTTTCACCGCCAACCGGAAAATCCCGATTCCTGTCGTTGATCGGCCCATGGCGCCCGGCCAGGCTCCGGCCATGGACAAGACCGCCAACGCCCGCCGCCTGCGTCGCGACCAAACCCTGGCCGAGAAGACGTTCTGGACCCTTGTACGCAATCGTCGCCTGGGTGGGTTCAGGTTCCTGCGGCAAGTTCCGATCGACCGCTACTTCGCCGATTTCGTCTGCGAGGCGGCCAAGGTGATCGTCGAGCTGGATGGCCCCGTCCATGAAGGACGAGAGGACTACGACGCCCGCCGGACTGAAACCTTGCAGTTGTTTGGCTACGTGGTGGTGCGGTTTCGCAACGAGCAGGTCTTGGCCAATCTCGGCGCTGTGGCCGACGGTCTTCTGGCGGCGCTTCGTTCGGACAGGGTGTAACCTCTCACCCTCCCACCGCTTCGCGGCGGGCCCCTCCCTCTCTCAAAGAGAGAGGGTTTCGCGGGGCGTCTACAACGGGTCGAAAGCGCCTTGCGGCGGCCGAATCTTCTCAGCCCTTCGCCGCCACGCGCGGCTTCGGCAGCACCCCGTACGCTCGGCCCAGTGCGATCAACCGTTCGCTCAGCCCATCGATCTGGGCCTGCGAATGCGCCGCCGAAATCGCGCAGCGCAGCAGGCTCTCGCCCGACGGGGTGGCGGGCGGCAGGCCGACATTGACGTAGTAGCCGTCGTCCAGAAGCGCCCGCCACATCGCCAGGGTCGTCTCTTCGGACTCCAGGCAGACGGCGACGATGGGGCTGGGCGTGGAGCCCAGCTTGAAACCGGCGTCGGCCAGCGCGCCGTACAGCCGGTGGACATTGTCCCACAGCCTGGCCCGCAGCTGCGGCCGCTCACGCACCGCCGCCAGGGCCGCCCGCACCGAGGCCACGGTCGCCGGCGGCAGCGAGGCGGTGAACATGTAGGGGCGGCAGGCCACGCGCAGGATGTCGAACTGGTCGAGGTTGGAGACGCAGTAGCCGCCGACCGCGCCGAGGCTCTTGGAGAAGGTGCCGACGATGAAGTCGACCTGGTCCAGCACGCCTTCCTGCTCGGCCAGGCCGCAGCCGTGCTCGCCCAGCACGCCCATCGAGTGGGCCTCGTCCACCAGGATATAGGTGCCGTGCTTGCGGGCGACCTCGACGATTTCCTTCAGCGGGGCCATGTCGCCGAGCATCGAATAGATGCCCTCGACGACGACCAGCTTGTTGCCCGGCTCGCCCGCCAGCCGTCGCAGGCGCGCGTCGAGGCTGGCGGGGTCGTTGTGCTTGAAGCGGATGGCGCTGGCCTGGGTCTGCTTGCAGGCGTCGTAGATCGAGGCATGGCTGTCGGCGTCCAGCAGCAGGAAGTCGCCCGCGCCGACCAGGGTGGAGATCACGCCGAGATTGGCCTGGTAGCCGGTCGAGAACACCATGGCGTGGGCCATGCCGTGGAAGTCGGCCAGCTCGCGCTCCAGGGCGACATGGTCGGAGAACGAGCCGTTGGCGATCCGCGAGCCGCAGGTGCCGGTCCCTTCGCGGCGCATCGCCGCGATCCCGGCTTCGATACAGGCCTCGTCGAACGCCAGGCCCAGATAGTTGTGGGTGCCGACCGTCACCGTCCTGCGGCCGTTGATGATCGCCTCGCTGGCCGACAGCAGCCGCTCCATGACCACGCCGGTCGGCATCTGGCCCGAGGCGCGGGCGGCGTCGTAGCGGGCCGCCAGGGCCGAGTGTGAGTCGAAGATTCCCAAGTGAGTGCTTTCTGAAATCGGCGCTATAGGCGGCCGCACGGTTCCGCTTGTTCGAAATATGGAATACAATCTAAAAATTGATGCGACAATGAAAATGGAACCCAATCCACATTTAGGCCTGGCCCTGCGCGCTCGCGGCAAGGCGGCGCGTTGCGACAAGATCGTCGCGGCGGCGTCGGACCTGTGGCGCGCGCACGGGATCGACAAGGTCCCGTTGAGCCAGATCGCCGCCGTGGCGCAGGTCGCGCCGCAGACCATCTACAACCTGATCGGCGGGCTCGACGCGATCGGGCTGGCGGTCATCAATGTGGCGCTGGACCGGGCCGAAACGGCGCTGGCCTCGACGACAGCGACCGGCGTGGAATTGGCCCTGGAAGCCGCGCGGGTGTCGACCCAGCTCTATATCGACGACGCCGCGCTCTACCGCCAGGTGCTGGTGCGGATCCCGCGCGTGCTGTTCGAGGGCACCCATCTGGGGCGCGACGCCGCGGAGGTCGCCATCCATGCGGTGACCCAGGCCCAGGCCGAAGGGCAGGTCCTGGCGGGGATCGACCCGGATCGGCTGGGGCGGGTGATCTATTCCAACTATCTGGGCGCGATCTACGACTGGGCCTGCGGCGACGCCAGCGACGCGGTGTTCCTCGAGACGGCCCTGGTCGGCGTCCTGGCCCCGATGGCGGCTTGTGCGACCGAGGCGGGGAGGCCGGAGCTGACCGCGCGGTTGCTGGAGCGGCTGGGCGCTTAGGTCCGCTCATCCCGGCGAATGCCGGGACCCAGATCCCATAGCGGTGTGGCTGATTGGACGATCTCCGAGCTTATGAGATCAGCCTCCAAGCCATTCCATCTGGGTCCCGGCATTCGCCGGGATGAGCGGATGTGGGGCGGCGGGGCAGTCCCTAGTTCCCCGCCGAAATCTTCGCGATCATCTTGTCGGCGTTGTCGTTGGCCGGGTTGAGCGCCAGGGAGCGGCGGTACTCGGCGATGGCCTGGGCCTTGTCGCCATTGGCGGCCAGGGACTCCGCATAGCTGTCGTGGGCGTTCCAGCTGTCGGGGTGCTGGGCGGCGTTGAAGCCCAGCATCGCCTTGCCTTCGGCCAGGCGGGGCGTGCGCAGCAGGCGGTAGCCCCAGGCGTTGACGTAGTCCTCGTTGAGGTGAAGCTCCGGGAACCGGCGGCGCGCCTCGGCGACAGTGGCGCCGACATCGGCGAAGCGGCTTTGTTCGAGGGCGGCTTCCAGCGCCGCGAGGCCGCGCGGCGGGCCAAACAGCGCCTCATGCGCCGCGGCGGCGAGCGACTGCAGCGCGTTCTGGATGTTACCGGAGCGGTTGGCCAGCAGGACGATGCCGTAGTCCTGGCCCGGATAGAAATCGCAATAGGCCGAGAAGCCGAAGGTGCCGCCGCTGTGGCGCAGATAGGTCTGGCTGTCGACGGTCTTGGCGATGTTCCAGTGGAAGCCGATCGCGCCGGAGTCCACCGAGCCCCAGGCCGGCTTCTGGGTCAGGGCTAGGGCTGGATCGCGGGCCGCCAACTGGCCGGCGATGTAGCGGGCCATGTCGGCGGCCGAATAGCGCAGGCCCCCGGCCGCTCGGATGACGGGGTGGGTGAGCGCGGGCGTCGCCGAACCGTCGGGGCCGTAGCCCTTCACCAGCAGGGCGGGCGACGGCTCGGCGGCGCCTGAGGCCATGCCCAGCGGTCGCTCGATATATTGCGCCAGCAGCGCCTCGTAGGAGCGGCCGTACAGGCGCTCCAGCACGATCGCCACCACCTGCGCGGCGACGTTGGAGTGACGCGGAACCGCGCCGGGCTTGTCCACCAGGCTGGCGGTCTTCAGGTCGGCCAGCAGCTTTTCAGAGGTGTAGCCGTCGAGCATCCTGGCGGCGATGAACGGGACTTCCGCCGGCTTGGCGCCGGCGATCGCCTGGCGCCAGTCGGGCAGGTTGTCCGGCAGGGCCGAGGTGGTGTCGACCAGGTCGATCAGCCGGATGGGGCGACCGTCGCGTTCGAGGTTGTCATAGCCCGGCGGCAGGTATCGGCGCACGTCGTCGGAAGCGGCGGCCTTGCCCTCCACGATCGCGTGGGCCAGCAGCAGGCCGGTGAAGGTCTTGGAGATCGAGCCGACCTCGTAGACGCTGGCCTCGGTGGCCGGGGCGCGGGTGTCCTGCGCGATGATCCCGGCGTTGTGGAAGCGCGTGCGCCCGCCGCGCACGACGGCGGCGGAAAGGCCGTCGACCTTGCCGGCCTTTACGAAGTCCGCGACCAAGGTTCCGACCGGATCGGCGGCCGTGGCCGCGCTCGCCGCCCCTGAAAGCGCCAGCGGGATCGCCGGCGCCAGGGCCAGAAGCTCACGTCGGGCCAGGCCGCGCGAAGGCGACGTCGGGGATGTCGAGACGGTCAGTTTCATCAACGCGGTCCGCTACTAGGGTTCGTTGCGGTGCAGCTTATGGACGCCACATCCCCGAACCTAGTGACATCCAGTTCACATGCGGGCGGCGCAGGCGTCGCTCGCCAGGCGGGCGTCCAGCGTGGCCAAGGCCTGGTCGAGCGGCGGGTACCCCGGAGGCTGGGTGTAGTTGGCGCGGCCCAGGCGGAACTCGGCGCAGGCCTGGGCGGGCTTGGCCTGGGCCAGCAGGATCTCGCCGCGCTCCAGTCGGGCCTGGGTGGAGAGCATCGGCCGATAGCCTCCGTCGGTCTTGAGGACGGCGATGAGGGCCAGGGCCTCGTCGATCGTCGCCAAGGCGGCGTCCAGGTCACCGGACTTGCGTCGGGCGGCGGCCAGCGAAATCTGCGCCGCGCCGTCCGGCTTGAGGCCTCGCGCCTCGGCGTTGGCGGCGTCGGTCTTGGCGACGGTGTCGAAGAAGAAGGCGGCCTCGCGCGGGGCGTCGACCTTCATCAGGCTCCCGCCGATCGCGCGGAAGGCGTCGGCGACCGGCTGGCTGGTCGGGTCGCCGGTCCAGCGGCCGGTGGCGATCTGGCCCTGAAGCCCGCTGCCCGGCTTGGCGAAGACCTCGCCGTCGACCACTTCGACAGCCTCGCGCGCCTCGGCGATAGCGGCCTCGCGTGCGCCCAGCGCCGCCAGCGTCCGGACGCGAGAGACCTGGATCTGCATCAGGACGGTATCGAAGGACACCGTCTCGTAGCGGTCGCGGGGATGAGCGCGCAGGGGCTGTAGCAGCGTCGCGGCCTGGGCGTAGGCGTCGGCCGCCGCGCGCGTGTCGCCGACGCGTTCCTGGAGCGATCCAACGGTGTTCAGGGTCGTGATCAGGTCCAGGACATCGTCGATCTGCGGCGCGGCGTCGATCCGTGCGCGCCGACGTTGCTGGGCGATCTTCGCCCAGCCGAGCGCGCCGCGCGGGTCGTCGTCGAGTTGCGCCTCTCTCAGCAGCAGGGAATAGGCATGGTCGAGCACCGCGTCGTCGGATCGGTCGGTTCCGCCTCTCTGGCGCGCGGCGGCGATCGCGCCGGCTTCGTCGCCCTTGCGAAGGCGCGCCACGATCAGGTCCTGCCAGGCCGTATCGCTGGGTTCGACCCGGACACGGTCCTGGGCGACGGCCAGGGCGGCGTCGGCCTCGCCCGCCGAGCTCAGGACGTGGCGGGTGAACGACCAGGCGCCGTGCCGCAGATCCTTGTCGGCGCAATGTTCGCCCACGATCCTGGCGATCTTGGCCCCGTCGAAGGGGAACGGCCGATCGTAGGGGCGGAGGAACATTTCCCAGGCGAAGATGTAGGCCGGCGCGCGAGGCCGGGCCAAGGGCGCGGCCAGGCGCGCCGCGCCCGCGACGCAGGCGGCGGCCGCCTCCTGCTCGTCCTGAGCCTGAGCCGGAGGGGTCAGGCCAACGGTGGCGAGAGTGGCGAAGAGCATGAGGGCGCGCATGCGGCCAAGCTAGGCGGTCGGCTACCTGGGGTCGAGTCCTGTCCCCCGGCTTTGACAATCGGCGGTCCAAGTATATAACTGACTCGTCAGTTATATACGAGAAGCCCATGCAGCCCGGCCAACCCAAGTGGCGACGACGCAGCGAAGCCCGCCCCGGCGAGATCCTGGCGGCGGCGCTGGAGGTGTTTTCCGAGAAGGGTTTCGCGGCCGCGCGGCTGGACGACATCGCCGCCCGGGCGGGCGTGTCGAAGGGCGCGCTCTATCTCTATTTCGAAACCAAGCAGGACCTGTTCCGGGCGGTGGTGCGCGAGACGATCGCCCCGAACCTGGTGATGGTCGCGGGGTTCATCGCTAAGAGCCAGCTGCCGTTCGGCGACCTGATCCGCCTGGTCTTCGCCCGCATGGCCGAGGTGATGACGCAGGGCAAGCTGGGAGCGGTGGCCAAGATGGTCATCGGCGAATCGCGCAACTTTCCGGAGCTGGCCAAGGTCTGGCATGAGGACGTCATCACCCGGATGCTGGACGCGGTCGGCGGGGCGGTGGTCTCGGCCCAGGCGCGCGGCGAGGTCAAGACGGGCGATCCCCGGCTCTATGTGTTCAGCCTGGCCGGCCCGCTGCTGCTGGGCGTGCTGTGGCGCGAGGTGTTCGCGCCGATCGGGGCCGAGCCGATCGACCTGAAGGCCCTGCTGGCCCAGCACGCCGAGGTGGTGCTGCATGGCATGCTGCTGGAAACGGGGGAGGCGCGGTCATGAAGCGTCCGGTGCGGATCGTCCTAGCCGTCGTGGCGGTCGGGGTCGTCGGGGCCCTGGCCTGGCGGATCTGGGGTCCGGACGCGGCCCATCCCCGGCGGCTGTCGGGCTATGTCGAGGGCGAGACGCTGTACGTCGCGGCCTCGGTGGCCGGGCCGGTCAGCACCGTGTCGGTCGAGCGCGGCCAGCGGGTCGTCGCCGGCCAGCCGCTGTTCGCCCTGGACGCCGCCCAACTCGTCGCCGCTCGCGACCAGGCCGCCTCGCAAGCGGCCGCCGCCGCGTCCCAGGCGCAGGACGCCGCCAAGGGCCAGCGGCCCGACGAACTGGCGGTCTATGACGCCCAGGCCGCCGCCGCCCAGGCCGCGCTCAATCAGGCCCAGGCCGACTACAACCGCATCGCACCGTTGGCGGCCAAGGGCATCTACGCACCCGCGCGCCTGGACCAGGCCCGCGCGGCGCTGAAGACCGCCCAGGCCAATGTCCGCACCGTCGAGCAGCAGCGCCGGGTCGGGACCCTGGGCGCGCGGCCCGACGCGGTCCTGGCCGCCCAGAGCCAGGCCGCCGCCGCGCGCGACCAACTGGCGGCCGCCCAGAACCGCCTGGACCTGATCAGCCCCAAGGCCCCGGCCGACGCGCGAGTGCAGGACGTCTTCTACCAGTCCGGAGAGTGGGTCGCGGCCAACCAGCCGGTGGTGGCCCTGCTGGCCGACAACCGCGTGCGGCTGCGCTTCTTCGTGCCCCAGGCCGAGGTGTCGTTCTATCGGCCGGGCGCGCGGATCGATTTCGCCTGTGACGGCTGCAAGACCGGCCTGACCGCGCGGATCAACTTCGTTAGCCCGCGCGCGGAGTTCACCCCGCCGGTGATCTACAGCCGCGACGCCCGCGACCGGCTGGTGTTCCTGGTCGAGGCCTTGCCCGACACTCCGGCCGACCTGCAGCCGGGCCTGCCGGTCGATATCACGCCGCTGAAGGGCGCGGGCCGGTGAACGCGGCGGCCGCCAAGCCGGAGACGACGCCGGACCTGGCCGTCGACGTGCGCGGCCTGGACAAGTCCTATGGCGACAAGCCCGTGGTCCAGGATCTGTCGATCCAGGTGCAGACCGGCAAGATCACCGGGTTTCTGGGCCCCAACGGCTCGGGCAAGACCACCACCCTGCGCATGCTGTGCGGCCTGCTGACGCCCGACGCCGGCGAGGGCACGGTGCTGGGCCTGGATTTCCGCCGCCACGCCGGGGAGATCAAGCGCCAGACCGGCTATATGACCCAGAAGTTCTCGCTCTATGAGGACCTGTCGATCCGCGAGAACCTGGACTTCACGGCCCGGATCTACGGCCTGGACCGCCGCCGCGAGCGGGTGAGCGAGGCGCTGGACCGCCTGGGCCTGACGGGCCGCCAGAAGCAACTGGCCGGCAGCCTGTCAGGCGGCTGGAAACAGCGGCTGGCCCTGGCCGCCTGCGTGCTGCACGAACCGCGCCTGCTGCTGCTGGACGAGCCCACCGCCGGGGTTGATCCCCAGGCGCGGCGCGAGTTCTGGGACGAGATCCACGCCCTGTCGGCCGAGGGGCTGACCGTGATGGTCTCGACCCACTACATGGACGAGGCCGAGCGCTGCCACGACATCGCCTATATCGCCTATGGCAAGCTGATGGCGCGCGGGACGTTGGCGCAGGTCATCGACCGCTCGGGCCTGGTCACCTTCCGCGCCGAGGGGCCGGGCGCCGACCGCTTGGGCCGGGAGCTTTCAAAGGCGCCCGGCGTGGCCATGGCCGCGCCGTTCGGGGCCGCCCTGCATGTCAGCGGGCAGGATCGCGCGGCGCTCGAAGCCGCCATCGCCCCCTATCGGCGGCCGCCGTTCAGCTGGACCGAGGTCTCGCCGACCCTGGAGGACGTGTTCATCCGGCTGATGGCGTCGTCCCAGGACAACTTCCAATGAGCGAGGTCGCATCATCCGACGGCGGACTGTCGCTGAACCGCATCCTGGCGGTGCTGACCAAGGAGTTCATCCAGCTCACCCGCGACCGCCTGACCTATGGGATGATCCTGGTCATGCCGATCGTTCAGCTGCTGCTGTTCGGCTACGCCATCAATAACGACCCGCGAGACCTGCCGACCGCCGTGCTGGTGCAGGATCACGGGCCGATGGCTCGCTCGACCTTGGCGGCGATCTCCAACAGCGGCTACTTCAAGATCGTCCACGAAGCGACGTCGCCCGAGGAGCTCGACCGCGCCATCGCCCGGGGCGATGTGCAGTTCGCTCTGACCATCCCGGCCGACTTCACCCGGCGCGTGGTGCGCGGCGACGAGGCCCAGATCCTGGTCGAGGCCGACGCTTCCGACCCCGCCGCCACCGGCGGGGCGATCTCGGCCCTGGCCAATCTTCCGCGCACGGCGCTGTCGCGTGACCTGGTCGGCGCGGTGTCGCGGACGGAGCACGATCCGTTCGAGGTGGTGATCCACCGCCGCTACAATCCCGAGGCCATCACCGCCTACAACATCGTGCCCGGCCTGCTCGGCGTGATCCTGTCGATGACCCTGGTGATGATGACCTCGCTGGGCGTCACCCGCGAATACGAGCGCGGCACCATGGAGAGTCTGCTGGCCACGCCGGCCAGGCCGATCGAGGTGATGATCGGCAAGCTGGCGCCCTATGTGGTGGTCGGGCTGATCCAGACGGTGGTGATCCTGGTGCTGGCCCGCGCGCTGTTCGCGGTGCCGATGGGCGAGGGGGGAGGCCAGGCCTGGGGCGCGCTGGCGCTGGGGGTGGTGCTGTTCATCGTCGGCTCGCTGTCGCTGGGCTTCCTGATCTCGACGGCGGCGCGCACCCAGCTGCAGGCGATGCAGATGTCGTTCTTCTACATCATGCCCTCGATCCTGCTGTCGGGCTTCATGTTCCCGTTCCGGGGCATGCCGGACTGGGCCCAGGTTCTGGGCAGCGTGATTCCCGTGACCCACTTCCTGCGGGTCGTGCGCGGCTCTTTACTTAAAGGGTTGGGAGTTCAGGACCTGTGGGCAAGTCTTCTCGCATTGGCCGTATTTGTCGTGGTGATCGCGTCGGCGGCTATGTCGCGTTACCGACGCACCCTCGACTGAGGTAGCCGGCGCCCGCCGCCCGTTAAGGGAAAGTTCTTGCCTGCATGCGACGTTTTTACGCGTTTACGAACCGCAAAACGTCACCAAGGCCTTGCGCCGCGAGGGTTCACGTGCGAACCGGTACTATGCTGGCGCTTTTTCCGGGACAGTCAGCCGATACGCTCGGAAGTTGACTTGTGGGGCGGTCATGTGTTCGCGGCGTCTTCGTTAGGGGAATGCCGAAACCTGACGGGTGTTGCTCTGCTGACACTTTCGCGGATCGTGCGCCTTGGTATAACAATGCTCGGTCGGTCTCGACCGATGCGGGCAATAGAGGGCTCTTGATATGAAACTCAAACTCCTGGCGGGAGTGGCTTTGGCCGCGGTCTTCGCCGCTGGCGCCGCTTCGGCCCAAGAGACCGGCTGGTACGGCGCGGTCGACCTCGGCTACCACTGGCCCGAGGGCATCAGCACTGAATCCGAGCAAAAGCTGCCGGACGGTGCGAACGCGCACTGGACCTGGGCGACCGACGATGACTGGGCCGGCTTTGTCCGCCTGGGCTATCAGTTCACCCCGAACTGGCGCACGGAACTCGAAGGCGGCTATCGCCCCGGTGACCTGACCAGCGTTCGCGGCAACCCGGCTCGTCAGCAACCGCGCGGTCTCTGCACCCCCGGCGTGACGCGCACCACGGCGGCCCCGACCTGCGGCAGCCCGTCGGGCTCGATCGATTCCTGGTCGCTGATGGTCAACGTCCTGTACGATTTCGCGCCGGATTCGTGGATCAACCCCTTCGTGGGCGCCGGTATCGGTATCAACCGTCTGGACGTCAGCGCTCTGGGTCAGTTCAGCGGCGTTCCCGGTCCGTACACCGCGACCAACCCGTCGATCCAGAACCTGACCGTCGACGACGATGATATCGCGATCGCCTGGCAAGCCATTGCCGGCGCTTCGATCAAGGCGACCGACAAGCTGAAGATCGACGTGACCTATCGTTGGTTGGCCACGGAAGATCATAACTTCCAGAGCGTGGGTTCGAACTCGCTGAACCCGGGTGCGTTCACCGGCCAGTACAAGGACCAATCCGTGACCGTTGGTCTGCGGTATTCCTTCGCTTCGCCGCCGCCGCCCCCCCCGCCCCCCCCCCCCCCCCCCCCCCCCCCCCCCCCCCCCCCCCCCCCCCCCCCCCCCCCCCCCTCACCCCCCCCGC
>Ga0247731_1000408_pt1 | contig 11864 bp, 12 predicted proteins | sample UWRJL088202R2_FD_180938 | JGI IMG/M metagenome (GOLD analysis project Ga0247731, IMG submission 180938) | Plant litter microbial communities from Arlington Agricultural Research Station in Wisconsin, United States - UWRJ-L088-202R-2 | ecosystem: Environmental > Terrestrial > Plant litter >...
CAGGGCGTTCAGCGCCCGGCCCAGGAACAGCAGCAGGCCCGAGCCGACCACGATAAACGGCAGGGCGCGCCAGGCGTCGTCGGCGCTACGGTCGGCCAGCGAACCCAGCAGCCAGTTGATGATCTCCTGGGCGGCCCAGGGGCTTGGGGCCAGGCTGAGCGCCAGGGCGACGCCGGCGCTGGCCACGGTGTTGAGGATCACCCCGGCCAGGATGAAGGTGATGGTGCCGCCGGTCCCGCCCGCCAGGACCAGCATGACGGCCACGCCGATACCGGCGCCGGCCATGGCCGCGACGAACAGCAACCACGGCGTGGTCAGGCTCAGGCTCAGATACATGGTCATCACCGCGCCCAGGGCGGCCATGGACGACACGCCTAGCACGCCGGGGTCGGCCAGCGGATTGCGGGTATAGCCCTGCATCGCCGCGCCCGAGAGACCCAGGGCCGCGCCGACCGCGATCGCCAGGATCGTACGGGGCAGGCGCAGCTCGAAGATGATCGCCCAGCGCGGGTCGTGGGCGGCGTGGGACCAGGCGCTCCACGGCACCCAGACCCGTCCGGCCATCAGCGACAGGCCGCTCATCAGCACGACGAGCAGGCAGAGCCCGCCCAGGAGGAGGACGCGTTTGCCGGTCATGCGACGGCTCCAAGAACTTGTCGGCGGGCGGTGGCGAGGACGGCGGCGGTGTCGATCAGGCTGGGACCGCCGCAATAGAGCAGGCGCTCGGGGAACACCGCCCGGGTCATGCGCGGCGCCACGCGGGCCAGGGCCGGGTGGTTGAGGATACGCTCGGCGAAGGTCGTGGCGTTGGGCTCGGCCTGTCCGGCCAGCAACACCTCGGGCGGATCGTCGAGCAGGCGCTCCAGCGGGACATTGCCCCACTTCTTCAGGCCATAGCGCTCGGCGACGTTCACGAAGCCGGCCCGGCGCATCATCTCATCGACCAGGGTGCCGTGGCCGGCCGCGAAGCCGTTGGGCTGGAAGACCAGGGCGGTGATCGGGCGGGTTCCCGGGCGCGGCGCGCCCTTGGCCAGCGCGGCTTCAACCTGGGCGATCAGCGCCTCGCCACGCTCGGGGTGGCCGCAGAGCGCGGCGATCTTGCGGATCTGGACCTGGTTGTCGGCCCAGCTGTTGGGAACCTTGAACAGCTCGGCGCGGATGTGCAGGCGTTGCAGCGCCGCGCGGGTGGCGGGCGAGGAGTGAGCGGCGGTCAGCACCACGTCCGGCTGGAGAGCGATCACCTCCTCGGCGCTCTCGTAGGTGATCGGATAGGTCCGGGCGAGGGCGGCGATGCTCGACTGCTGCGGGTTGCGCGCATAGTGGCTGAGCGCCGCGATCTGCGAACGATCGGCCACATGGACCAGCACGGCGTCCAGGCAGGGGTTGAGCGAGATCACGCGGGGCAGGGGGCGGGCGTGGGCCGCCCCGCCCGTCAGGCTGGTTGCGAGGCCGCTCGCGACCGCGGCGCGCCGGGTCAAGCCCACAGAGGTCTTGCTCATCACAGGCTCTCCAGGGCGTCGGCGAGGCGTCGCCAATCCTGTTCGGAGCCAGGAAGGCCGAAGCGGATCAGCGTGTCGTCCCAGGCGAAGGGGCGGGTGAGAATTCCGGCCTGGGCCAGGACCTCGAAACGTCGCGCTGCGTCGGTGGCGCGGGTCAGGCGAAACAGGGGCGTGCCGCCGACGATCTCGAACCCCGCCTGGCGCAGCAGGCCGTCCAGCCGCGCGGCGTCATCGACTAGACGCGCGCGGGTCTGAAGCGCCCAGTTCTGGTCGGCATAGGCCGCAAGGCCGGCCGCGATGGCGGGGCCCGACACCGGCCAGTCGCTCAGGGCCTGGCGGACTCGCGCGGCCAGGGCCGGCTCGGCGACCAGGAAGCCCAGGCGCGCCCCGGCCAGGCCGTAGAACTTGCCGAACGAGCGCAGAACGATCAGCCGCTCATGGCCCGCCGCGCCGGCAAGGGCGGCGACGGAGAGTGTCCGATCGACCTCGACGAAGGCCTCGTCGACCAACAGCGGGCCGTCCGTCAGGTCCAGGATCTGGTCGGGCGACAGGGCCTGGCCCGTCGGGTTGTCGGGATTGACCACCACCCGCAGGTCAGCCGCGGGATCGTCGAGGGCGATCGGTTCGACGCCCGCCGCGCGCCAGGCCTCGGCGTGACCGCCATAGGTCCGCTCGGAGATCGCGACCCGCCGCGCGGTCAGCAGGCGCGGCAGGAGGCGGATCAAGGCCTCGCTGCCAGCCGCCGCCACGACCCGTGCAGGGTCCGCGACGCCGAAGGCCGTGGCCGCCGCCTGTTCCAGGGCCTGAAGGGCCAAGGGATCAGGCAAGCGGGACCAAGTCTCCGGCGCGAGGACGGGAGCGGGATAGGGGCGGGAATTGATGCCTGTCGACAGGTCCAGCCAAGGCGTCGGCGCGTCCGGCCAGGCCGTTCGCGCCGCGCTCAGGCGGCCGCCGTGGCCCAGGAGGGCCGCCGGCGTCGCCATGGCTAGAACTTGGCTCGCACGCCGGCGTAGGCGCTGCGACCCAGGGTCCCGTAGGTGCGGATCGTCTCGTACTGCTCGTCGAACAGGTTTTCGACCCGGCCATAGACCTCGAACGTATCGTTGATCGGATAGGCGATCCGCACATCGGTGAGGACGTAGCTTTTCAGGCGCTGGGTGTTGGACGCGTTGTTGAAGCTGTGCCCGACGTACTGCAGCGACACGCCACCGGTGAGACCGTTCGGCAAGGTCAGTTCAGCGTCGGCCGAGGCGGTTTCACCGGCGCGGCGCACCAGATCCTTGCCGTAGCTGGAACCGGCCGACTTATTGACCGCGTCCATGTTGGTATAGTTGGCCGACAGGCTCAGCAGGTCGTTGACCTGGAAGCTTGCCTCGACCTCGACGCCATCGGCCTTGGTCTTGGCCGTGTTGGCGTACTTGGTCACGAAGAAGTCGATCTGGTTCTTGGTGTCGCGGCTGAAATAGGTGATCGAACCGCGGAGGCGGCCGTCCAGCAGGCTGTGCTCGACGCCCAGGTCCCAGCTTTTGGCTTCTTCGGGCTGCAGGGTCGCGTCACCGTAGGCGCTGAAGAGTTGGTACAGCGACGGAGCCTTGAAGCCTTCGCCATAGTTGGCGCGGACAACGGTGGCGCCGCTGTTAGGCGTCCAGGCCGCGCCGGCCTGATAGGTGGTGGCGCCGCCGAAGGTTTCATGGTCGTCGTGGCGCACGCCGCCGGTCAGGGTCAGGCCTTCGATCGGCTTGGCCTGCAGCTGGGCGTAGACGCTCTCCTGGCCGGTGGCATGGCGCGTGGGGGCGGTGTCGTACTGCGGCGAGAAGGTGCTGAACCATGAGCGATGGGTCTCGGCGCCGAACACCGCGCGCCAGATCGGGTTGATCGTCCAGGTGCCCTGGTACTCCAGGCTGTTGTCCGTGCCGCGGGCGTCGAACGACTTGGGCGCGGGATCCAGGGTGGGGTCGTAGTTGTCGCGATCGGTCTGGGTATAGGCGTAGCCGAGACGGCTTTGCAGCGCGCCGTCGAAGCTGGTCAGGCGCGTGCCCAGGTAGCCGACCAATTCCTCGGTCTTGCCGTATTCCGGATCATCACCGAACGAGAAGGTGGGGTTCGAATAGCCGTCAAACTCGTTACGGCCGGCGGCGTAGGACAGGCGGGCGTCCAGCTTGGCCCAGTCGGCGAGGTTCAGGTCGAGGCGGCCGCTGACGGCAGTGTTGTGGTAGCCGTCCTTCTCCTTGCCGCCGAAGGCCTTGTCGTAGGACGAGATGCCGGCGGTGGTGTACGAACCGGCCGCCAGGCGCCAACCGCCCCAGTCGCCGCCGGCGCCCACACCGACCTTGGCGTAGGCCGTGGCGTGCGAGCCGCCCTCGACCGTCGCAGCGCCCGACAGGGGGCCGTCCGGGGTGGTGGTGATCATGCTGACCACGCCGCCGATGGCCTGGCTGCCCCACAGGGTGGATTGCGGGCCGCGCAGAACCTCGATGCGGCTGACGTCGCCGGCCAGCAGGGTGGCGAAGTTGTAGCCGCCGCCCGTCGAGGAGGGATCGCTCAGCTTCACGCCGTCGATCAGCACGGCAGTCTGGTCGCTCTCGGCGCCGCGGATGCGCACCTGGGTCGTACCGCCGACGCCGCCGTTGCGGGTGACGGTGACGCCGGGCGTCCGCGACAGGATGTCGGACACGACGACGGCTTGACGCTGCCGCAGCGTCTCTGCGGTGATGACCGTCATGCTGATCGGCACTTCGGACCGCTTGTCGTCGGCGCGGCCGGCGGTGATCACGATCTGGTCGACCGCTTCGGGCGCGTCGATCGCGTCGGCGGCCAGCGCCAGGTGGGGCACGGTGAGGGCGGACGTGGCGGCCAACAGGGCCAGGATGGAATTCGGGCGCATGTTCAAATCCTTCAAGCGCAGCAACGAAGACCGGCTCGAGAATTCGGGCCGGCCTGACGATGTCGCCTCGGGGGAAAAGAACCCCATCGTACGGCGCACCCCGGCCGGACGAAGGACGACTGCGACGGGCAGGTCTCCTGGCTCGCGGGTCACAGCCGGTGCGCGTCGCCTTCCCAATCGTTCTCCGAAAAGAACAGTCAGTGGCTTCGTGACGCGCGAGCTCGCCGCTTACAGTTGCGGGGGCAGCCCGGGTTTCACACCCGAGTTCCCTTTTCATCTTCTTTCGAAGAACCTGTCGCGAGCGCTGCACTATATGTTGCGCCGCACACGGTCAATCTGGAGCCCGGCCCTTGCCGTTTACCCTCGTCCTGGGCGGAGCCCGATCCGGAAAGAGCGCCTTCGCGCAAACCGCCGCAGAGGCGAAAGCTTCGGAAAATGGCGGCCGGCTGGTGATGATCGCCACCGCGCAAGCCTTTGATTCTGAAATGGTCGAGCGCATCGCTCGCCATCGCGAGGACCGGGGTTCAGCCTGGACGACGCTGGAAGCGCCGCTCGATATCGCCGACGCGTTGAAGGGCTTGGGCGCGGGCGACGTGGTGGTGGTCGATTGCCTGACCCTGTGGGTGTCGAACCTGATGCTGGGCGAGCAGGACGTAGCGGCGGCCGCCGCCGAACTGGTCGCGGCGGTCCAGCGATTCGAGGGCGCGTTGTGGCTGGTGTCCAACGAGGTCGGTTTCGGCATCGTGCCCGACAACGCCCTCGCCCGCCGGTTTCGCGACGAGGCGGGACGGCTGCACCAGGCCCTGGCGCAGGCGGCCGACGCCGTGACCCTGGTGGTGGCCGGCCTGACCCTGCGTCTGAAGTGAGAAAAACTGCGTTGAGCGGCGATATCCCATGTCTAAGGTGGGGATATAGCAGCCGCTCCATGCAGACGGGCGGCGCTCCGGGAGGACGCCATGAACGCCTTTGCCCCCATCACAGCCTCTGAAACGCCCGACTACGCCGGCCTGACGGTGACGCCCGCCGGGCCCGTGCTGGGCGCGGAGATCGCCGGCGCGGACCTCAGCCGCGCCCTGGCGCCCGAGATCGTCGCGGCGATCCGCGCAGCCTTGCTGCGGCACAAGGTGGTGTTTTTCCGCGATCAGGACATCAGTCATGAGGACCACGTCCGTTTCGGCCGTTATTTCGGGGACTTGGAAGGTCACCCTGTCACAGCCCACGTGCCGGGCTTTCCCGAGATCCTGCACATCGAGGCCGCCGACGGCATGAAGCTGCGCGAGGAGATCGTGCCGCTCGTCCGCGTGGCTAACAAGTGGCACACCGACGTCACCTTCCGGCCCGCGCCGTCGATGGGCGGGGTCCTACGCATGCGCCACATGCCGCCATTGGGCGGGGACACGCTCTTCGCTGACACGGCCGCGATCTACAACGACCTGCCGCAGGCGCTGAAGGACCAACTGGCCACCCTGACTGCCGAGCACGACATCCTGCAGAGCTACGGCTACCGGGTCGATGAAGCCAAGCGCCAGGAACTGCACGCGGCCTATCCGCCCCAGATCCATCCGGTGATCCGCACCCACCCGGAAACCGGCGACAAGCACCTGTTCGTCAACAAGGTCTTCACGACGCGGATCCTAGGCCTGCCGGAAGACGAGGCCGCCAAGCTGCTGGCCGAGCTACTGGATCGGGTGAAGGCACCCGAATACCAGGTCCGCTTCCGCTGGACGCCGAACGCCATCGTCTTCTGGGACAACCGCGCCACCCAGCACTACGCCATCCTCGACTACTGGCCGCAGGAGCGGATCGTCGAGCGCGTGACGATCCAGGGCGAGGTTCCGTTCTGAGGGGGCTAGGCCCGCGTGTCTCGCCCGGCCACCCGCCGCTCCATCAGCAGCAGGGTCAGCATGACCACGAACGCAAACGCCAGCAGTGCGGCCGACAGCTGGTGGGCCTTGTCCCATTCCAGGGCCTCGACCAGGCGGTAGATCTCGATCGACAGCACCTGGGTCTCGCCTGGAATGCCGCCGCCCAGCATCATCACCACGCCGAACTCGCCGACCGTATGGGCGAAGGCCAGGATGGCGGCGACCGCGTAGCCAGGCAGGGCCAGCGGTAGGGCCACGCGCAGGAAGGCGCTCCAGGGCGAGGCGCCCAGGGTGGCGGCGGCCTCCAGCGGCTCGTCGCCGACCGCCATGAAGGCGTTGCGCAGCGGCTGGACCGCGAAGGGCAGGGAATAGACCAGCGAACCGATCACCAGCCCCTCGAAGGTGAAGGCCAGGGTGCGCACCCCGAACGGATGCAGCAGCGTCATCAAAGGGCTGTGCGGCCCCAGGGCGATCAGCAGGTAGAAGCCCAGCACGGTCGGCGGAAGCACGATCGGCAGGGCCACCAGGGCCCCGATCGGCGCCTTCCAGCGCGAGCGGCCACGCGCCAGCCACCAGGCCAGGGGCGTGGCCAGGATCAGCAGCAGGATCGTGGTGATCCCCGCCAGCTTGATCGTCAGCCACGCCACCTCGAGCATGGCTATTTCACCTCGTAGCCGTAGCGCTTGATGATCGCCTTGGCGTCCTTGCTCTTCAGGTACAGCAGGAAGGCCTTGGCGGTGGCGCTGTCGGCGCCGGTCTTCAGCAGCACGGCCTGCTGGTCGATCGGGGTGTGGTTGGCGGCCGGCACGATCCAGCGCGAGCCGCCGTTCTCATTGATCACCTGCGACAGGGCCACGAAGCCCACCTCGGCCGCGCCCGTCTGCACATACTGGAAGGCTTGGGTGATCGAAGAGCCGGTGACGATCTTGGGCTTGAGCGCGTCGTACAGCTTCAGCTTGGTCAGGGTCTCGACCGCCGCCAGGCCGTAGGGCGCGGCCTTGGGGTCGGCGATCGACAGCTTCTCGAAGCCGCCCTTGGCCAGCACCGCGCCCTTGGCGTCGACCAGGCCCGGCGTCTTGCTCCACAGCACCAGGCGGCCGGTGGCGTAGGTAAAGCGCGTGCCGGCCACCGCCAGGCCGTCGGCCTCGGCCTTGGTCGGGCGCTCGCTGTCGGCCGACAGGAAGACTTCATAGGGCGCGCCGTTGGCGATCTGGGTATAGAACAGGCCCGAGGATCCGAAGCTGAGCACCACCTTGTCACCGGTCTTGGCCTCGAACTTGGCGGCGATCTCCTTGGCCGGTTCGGTGAAGTTGGCGGCCACGGCGACCTTGGTTTCGGCCGCGAGCGCCGAGGCGCCGGCCAGCAGCGAGGCGACCCCGGCGAGGGCGGCGGCCAGGATAGGGCGGCGGTTCAGCATGGCTCGGGTCCCCGATATCTGGTTATGTAGTTCATCTACATAACGGGGTTTGTGGTTCGGGTCACGATCGCCGAATCTGTTTCATGCAAAAGGTTTCCTGAATGTCCGACGGCGATCTCAGCGCGTCCCTGACCCTCAAGCGCGGCGCCGTGGCGCGCGTGGGGCTGGAGCGGGTCGCCTTGCTGGAGGCCGTCGGCGAGTTGGGCGCGATCAGCGCCGCCGCCAAGCGGCTGGGCCTCAGCTACAAGGGCGCCTGGGACGGGGTGCAGGCGCTCAACAACCTGTTCGACGCGCCGCTGATCATCGCCAACGCCGGCGGCAAGGCCGGCGGGGCGGCCGTCGTCACACCGCGCGGCCATGCGGTGATCAAGGCCTTTCGCGAGGTCGAGCGCGAGATCGGCGCGGCCCTGGCGCGCCTGGAGGCTGGGCTCGCGGCGCCGGGCCAGGACCTGGGCGATCTCTTCTGGAGTCTGGGCCTGCGCACCAGCGCCCGCAACGCGCTTCGGGGGACTGTCGCCCGGATCGAGGACGACGAGGTGACCGCCAGGGTCGCCCTGGCCCTGGGCGACGGCGTTGAGATCGTGTCGGTCATCACTCGGCGCAGTCGCGACGAGTTGGGCCTTGAGGTCGGCAAGCCCGCCATGGCCCTGATCAAGTCCAGCTTCGTCGTCCTGGCTGGGGAGGGCGCCGTCGCGGGCGGCGTCAATCACCTGGCCGGCGTGGTGGTCGATCGCGAAGATGGCGCAAGCGCTAGCGAAGTCCGCCTGGCCCTGGCCGCCGGCAAGACCCTGGTCGCCACCGCCTCGGGACCGTCGCCGGTTCCGGCCGTCGGTGACCGCGTGGTCGCGATCATCAAACCGTCCAACGTCATTCTCGCCGTCGAATAGGATCCGTCGTGAAAGCCCTGCTGCTTGCCCTCTGCCTCGCCGGTTCGGCGACCGGCGCCTACGCACAGACCGTTGTCCTGAAGGGACCGGCGGGGCAGGTCGCCCATATGACCGCCGCCGAACTGGCGGCCCTGCCGCGGGTCAGCGTCACGCTCGAATCGCATGGCGAGCAGCATGTCTATGAAGGGGCGTTGCTGATCGACGTGCTGGCCAAGGTCGGCGCTCCGACCGGCAAGGCGATCCACGGGCCGGAGATGGCCGACGTCGTACTGGTCAGGGCGCAGGACGGCTATCAGGTGGCGTTCGGTCTGGCCGAACTGGACCCCGGCACGCGCCCGAACCGCATCATCCTGGCGGACAGGGCCGATGGCGCGCCGCTGGACGGCAAGAACGGGGCATTCAAGCTGGTGGCGGAAGGCGACCTGAGGCCGGCGCGGTCGGCGCGCATGGTCACGGAGGTCGAGGTCCTGAAGCTGGCCAAGCCTTGACGGGCTAGTGCAGCGTGTAGGGCTCCTGGGCGTGGTCGGCCGGCGCTTCGCGCAGGCGCACGGGCAGGGGATAGCCGTCAGCCCGCAAGGCCGCGTTCAGCGCGCGCGCCAGCACCATGACGGGCTGAGGATCGATCAGCAGCGGCTCCAGCAGTTCCTCGCCGATGCCGCTGGCCGTCCCCGCCAGTCCGCATGAGACCACCAGCCGCTGCTCGTCGGTGGAAATGCCGCCGCAGACCGGACACTGCACCTCGATCGGCCGGCGCAGCATCGACTCCACCGACTGCATCCAGGCGACGAACAGTCCGCCGACCCGGTTGGAGGCCCGGAACGTCAGGGCCTGGGCGACCAGGCGGTTGGGCGACTCGTCGGCCTCCCGCAGCGCCGCCCATTGCCGCATCGCGCCCAACAGCAGCCTTTCACCGACGGTCGGGCCGGACGACCAGCACAGGGCGGTGGTAGAGGGGGTCATGACGGCCTCGATGCTGAAAGGGGGATTGCACACTTGCGATCCGTTCTCAACATCTAGATCCCCGCGCTGTTGCGAGTCAATCGCAACTGTTGTCGACGGCGTCGCCTTTCGCCCGCTGGACCCGCGCGCGCCAGCGGCCTAGGTTGCGGCCACGCGAAGCGCCCGACTCCGCGATCTCGTCCCTGGAGCTGCGTTCTGTCCGCCCAACCTCGATCGATCACGCCGATGACCCGGCTGTACGGCGAGAAGCGGGCCAATCTTGTGCGCGTCTTCGCCGCCCGCCTGCGTTCGGTCAGCGAGGCCGAGGACCTGATCCAGGATCTGTTCCTGAAGGTCCAGGCGATCGGCGAGCTGGAGGTCGAGGGCGACGGATCGGCGCTTCTATTCCGGATGGCCAACAATCTGATGCTGGATCGGCTGCGCAGCCAGAGCCGGGCCAGCGCACGCGACGAGGGCTGGCGCAGCCTGCAGGGCGCGGCCCTAGGCGACCAGCAGGTGGCCGACATTCCATCGGCCGAAGACGTGGTGGCCGGACGTCAGCGCCTGAACATGATGATGGCGACGCTGGAGACCCTGCCGCCGCAGGTGGCGCGGGCCTTCAGGCTCCACAAGCTGGAGGGCCTGAGCCACGCCGAGACGGCCGAGGCCATGGGCGTCAGCCGCAGCTCGATCGAGAAGCATGTGAGCGCCGCCCTGAAGGCGCTGCTGGCGAAGCTGCCATGAGCGAGAATCTTGACCCGAAAGTACGTTTTGGAGGTCCCGGGCCTTCGGCGACGTCTTACCTTTGCGAGGACGCGACTGGGCGTCAGGACGGAGCGAAATGACGCAGTCCCACATGGACATCGAAGCCGCCATCGATTGGCTCGTTCGCCTGCAAGGCGACGCCGTCACCGAGGGCGACTGGCGAGCGTTCGATGCCTGGCTGACGGCGTCGCCCGCCAATGCGCAAGCCTATGACGCGGCGCTGGCCTTCGATCAGCGCCTGGACTTCGATGCGCGACTGGCCGAGCGCCAGTCGGAGGCGACGCCGATCGTCGCCAAGGTCATCCCGCTGCGCCCGGCGCGGCGCACCTGGCTGTGGTCGGCCGGCGCGGCCCTGGCGGCGGCCTTCGTCGCCGGCGCGGTGCTGCTGCCGAGCAGTGGTCTGCTGGGCGGGCACGACACCGTTTATGCGACGGGCGTGGGCGAACGCAGGACGGTTGTCCTGGAAGACGGCACCCGGATCGAGATGAACGCCAGCTCGCGTCTGGTTGTCGGGTTCGACCGCCATGCGCGCCACGTCCAGTTGGGCGACGCTCAAGCCTTTTTCGACGTGGCCAAGGATCCGGCCCGGCCCTTCCTGATCGAGGCGGGCGACACCCAGGTGCGAGTGGTCGGCACCGCGTTCGATGTCCGCCATCGCGATGGCCAGGTGGCGGTCAACGTCCAGCGGGGGCTGGTCGAGGTGCGTCCTCACATTCAGAGCGGCGCCGCGCCGTTCCGGTTGCGGCCGGGCGAGGGGCTCTCGCACAGCGAAGGCCAGGTCGGCGACGCCCAAGTGGGCGCTGTTGCGCTGGAGGAAGTGGCGGGATGGCGCCAGGGACGGCTGATCTATCGGGACCAGCCGCTGTCGGAGATCGTCGGCGACATGAACCGACTTTTCCCCCGTCCGGTGAAGCTGGGCGACGCGAAGGCGCGTGATATGCGACTTTCCGGCGTGTTGATCGTCGATAGCCAGGATGCGATGGTCGATCGACTGTCACACCTGCTTCCCGTCCGAACGACGACGACCACCGACGCTATCGTGATCCAGGCGCGCTAGGGGCCTTGCTGACGGGCCTGGAATCGTTCGAAGCGCGAAGCTTGAGCTCTAGTCGGATAGAGCTGGAGCGCGATGATCTCGGACGCGGTTTCTCCGTTTGGCCTTAGACCTAGCGCTGCGGGGCGACCCGGCGTGCTCGGCTTTGCGCGTTCGCGCCGGTTACGTTCTCATCTGACGATCTCGATTTTTGCCCTGACGCTGGCGTCGGGCCTGGCCATGGCCGGGGAGGGCGTCGCCGCCTCCCGTTTTCAGTTCAAGATTCCCGCCAAGGCTCGATCCGAGGCGCTGATCGATCTCGGCGTCCAGGCGCGCGTCACCTTGGGCGGCGCGTCAGCCTGCCCGGGGCGCAGTCCGGCGGTGGTCGGAAACCTGACGCTGCGCCAAGCCCTCGATGCGGTGACCGTGGGCGCGCCCTGCCGGTTCGAAATCCTCGACAACGCCACCGTCGTCATCCATCCGGTGCGCCCCGCCTCGCGCTTCGTGTCCCCGCCGTCGTCGGTCGCGGTCGCCGAGACCGCCCCGCCGATCGAGAGCGTCGTCGTTACCGCAAC
>Ga0247731_1000414_pt1 | contig 11728 bp, 6 predicted proteins | sample UWRJL088202R2_FD_180938 | JGI IMG/M metagenome (GOLD analysis project Ga0247731, IMG submission 180938) | Plant litter microbial communities from Arlington Agricultural Research Station in Wisconsin, United States - UWRJ-L088-202R-2 | ecosystem: Environmental > Terrestrial > Plant litter >...
GGAGAAGGGCATGGCCCAGTGGACCAAGGACAAGGCCGCCCTGACCGCGGGCCTCAAGCAGGCCACGGACAAGCCGGGCGTCCAGCCCACCGGCATCGACGGCGATCCGGTCGCGGCTTATCTGAAAGAGACCGGCGGCGTGGTCGCCAGCCCCCGCACGCGCGACATCAACGCCGTCGCCTCCGACGTTCGCTCGGTGCTCGACAAGCAGTACGCCTCGGCCACGGGCGATGGCATGGCCACGGGTCCCGACGACGGGACCATCGACTTCTCCAAGTTCGACGACCGCTCGCTGGCCGCCGTGGCCCTGAACAAGGGCGGCCAGTTTTCCGAGCATGAGATCGCCCAGGCCGCCACCGAGGTGAAGAGCCGCAACCGCGACAGCATCTCCAGCAGCTACAAGAGTACGCAAGGCTCCGACGCCTCGGCCTTCGGCAAGAGCCTGATCACCCAGTACGCCGCCATGAGCGACGAGGAACGCCAGGCCTCCGGCTGGACCCCGGCCCTCTACGACAAGATGGTCGCGCTGCAGAACCTGTCGGAGAAGCTGAGCTCGTTGTTCAATCCCGACGGCAGCGTGAACTCGGGCGGGACGAGCCTGCTGGACTACATCTGAGCCAGCCAACGCCTCTTCGCTTGTGGGCGGGGTATTGCATATGAGCGTCTTCTTTGGATGCCGAGCCCTATGCGATTGGGCTCGGCGCGAGGGCAAGGGAAGAGCTCCATCCTCAACGAATAGCGATCAGAGTTGAGCAAAATCAACGCGCTGAATTATTTCGACCAAACTTATCCCCACTCTCCAGACCTGCCGCATACTGCTTGCACCTGAAAGCACGGGAAGGGCGTCGGCCGGCGACCGTTGCGGCTTTCAGGGGTGGTCGAGCGGGAAGCGTTTGTCGGTGGCCTTGAGTGGCGACTTCGCGACGGTCCAGGGCAGGTTCCTTGAAACACAGGACGAAACCCTGGCGGTGAAGGATCAACAGGCGCAGCAGGCATGGGCTGAAATCGCCCATGCGGTCCGGAGCATGCCAATGCTCCGCCCGTCGGGGGCCTCCATCGGAGCGGGTTAAAAATCCGCGATCCGAAGGCTTCTGGAAAACGGTCCACGCGAAGCGTCTGAACTTCGTCGAAAACGGTACTCACTACAAACCTACTCCGGGCGAGGCCCGGGCGCTTCGCACCCTTCCCACCCCATCGCAGCCTTTGGCGCGTGAGCGTGAAGTCGCGCCGGTTCTGCTGATGGGGACGCATGCATGCGTCCCCAGATCGGAGTGCAAAGGTCGGGAGGCAGGATTGGCCTTAGACCCGCCGCGACCCTGGGCTAAGACGGTTCCAACGCACGTCCCTAGACGGAACCGCCCTGTCATGCCCTCGATCAAGACCACCACCCGCGCCGCCGTCCTGGCGCTCCTGCTGTGCGGCGCGGCCGCCGCGCCCGTCCTGGCTCAGACCTCGCCGCCGATCTCGCAGATCCTGACGACGCCGGAAGCCCGCGACGTCCACTCCTACGCTCAGCCGCTGGTCGCCCGCGTCACGCATGTCGACCTGGATCTGACCGCCGACTTCGCCGGCCAGAAGATGACCGGTACGGCCGCCCTCGACATCGCCGCCGCGCCGGACGCGAAAGAGGTGGTGCTCGACAGCAAGGGACTGGTGATCAAGTCGATCACCGACGCCAAGGGCGCGGCCCTGCCGTGGACCCTGGGCAAGGTCGATCCGAACCTGGGCGCGCCGCTGACGGTAACGCTCAACGGCGCCCGCCGCATCATCATTACCTACGACAGCGCCCCTGGCGGCGCGGCCCTGCAATGGCTGACGCCCTCGCAGACGGCGGGCAAGGTCAAGCCGTACCTGTTCAGCCAGGGCGAGGCGATCCTCAACCGCAGTTGGATCCCCACCCAGGACAGCCCCGGCATCCGCCAGACCTGGACCGCCCGTATCGTCGCGCCCGAAGGCCTGAAGGCCGTGATGAGCGCTGAGATGCTGACCCCCAAAGGTGAGCCGGTGGCCGGCGGCGGCCGCGCCTACCGGTTCAAGATGGACAAGCCGGTCGCCTCTTACCTGATCGCCATCGCCATCGGCGACATCACCTTCACACCGCTGGGCAAGCGGACCGGCGTCTACACCGAGCCGTCGGTGATGAAGAAGACCGCCTACGAACTGGTCGATGTCGAGAAGATGGTCGAGGCGGCCGAGAGCCTCTACGGCCCCTATGCCTGGGGCCGCTACGATCTGCTGGTGCTGCCGCCGTCGTTCCCGTTCGGCGGCATGGAGAACCCGCGCCTGACCTTCGCCACGCCCACCATCATCGCCGGCGACCGCTCGCTGGTCAGCCTGGTGGCGCATGAGCTGGCCCACTCCTGGTCGGGCAACCTGGTCAACAACGCCACATGGTCGGACTTCTGGCTGAACGAGGGCTTCACGGTCTATTTCGAGAACCGGATCATGGAGAAGCTCTATGGCCCGGCCCGCGCCAACATGCTGGCCGACCTGGGCTGGACCGAGATGCAGGCCGCCATCGCCGACGCCGGCGGCCCCACCGGCGCCGACACCCGTCTTCACCTGGACCTGACCGGCCGCGACCCCGACGACGGCATGACCGACATCGCCTACGAGAAGGGCGCGACCTTCCTGCGCACCATCGAAAAGGCCGTCGGCCGCGCGCGCTGGGACGCCTACCTCAAGGCCTATTTCGCCCGCCATGCTTTCCAGAGCCAGACCACGGCGGGCTTCGTCGCCGACCTGCGCGCCAACCTGATCAAGGGCGATCCCAAGCTCGAAGCCGCCATCGGCATCGACAAGTGGGTCTATGACGTCGGCCTGCCGGACAACGCCGTGCACATCAAGTCGGCCGCCTTCCCGGCGGTGGACGCCCTGGCTGTCGCTTACGCCAAGGGCGGGCCCGCGCCGCTGGCCAAGTGGAAGGCCTGGAGCACGCCCGAGCGCACGCGCTTCATCGCCAGCCTGCCCAGAACGCTGTCGGCGGAGCGTCTCGCGACCCTGGACAAGGCTTTCGGCCTGTCGGCCCAGGGCAACAGCGAGATCCGCTTCGTCTGGCTGGAACTGGCCGTGGCCAATCGCTACGACCCGGCCGTGCCGTCGCTGCAGGCCTTCCTGACCGACCAGGGCCGCCGCAAGTTCGTGGCCCCGCTGTTCAAGGACCTGATGGCCCAGGGCGACTGGGGGCAGCCGATCGCCAAGGCCCTCTACGCCAAGACCCGGCCGCTCTATCACGCGGTCACGCGGCAGACCGTCGACGGGATCGTGAAATAGGCGATTTTCGAAAATCTCGCGTTTTTCGTCGCTGGTGACAGTTTTTGGCGACGAAAACGCGATTTTTGAGTCTGTTTTCGTCCGAATTTGCTCCGAAATTCGCGCGGTGGGCGAGTTTTCGTGTTAACCCTGACTGTACGCTCCCGTCAGAGGAGCGGGCTATTAGGGAGTTATCGCCATGGCTGACGCCGTGTTCGCGACGCGCGTCCGTGCGCGTCCTGTGTTCTTCAACAAGTGCGACATCAACAAGCCCGAAGCCGCCGAGCTTCGGCACGCCGGCCCGTGCATTCAGTGGGGCCGCGTGGGTCTGGTGGCCATGTTCCTGATGTTCGGGGCGGGCCTGGCGACCCTGGCCTATGCGGGTATCGGGTAGGCTCACCTTTTCCAACCTGTCATCCCGGACAAGTCTGGCGACGCCGGGCGCAGATCCGGGACCGCCGGAAGCACCTGCGTTCACGCGTCGGTCCCGGATCGGCGCGCTGCGCGCTTGTCCGGGATGACAGCGAGGGAAGTTTCCCCGTGACGCCCACCCTCCGCTGACCCATGCTCCGCCCACGACACGATCGCGGGGGCGACATGAACCAAGATCAAGCCGGCAACACCCTCTGGAATCCCGACCTGGCGCCGACCACGGCCGCCCAGCGCACCTGGCGCTGGTGGCACTTCGCCGCCCTGTGGCTGGGCATGGTCATCGCCGTGCCGGCCTACATGCTGGCCGCGGGCCTGATCGAGCAGGGGATGTCGGCGACCCAGGCGGTGTGGGCCGTGCTGCTGGGCAATGTCATCGTGCTGATCCCGATGCTGCTGATCGGCCATGCGGGCGCCAAGTGGGGCGTGCCCTACGCGGTGCTGGCCCGGGCCTCGTTCGGCTGGCGCGGCGCGCGGGCTCCGGCTCTGGCCCGGGCGATCGTCGCCTGCGGCTGGTATGGCATCCAGACCTGGATCGGCGGAGGGGCGCTGCTGACCCTGCTGGGCGTGATGGTCGGCAAGAGCCTGGTCGGACCGTTGGTTCCGGTGCTTGGGATCGGCGTCGGCCAACTGCTGTCGTTCGCCGCCTTCTGGCTGATCCAGCTGCTGTTCGTCACCAAGGGCCTGGAGACCGTGCGCAAGCTCGAGACCTGGACCGCGCCGGTCAAGGTGATCGTCTGCGGCCTGCTGGTCTGGTGGGCGCTGAGCAAGGCCGGCGGAATCGGCCCAATCCTGCACGAACCCAGCGCCTACGACGTGGGCGGCGCCAAGGCGGGCCGGTTCTGGCGGGACTTCGGCCCGGCCGTCACCGCCATGACCGGTTACTGGGCGACCCTGGCCCTCAACATCCCCGACTTTACGCGGTTCGCCCGCGCCCAGAAGGATCAGATCGTCGGCCAGGTGGTAGGCCTGCCCGGACCCATGGCCCTGTTGGCGACCATGAGCGTCATCGTCACCTCGGCCACCGTGCTGATCTATGGCAAGCCGGTCTGGGACCCGGTGGCGCTGTCGGGAAACATCGGCGGCATCGCGGTGCTGGTGGGCCTGTTGGTCATCAGCCTCGACACGGTGTCGTGCAACATCGCCGCCAACCTGGTCGGCCCGGCCTATGACTTTTCCGCCCTGTGGCCGAGCAGGATCAGCTATCGGACCGGCGGCTACATCACCGCCGCGATCGGCGTGCTGATCATGCCGTGGAAGCTGCTGGAGAGCACGCAGGGCTACATCTTCGTCTGGCTGACGGGCTACGGCGCTTTGCTGGGACCGGTGGCCGGCATCCTGATCGCCGACTACTGGCTGCTGCGCCGCGCCCGGCTGGACGTCGAGGCGCTGTACGACCGCAAGGGGCGCTATACCTACTTCAAGGGCTGGAACCTGGCGGCGGTCGCGGCCTTTGTCACCGGCGTCGCGCCCAACCTGCCGGGCTTCCTGAAGGCGGCGGGCCTGCCGTCGGCGGCGAGCATCGGGGCGCCGTGGACAGGGCTCTATGACTACGCCTGGTTCGTCGGGGCAGGAATCGCGGCGGCGGTCTATGTGGCGGCGATGCGGGTCGGTGATGGCGCGAAGACGTCGGCGGCCGAGTAGGGCCGCCGCGGGGGCTGTGTTCAAATCGCTGAACGCGGCCAGTTCGCCGACGGCGACGTCGGGATCGACACGGCGATCATGCCGCCGTGCGTCTTGCAGGTCTTATTTACTCAGACAATAAATCCCATGAGACGGATGGATCGATCCATCGTCCACCGGGAGGCTAGGCCATGGATCCGACATCGCTGACGAAACGCGGCGTCCTGGCCGGCGTCGCCGCGACCGCGTTCGCCGTCTCGGCCCGCGCCCAGGACAAGCCCGCCAGACTCACCAGCTTCCGTCCCGGCGAGGTCTGGCTGGACACCGCCGGCAAGCCGATCCAGGCCCATGCCGGCTCGATCCTAACGGTCGGCGGGCGCTACTACTGGTACGGCGAGAACAAGGAGTTCACGACCGGCAAGACCAAGGTCTGGACCTGGGGCGTGCGAGCTTACGTCTCCGACGACCTCTACAACTGGGAAGACCTGGGGCTGATCATCGCGCCCGACACCGAGAACCGGGGCTCGCCGCTGCACCCATCGTCGATGCTGGACCGGCCGCACATCCTCTACAATGCGCGCAGCCGCAAGTTCGTCTGCTGGCTGAAGATCATGGGCAAGACTCACCAGACCCGCACGGTGCTGACGGCCGACGCCATCACCGGCCCCTACACGATCGTGCGCCAGGACTTGCGGCCGCTGAGCATGAGCGCCGGCGACTTCGACCTGGTCGCCAGCCCCGCCGACGGCAAGGCTTACATGTACTTCGAGCGGGTCCACAGCGAGATGATCTGCGCCGACCTGACCGACGACTACACCGACGTCACCGGCTATTACTCCACGCACTTCCCGCGCCCCGGCCCGCCCTCGGTGCGCGAGGGCCCGGCCTATTTCCGGCGGCGGGGCAAGCACTACCTGGCGACTTCGGGTACGACGAGTTACTTCCCCAACCCGTCCGAGATCGCCGTCGCCGACAGCTTCCACGGCCCGTTCCGGGAACTGGGCGACCTGCATCCGGGCGACAAGTCGCGCACCTCGTTCAATTCGCAGATCTGCTCGGTGTTCAAGCACCCCAAGAAACAGGATCTCTACATCGCCCTGGCCGATCGCTGGCACGGACCGCAGTCAGGGGCGGCGTTCGAGAGCGGCGAGACCTCGCGCCTGGTGCAGAGCGCCATCGGCAAGGCGACCAGCGAGCCGCGCCAGCCGACCACCGATGCGGAGTCGAAGGCCATGGCGCTGCTGGCCACCAACATCGACACTTCCAAGTCGCGCTATGTGTGGCTGCCGATCCGTTTCAAGGGCGAGCGGCCGGTGATCGAATGGCGGGCGGAGTGGAGCCTGGACGAGTTCGTCTGAGGTCTCAGGCCTCGCCGTCGCCCAGCAGCTGCAACAGCTCGCGCAGGGTCGGGGTGTCGTCGTCGCGGCGCCAGGCCAGGCCCGTCTCCAGGGTGGGCGGGTCCTTGATCTCGACATAGCGCACGCCCGCCCGCGCCAGGTTGCGCAGCGAGGCCGGCACCAGGGCCACACCCAGGCCGGCGGAGACCAGGGCGATGATCGTCTGCATCTGGATGGCCTCTTGGACGATGCGGGCGGGCCGGCCGCGCGTGGCGAAATAGCCGGTGACCAGGTCGTGGAAGGCCGGGGCCACGGTGCGGGGAAACAGGATCAGCGGCGCCTCGACCAGGGCCTCGGGCGCCAGCACGCCGTCGGCGTCGGCGCTCAGGCGGCCGTCCTCGATCCAGGCGGCGGGGACGGCGGCCATCAGCGGCTCGGACACCAGTCGGCGATAGGCCAGCGGCGCGGGCAGGGCGCGGTCGTGCGGCGGGATGATCACGCCGGCATGGCGCTCGCCGGCGATCAAAGCGGGGATCTGCAGGTCGCTGGTGGCCTCGAACAGGCGGATCTCGACCTCTGGAAAGGCGTCGGCGTAGCGGCGGACGAGGTCGGGCAAAAGGCTGTAGTCGGCGGTGCTGACGAACGACAGCGACAGCTGGCCGCTGAGCCCGTCGCGCAGGCGGGCGGCGCTGTCGGGCAGGGCGTCCAGGCCGGCTAGCGCGGCGCGGACCTGCGGCAGCCACTGCTCGCCGAAGGGGGTAAGGCGGACGCTGCGCTTGGTGCGCAGGAACAGCGGCGCGCCCAGGGTGCGCTCCAGGGCGATGATCGACTGGCTGAGCGGCGGCTGGGTCATGCCCAGGCGCTCGGCGGCGCGGCCGAAGTGCAGGGTGTCGGCGACGGCCGCGAAGTGGCGCAGGGGGCGAACGTCCATCCGGTACCGGCTTCCTTGTGATACTCAGAACGACCTAATCGAGCCTTTCTAATATATTTTGCAAGCGTTGTCCGGGGCTGTAAAAACCCCACGTCCAACATTGAGATTTCCCATGCCTCCCTATCGTTCGAGAACCTCCACCCACGGCCGCAACATGGCCGGCGCTCGTGGCCTGTGGCGCGCCACCGGCATGAAGGACGAGGATTTCGGCAAGCCGATCATCGCGGTGGCCAACAGCTTCACCCAGTTCGTGCCGGGCCACGTGCACCTGAAGGACCTGGGGCAGTTGGTCGCGCGCGAGATCGAAGCGGCCGGCGGCGTGGCCAAGGAGTTCAACACCATCGCGGTCGACGACGGCATCGCCATGGGCCACGGCGGGATGCTGTACTCGCTGCCCAGCCGCGAGCTGATCGCCGACAGCGTCGAGTACATGGTCAACGCCCACTGCGCCGACGCCATCGTCTGCATCTCCAACTGCGACAAGATCACGCCGGGCATGCTGATGGCCGCCATGCGGCTGAACATCCCGGTGGTGTTCGTCTCGGGCGGGCCGATGGAGGCCGGCAAGGTGCTGGTCAAGGGCCAACTGCGAGCGCTGGACCTGGTCGACGCCATGGTCGTGGCCGCCGACGACAAATATACCGACGAGGAAGTCACCGCGATCGAGAAGGCGGCCTGCCCGACCTGCGGCTCATGCTCGGGGATGTTCACCGCCAACTCGATGAACTGCCTGACCGAGGCGCTGGGGCTGTCGCTGCCGGGCAACGGCTCGGTGCTGGCCACCCACGCCGACCGCGAGGCGCTGTTCCGGGAAGCCGGCCGGCTGATCGTCGATCTGTGCCACCGCTGGTACCTGCAGGAAGACGCCACGGCCCTGCCGCGCGGCATCGCCACCCGGGCGGCGTTCGAGAACGCCATGAGCCTGGACATCGCGATGGGCGGCTCGACCAACACCGTCCTGCACCTGCTGGCCGCCGCCAGCGAGGGCGAGGTCGACTTCGGCATGCAGGACATCGACCGCCTGTCGCGCCGCGTGCCCTGCCTGTGCAAGGTCGCGCCCGCCAAGGCCGACGTCCACATGGAAGACGTGCACCGGGCGGGCGGCGTGCCGGCCATCCTGGGCGAGCTGGAGCGCGGCGGCCTGATCGACGCCAGCCAGCCCACCGTCCACGCCACGACCATGGGCGAAGCCCTGGCCCGCTGGGACATCGGCCGCACCAACAGCCAGACGGCCCGCGACCTGTTCAGCGCCGCCCCGGGCGGCAAGCCGACCCAGATCGCCTTCAGCCAGTCCGAGCGCTGGGAAGAGCTGGACACCGACCGCGAGAAGGGCGTCATCCGCTCGGTCGAGCACCCGTTCTCCAAGGACGGCGGCCTGGCCGTGCTGTTCGGCAACCTGGCTCCCGAAGGCTGCATCGTGAAGACGGCCGGGGTCGACGACTCCATCCTGACCTTCAAGGGCCAGGCGCGGGTCTATGAGAGCCAGGACTCTGCGGTCAGCGGTATCCTGGGCGGCCAGGTCAAGGCCGGCGACGTGGTCGTCATCCGCTACGAAGGCCCCAAGGGCGGGCCGGGCATGCAGGAGATGCTGTACCCGACCACCTACCTGAAATCGAAGGGCCTGGGCGCGGCCTGCGCCCTGATCACCGACGGCCGCTTCTCGGGCGGCACCTCGGGACTGTCGATCGGCCACGTCTCGCCGGAAGCCGGCGAGGGCGGCCTGATCGCCTTGGTCGAGACCGGCGATCCGATCCTGATCGACATCCCCAATCGCGGCATCACCCTGGACCTGCCCGACGCCGTGCTCAACGAACGCCGCGCCGCCATGCTGGCCCGGGGCAAGGACGCCTGGAAGCCGATCGGCCGCGTCCGCGCGGTCTCGCCGGCCCTGCGCGCCTACGCCGCCATGACCACCAATGCCGCGCGCGGCGCGGTCCGCGACGTCAGCCAGGTCGAGCGATCGTAGGGGCTGGCGTCCTTAAAACCTTGTCATCCCGGACGAGCGCGCAGCGCGAAGATCCGGGACCGACGCCTGAGCTCTGCACTTCAGGTCGGTCCCGGATCTGCGGCCCTTTGGGCCTTGTCCGGGATGACAGGATCTGGAATCACCGCTCTCCCGGCCTGAGCACGGTGACCGGCCCCAGCAGGCCGGACGGCCGCAGCGGGGCCTTGGCGGTGTAGGTCGGGACGGAGGTGAAAGTGATCTTCTTCGCTCCAGGCTGCAGGTCGCCGATCAGCCGGTTGACCCACAGGTTGGCCACCCGGATCTCCAGCTGGTTCTTGCCCGGCCTGACGGCGGATCCGAGGTCCACCCGATAGGGCGCGTGCCAGGCCGTGCCGACTTGCCGGCCGTTCAGCCATACCTCGGCCACGTCGCCGATGGCCCCCAGGTCGAGCACCAGGCCCGGGGTCTTGGCCACCGCCTTGGGCAGGGTGAAGGTCTGGCGATAGGTCGCCACGCCCGAGAAGTATTTCACGCCCGGATCGCTGTTTTCGCTCAGCGAGGCCAGGGCCGGCAGTTGGATCGAGGCCGGGGCTCCGCGCCCGTCCTGGAAGGTGACGGTCCACGGCCCGTCCAGCGCCGCCGCAGGGGTCGGTATCGACCGGGCCACCGTCAGGGCCTGGGCGACGGCCGGCTTGCGGAACACCACGAAGAGCGACTCCTCCGGACCCAGGTCCAGCGGCACGACGGTCTGGTCGCCCTCGATGCGATAGGATGCCGGCTCGAACTTGCCGCTGTCGGCCCGCCAGATCTCGGGCGCCTTGCCGGTGACCCGGAAGCGGGCCTCCATCTGCTCGGGGCGGAAGCGGCGGTTGTCGACGAAATAGACCTCGCCGTCGGCCAGCTTGCGGTGGGCGAAGACCAGTTCGGTGTCGGGTGCGGGCTTGGCGTAGGTGAAGTCGGGGCTGACCCGCAGGATGTCCAGGGCGGTCTCGACCGGCTGGCGGACCATCACCTGGCCCTGGCCAACCTGGGTGATCGGCGCGCCGCTCCACAGCCGGGCCTTCAGCGCTGCATACGCGGCTGGATCGTCCTTGAGGCTGGGCGAGCCGTCGGGCGCGTCGCCCACCACGGTGGCTCCAGCCTCGACCAGTTGGGCGATGCGGCGCAACACCGGCAGGGTCATGGCGCGGCTCGATCCGCCCAGATAGAGCACGCGGTAGCGCGCCCCGCTGGGCGCGACCAGGTCGTGGCCGTCCACCGACAGCAGGCGAACCAGGGCGTCGACGTTGACGAAGTCGTAGGCGAAGCGCGTCGGCGCGTCGGCCACGGGCGTGTCGCCATAGAGGGCGGTCAGCGGCGTGTCCTCGCCGTGGAAATAGGCCACGTCGGCGACATTGCGGCCTTGCTGCAGCATGAACGAGGTCCGCGCGATGTAGTCGATCCACGGCCGCGCCATGCCCGCCCAGGTCTCATGGCGGGTGAAGTACTGGCCGAAGACGCCCAGCGACAGGCCCGGGACCTTGTCGTCCACGGGCTGGTGCGGCGAGGTGTGGATGACCGGACGGTTGATGCCGGTCGCGAACTCCAGGTCGATCACCTGGCGCAGGTCGGCCGGGGCGCTGGCCCAGGGCATCAGGATCGAGGTGAGGGACTCGGCGGCGGCGATGTTCTGGCCGTAGAGGTGGGCGACCGAGGCCGCGCCCTTCATGTCGGCCAGGAAGTTGGCGCGCGGCTTGGTCCCACGCGGCACGGCCCACATCGCCGCCATCGGGAAGTCGGCGTGGCTGCGCATCAGCATGTCGTCGCCCAGCGACGGGCGGCCGTTCTCCAGGGCCTCGCCATAGACCTTCAGCCCGTGCTCGCGGGCGACCTCGGCGACGGTGCCGTAATGGGCCGAGGCGTGCAGGTCGGCGATCGTCTGGCGGAAGTCGTGGAGGAAGGCGTCGGACTGGCGGCGCGAGCCGATCACCGCCCCGGTCAGGGTCGGCAGCCACGGAGTGAGGTCATAGCCCCGCAGGCGCGTGAAGTCAGCGACCAGGGCGGGCGTCCAGTTGAACGGCCCCACCTCGGTGGAATCGGTGACGATGGCCTGGACGCCGCGCGCGCCCAACAGGTCCGGGCCCGCCGCCTGGCTGTACGAGGCCAGGTAGGTCTCCAGGTAGCGGCGCACGGCGGCCGGATCCATCTTGTCGACCTCCAGCCCGGTGGCCT
>Ga0247731_1000415_pt1 | contig 11725 bp, 11 predicted proteins | sample UWRJL088202R2_FD_180938 | JGI IMG/M metagenome (GOLD analysis project Ga0247731, IMG submission 180938) | Plant litter microbial communities from Arlington Agricultural Research Station in Wisconsin, United States - UWRJ-L088-202R-2 | ecosystem: Environmental > Terrestrial > Plant litter >...
AAGTCCAAGATCGAACAGGCGGTCTCCGGCCGGGGATTGGCAGTAGTAATCGCGCTTGGGCGTGGCCCGGGCGATGATCTCGACCTGCCGATCGTTGAGGCCAAACCCCGCGTAGATCGACGCGATCTGCGGTTCGAGGGCGCGGGCGTTGGGCAGGAAGAGCCGCGTCGGGCAGCTTTCGATGATCGCCGGGGCGATCGGGCTGTCCTTGATGTCGGCCAGGGACTGGGTGGCGAAGACGACGCTGGCGTTCTTCTTGCGCAGCGTCTTGAGCCACTCGCGCAGCTGGCCGGCGAACTGCGGATCGTCGAGCGCCAGCCAGCCCTCGTCGACGATGACCAGGGTCGGACGGCCGTCGAGCCGCCCTTCGATGCGGTGAAAGAGGTAGGCCAGCACGGCCCCGGCCCCGGGGGCGCCGACGAGGCCTTCGGTCTCGAATGCCTCGATGCTCGCCGGCGCGAGGGTCTCGTGCTCGGCGTCAAGCAGCCGGCCCGCCGAACCGCCCACGGCGTAGGGTTTCAGCGCCAGCTTCAGCGCCGCGTCCTGCAGCAAGGCGATCAGGCCGCTGATCGTGCGCTGATCGACCGGCGCGCTGGCGAGGGCTCCAAGCGCCGACCAAAGGCGTTCGCGGCCCTCGGGGGCGAGCGGCGCGCCCTCGCGCGCTAGCAGCGCCGACAGCCACTCGGCCGCCCAAGTCCGTTCGGCCAATTCGTCGATGCGCGCCAACGGCTGCAGCGATGGGACCTCGCCGCCACCCAGGTCGTGGAAGGTCCCGCCCATGGCCAACGTGGCCGCGCGGATCGAACCGCCGAAGTCGAAGGCGAAGATCTGGGCGGCGCCATAGCGCCGGAACGACAGCGCCATCATGGCCAGCAACACGGACTTGCCCGCGCCGGTCGGGCCCACCACCAGGCAGTGGCCGACGTCGCCGACATGCAGCGAGAACCGGAACGGCGTGGAGCCGTCTGTGCGGGCATGGAAGAGCGGCGGGGCGCGCAGGTGCTCGTCGCGCGATGGTCCAGCCCACACCGCCGACAGTGGCATCATGTGCGCCAGGTTCAGGGTCGAGATCGGCGGCTGACGGACGTTGGCGTAGACATGGCCGGGCTGTGTCCCGAGCCAAGCTTCGACGGCGTTGAGCGTCTCGGGGATGACGGTGAAGTCACGGCCCTGGATCGTCTTCTCGACCAGCCGAAGCTTCTCGGCGGCCGCGCGCGGATCCCCGTCCCAGACCACGACGCTGGCGGTGACGAACGCCTGGGCGACGTCGTCGGCGCCCAGGTCCTGCAGCGCGGCGTCCGCATCGGCGGCCTTGTTGGCCGCGTCGGAATCGATGAGGCTTGCCGCCTCGTTGGTCATCACCTCCTTGAGGATCGCGCCGATCGACTTGCGCTTGGCGAACCACTGTCGGCGGATCTTCGACAGCAGGCGAACGGCGTCGGTCTTGTCGAGCATCAGCGCCCGGGTCGACCAGCGGTAGGCGAAGGCCAGGCGGTTGAGGTCGTCGAGTACGCCGGGAAAGGTCGCGGTCGGAAAACCGGCCACGGTGAGGACCCGCAAATGCTGATCGCCCAGACGCGGCTCCAAGCCGCCCGCCAGCGGCGCGGTGGCCAGCAGGGCGTCCAGGTGCATCGGAGTTTCCGGAACGCGGACGGTCTGACGCCTGGTCGTGGCCGCGCCGTGGAGGAAGGACAGGGTCTCGCCGTCGTCGAGCCAGGTCGCCTCGGGCATGAAGCCCTCGACCAGCTGCAGCACCCGGTCGGTGCGCTGGACGAAGCTTTCGGTTTGCTCCCAGGCGTCGAAGCCCCCCTCGGCCCGGCCTTCGATCATCAAGCGGCTGACGCGCGCCGCGTCCTGCGCCGGCGGGCGCCAGACGAAGGTGAGGAAGTAGCGGCTCTCGAAGTGGGCGCCGGCTTCGGCGAACTGTTCCCGGCGCTCCAGGTCGACCAGTCCGGAGGCGGCATCGGGGAACCGACTCGAGGGGTAGCCCGGAGCCGGATCTCGCCGTGCCTCGATGAAGAGGGCCCAACCCGAACCCAACCGCCGCAAGGCGTTGTTCAGGCGAGCCGTCACCGCGACCAGCTCGCTCGCCGTGGCGCTGTCGAGGTCAGGTCCTCGAAAGCGCGCCGTGCGTTGGAGGCAGCCGTCCTTGTTGAGGACGACGCCCTGCGCCACCAAGGCGGCCCAGGGGAGGAAGTCGGCCAGGCGCGGCGTCGGATCGCCGTAGGGCTTGAGGGCCATCATCGCCGTCAGGTCCGCAGGTAGGGCGGGTAGCGCAGATGCCGACGGCCGACCTCGACGAACTGGGGATCATGCCGTGCCGCCCAGACCGCCAGCGCATGGCCGATCAGCCAGACCGCCAAGCCAGGCAGCCAGAGCCGTAGGCCAAGCCCGACGGCGGCGGCCAGGGTGCCGTTGGCGATGGCGACCGTGCGGGGCGCTCCACCAAGCAGCATCGGCTCGACGAGGGCGCGGTGGACCACGGCGAAGTAGCCGGCCGGCAAGTCCTGGCCGCTCATGCCGGCGCGCCCGCGGCGGCCAGGCTTGTGGCCTCTGCGATCAACGCGCCGCCGCCGAACGAGAAGAACGACAGGAAGAAGCTGGAGGCGGCGAAGGCGATCGACAGGCCAAAGACGATCTGGATCAGTCGCCGAAAGCCGCCGGAGGTCTCGCCGAACGCCAGCGACAGACCCGTGACGATGATGACGATGACCGCGACGATCTTGGCCACAGGACCTTCGATCGACTCGAGGATCGACTGCAGCGGGGCTTCCCACGGCATCGATGACCCGGCGGCCCGCGCCGGCGCGGCGAAGACGAAGGCCGCGATGGTGATCGTCGCGCGGCCGCAGCGCTCGAACAGGCGGCCGGGACGGCGCCGGCGCATGCGGCCCTCGGCCGCGGGAGGGGTCGTTGTCATGAAACATCTCCAAGGGGGGCGAAGGCGTAGCCGCCGGCGGTCAGGCCCCTGACGGCGACAAGGTCGGTGAGGCGGCGCGCGGCGCCGCGGCCGGTAAGCACGACGACGATCTCGATGGTCTCGGCGATCAACTCGCGCGGCACGACGGCGGCGACTTCGGCGATCAGCTGCTCGAGCCGGCGCATCGCGCCCAGCGGCGTGCCGGCATGAATGGTCGCCACACCGCCGGGATGGCCGGTGCCCCAGGCCTTGATCAGGTCCAGCGCTTCGGGGCCGCGCACCTCGCCGACGATGATGCGGTCCGGACGTAGCCGCAGCGTCGAGCGCAGCAGATCGGTCAGGCAGGCCACGCCATCCTTGCTGCGCAGCGCCACGGTGTTGGGCGCGGGGCAGCGCAGTTCGATGGTGTCTTCGAGGACGACGACGCGCTCGTCCGTACCGGCCAGTTCCGCCAGGAGGGCGTTGGCTAGGGTGGTCTTGCCGCTGGCCGTGGCGCCGGCGATCAGGACGTTGCGCCGCGCGGCCACCACGTTCGCGAGGGCTTGGGCCTGCGCCCGGCTCATAGCGCCCTGGTCCACGTAGTCGGCGAGGCTGACGGCGCGGATGGCCGGCTTGCGGATCGCGAAGGTCGGCGCCGCCACCACGGGCGGCAGAAGGCCCTCGAAGCGTTCGCCGGAGTCAGGCAGTTCGGCGGAAATGCGCGGGCTGCGAGCGTGGGCCTCGCCGCCGACATGGTGGGCGACCAGGCGGATGATCCGCTCGCCTTCGGCCGCGTCGAGCGTGACGCCCGTGTCGGAAAGGCCTTCACCGAGCCGGTCGACCCAGAGCCGGCCGTCCGGGTTCAGCATCACCTCGACGACATCGTCCTGGGCGAGCCAGGCGCGCACGTCCGCGCCCAGGGCGGTTCGCAACATTCGTCCGGCGCGGACGAGGGCGTCGCTGGCTGAAGGGAGTGCCGACACGGTCGCAAGCCTCTGGAAAGCCCGGACCGGGCGTGAGGCTCCCTAGACAGAACGCAATGTCATGAGGGGCAACAGGTGTTTCTCGCGGGTCGTGGGTTGGCGTGCAAAGACAGGCGCTGGCGAAAAGTGACGCCATCATCCGTCGTTCGGCTTGATCGATCCAGTGCGCCGTACAATCCTGGGTTCAGGAGCTTCCATGGATTTCACGACGAAACTTCGCGCCCTGGTGCTGTCGCAGCTCGCCCTGGCCAATCGCGATCCCAAGGACCTCGCCGTGGTCGTCGACGGCTTGGCGGAGATGCTGGGGGCGGCGCTGGTCGTGCGGTACCGCAACGATGTCGCCGAACTGGATCTGGCCTGCGCGGCGCTCGAAGGCGTGATCCACGGCGCGGCGGTCAGTCAGCTCGAGACGCTGCGCGCCATGGGGGCCTTGGACCGGGACGATCAGGCTTAGGCCTCAGTCTCGTCCTCGGTCGGCTCGGCCTGGGCGGCGATGTCTTGAGGCAGGTTGGCGCCCTTCGCCAACCGCCGGCCCAGGCTGGTCAGGAAATTCTGATAGCGCTCTCGGCCCTTGGCTTGCTGGGCGGGCAGGGCCGTCTCCGGCAAGGCCAAGGTGTTGGCGAGCCAGAAGCGGACGAACAGCCCCAGCGCCTCCAGCACGATCCCGACCACCTGTTCGATCCGATCGGCTTGCCGCGACAGGCGATCCAGGCGCCGGCTGAGCGCGGCCTCCAACTGCTCGGCCCCGTCTGGTGATAGGAAGCTCTCCAGCGCCGCCTCGACGACCAGGGCCTGAGAGATTCGTCGCCGCAACGCGTACTCGGCCAGCCGCGCTCCAAGCGAGGGCGGCAGGCGGAAGGTGTGCTTGACCCGCATCGTTAAAGCGCCACGCCATCGTCGGGATCCATCGCCGCCTGTCGCGCGGCGCCAGCCAGGCGACGGTCGAGACGATGGGCGTGAAGCACGGTTAGATCGTCGATCGGCCCGTCGTCGAAGGCGAACTCGTCAACGTCCGGCGATGGCTCGGGCAGATCCAGGCTTGGCGTCAAAGCGCGGGGATCAGGGCCTTCGCCGTCTGACACAGGCTTGGCGTTGACCCGGGTCGGGGCCGCCGCGGCAAGCGCCAGACGGCTGGACCAGTCGTTGGCGACCGCCGTCTCGAAACGGCCTGGGGCTGGCGGGGCCTGGATGCGCGCTGCCAGACGCGGATCCTGGAAGTATCGAGCCTTGCGCGCGCGGATCGGCGCTACGCCGGCCAGCATGACGATTTCTTCGTTGGCCGGCAGTTGCATGATCTCCCCGGGCGTCATCAAGGCTCGAGCTGACTCCGCCTTGGAGACCATCAGATGACCAAGCCAGGGTGACAGGCGGTGTCCCGCGTAGTTGCGCTGCGCGCGCTCTTCGGTCGCGGTGCCCAAAGCATCGGAGATGCGTTTGGCGGTCCGCTCGTCGTTGGCCGCGAAACAGACCCTCACATGGCAGTTGTCGAGGATGGCGTTATTGGGCCCGTAGGCCCGCTCGATCTGGTTCAAGGACTGGGTAATTAAAAATGCCCGCACGCCGTAACCGGCCATGAACGCCAGAGTGCTCTCCAGGAAATCAAGACGACCCAGGACCGGCAGTTCGTCGAGCATCAGCAGAAGCTTCTGGCGCTCGGCGATCCCGTCGAGGCTTTCCGTCAGCCGACGAACGATCTGGTTGAGGATCAGGCGGATCAGCGGCCGGGTGCGGCTGACGTCGGAGGGAGGGACAACGAGGTAGAGGCTGCAGGGGCCGGCCACGAGGTCGGCGATGCGCCAGTCGCAGCGGGCGGTGACGGTCGATACGACCGGATCGCGGTAAAGGCCCAGGAACGTCATGGCGGTGGACAACACGCCCGAGCGCTCGTTGTCGCTCTTGTTGAGAAGTTCACGGGCCGCGCTGGCGACGACGGGGTGGGTTCCCGCCTCGCCCAGGTGCGCGGTGCGCATCATCACCGACAGGGTCTGCTCGATGGAGCGCGCCGGGTCGGACAGGAAGGTCGCCACGCCCGCCAGGGTCTTGTCCGGCTCGGCGTAGAGGACATGGAGGATGGCCCCGACGAGCAGGGCGTGGGAGGTTTTTTCCCAATGGCTACGCTTGTCGAGGCTGCCTTCCGGGTCGACTAGAATATCGGCCACGTTCTGCACGTCGCGCACCTCGGAGACGCCGCGCCGCACCTCGAGCAGGGGATTGTAGGCCGACGAGGTCGGGTTGGTGGGGTCGAACAGCAGCACCTTGCCAAGCCGCGCGCGGAAGGCGGCCGTAAGCGTCCAGTTCTCGCCTTTAATGTCGTGGACGATCGTCGAGCCCGGCCAGGTCAGCAAGGTCGGCACGACCAGGCCTACCCCCTTGCCCGAGCGCGTAGGGGCAAAGCACAGCACATGCTCTGGCCCGTCATGCCGAACATAGGCCCCGTCCAACTGGCCAAGCACCACGCCGTCGTTGGTCAGCAGGCCGGCCGCCTTGACCTCCGTGGGGGTGGCCCAGCGGGCCGAGCCGAAGGTGTTGGCGTTACCGATCTCGCGCGCGCGCCAGGTCGCCATGGCGATCGTCACCCCGGCCGACAACACGCCGCCGGACGCCGCCAGCGCCGCTCCGCGCAAGAAAATCCAAGGGGCGTACGCGTCGAAGGCGAACCACCACCAGAAGAACGATAGCGGCGCATAGAGGCGATAGCCGGCCACCACCAGCCATGGCGGACCCAACGCCGTTTGATGGCCGAGGGCCTGCGCCGTCCATTGGGTAGCGGCCCAGGTGGTGGCCAACACGATCAAGAACGCGACGAGGACGGGAGCCCAGAGGATACGCGTAGCCGACATCGAAACCTGCCACAGGACCAACCAGGCCCCTTAACAAAGCGGGGTCGGATCGCTCGGCAAGACGGTTCAGGGACGCGTCGAACTCTGGCGGACAAAAACAGGCGATGGCGTAGGCAAGCCTCACGCCTTTGACGTTCGCCCGGGCCAGAGGTAGGTGAAGCGAGTCTTGGTCGGGGCGCCTAGCGGCATGTCCAAGCGTTCGCGCCAAAACCCTGGGGGTCTTCGCACGACCTTCCAACGCCCCGGCTACGACGTCCGCGCGTGACGCCGGAGGTACTGTACGATCGCGCGGTGCGGCGACGCAGTCGCCGTACCGATTTTGAGGCGGATGGGGTCACCAAGCGCGATGCTGGCGTGGATCCTTTTCGTCGGGCTCCCTACGGCGACAAGGTATCGTGTGGCCCGCTCAGCCGCGCGCGTGCCGTCTGGCGATGGGCCTTGGCCATCGGCGACAGTGGCGTCACGCTCGCACGCCTTCGACCGCGCCGCGACCTTGTAGGAATTGTGGTAGCCGCCTAGTGCTGGCTCTCTGGCAGGCGCACCACCAGGCCGTCCAGCGCGTCGGTGACCCTGATCTGGCACGACAGGCGCGAGTTCGGCTCGACGTTCTCGGCGAAATCCAGCATCGACGCTTCCATGTCCGACTTCTCGCCGGTCTTGTCGGCCCAGGCTTCGTCGACATAGACGTGGCAGGTGGCGCAGGCGCAGGCGCCGCCGCAGTCGGCGTCGATGCCCGGCACGTTGTGCTTGACCGCGCCTTCCATGAGCGTCAGGCCCGGCTTGACGTCGACGACATGGTCCGTGCCGTCGTGCTCGATATAGATGATCTTGGCCATGGGTCTCCTGACTGAGGGTCTAGTGTCCATCCGAATGAACGGTTCGCGCCGCGACTTCCTTTGGGGAAATCGTCGGATCCGCCAGCTTGTCGACGCTGACGGGCGTGCGCTTGGCGATCAATTGCTTGCCGGCCATGAATTCGGACGGCGCGTTGACGGCCTCGACGGCCTGGACCAGATCGCCCTTCAGATGAAAGACGGCGAACCGGGCGGCGGCCACGTCGCCGCGCACCACCTGGCGGTCGGCGTCGAACGGCAAGCCGGCGATCTGCAGTTTCAGGTCGTACTGGTCGGACCAGAACCACGGGATCTCATGCGGCGGCATGGCCCGGCCGGTGATGGCGGCGGCGGCCTGCTTGGCCTGTTCCAGGGCGTTGGGCACGCTTTCCAGCCGGAACTGGCGCTCATAGATCGGCAACGGCCGGTGGGTGACGTCGCCGATGGCGAACACATGCGAGTCGCTGGTGCGGGCCTCGATGTCGACGACGATGCCGCCGGTGCAGTCCAGACCCGCGTCCTGGGCCAGCTCGACATTGGGGTGCGCCCCGACCCCGACCAGGGCCGCGTCGCAGGCGATCACCGAGCCGTCGGCCAGACGCACGCCGGTGACATGGCCGTTCTCGCCCTCGAAGCCCTCGACCCCGGCATTGAGCACGAAGGTCACGCCCCGGGCCCCGTGATAGCCCTGGAAGAAGGTCGACAAAGTCTCGCAGGCCACCCGGGCCAGCACGCGCGACTCGCGCTCGATGATGGTGGCGTGGCCGCCCAGGGCGATGGTCGAGGCCGCCGCCTCGAGACCCACATAGCCGCCGCCGACGACCGCCAGGCGCTTGCCGGGACCCAGCGCGCCCTTCAGCGCCTCGGCGTCGGCCGCCGTGCGCAGGGCCAGGACCCCGGCCAAGTCCGCGCCGGGAATCGGCAGGACCCGGGCCCGGGCGCCGGTGGCCAGGATCAGGTGGTCGTAGGGAAGGTCTTCGCCCGAGGCGAGGGTCACCGTCCGCGCCCCGCGATTGATCGAGGCCACGACGCGGCCCAGGCGCAGGAACACGCCCGCCTCGGCGTACCAGCTGGACGGCTTGAGCTGCAGGCTGTCGGCGTCGGCCTCGCCCTTCAGCCAGGCCTTGGAGAGCGGCGGGCGTTGATAAGGCGGCAGGGGCTCGTCGCCGATCAGAATGATCGGGCCGACATGGCCATACTGGCGCAGGAAAGCGGCCGCCGAGCCGCCGGCATGGCCAGCGCCGACGATGACGACGCGTGCGTTCAGATCCGCAGACACCAGTCCCTTCAACACGCCCTCCCGTCAGTCCAATGAATCGCAGCCGCCGCGCCCGGCTTGATGATGTCGCGGGGTCGCCCAGAGCTTCAGCTCTTAAGTTGAACGGCTTGGTCGCCATAAGCGGCGAGAAACACACGCGTCGCTTCCGCGACGGATTTTGCCGTCTCAGCAGGCGTGGGCCGCGCGCCCAAGTTCAATAGAATTCTCTGTTGAAGTCCGGACTTGCAAAGTTCGAGGAATATCATTGCCTGTTGTTCGGCGTCGCCTTTTCGCAAGCGACCGGATTTTGCCTGAGCTTCTACCCATCGTGCCATCATCTGGACGCCCTGAAGGGGGCCGTTTTCGTAGAAGGCCTGACCGACCCAGGGAAACCGTTTGCTCTCGGCGATCACGAGTCGGGTAATCGTCTCCGCGCGTTCGCTCAGGATGAGGTCCAGAAAGCGGCAGCCGATTTCCTGCAACGCCAACTCAATGTCGTCGGCGCAGAAACCGAAAGATAGCGACAGGCGTTCCTCGACGCCCAGTTGCTCTTGCAGAAAAGCCGAGAACAACGCTTCCTTCGATGAGAAATAGTTATACAGCGTTCCCTTTGAGCCGCCCAGCCTCGCGGCGATTGAAGACATCGAGGTGGCTGAATACCCATTTGCGAGAAATATTTCGCCAGCAATGTGTATGATATATTGCCTACGGCTGGTCCTTGCGCTTTCCACGTCGTGAGGAGCTCGCTCGCCTTCGCGATCCAACGGTTGACCGATCTGAATCTCTGCGCGTTGCATTGGATCGGAGGCCGCGTCCGATACGTCAACCGACGGCACGAAGCGCGCTCTGGCGGCTGCTATTGGGCGCCTGTGCGGAAGGCGACAAGGACACATTTCGACGCCAAGCACGGGCCTCGTCTGCCACGATGCTCCGTAACCAACCGTGGGCCGCATCGTTTGCATGACGCGAATGCCAAAACATGGTCTCGGCCATGTCCGGGATGGCGATGGGCGGGGGAAGTAGCCGGATGGGGAGCGTTTGGCTCGCGATTAGGGCCAGTTGCTCTTGAACCACGCCAACGAGGTTGGTGCGCGCCACCATGGCCGCAACCTGCGAAAATTCAGCGACGGAGTACGCCGATTGGAAATGTGGCGCGTACTGACGCGACCGACCTTCGCAATAATTTGCGGTTCCCGAAGCGTGAACGCCGACATGGGGGTAGCAAAGATAGTCTTCGTAAGTCGATTGATCGTGCAACGGGTGCGCATTGGAGACGACGCAAACAAATTCATCGGAGAACAGAAATTCCCGCCGAACGTTGTCCTCGCCGCGCTGGTCTGAGCCGGGTGCGAAATCTTCTTCGCTGATCCGCAGGTCGATCTCGGCTAGGGATGGGGCCTGCGCCGACGGACGGGGAGGTTGCATCACCACGCGCGCCCCCGGCGCATTCTTGGCCAGTCTGCGAATGACGTTCGGTAGAAAAACCGACGTGCAATAATCAGAGGCCGTGATTGTGAACGTCCGCGTGCACTTGGCGGGGTCGAAGCGTAACTCCGCGCCCTTCAATGATTCCACGCTGAGAAGCACGTCGCGCACCCGCGTCATCAAGGCGCTAGCGACGGGTGTGAGCTCCATGTTTCGACCATTGCGTACAAGGAGCTGGTCGTTGAACTGATAGCGAAGCCTTTGAAGCATGCCGCTCATCGTGGGCTGAGTCACATGCAGACGTTCCGCCGCGCGTGTTACGTTCCGCTCACTCAGAAGGGCATCCAATGCGCCGAGTAGATTGAGATCGAAGCGCGACATCGTCTAACTCCTCCGTTTGGCTCTTGGTCCGGGGCGAACGATAATCCGCCTAGCCGAGCGCCTTATAATTCGTGCAAGAGTCAGCGACGCCGATTTGCACCGCATGCGGTATAATGCTATCTGGCGGAAATGTCGAGGAGAGTGTCATTGTTCGATCGCGAGACGTCCGTTGGCCATCTCACCAACTGGGCCGCACGGCTGTTCGCGCGGGTTGTCGACCGCCAGCTCAAGCCTTTGGGCATTTCAACGGGACAGATCACCATCCTCCTGTCGTTGGAAAACGGGCGGACCTCACAGCAGAAGGCTTTGGTCGAACAGGCTGTCGTTGAGCAGTCGGCACTGGCGGCGACCCTCAAGCGGATGGAAAAAAGCGGCCTTATCGTCCGGTGCCCGGATCCAACGGATGGCCGCGCGAGCCTGTTTAGTCTGACGCGGTCGGGTGAAGCGATCATGGATGACCTCCACGCGACCTTGGAGGAGGGCAATGCGACGGCATTGGCGGGGTTCGATGAGAGCGAAAGGCTCCTTCTCGTTGGAATGCTGAAGCGGATCATCAACAACATCCAGACTGAACTGCACGATCGGCCAGTGCTGACCTAGGCTTGAGGGGCGCTCTTCGGGAAGCCAGCTCCGCAGGCGCCGAGGCTCCCAGGGTGGCCGAGCATCGTTTGCGGGAGCGATTGTGGTTATAGTCGCTGGATGGCACGAACCGCGACGTCTGAGACCCTCTGGACCCATGTGTATGAAGCGCTGCGCGCGGAAATCCTCAACGGAGTCCATCAGCCGGGCGCAAGGCTAAAGCCGTCCGAGTTGCGCGGCCGATTTGGCGTCAGCGTCAGCGTACTGCGCGAGGCTCTGTCGCGTCTGGCGGAGCAGCGTTTGGTGACGGCGCAGCACAATCAAGGATTTCGGGTCATCGACCTGACCGAGAAGGGGCTTCGGGAGCTGACCGACATCCGAGTGCTGGTGGAGGGCTACGCTTTGCGACAGTCGATCAAGAAAGGCGATGTCGCATGGGAGTCTAGCGTCGTGGCCGCGCACCACCTTCTGACGCGAACCCCCACGCGTTCACCTGAAAATCCCACCCTCACTACGGAGGCGTGGTC
>Ga0247731_1000420_pt1 | contig 11642 bp, 5 predicted proteins | sample UWRJL088202R2_FD_180938 | JGI IMG/M metagenome (GOLD analysis project Ga0247731, IMG submission 180938) | Plant litter microbial communities from Arlington Agricultural Research Station in Wisconsin, United States - UWRJ-L088-202R-2 | ecosystem: Environmental > Terrestrial > Plant litter >...
ATCGTCAACATGACGACGCTGGTGCCCTACAGCTCGCGCGTCGAGGGCAATCGTCTGTTCGTGGTCATCGGCCAGGGCGCGGCAGCCGCGCAAGCTTCCCAGCCAAGCACCGCCGCAGGTGCTGCCCGGGTCAGCGTGCCGCCGGCGGCCGTGGCGACACCAAGATCCACTGCGCCGGTTGGCAAAGCCATCCGCAGTGTCGACTTCCAGCGCGGTGAGCTGGGTGAAGGCAACGTGATCATCGATCTGACCGATCCAAGTGTCGCGCCTGACATCCAGGAGCAAGGCGGCAAGATTCGCGTTGATTTCGCCAGGACTCAATTGCCTGAGAAGCTGCGCGTGCGGCTGGACGTCAAGGATTTCGCGACCCCTGTGCAGTTCGTCAACGCCAGTGCCACTGCCGAGAAGGCAAGTATTGTCATCGAGCCTTCGGGCGCCTACGACTACTCCGCCTATCAGGCCGACGGCAAGCTGACCATCAGCGTGCGGCCATTGACCAACGAAGACCTGGATCGTCGCAATACCGAGAAACCCGCTTACAGCGGCGAGAAGCTGTCGCTGAACTTTCAGGACATCGACGTGCGCTCGGTGCTGCAACTGATCGCCGACTTCACCAGCCTCAATCTGGTAGCCAGTGACACGGTTCAAGGCGGCATCACCTTGCGTCTGCAGAATGTGCCCTGGGATCAGGCGCTGGATCTGGTGCTGAAAACCAAGGGTCTGGACAAACGCAAGATCGGCAATGTCTTGCTGGTTGCACCTGCTGACGAAATCGCCGCCCGCGAACGTCAGGAGCTGGAATCCCTCAAGCAGATCGCCGAGCTGGCTCCGCTGCGTCGTGAACTGCTGCAGGTCAATTACGCCAAAGCCGCTGATATTGCCAAGCTGTTCCAGTCGGTGACCAGCGCCGAGTCGAAAGTCGACGAGCGGGGTTCGATCACGGTTGATGACCGCACCAACAACATCATTGCGTACCAGACACAGGATCGTCTCGACGAGCTGCGCCGCATTGTCTCGCAGCTGGATATCCCTGTGCGTCAGGTGATGATCGAGGCGCGCATCGTTGAGGCTACCGTGGGTTACGACAAGGAGCTGGGTGTACGTTGGGGCGGCTCCAGCAGCCGGGGCAATTTCACGACCAACGGCGGCACTGCCCAGCCGACCACTTTGACCGGGCAAAGCACCTCGGCGCCGTTTGTGGACCTCGGCGCGGCCAACGCCACTTCCGGGATCGGTATCGCATTCCTGACCGATAACACGATGCTCGACCTTGAGCTGAGCGCCATGGAAAAAACCGGCAACGGTGAAGTGGTGTCGCAACCCAAGGTAGTTACCTCGGACAAGGAAACCGCCAAGATCCTCAAAGGCACTGAGATTCCATATCAGGAGTCCAGCTCCAGCGGTGCCACCACCGTGTCGTTCAAAGAGGCATCGCTGTCTCTGGAAGTAACGCCGCAGATCACCCCGGATAACCGCATCATCATGGAGGTCAAGGTCACCAAGGATGAGCCGGATTACCTCAACGCGGTGCTCGGCGTGCCGCCGATCAAGAAAAACGAAGTCAACGCAAAAGTCCTGGTGGCCGATGGCGAAACCATCGTAATCGGTGGTGTTTTCTCTAATACGCAAAGTAAAACGGTGGATAAGGTGCCATTTCTCGGCGATGTGCCGTATGTTGGCCGCCTTTTCCGGCGCGACGTGGTTTCGGAATCTAAATCCGAGCTGTTGGTGTTTCTCACTCCGCGTATCATGAACAACCAGGCGATTGCTGTGAGTCGTTGATTCTGTGCGAAATTTAATACTTGTAGGGCCGATGGGGGCTGGCAAAAGCACCATCGGCCGTTTGCTGGCCAAAGAGCTACGCCTGCCGTTCAAGGATTCCGACAAGGAAATTGAGCTGCGCACGGGCGCTAATATCCCATGGATATTCGATAAGGAAGGCGAGCCGGGCTTCCGGGACCGCGAGCAGGCGATGATCGCCGAGCTGTGCGGTGTCGACGGTATTGTGCTGGCAACCGGTGGCGGCGCAGTGATGCGCAGCGAAAATCGCCGGGCACTGCACGAAGGCGGGCGGGTGGTTTACCTGCATGCGTCCGTGGAGCAACAAGTCGGGCGCACCGCCCGCGACCGCAATCGTCCGTTGTTGCGCACCGCTGACCCGGCCAAAGTGCTCCGCGAGCTGCTTGAGTTGCGCGACCCGCTTTACCGGGAGATTGCCGATCTGGTGGTCGAAACCGACGAGCGGCCGCCGCGAATGGTAGTTATTGACATCCTCGCGCGATTGGCAGAGCTTCCTCCCCGTTAAAGCGCAGGCGGAAATGCGCTATCCTCGTCGACCTTCAAAAGAGGGCGGGACATGGCCTTGAGCCACTTTTCGCGTGAGTGCCTGACCCGGCTCATACGTAAGCATTCGGTAATCAATGTGGGGAAAAATGCAGACACTTAAGGTCGAGCTTGAAGAGCGCAGCTACCCGATTCACATCGGGGAGGGCTTGCTGGATCGCCTGGAATTGCTGGCCCCGCATATCGTCGGGCGCCAGGTGGCCATCGTCTCGAACACCACCGTGGCACCTCTTTACCTTGAGCGCCTGACCCGCACCCTGGCGGGCTATAACGTATTGCCGGTGATTCTTCCTGATGGCGAGGCGTTCAAGAACTGGGAAACCCTGCAAACCATTTTCGACGGCCTGCTGACCGCCCGCCACGACCGCCGGACCACTGTGATCGCCCTGGGCGGCGGTGTGATCGGCGATATGGCGGGTTTTGCCGCCGCCTGCTATCAGCGTGGGGTCAATTTCATTCAGATCCCCACCACCTTGTTGTCCCAGGTTGACTCTTCCGTGGGCGGCAAGACCGGCATCAACCACCCGCTGGGCAAGAATATGGTCGGCGCGTTCTATCAGCCAAGCGTTGTACTGATCGACACCACCAGCCTGAACTCACTGCCGGAGCGGGAGCTGTCTGCCGGGCTGGCGGAAGTCATCAAGTACGGCTTGATCTGCGACGAGCCGTTCCTGACCTGGCTTGAAGAAAACGTCGATCGTCTGAGAGGTCTGGATCAGGCCGCGCTGACCGTTGCCATTGAGCGTTCCTGCGCGGCCAAGGCGCTGATCGTCGGCGCGGACGAGCGAGAGTCCGGCGTACGTGCCACTCTGAACCTTGGCCATACGTTCGGTCACGCTATTGAGACGCACATGGGTTATGGCGTCTGGCTGCATGGCGAGGCCGTTGCGGCCGGAACGGTAATGGCGCTGGAAATGTCATCGCGTCTGGGCTGGATCACTGAGCAGGAGCGTGACCGTGGCATTCGACTGCTGCAGCGCGCCGGTTTGCCGGTGGTGCCGCCGCAGGACATGACGCCGGAGCATTTTCTCGAACACATGGCGGTCGACAAGAAAGTGATCGATGGCCGCTTGCGTCTGGTGTTGCTCAGCCGTATCGGCGAAGCAGTCATCACTGACGAATATCCAAAAGAAGTTCTACAGGCCACGCTGGTTGCGGATTACCGCGCCCTCGTGGATCAGCTCAGAGGTTAATGAAAATCCATGACTAGTTTGCACGCGGACGAGGCCTTTCTCGGCCATTACCAGTTGAGTCATGACCCCTTTGCTGCGCGGGTGCCAGGCTTCAAGTTTTTCCCGGCGCAGCGTAAGCCCGTATTGGGCCAGCTTCATCATCTGGCGCGTTACAGCCAGCTTCTGCTGGTGGTGACCGGCCCCCAGGGCAGTGGCAAGACGCTGCTGCGCCAGGCGCTGGTCGCCAGTACCAATAAGCAGTCGGTACAGAGCGTGGTGGTTTCGGCCCGTGGTGCCAGCGATGCGGCGGGCGTGCTGCGTCAGGTCGCTCAGGCGCTGAATGTCGCTCAGGCAGAGATGCAGGCGATTCTTTCCCAGATCGTGCAGCTGGCCCTTACGGGTCAGGAAGTCTATTTGTTGGTGGACGACGCCGAACAACTTGGCGAATCGGCACTCGAAGCCTTGCTCGGTCTGGCTGATGGAACGCCTGAAGGTCGCCCGCACGTGTTTCTGTTCGGTGAAGCTTCGCTGATCGATCGTCTGGAGCAGCTGTGTGCCGACGCTGAAAGTGAAGGCGAGCGCTTCCATGTCATCGAGTTGGCGCCTTACACCGAAGACGAAACACGCGAGTATCTGGAACAACGGCTTGAGGGTGCTGGACAAGGCATCGAATTATTCACGGCTGAGCAAATTACCGATATTCACGAGCATTCCAATGGTTGGCCAGGTGCTATTAACCAGGTTGCCCGTGATTCAATGATCGAGGCGATGATCGCTAGCCGTTCGGCGGTCAAACGCCCTAGTGTGGGATTTAAAATGCCGAAGAAATACGTATTGGCGCTCGGTGGTGTGGTTGTGGCTGGAGTATTGGCCGCAGTGCTGATCCCGGGTCGTGGCGGCAACACCAGTGCTCCAGCAACACAGCCAGCCAACGCTCAGGCGCAACTGCCATTGGGTCAGGGCCAGCCAGCTGCCCAGCAGTCGAACAACGGTGGCCCGGCCATCGAGTTCGCCGGTAACTCGCAGCCAATGCCATTGCCGCTGGTCGGCAATTCGCAGCCGGTGATGCGCGGCCCGCTGGCTGAAGCCGCGGGTTCGGGCGATGGCGACGATGATGGCGTACCTGTTTCGTCCATCGAACGTCCGCCAACCGTGACCACTACCGCGCCGCCTGCGGGCGCTGCAGCGGGTCCGGCAGCGGCACCAGCGGCTCCTCGCTCTTCCATCACGCCGCCTCCGGTGGCGGCCAAGCCTGCACCGGCTCCGGCTCCGGCTGCCGCTCCTGCAGCGAAGCCGGCCCCCGCTCCGACCCAGGTCGCAACCGCCAAGCCAGCTCCAGCTGCCAAACCCGCAGCGGGTGGTAGCTGGTACAGCAGCCAGGCGCCAGGCCGCTACGTGGTGCAGATTCTCGGCACCAGTTCGGAAACCACGGCTCAAGCGTTCGTCGCGGAGCAGGGCGGCGAATACCGTTATTTCAAGAAAACGCTGCAAGGCAAGCCGCTTTACGTCATCACGTACGGCAACTTCAATGACCGCGCTGCCGCCCTGGCAGCGATCAAGGTATTGCCAGCGAAGGTTCAGGCTGGTAAACCTTGGCCTCGTACTGTCGCCAGCATCCAACAGGAGCTCGGCGCAACTCGCTGAAGTCGCAGCGGCCTTACCCTGGCCGCTCACCCCAGCAACCCTGATTTGACCGCGAGCGTGCTGCCAATGGGCAGCGCGCCTTGTGGTGTCTGCATTACAGACACTCGGCAAAATCAGCGGGCTTCTAGTCAGATTGATAAAAAAGCTTTCGACTAGCACAGCACCCAGCTATAAGCGTTCATAAATGCGACACGAATTTACGACTGTTCGTCGTTAAATTTGTGAGGCTTTGTGTCGCTGTGTACAATGACCTCCCTTTTGCCCCCGCAAAGCTGGCGTACGTTCAGCGCGAAAGGTAACTGGTTGAATTGAAAAGAAATTTGCCTCGCATAGAGGCAGCCTGGTGAGAAAGTGTCTATGAAAGCAGGTCTGTACCATCCAGATGAATTCAAGGATAACTGTGGTTTCGGCCTGATTGCTCACATGCAAGGCGAGCCCAGTCATCACCTGTTGCAGACGGCCATCCAGGCTCTGACCTGCATGACCCACCGTGGCGGGATCAACGCTGACGGCAAGACCGGTGACGGTTGCGGGCTGTTGATTCAGAAGCCGGACGGCTTCCTGCGCGCCGTTGCCAAAGAGCACTTTGGCAACGAGCTGCCGCGCCAGTACGCCGTGGGCATGGTCTTCCTCAATCAGGACGACGCCAGGGCTGACGCCGCGCGCGAGAACATGAATCGCGAAATTCTTGCTGCTGGCCTGACACTGATTGGCTGGCGTCAGGTGCCTATCGACACCAGCGTACTGGGTCGTCTGGCTCTGGAGCGGCTGCCGAAAATCGAGCAGGTGTTCATCGGTGGTGAAGGCCTGAGCGATCAGGAAATGGCCATTAAACTGTTCAGCGCCCGCCGCCGTTCATCGGTCGCCAACGCTGAAGATACCGATCACTACATCTGCAGCTTTTCCCACAAGACCATCATCTATAAAGGTCTGATGATGCCGCGTGACTTGACGGCATTCTTCCCGGACCTGAGCGACGAACGCCTGCAAACCGCGATCTGCGTGTTTCACCAGCGCTTCTCGACCAACACGCTGCCGAAATGGCCGTTGGCCCAGCCGTTCCGCTTCCTCGCCCACAACGGCGAGATCAACACCATTACCGGTAACCGCAACTGGGCCCAGGCCCGTCGCACCAAATTCGCCAACGAACTGATTCCTGATCTGGATGAACTGGGCCCGCTGGTCAATCGCGTCGGTTCCGACTCCTCCAGCATGGACAACATGCTCGAATTGATGGTTACCGGCGGCATCGACCTGTTCCGTGGCGTGCGCATGATCATTCCGCCTGCGTGGCAGAACGTTGAGACCATGGACCCCGATCTGCGGGCGTTCTATGAGTACAACTCCATGCACATGGAGCCGTGGGATGGTCCGGCCGGTGTCGTGATGACCGAAGGTCGCCACGCGGTCTGCCTGCTCGACCGTAACGGTCTGCGTCCAGCGCGCTGGGTGACCACCAAGAATGGTTACATCACCCTGGCGTCGGAAATCGGCGTGTGGGACTACAAGCCAGAAGACGTGATTGCCAAGGGCCGTGTCGGGCCGGGTCAGATCTTTGCCGTGGATACCGAAACCGGCCAGATCCTCGACACCGATGCCATCGACAACCGCCTGAAGTCGCGTCATCCGTACAAACAATGGCTGCGCAAGAACGCCCTGCGCATCCAGGCGACCATCGAAGACAACGACCACGGTTCGGCTTTCTACAATGCCGACCAGCTCAAGCAGTACATGAAAATGTACCAGGTCACCTTCGAGGAGCGTGATCAGGTCCTGCGCCCACTGGGTGAGCAAGGTCAGGAAGCGGTTGGCTCAATGGGCGACGACACGCCGATGGCGATCCTGTCCCAGCGCGTGCGTTCGCCTTACGACTATTTCCGTCAGCAGTTTGCGCAGGTCACCAACCCGCCGATCGACCCGCTGCGTGAAGCCATCGTCATGTCGCTGGAAATCTGCCTCGGTGCCGAGCGCAACATTTTCCAGGAGTCGCCAGAGCACGCTTCCCGCGTGATCCTCAGCTCGCCGGTCATTTCCCCGGCCAAGTGGCGCTCGCTGATGACCCTGGAGCGTCCGGGCTTCGAGCGGCAGATCATCGACCTGAACTACGACGAGAGCATCGGCCTTGAAGCGGCGGTGCGTAACATCGCCGATCAGGCTGAAGAAGCCGTGCGTGCCGGTCGTACCCAGATCGTCCTGACCGACCGTCATATCGCTCCAGGCAAGTTGCCCGCTCACGCCTCGCTGGCTGTAGGTGCTGTTCACCACCGCCTGACTGAAAAAGGCCTGCGCTGCGACAGCAACATCCTGGTCGAGACCGCGACAGCCCGCGATCCGCATCACTTTGCCGTGTTGATCGGCTTCGGTGCTTCGGCGGTCTATCCGTTCCTGGCCTACGAAGTGCTGGGCGACCTGATCCGTACCGGTGAAGTACTGGGCGACCTCTACGAGGTGTTCAAGAACTACCGCAAAGGCATCACTAAAGGCCTGCTCAAGATCCTGTCGAAGATGGGTATCTCGACCATTGCTTCGTACCGTGGCGCGCAGTTGTTCGAGGCCATCGGCCTGTCCGAAGCAGTCTGCGACCTGAGCTTCCGTGGCGTGCCAAGCCGCATCAAAGGTGCGCGCTTCGTCGATATCGAAGCCGAGCAGAAGCTGCTGTCCAACGAAGCCTGGAGCCCGCGCAAGCCGATCCAGCAAGGTGGCCTGCTCAAGTTCGTGTTCGGTGGCGAATACCACGCCTACAACCCGGACGTGGTCAGCATGCTGCAAGCGGCCGTGCAACAGAGCGACTACGCCAAGTTCAAGGAATACACCACGCTGGTGGACAAGCGTCCGGTGTCGATGATTCGAGACCTGTTCCAGGTCAAGACCCTCGAAACCCCGCTGGCCATCGACGAAATTGAGCCATTGGCTGACATCCTCAAGCGCTTTGACTCGGCGGGTATCTCGCTGGGCGCACTGTCGCCGGAAGCTCACGAAGCACTGGCCGAGGCCATGAACCGCCTGGGCGCACGCTCCAACTCCGGTGAAGGCGGCGAAGATCCGGCGCGCTACGGCACCATCCGCAGCTCGAAAATCAAGCAGATAGCCACTGGCCGTTTCGGCGTGACGCCCGAGTATCTGGTCAACGCTGATGTGTTGCAGATCAAGGTCGCGCAAGGCGCCAAGCCGGGTGAAGGCGGACAACTGCCGGGCGGTAAGGTGAACGGTCTGATCGCCAAGCTGCGTTACGCAGTGCCGGGCGTGACCCTTATTTCGCCACCGCCGCACCACGACATCTACTCGATTGAAGACTTGTCGCAGCTGATTTTTGACCTCAAGCAGGTCAACCCGGCTGCGCTGGTTTCGGTCAAGCTCGTGGCTGAAGCGGGTGTCGGTACTATTGCTGCTGGTGTGGCCAAGGCCTACGCCGACCTGATCACCATTTCCGGCTATGACGGCGGCACCGGTGCATCGCCGCTGTCGTCGATCAAATACGCGGGCGCTCCGTGGGAACTCGGCCTGGCCGAAACCCACCAGACCCTGCGTGGCAACGATTTGCGCGGCAAGGTTCGGGTACAAACTGATGGAGGTCTGAAAACCGGTCTGGACGTGATCAAGGCAGCGATTCTCGGTGCTGAAAGCTTCGGCTTCGGTACTGCGCCAATGATCGCTCTGGGCTGCAAATACCTGCGCATCTGTCACCTGAACAACTGCGCCACCGGCGTTGCCACCCAGAACGACAAGCTGCGCAAGGATCACTACATCGGCACCGTCGACATGGTGATCAACTTCTTCACCTACGTGGCCGAAGAAACCCGCGAGTGGCTGGCCAAGCTGGGCGTGCGTTCCCTGGAAGAGCTGATCGGGCGTACCGATCTGCTCGACATCCTGCCGGGTGAAACCGCCAAGCAGCAGCATCTGGACCTCACGCCGTTGCTGGGTAGCGACCACATCCCGGCTGACAAGCCTCAATTCAGCCTGGTGGATCGCAACCCGCCGTTCGACAAAGGCCTGCTGGCCGAGCGCATGGTTGAAATGGCCAAGCCAGCCATCGAAAGCCTGAGCGGTGGCGAGTACGAACTGGACATCTGCAACTGCGACCGTTCCATCGGCGCGCGGATTTCCGGCGAAATCGCCAAGCTCCACGGCAACCAGGGCATGAACAAGGCACCGATCACCTTCCGCTTCAAAGGGACGGCCGGTCAAAGCTTCGGTGTGTGGAACGCCGGTGGCCTGAACATGTATCTGGAAGGCGACGCCAACGACTACGTCGGCAAAGGCATGACCGCCGGCAAGCTGGTGATCGTTCCGCCAAAAGGGAGCCCGTTCAAGACTCAGGACAGCGCCATCATCGGCAACACCTGTCTGTATGGCGCTACCGGCGGCAAGTTGTTTGCTGCGGGTACCGCCGGCGAGCGTTTCGCAGTGCGTAACTCAGGTGCCCACACCATCGTGGAAGGCACGGGCGACCACTGCTGCGAATACATGACGGGCGGCTTCGTTTGCGTGCTGGGCAAGACCGGCTACAACTTCGGCTCAGGCATGACCGGTGGTTTCGCCTACGTGCTGGACCTGGACAACACCTTCGTTGACCGTGTCAACCACGAGCTGGTTGAAATCCAGCGGATCAGCGGCGAAGCGATGGAGGCTTATCGCAGCCATCTGGAGCGTGTACTGGCTGAGTATGTCGAGGAAACCGACAGTGAGTGGGGCCGTAACGTCTGGGAAAACCTGGACGACTACCTGCGCCGCTTCTGGATGGTCAAGCCGAAGGCTGCTTCGCTGAAGTCCTTGCTTTCCAGCACCCGCGCGAATCCGCAATAAGAGCAGCCACGAGCTGCAAGCTTGAAGCTACAAGCTTGCAGCTCAGTGGGTTGAACAGAATTTGATTTCTTGCAGCTTGAAGCTTGTCGCTTGAAGCTGCCCGAAGAGGCACCAAATGGCCGAACGTCTAAATAACGACTTCCAGTTCATCGATGTCGGGCGTAAAGATCCGAAGAAGAAACTGCTGCGTCAACGCAAGAAAGAGTTCGTGGAAATCTACGAACCTTTCAAACCCCAACAGTCGGCCGATCAGGCTCACCGTTGCCTGGGTTGCGGTAACCCATACTGCGAATGGAAATGCCCGGTACACAACTTCATCCCCAATTGGCTGAAGCTGGTCGCCGAAGGCAACATCCTGGCCGCGGCCGAACTGTCGCACCAGACCAATACCCTGCCGGAAGTCTGCGGCCGGGTGTGCCCGCAAGACCGACTCTGTGAAGGTGCCTGCACCCTGAACGACGGCTTCGGCGCAGTGACCATCGGCTCGGTGGAGAAGTACATCACCGATACCGCGTTCGCCATGGGTTGGCGTCCGGATATGTCCAAAGTCGTGCCGACCGGCAAACGCGTGGCGATTGTTGGCGCGGGCCCTGCTGGCCTGGGCTGTGCCGACGTGCTGGTACGTGGTGGCGTGACCCCGGTGGTATTCGACAAGAACCCGGAAATCGGCGGTCTGCTGACGTTCGGTATCCCTGAGTTCAAACTGGAAAAAACCGTACTGAGCCATCGTCGCGAAGTCTTCACCGGCATGGGTATCGAGTTCCGTCTCAATACCGAAGTCGGCAAGGACGTGACCATGGAGCAGTTGCTCGAAGAATACGATGCTGTGTTCATGGGGATGGGCACTTACACCTACATGAAGGGTGGCTTTGCCGGCGAAGACTTGCCTGGCGTGCACGATGCGCTGGATTTCCTGATCGCCAACGTCAATCGCAATCTGGGCTTCGAAAAGTCGCCGGAAGATTTCGTCGACATGAAGGGCAAGAAAATCGTCGTGCTGGGCGGTGGTGACACAGCCATGGACTGCAACCGTACTTCGATCCGTCAGGGCGCCAAGTCGGTGACCTGTGCGTATCGTCGCGACGAAGAGAACATGCCGGGTTCGCGCAAGGAAGTGAAAAACGCCAAGGAAGAAGGCGTGAAGTTCCTCTACAACCGTCAGCCGATCGCCATCGTGGGCGAAGACAAGGTCGAAGGCGTCAAAGTCGTCGAGACCCGTCTTGGCGAACCAGACGCCCGTGGTCGTCGCAGTCCTGAGCCGATTCCGGGTTCCGAAGAGATCATCCCGGCCGACGCCGTGGTCATCGCCTTCGGCTTCCGTCCAAGTCCGGCGACGTGGTTCGAGCAGTTCAGCATCCAGACCGACAGCCAGGGCCGCGTCATTGCTCCGGAACAGTCGCAGTACAAGCACCAGACCAGCAACCCGAAAATCTTCGCCGGTGGCGACATGGTGCGCGGTTCTGATCTGGTGGTAACCGCAATCTTCGAAGGCCGTAACGCGGCTGAGGGGATTCTGGATTACCTGGGCGTGTAAGACGAAAATGTTGAGCCTGTAGATACCGTCTTGACCCTCATCGCGCAAGCGCGATGAGGGGGTCAAAAGGTTTACCCGATTTCAGTACCCCATACACCAAATGCAGCAGCTTACGCATAGCCGCGCAGATAATTTCCTTAGGG
>Ga0247731_1000421_pt1 | contig 11638 bp, 7 predicted proteins | sample UWRJL088202R2_FD_180938 | JGI IMG/M metagenome (GOLD analysis project Ga0247731, IMG submission 180938) | Plant litter microbial communities from Arlington Agricultural Research Station in Wisconsin, United States - UWRJ-L088-202R-2 | ecosystem: Environmental > Terrestrial > Plant litter >...
CCCGCAGCAACGGAGCCGAGGAAGAGAGCAGGCAGGATGATCCCTGTCTCCCGCACAAACAGGTCGACGCTTTTCTGCCATTTGGTGTCGGCATGGCTGTGTGCATCGGGCAACGCACATTCGGCGGCGAACCGGTCGGTCAGCAGTGACTGCTGCGCCGGGTGCCGGCTGTACATCCATCCAATGAGGTTGGCAATGAGGAATCCCCCCACGAGCCGCGCGACGAGGATTCCGTCGTTCCACCCAAACGCCTGGTACGTCGTGAGGATGGTGATCGGGTTGACGATCGGCGCGGCAAGGAGGAAGGTCATCGATTCGGAGACCGTCAGACCTTTAACGATGAGTCCGCGTGCGAGCGGGAGGTTGCCACACTCGCAGACGGGAAGGAGCACTCCGAGCAAGGAGATGGCGATGCGTCGCAACACCACGTTGCGGGGCAGGAGCTTAATGAACACATCATCCGGGATCCAGATCTGCACCACTATGGAGAGGAGGATTCCCAACACCACAAAGGGCAGCGACTCGATGATGACGCTGATGCTCAGTGTCAGGAAGTCCTGCACGTGATTGGGAAGGCCCGCATCCTCGATATCCCCGGTGAGGGCGCGCGCGGTGAAGAGCAGCCCAATCCCGGCGAGTCCGATCCAGAGCCACACCAGGCGTCGGCGTGGATGGCGTCGACGGCGCTCGCCCTCCCCGTGCTGGGGGTGCGTATGCCCGTGCCTGACCGTCGTTTCCACCGCGGATATCTTCGCATGGGTGGCTGGACGAACCGAGCCGGACCCGCGGGCCACCTGGTGACACACACCTCTCGCGGCGCCAGCCCGGGCGCGTCTTACCGGTGGAGGGGTTCTGCCGTATCCGACTCCTGGCGAGCCGAATTGAGCGCGGAGTGTTTGCGGCCCCACACAAAGTAGAACCCGAGCACAACCGCCACCCACCCGGCGAACCATGCCCACGTGTACCACCGCAGGCTGGCGAGAATGTAGAGGCAGGCCACAATCGCAAGGATCGGCGTCACCGGAAACAGAGGCACCTTGAATGCCCGAGGAAGGTTGGGCATGGTGCGACGGAGGGTCATAACTCCGAGCGAGACAACGATGAAGGCGGTCAGCGTGCCGATCGACACCAGGTCGGCGAGGTAATCGAGGGGCACAAACGCCGCGAGGATACTGACCACAATCGCGACGATCACTGTGTTGTGCACCGGCGTGTGCGTTCGTGAGTTGATTCGAGCGAAGACGCGCGGAACCATTCCGTCCTTGGCCATGGCGTAAAGGATGCGCGTCTGGCCGTACATGATCACCAGCGTGACCGAAAAGATGGAGACGACTGCGCCGAGCGCGATGATGGTTCCCACCCACGGAGCCCCGGTGATGTTCTCCAGAATCTGCGAGAGCCCGGCCTCCTGCTGGTTTTCAAAGTTCTGCCAGGGCTGGCTGCCGATTGCCGCCACGGCGACGAGCAGATAAAACACCACCACGATGATGAGTGACGCGACAAGCGCACGCGGCATGGTGCGTTGGGGGTCTTTCACTTCGTCCCCGGCCGTGGAGACCGCGTCGAGGCCAATAAACGAGAAGAAGATGGTGGATGCCGCTACGCCAACACCCGCCGCGCCGAAGGGCGCGAAGTCCGAGAACTGGTTGGCGTCGAACGCGGTGAACCCCACGATCACAAACAGTGCGAGAACGGTCAGTTTGACGATCACCATCACCGCGTTGATGCGGGCCGACTCCGTCGCTCCCCGGATCAGCAGTACGGCGCACATCAGCACCAGCAGAACGGCGGGAAGGTTGATGATCCCGGGGTCAGAATCCCACGGCGCGGCGGCCAGCGCGTGGGGCACCTCCACTCCGAACAAATTGCGCAGTGCCTGGTTGAGGTAGCCGCTCCAGCCCACGGCCACCGCGGCAGTCGACACCCCGTATTCCAACAACAGGCATGCCGCGACTCCCATGGCCACGATCTCGCCGAGTGTGGCATACGCGTAGGAGTAGGTACTCCCCGAGACGGGAACGGCGGACGCCATCTCTGCGTAGTTGAGGGCCGCGAGTCCTGCGGCGAGCCCCGCGATGAGGAACGAGATGACCACCGCGGGCCCGGCCTCCGGCACTGCCAGCGACATCACAAAAAAGATTCCAGTTCCCACCGTCGCGCCCACACCGAACATCGTCAGCTGGAACGTGCCGATGGTGCGCTTGAGCCCGGATGAGTCGTCCGCGGCAGTACCAGAAATCGGTTTGCGGCGGAACAGCTGAGACCGAAGGGACACAGACGTGGGGCGGGACGCGCTCAAAAAATCCTCCGTACCAGTAACGAAAACGGTGCGGGCAGGACGACTGGCGCGAGTGTGCAGCGGGCCGCGGTGTGTCTACATGTTGACGGCCGGGTTTGCGGTCCCCCGGCAGGGCCCAACGCTACTCCCTCAACACAGACACCCGCGGCACCGAGGAGCGAGGCTCCCCGGTACCGCGGGTGTGTGCTGAGTCGACGCGTCAGCGCCGGGAGTGGTTACTCCTTGGACTCGGTGGTGATGATTCCTGCGCCTGTGCTGGAGGCGCGGCGCGACGTGCGCGAGCGTCCCTGGCCGGGCTGCTTGGGCTCAGGCAGTGCGCCGAGCACGGAGTCGAGGATCTGCTCCGCATCGTGGGTGCTGATGCGACGAGAGGCCCGTGAGGACTTCGTGACCGGGATGTCGAGGATCGCGACGGATGCCTCGGTAGGCGCATCCTCCGACCGTGCCGGAGCCGCAGTGACCGGCGCGGGCGCACGGTCGACCGAGACACTGTGCATGGCGTTGATCTCCTCGGCGCTGATCTTGCGCGCGTTGGAGCCCGATGCGGCAGCCTGGCGACCGTTGTTGCGGTCGTTCCCCTGGCGTCCGTTGTTGCGGTCGTTGCCCTGGCGTCCTCCGTTGCGACCGTTGCCGCGTCCGGAGCGCGTCGGTGCCTCGACCGGCTCCGCTACTTCGACAACCTCGGCGACAGCGACTGCCTCGACCGGGGCTGCCTCGACAACAGGGGTCTCCGCAGTGGCGTCGGCCGATGCCGGAGCGTCGGTGTGCACCGTGCTCTTGGCGACCCGGGCGAGTGCATTGCGCACGTCATCGGTGATGGCGTGCGTCACAACGGGGATGCTCTGTGTGGTGGGGGCGGATGCTGCGGCGGGTGCCACAGCGCCTGAACCAGCGCCCGAGTTGCGCGATGAAGCCGGCGCGGTGTTCTGCGCCTTGGTGTTGCCATTGCCATTGCCGTTGTTGCCGTTGCCGCTGTTGTTGCCACGGCGACCACGGCCGCTGCCCTCGGGCTGCTGCTGCGGGGTCTGGCGGTGCTTTGTGGCGGGGTCGTGGTGGATGATGATTCCACGACCGGCACAGTGCTCGCACGCCTCGGAGAACGACTCGATGAGCCCGAGTCCGAGCTTCTTACGCGTCATCTGCACCAGACCAAGGCTGGTGACCTCGGCGACCTGATGCTTGGTACGGTCGCGGCTGAGGCACTCAACCAGTCGACGCAGAACCAGGTCGCGGTTGGTTTCCAGAACCATGTCGATGAAGTCGACAACGATGATTCCGCCGATGTCACGCAGACGCAGCTGGCGGACGATTTCGTCGGCGGCTTCAAGGTTGTTTTTGGTGACAGTCTCTTCGAGGTTTCCGCCCGAACCGACGAACTTGCCGGTGTTGACGTCAACAACGGTCATGGCCTCAGTGCGGTCGATAACCAGCGAACCACCGGAAGGCAGCCAGACCTTACGGTCGAGCGCCTTCTCGATCTGCTCCGAGATGCGGTACGCATCGAAGGAGTCGGTGTCGCTTTCGTAGGCTTCCACCCGCTCGAGCAGGTCGGGAGCGACCGAACGAAGGTAGTTCTCGATGGTCGTCTGCGCCTCGGGGCCGGCGATAACGAGCTTCTGGAAGTCTTCATTGAAGACATCGCGCACAATCTTGACGAGCAGGTCGGGCTCGCTGTGCAGCAGCACGGGTGCCTGCGAGGTCTCGACAAGACGGCTGATCTCGGCCCACTGGCTGGTCAGACGGTTGACGTCGAGCGTGAGCTGCTCGTCGGTTGCGCCCTCGGCTGCCGTGCGCACAATAACGCCGACGTTCTCGGGCAGAACCTCCTTGAGGATCTTTTTGAGGCGAGCACGCTCGGTGTCGGGCAGCTTGCGGCTGATTCCGTTCATCGAGCCGTTCGGTACGTAGACGAGGTAGCGTCCCGGCAGGCTGACCTGGCTGGTCAGGCGTGCGCCCTTGTGGCCGATCGGGTCCTTGGTGACCTGCACCAGAACACGGTCGCCCGGCTTGAGTGCGAGCTCAATGCGGCGCGGCTGGTTTTTGGTGTCGCTGTCGGCAGCGGCAGCATCCCAGTCGACCTCACCGGAGTACAGCACAGCGTTGCGGCCGCGTCCGATGTCGACGAAGGCGGCTTCCATGCTGGGGAGCACGTTCTGCACACGTCCGAGGTAGACGTTGCCGATAAGGCTCGCCTCGGCTGCCTTGGCGACGTAATGCTCGACGAGCACACCGTCTTCGAGAACGGCGATCTGGGTGCGATCGAACTTGGAACGCACAACCATCACCCGGTCGACGCTTTCGCGGCGAGCGAGGAACTCGGCTTCGGTGATCACGGGGCGGCGACGACCAGCATCACGGCCGTCACGGCGGCGCTGCTTTTTGGCCTCGAGGCGGGTGGATCCCTTGATGCGCTGCGGTTCGGTGATGAGTTCGGGCTGCTTGCGCGGCTGGCGAACCTTGACCACGGTGTTCGGGTCGGTGTCGCCCTCGCGGGGCTCTTCGCCCGGGCGGCGGCGCGAACGGCGGCGAACGCCCTGCGTCTCGTCGTCCTGCTGGTCGTTGCTGCGCTCGTCGTCACGACGGTCGTCGTCGCGCGAGTTGTCGCGGTTGTTCGTCTCGCGGCTGTTGGAGTCGCGGTTGTTGGTATCGCGAGCGTTGTCGTCGCGGCGCCAGTCGTCACGACGGTTGTCCTCGCGACGGTTGTCGTCGCGGCCGGACTCGTCGCGACGCGACGGTGCACGCTCAGTCACCGGCGGCAGATCCGGTGCCTGGAACAGCAGCGATGTGGTGGGGCGCGGCGGGGTACGGCGTGATGCGGTGTCGGGGGCGACAACGGTCATCGGTTCGTTTCCGATGGATGCTTCGCCATCAACCACAAGAACACTCGCAGTCTTTTTGGGTGCAGCACGTCGGGTTTTGACGGGTGCGACCTCGTCGGCGTCGGCGCTCTCGGTCTCGGGAGACGCGTCGACCGCGGCTTCGACCGAGCGCTTCGCTGGGGTGCGTCGTCGAGGTGCGTCAGGCAACGAGGTCTCGCCTACGGCGTCGACAACAGTCGGAGCCTCGGGCTCGACGGCGTCAGCCACACTCTCCACACTGGGCACCGTGGCGGGCTTGCGCCCCCCAAACAGCCGACTGCGCTTCTTGGGTGCTTCATTATTTTCGTTTATATTCACCATTACTGGTGGACTCCCTGGTCGGCCGGGCGACCGCGCCGCCTACCGAATAATCTCTGGAGCGTTCTCCGCCGGAGCGGAAACGCTGCTAATCCTTCATGTACCGCAACCGGTCTCGCGTCTCGAGTTCATCGAGACTGGTGGCCCGGTTGCCCATGCTGTCTACCTGCACTGACTGTCACCACAGTGCACGGAACTTGCTATCCGTCACCGCAGCATCCCTGTGCTGGTTGTGGTGGCCCGGTTTTATGCCCGGTTAAGCCTTCTTTGGCGTCAACCGGGCGCGGCCCGACTGACTACAGCAAATTATCGCACGCATTGGTGATTTGTCGTGCGACCGCACCGGAAAGCCCTCAGGTCGCACGTGCAATAATCCGACCATGACCAGCATTCCCGCGCAAAAGCGACCAGTTGCGCTTGCGCTTGTTCTCATTGTCACCGGCATTGTCGGGTGGTTCTCCTCATTCGAGTTGACCGTCACCAAGATCAATGCCCTGATCAACCCCACCGCGGGGATCAGCTGTGACTTCAGCATTGTTGTGCAGTGCGGCAAAAACTTGGACTCCTGGCAGGGTTCGCTCTTTGGCTTCCCCAACCCCCTTATCGGGCTCGGCGCGTTTGTCGCGCCGATCGTTGTGGGCGCGGCACTTCTCGCCGGTGCGCGTTTCTCGCGGTGGTTCTGGGTTCTGTTCAACCTGGGTGTACTGGCCGCGATGGTTTTTGTGGTCTGGCTGATTTCGCAGAGCATCTTCGAACTGAACACACTGTGCGTGTGGTGCATGGCGGTGTGGTCGATCACCATTCCGATGTTCTGGACGCTCACGTTTTACACGCTGGGCAGCGGCCACATTCCCACGGGCCGGCGCGCGCGCACCTTTTTCTCCCGCGCATACGGCTGGGTTCCGCTTGTCACAGTTGTCTCCTATCTGATCATTGCGATAATTGCCCAGTTGCGCCTTGACGTAATCGCGTACCTGTAACACCCGCCTCCGAGAGGGCTCCACGCCGACGTGGCACACACACGGCATCCACCGGACGACCACACCCGTCGTCTGCCCGGGCTTTTCCCGGTTACCAAAGAGGAAGCATGACTAACAACGGCGACGGCCAAAGCAAAAACCAGCGACGAGAGCACGCACGCGAAGTCGCGCGGCAGACCCGTCTTCTCGAGGAGAAGCGACGTCAGCGACGCCGCTGGATTACTCAGGGCTCGATCGCTCTCGGTCTGATCGCCGTTGTGGTCATTGTTGTCCTGATTATCGTCAACTCGACGCGGCCCACCACGGCCACGGCAGACGGCCCGCTGAACATGCAGAGCGATGGTGCGCTGATCTCCGCTCCGTCCGGAGAGATCACAACGGTCACCACCGACGCGATTCTGGCGGGCGAAGAGCCCGTCGCGACTGTTCCGGTCGAAGACGACGGCGTCGCTGACATCGTTGTGTACGTCGACTACCTGTGCCCCTTCTGCGGGCAGTTCGAGACCACCAACGGCGAGCAAATCGAAGCGCTCGTTGCGGAGGGCTCGGCGACACTCGAGATCCACCCGCTGTCATTCCTAGACTCCGCGTCGCGCAACACTGAGTACTCGACCCGCGCCGCAAACGCCGTTGCCTGTGTCGCGAACTTCGACCCCAACAGTGTTCTCGCAGTGAACACTGCGTTGTTCGCTGACCAGCCCGAGGAGAACACCACAGCGCTGGATGACGACGCACTGAAGTCTCTCGTTGCCGGCGCGGGTGCCGACAACGAGGCGATCGCCACGTGCATCGACGACCGGACATTCGGCGACTGGGTCTCTGAGGCAACCGACCGCGCGCTGGAGGGACCACTTCCCAACGCGAACATCGACAGCGTTGCGGGCACCCCGACGGTGCTGGTTGATGGCGTGCAGTACGGCGGGGCGCTCGACGACCCTGACGCGTTCGCCGCGTTCGTCTCCGACGCTATCGCCGGATAGAACCACACCACTAAAAAAGTCGGTCACAGCCCTGGGGCTGTGACCGACTTTTTTAGTGGTCTGCGTGAATCGGGTCTACTTGAACCAGAGGGCCAGTTCGCGCGCAGCGGACTCAGGCGAGTCGCTCCCGTGGACGAGGTTCTGCTGAACCTTGAGGCCCCAGTCGCGGCCGAGGTCGCCACGGATCGTTCCGGGGGCTGCCGTGGTCGGGTCGGTGGTACCCGCCAGCGAGCGGAATCCCTCGATGACGCGGTTGCCGGCGACACGGATAGCAACGATGGGACCGCTCTCCATGAAGTTCACGAGGGGCTCGTAGAACGGCTTGCCCTCATGCTCGGCGTAGTGCGCGGCGAGCAGCTCACGCTCGGGCTCAACCAGCTTGATGTCAACGAGGTTGTAGCCCTTGGCCTCGATACGGCGCAGGATCTCGCCGGTGAGGTTACGCGCCACACCGTCAGGCTTTACCAGGACGAGAGTTTCTTCGATGTTCATGGAGTCTCTTTCTTTTAGCCTCAGGGCAATGGTGTTGTGCTTAGGTTTGGGGAGAACCGGCGGACTTCTGCCGGTCGATTTGCTGGCCGCGGATGACGCAGTAGACCCACATCGCGACGAACAGGGCGGCAACAATATACAGCGCGGGCAGGATCAGCCCGGAGGCGAGCAGTACAACCTGCAGCCCCCATCCGATCCACATCCCCCAGCGAAACCGGAGAACTTGGGTCGTTGCCACCAGAGCAACAAACAGCAGCGCGCCCCCGCCGAACGCGACCGCCGGCTCCAAGGCTTTGAGGCCGAAGACGGTCAGCGTGACAAAAAACACCAGCAGTGCCTCGAGGACGAGCACAATGCTCAGGAGCAACTCCGTCACACTGCGGGTGCGCCGTGGTCGGCGGGGCGCGTTGGTCACTGTTTCCAGCCCTGGTCGACCGCCATCGTCATCACGTCGGCGATCAAAGTGATCGATCCGGTGACAAGAACGGCGCCCTTGTCGGTTCGGCTGGCAGAGTCACGTGCGGTGTCCATCGCGGCTTCCAGCGACGGCTCGACGATGACCCGGTCGGCCCCGGCGATGCCCACCACAATGGCGGCGAGGTCGTCGGCATCGATGGAACGGTCGGATGTCGACTGGGTGACGACAAATTCGTTGACCGAGCCGTTGAGTGCCCGAATAATTCCCTCGGCGTCTTTGTCGGCGAGCACACCGATGACCGCAGTGATGTGGTCAAAAGTGAAGTAGTTCGGAAGCGCTGCGGCGAGGGCGTCCGCGCCGTGCGGGTTGTGCGCGGCGTCGACAAGAACCGTCGGCTCGATGCCCACAACCTGCAGGCGTCCGGGCGAGGTGACCGTGGCCAGCCCTTCAGCGACGATGTCGTTGTTGAGCGCTTGGCTTGCTCCCCCAATAAACGACTCAACGGCAGCAATTGCCAGGGCGGCGTTGTGTCCCTGGTGGTCACCGAACAGCGGAAGGAAAAGGTCGGAGTACGTGCCCGCAAGTCCGGAGATGGACACCACCTGGCCACCGACGGCGACCGTGCTCGACAGGAGAGAGAACTCGTTGCCCTCCACCGCGAGGGTTGTGCCGTGGGCGGCCGCTGCTCGCTCAAGTTCAACAACAACCTCGGCGGTCTGCCCGGCAGACACCACCGCGGAATCATCCTTGATGATCCCCGCCTTGGTCGCGGCGATCTCGCCGAGCGTGTTGCCGAGTCGGCTGGTGTGGTCGAGTGCGACCGGCGCGAACACGGCAACCTGGGCGTCGGCGACGTTGGTGGAATCCCACTCGCCTCCCATCCCGACCTCAAGCACCACAACGTCGACGGGAGCGTCAGCGAACGCGGCGAACGCGAGAACGGTGAGGGCTTCGAAGAAGCTCAGCGGTGACTCGCCTGCCGCCACCAGTTCGGCATCGGTGAGCTCGAGGAACGGCGTGATGTCGCGCCAGTTGTCCACGAGCGCCTGGTTGGAGATCGGCAGACCGTCAATGACGATGCGCTCGTTGACCCGCTCCAAGTGGGGGCTGGTCAGCATGCCGGTGCGCAGGTCGTGGGCGCGCAGCAGCGACTCGATGATGCGACTCGTCGACGTTTTGCCGTTGGTGCCCGTGACGTGAATCACCGGGTATGCGCGCTGGGGGTCTCCGAGCATCTCGACGGCGCGGCGGGTTGCCGACAGGCGGGGCTGGGGGGATGCTTCGCCGATACGGTCCAGCAGCGCGTCATAGACCTCCTGCGCGCCACGTTCGTAGAGATCGTCGTCGTAATCGCCGATTTCGCGATCGTCGTCGTTCGGACGGTCTTCGTCGTTGTTATTAGACATCCACTGCTTCCGATGCTTTCCAGAGGTCGATCACCAGGGTGCCGGTGTTCGAGAATTGGCCGGCCACAAGAGTGGTCCGCCGGGAGCCGGCGGTCGCCGTCAGCGCCGCCTCAGTCTCCGCGTCGACCGCGAGAACAATGCTCGTGGAGACGCTGAGGGTTTCCGTTCCTATCGTCTCACCGAACGTGGTGAGGGACTCGATGTCCGTCGCGTCACTGCCGATGATGCTCAGGGTGATCCGGTCGCTGACCTTGAGGCCAGCGGCCTTGCGGGTGTCCTGGATCGCACGGATAAGGTCGCGGGCAAGGCCCTCGGCCTCGAGTTCCGGCGTAGTCACCGTATCGAGCAGCACAAATCCTCCCCCGGCGAGGAACGCGATGGCATTGCTGGGGTCGGCGGCTTCGAGTTCCAGGTCGAACTCGGAGGGGATCAACTCGATCCCACCCGCGACAACACCTTCGCCGCGCTGTTCCCAGTCACCGGCACGGGCAGCCTTGATCGCAGCCTGAACCTGCTTGCCGATACGCGGACCCGCGGCGCGGGCGTTGACGGTGAGCTTCTTGGAGATTCCGAAACGCTCGAGGCTGTTGGGCTCGAACGCGACCAGGTCTACGGTCTTGACGTTCAGTTCTTCGCGCAGGATCCCGGAGAACTCCTCGAGTGCAGAGAACTGGTCGCTCACCACGGTGAGCTTCGCCAGAGGCAGGCGAACCCGCAGGCTGCGCGCTTTGCGAAGTCCCAAACCGGACGAGGCGATTTCGCGCACTCGGTCCATCACGGCGACGAGGTCGTCGTCGGCCGGGAACTGGGTGGAGTCCGGCCAGTCGGTCAGGTGCACACTGCGACCGCCGGTGAGTCCTTGCCAGATCTCCTCGCCGATCAGCGGGATGAGCGGTGCGGCGACCCGGGTGACGGTTTCGAGCACGGTGTACAGCGTGTCGAAGGCGTCGGCGTTGTCTCCGGACCAGAAACGATCGCGACTACGACGCACGTACCAGTTGGTGAGCACCTCGGCGAAGTCGCGCAGCGCAGCGGCAGCCAGGGGGCTGTCGAGCGCCTCCAGGTTCTCCGTGACGCTCTCGACCATCGTGCGGGTCTTGGCAAGGAGGTAGCGATCAAGGACGTCGGTGGAGTCGGTCCGCCACGTGGCCTCGTATCCGCCGGCATTCGCGTAGAGAGTGAAGAAGTAGTACGTGCTCCACAGTGGAAGAAGGAACTGGCGCGTGCTTTCGCGGATACCCTCTTCCGTGACTACAAGGTTTCCACCGCGGATTACCGACGATGACATCAGGAACCAGCGCATCGCGTCAGCACCATCGCGGTTGAATACTTCGCGCACGTCGGGGTAGTTGCGGAGGCTCTTGGACATCTTCTGTCCGTCGCTACCGAGCACAATGCCGTGGCTGATGACGTTTTTGAACGCGGGGCGGTCGAAGAGCGCCGTTGAGAGCGTGTGCAGCGTGTAGAACCAGCCACGGGTCTGACCGATGTACTCCACGATGAAGTCAGCGGGGCTGTGGCTATCGAACCATTCCCGGTTCTCGAACGGGTAGTGCACCTGAGCGAACGGCATCGACCCGGAGTCGAACCACACGTCGAGAACGTCCTCGATGCGGCGCATCGTCGACTTTCCGGTGGGGTCATCGGGGTTCGGGCGTGTCAGCTCGTCGATGTACGGGCGGTGAAGGTCGGTGGGACGCACACCAAAGTCGGCTTCGAGCTCGTCGAGTGAGCCGTATACGTCGACACGGGGGTACTCGAGGTCGTCGCTCTTCCAGATCGGGATCGGCGAGCCCCAGTACCGGTTGCGCGAGATCGACCAGTCGCGGGCGTTGCCCACCCACTTGCCGAACTGGCCATCTTTGACGTTCGACGGCACCCAGTTGA
>Ga0247731_1000423_pt1 | contig 11613 bp, 6 predicted proteins | sample UWRJL088202R2_FD_180938 | JGI IMG/M metagenome (GOLD analysis project Ga0247731, IMG submission 180938) | Plant litter microbial communities from Arlington Agricultural Research Station in Wisconsin, United States - UWRJ-L088-202R-2 | ecosystem: Environmental > Terrestrial > Plant litter >...
CGCCGTCGATCCAGCCGGCCTGAACCAGCTCAAGGCCTTCGCTGCTCAAGGCGATGGTGGGAGCGGGCCCGGTGAGTTTCCGGTTCTGCGAGGTTGTCGCGCCGACCCTGACGAGGTGTCCCGTCTCCCAGGCGGAGCCGGGTGCGCGGGCATAGACCATGATCGCGTCGCTCGCCGGGGACCAGGTGAGAAGGTGGCTGGTGATGTCGCAATCGGAGCACGGCTCGCGCACGGCTCCGCTGCGCAAATCGACGATGTCCAGCCGGCGCTCGCGAACCGCGCTGGCGCCGACCAGTCTGTCCTCGGGCTTGGGTTGGATGTCCGCGCCAAGGCGGGCGGCGGCGAGGAACCGCCCGTCCGGGGAGATTTCCAGATCGTAGTATTCGCCCTGGGCCAGGGTTCTCACCCGACCGGATCTGGCGTTGATGCTGACCAACCGCTTGGCGGGCGCATCACCGCCACGGTCGAGGAAGCGCCCGCTGCCGATCCGCGTCACGGCTTCCTCACCGCGCCCGGCGGCGGCCCACCGAGCGGCCAGTGCGTCCTGCACCTGCGGGCCCGCGCGAAGCCACAGGGAGGGTCGGGCTGGCTGGGCCGCGATGGCGACCAGTTCATCCTGATCTCGCCAAGCCGCCGATCGACCCCAAACCGGAAGATCGACCGCGAGGTCCAGCCACCGGACATGGCGGGACGACAACTCGAGCAGGCCCGCCTGCCAGCGGCGCCCGCGCAATCGATTGACCAGCATCACCTCGCCCGACGGCGAGATTGGACCGGGGGTGTATCCGACCCCGGCGACCGACGGGAATAGGGGTTCGGCCGCGGCCGGACGCGCAAGATCCACGATGAGCAGACGGCTTTGCGCGCTCCGAAAGTTGAGGTCGTAGTTGTAGGCGCCCGCGGCCTTCTGGCTCACGAAGGTCTGGATCACCAGCCAACGGCCATCGGCCGTGAACTGCGCTTGTCCCGCTGTCTCGAGGTCAAGCAGATCGTCGACGGTGAAGGTTTGGGCGTGGGCGACCGTGGCCAGCAGCGCGCAGAGCGCCGCTGCGAGCCTGCAAAGCACTCGCATGAGAGCATCCTGGTGTTGGAGGAAGGGAAGGCGCGGCGTCCGCCGCGCCTCTTCACCAGCGCTTGGTGAGCTGTACGGCCAAGACGCGACCGAGCGGATCGGCGTTGGCCGGATCGTATCCAACCCCTTGGACCGCGTCGTAGAAGGGCGGCTTCGTATCGAGGAGGTTCTGAACCGTGACCTGGGCCCTCAAGCCTTGAAGCGCGCCGCTGGCCGCCGCTGCCGTCCAGGCCAACTGCAGGTCGGCGGTTGTCCAAGACCCGACGCGTCCGCCGGAACGGATCTTGTAGTCGTCGACATAACGAAGCGTGGCGCCGGCCATGATGGCCCCGTGGGTCCAGGTGGCGTTGAGGTTCGCACGCAGGTCCACAGGCATGCCGACGGTGTTGACATAGTCGATCACCGGCGAAGTCGGGGTCAGGCGTCGTTTGTAGTCGATCAGGTAGGAAACGTTGCCCGCCAGATCGAGGCGATCCGCGCCCATGGTCGTTCCCCACGCGCCGTCGATATCGACGCCCCGGACATCGAGATCCCCGGCGTTGAGGTAGCGCCCGTCGATGATCGCGGCATAGGCCGAGGCGGGAAAGAGCTTTGGCTCCGACGAGGTCGAGGCGTCGATCAGAGCCTGTGCGGCCGCCACGTCCGCGGCGTTGGCCGGATCCAGGCGCCGCACGAATCGCGAATATGCCGGGTCGGTCAGGGCGTTGGACAGGTCGTCGTTGACGGGGTGTCCAACCTGATTTGAGAACGAGGTGTCGAAGTAGGTCACGCTTAGCCGCCCGCCGTTCCACGCGCGTGGCGTGAAGTCCACGCCGGTGGTCCAGGTCTTGGCCGTCTCAGGCTTCAGATCGGGGTTGCCGCCGCCGTTCAGCAGGATCAGGCTTTGCGTATTGGCGTCTTGCAGGAAGGTCACGCCGACCGATTGCAGCTCATGCATGTCAGCCAGGGTGGGCGCCCGGAACGACTCCCCGTAGCTGGAACGGACCTTCACGCCCTCGGCGGGTTCCCACACCACCCCAACCTTGGGCTTACGCGTCGAACCGGCGTCGCTGTAGTCTTCGATGCGGCCGGCCAGTGAGAGCTCCAGCCGCCGAACGCCAGCTATGGCCTGGTCTGGGTCGACGAGAGGAACGCGCAATTCGGCGAACGCCGCCTTGATGGTGCGCTCGAAGGGTTCGCCGCCGCCGACGCGCGGCGTGGCCCGGGAGACCAAAGAGGTCACCTGGCTTGTGAAGGCCTCCTTGCGAACCTGCACGCCGGCCGCGATCTTCACTGGGCCCGCCGGTAGGCTGAAGAGCTCGCCGTCGACCTTCACGTTGGCCGATCGAACGGTGTTTCGACGCTGGCTCTCGATCCAGCCGCTGCTGATGAAATCCAGCACCGTCGCGCTGTTGGTGTGGGTCGCGCCATAGGGATTGAAGTAGCCGTCTCGGGACGCGGAGAACGGCGTGGACGCCAGATCTGGCTCGTTGCCCAACGCTTCGTCGAGGAAGAGGCTGTTGAGGATATTGGTTTCGCGGCTGTGGTTGTCGTCCCGCGCGTAGGCGCCGTAGGCCTCGATACGCCACGTGCGGCCGAAATTCCTGGCGACGCCCGCGTTCAGTCCCAAGCTTTCCGCTACGCCCGCCGTGCGATCGACACCGATCTCATCGGTGAAACTATAGCCGATCAAGGCGTAGGGCTGACCATTGGGCGAGACGAAGAACGGATTGGCCGGGGTCACCGACAGGATCGTCGAGGCGTTGGCAGTGCGGTAGGCGTAGCGCCGATGGCTATAGAGCGCGTCAGCCGTGAACTCATAAGCCCCGACGTCCTGGCGCAAGCTGGCGTACAAGCTCCCGCGCTCCTGGCGCGGCAAGCTGTCGGACCCCTGCCGCGGCTCCCCCAGATTGACGCCGCCGGCGATGAAGTCGCTCGGGGCGAGGTTGCGGCCATCTTGGCCCTTGGGGATCGCGTACTGTGGTTCGAACGAGCGCGTCGCCGGATTCCAGTCCAGGATATTCCCCGGGTGGGCGTAGGGCAGGCGGTGGTCGGTTCCACCCAGAGGCCGCAGGTCATTGCTGGCGGTGAAGCCGCGGGCGGCGGCGCTCAGCGGAGCGCGCTGGTAGTATTCCGCCGAGACGACCGCCCGTCCGCCGCTCCACGCCGTCCCGAAGGTTTGGGCCAGTTGCGTCTCCCGAGCCTCCCCGCCCGCGGCGATGCTGGCGCGGGCTCGGGTCTCCGCGCCTTTGAAATCGCTGCGCAGGATGACGTTGACGACGCCGCCGACGGCGTCGGACCCGTAGAGCGCGGATGCGCCGTCCAGCAGAACCTCGACCCGTTCAACCGCGCCCACGGGGATGGCCGACACGTCCGCGAAATTGCCCTTGAGCCCGGTTCCGGCCATCCGCCGGCCGTTGAGCAGCACCAGGGTCGCGGAACTGCCAAGACCACGCAGATTGATGCCCGTGGCCATGGAGTCGTTCGTGCCGCTGCGGTCCGACCCCACCAGGACCGTGGCGGGCGTGTCCATCCCTCCAAAGTTCTGCGGCAGGGCCGACAGCGCATCCGCGAGCGTGCCATAGCCGCGCTGGTCGATCTGAGAGCGATCGAACGCCAGGATCGGCGAGGGGCCTTGGCCAGCTCCCCGGATCAGCGATCCGGTGACCACCACCTCGTCCAGCTGGGTGGGCTCCGGCGCGACAGGTTCGAGCGGCGCTTGGCTTAGCGTGGCCATGGGCTCGTTGAAGGACACCGGTGTTGGTCGTCGCTTCAGTACAAAGCCGGTCGGACCGCCACGATGGATCTCGATGGGCGCGTCCGCCACCAGTTTGGCGATCGCCTCGTCGGGCGTGTAGCGACCCTTCAGGCCGGCGGAGCGCAGACCTTCAACGACAATCTGGGAATAGATCAGCTGGCGGCCGCTTTGATTGGCGAAGGCCGTCAGAGCGGCGTCCAGCGGACCGGCCTGGATGTTGAATTCGACCGCGTGGACTTGATCCTGGGGCGCGGCCCTCGCCGCGCCAGGCAGGGCGAGCGGCCCCATAAGCGCGGCGGCGGCCAGGCTGGCGAACAATCGGCGTCGCAATGAAGGATGATGCATGGAAGAGGTCCCCTCGGACGCGGCGCCGGCGTCCGTCGCAAGACGGATCTTCTGTGCGCGGCGCAAAGCGTCGGGGGATTGACGCGCCACCTGGGGTCTCCCCCTGGCGGGCCGAGGAAAAAACTTACCGAGCTGCGTCGCCGTCTCCCGCGCGCGTCAGGCGGATCACACCATTGTCCGACTGCGAGACCTTCAGATCGTGCAACTCGGCGACCGAATCCACGAACGTCTGGGTATCGTCCACATTGAAGATCCCGCTGATCCGATTGCTGTCCCATGGGCCAGGCGCCAACTGGATCCTACGGCGCTCATAGCGATTGAATTCCGCCACCGCGTCGCGCAACGGAACGTCGTGGAACTCCAATCGACCCCGCGTCCAGCTGGTCGCCGAGGCCACATCCACCGCCGTGGCTCTGGCCAGCGCCGAGGCCGTGGCCACGCGTTGGCCTGGCGCAAGACGCCAGGTCCGCGAGGCCTGACCTGCCTTTTCGCGCACCTCGACCGCGCCCCGAACCAGGGTGACGGTCGCGCCTTGAAGCTCACGCCGAACCTCGAACCGTGTTCCAAGCGCCGTGACCGATGTCGCGCCGGCGCTGACCACGAAGGGGCGGGCGGCGTCATGCGCCACTTCAAACAGAGCTTGGCCTTTGGTCAGGCGGATGTCGCGGCGTTTGGCCGTGATCTTCACGCTCGCCTGGCTGGCGGTGTCCAAGGTCATGGTCGAACCGTCGGCGAGGCGAACCGATCGTTGCTCGCCAACGCTCGTCGAATAGCTGTGCGGCGCGAAAACCTTATAGGCCCCTGCGCCGAGCAGGACCATCAAGCCTAAAGCGAGGCCCAAGCCGAGCACGGGGCGCGTGGTGAAGCGCAGGCGTCCCTTGGCCGGGGCGTCGCTCTTCAGCGCCGCGGCCATGGCTTCCTGAATTCGCGGATCGCTTTTCAAAGCCGCGCTTCGACGCCAAAAGGCGTCGACTTCGTCGTAGGCTTCCTTGTGTCCCGGGCCTTTTCGCCAAACGCGGAAAGCCTCCATGTCGGCGGCGGGAACGTCCTGCTTGTTGAGGCGCGCGAACCAGTTGGCGGCTTCGGCCCTTGCCTTGTCTGTAGTGGCGGTCGAAAGAGTCATGGGGCTTCTTCCGCTCAGTCCCGTACCTGGTTCAAGCAGAAGTCGATGGCCCTGCTCAGCCGCCACTCTACCGACTTTACGGATAAACCGCAGCGTGTGGCGATCTCTTCATAGGTCAAACCGTAGTAGCGGCTCAAGATGAAGACCTTCCGATAGGGCTCCGGAATGGAAAGGATGGCCTCCGTGGCCAGGAGGTCGTCAAGGGCGGTGCCCGCGGCGATCTCTGGGGGCGGCGCCGTCTGCAGCTGCTGTGCATGTCGCGCGCGCACCCCGCGTCGCCGGAGAAGGTCCCTGGCGACATTGGAGCCGATGCGCATCAGCAGCGCTTGAGGATGGGTGATCTTCAGGTCCTTGCCCGTCAGGCGGGCGTAGGTCTCTTGCACCACGTCTTCGGCCTCAGCGTCGATCCCGCGACCAAAACGCCTGCGCAGCATCGCGCCAAGCCAGGGCGCGTAGCGCCGGTAGAGCTGATCCAGGTCGTCACGGTCGTCCCAGCCGCCCTCGGGCTGGGTCGCCACGCGCGGAATCTTGCGGTCCATCGCCTACTCCGTCGATACGACGGGCTGTCGGAAACACAGGGGCGGGCAAGGGCGCGCGGCCGCACACGCGGACACGGGGGCGCAACCCGGGGGCTCGGGCGCTATCGCCGAGCCGCTGTGATCGGCTCGTCGCTATGGCTCTTAGGCGTCGCACGGGGTTTCCAAGCCCCACCCGCGCTCGAAGGCGCCGGCATGCTGAGCCTGAATCAAACGGGACGTCGGCGCAAGCCGGGGATCGCCGTTAGGCGAGTTTGGGGGCGGGCGTTGGAAACCTTGCGATTAGAAAGGCCCGCCGATTTCAGCGCCGACCGCCGCCGCTTTACCCCCGGCTCAAGGTCGGCGCCTATAGGGCGGCGCCCGCAGCGACAAACTAGGTGGAAAGGATCACGTAGAGAAGTCGGCTTCGTAGGCTGCTTAGGGTTGGGCTTCTTCTGACTCATTGGGGACCTTCGGAAGGTCTGCTGTTCAACGGGAAACGCTGCTCCAGATATCAGCTCTCGAGATGGGTTAGGCATCGAAGTCAGACGCTGGGCGTCACGGAGGAGCGTGTGGAGCGCGATCGCCAAACACACGCTTGCTAACTACCTTGTCGCTTCCTACAACCCAAAAATGGGTGGGGGCTCCGATCTACTAAAGTGCGCCGATCAAGCGCTGTGCTGCGAGAGGTGGCAGGCGCCACTCGCTCGTGCTCTCGGCGTGACAGAAGATCAGACGGCCCGAAACTGGATTAGCGCCAAATTTAGTTACCCACGGGTCATACGCGACCGGCTTTTCCTCATGCTCTGCTATCAGAAAGCCAACGTGGGCAAAGTCATTTCGCTCGTAGAGCGCAACATCAACGGGCAATCGTAATGCTTCAAACGATCCTTGATACCTGTGAATTTAGGGAAGACGCCCTGGATTATGCGCTCTCGAAGCAGGTGGAGGACCTGGCGGATTTGACCGCCCATACGGAGGCAAAAGCCCAGGAGTTCTTCGACAAGACATTCGTCACCGACGGCATGGCCCAGCTTCTCCGGCAAGGGCTGCAGCGGTTGGCAGGGGCTGGGCCTCAAGCTGCGTTCGAACTTCGCCAGGCGATGGGCGGCGGGAAGACCCACTCGATGCTGGCTCTGGGGTATCTCGCTGCCCACCCCCACCTAGCGGACCAGCTGCACGCCGGGATGACCGAAGGGTTCAAGCCTTACCCCGCCGAGATTGTCGTGATCAGCGGACGGAACGTGGATCATGACAAATTCCTGTGGGGCTCAGTCGCCGAACAGCTAGGTAAGGTCGACGAGTTTTCGCGCTTCTGGCGAAACGGCGCCCTCGCGCCAAACGAAGACGACTGGATCGCGCTGATCGGCGATCGAGCTGTCCTGATCCTCATCGATGAGCTTCCGCCCTACCTCGACAAGGCGGTTACGATCCCGGTCGGAATGGGAAACCTCGGGGACGTGACGTCGGCGGCGATCTCCAACTTGCTTTCAGCAGCGATCAAGCTGCCCCGGCTGTGCATTGTCCTCTCAACACTGGTTGGTCAGTACAAAGCTAGTGGCGATCTGTCGCGCATCATGTCCCAGATCACCAACGAGGCGCGCCGGCAAGCGAAGCCGATCACGCCAGTTGAGCTAGGCTCGGATGAGATCTACCAGATCCTACGGAAGCGGTTGCTTGTTCGCGAACCTGCCCCAGCCATCGTTGAAAGCGTCGCAGATGCGTTTGGGCGCGTGCTCGCTGACGCTGTCAAATCGAAGACCTTGGAGCGCACGGCCGAAAAGATCGCCGATGAAGTCACGGCCACCTACCCATTCCACCCCAGCCTGAAGACCGTCGTTTCGATCTTCAAGGACAACGAGGGGTTTCGACAGACGCGAGGCCTAATGACTATCGCGGCGCTGATGATTAAGTCTGCGCAGCGCCGCAAGTTGAATGACGTCTACCTGCTTGGTCCGCAGCATCTCGACCTCGGTGACCGCACAATCCGAGACATCGTAAACAACATCTACGACCTCGACGCTGCGATCACTCAGGACATCGTTGATACCGGATCAAGCGATGCTCACGCTGAGCTTATCGACGCTGATGCGGGAAATGACGCTGCCAGCCAAGCCGCCCGGCTTATCCTTATGGCGTCGCTCGCCGAGTCCTCCGACGCGGTGAAAGGACTGCAAGTCCCGGACATACTTTCGTACCTGATCGCTCCCTTGAAAGAGGAAAACGACTTCGTCGCAGGTCTGGAGTCACTGATCTCTAGGTCGTGGTACCTGCACAAGCGGGACAATGGGGCTTGGTATTTTTCGAAAAACGAGAATTTAACCAAGAAAATTGAAAATACTGCCAAGAACGCGCCGGCCCACAAGATCGATCAAGATCTTGCTCGTAGGCTTGAGGAGATATTCTCTACTCGGCGGCGGGTGGCCTATTCACGCGTGCTGGCGCTGCCTAAGATTGAAGACATCAACACCAGGGGTGAGCGACTACTTATTGTTCTATCGCCAGACGCCAAAGTGCCTCCAGAAAAGGCCCAGCAACTATTCTCAGCAACGCCTGAGAAGAATAATTTCGCGATAGTGAGTGGAGAGGGGACGAACCTTGCTTCCGTCGAAGAAAGGCTTCGCGTCGCTTACGCTGTTGCGAAGGTCTTAGACCAAGAAGGTCAGGCGAGCCCCAATAGGCCTGACCTGGAGTTGCGGGCCTCTGACGCCGAACTCGACGTGTATCAAACGATCGCATCAACACTGAATAAGGTCTGGTATCCCGGCAGGGACTCGTCCGGCGAGAAGCTGATCGGCGCCACCCTAAAGCTCGACAATTTTCGACGAGAAGGTGGCGCGGGCTACGACGGAGAGGGTGCGGTCGAAAATGCCCTGACATCCACGGGGAGCAAGAAACTTTATCCAGACGTCGAGGCTAACTACGACATGCTGGTGGATCGAGCTGAAGACTTGTTGTGGCCGGCAAATGTTAGGGCGACTACATGGGGCGATATCCAGGATAAGGCGCTCAGCAATGTCCGGTGGGTCTGGCTTCCGCGGGCTGGACTTGAGGAGCTCAAGCGCGTCGCTATTTCTCGCCAACGCTGGAAAGACAACGGCACCGGCGGCCTCGAGAAAGGTCCCTTTCCGAAGGAAAAGACGCGTGTCGGCGTCACCGAGGCTGCCTACGATGAGGCGACTGGCACGGCGACGCTATACGTGGTTGGCAAGAATGCTGGGCGCAGGCCGCGAGTCTACTCCTCAACCAATCCGAACGTTTCGACCTCGTCGACCTTGTTGGACGACACGACCGTTCGGACAACGGACATGCGGCGCTATTTCCTGGCCGTCGATCCGGATGGCGATCACGAAACTGGAGAGGTGTTCACCTGGACCAACCGGCTGACACTGACATTTGAGCCGAAGCCCGCGGGAACGGGTTATGAGGTGGCGTTGACGGCTGTTCCGAGCGGCGAAATCCGATGGAACATCGATGCGACTGCTCCACGCGAGGGGAAGGTTTATCAGGGGCCCATCAGCCTCGACGGACAAACTGACGTCGTCATTTACGCGTACGCGGAGTCCAATGGAGTCAGTGTCACTAAGGAGTTCAAGGTCAATCGGCGTGAAGGCGACGGCCCTAAGATTGACTTGGAGCGACCGGCGCGCGCCCGGCGAGCTGTCCAGCTCAACACGACTGATAAGGTTTTCGCGGCAACAGCAAAAGCCAAAGAGGCGAACGTCAAGTTTCGTGGTGTCTTGGTGACGGTAGGGTCGGGGAGCCGCAACGTAAGCGCCAACTTCGGCTCGGACGTAGACGTCTCGGCGGATGCCATTGAGCGCCTGGTCAAATACGCCCGCGCGGAGCTGCACGAGGATACGGCCGAGGTATCCGTTAGCTGGAAGAGCTTGGACGTCGACCGGGCTGCCGAACTTCACGAATTGATGGCTCTGATCGGCGAGACTCTTCGTGCCGGAGAGATCGAACAGAGCTGATGACCGCTTTGAAACCCAGCTTCGGGGTATTAGATTCTGAAATCGATCCTCAGCATTTCCTTGTGAGGATAAGCGCCAGCGCGCGCGAGCCGGTCCTCGTCTTCGAAGACTACGGCATTTCTGGACCTAAATTCGACCTTGATGAAAATGCGCACGTTGACCGCGTTCTGCGTTGCCGGCTCGACCCGCGTCGATGGCGTGGCGTCGCTACGCCGCTGAAAAATGTGTTCAACGAACGCCTCAAGAGTCGGGGTCTAAAGAGCGGTCGTTGGGAGGCGGCAGACAATCGTGTGCACCGGCTCCTGGGCCGGGAGATGTGCGTCCTGCTGTGGGCGATCGAGCGGTGCGACGAGGCTCAGATTCCGACCGCGATCAACGCCTGGATCGGTCTTCGGCCCGAAGAGCGCTGGTGGCTTTACGCAATGGCTGCTCACAATTCAGGAAAGGCCGAAGACGGAGATCGGGGCTGGCGCAAGGCCATCAGGATCGGTTTAACTGAAGGCGGCATTGCTCCGGACACCAACCGTCAGATGAGCTTTGAGGACCTCTGATGGCCGGCAATGGTCCTGAAACGCCTTCCGCGCTCAGCGGCTCTCTACGAGGAGCACCGTCTCTTATCGAGCACCTGTGGCCTGCCCAAAAGCTCTCTGCGGAGGCGCAAAAGGAGCGCAAGGCTGGCTCAAGCCAGACGCTCACGTCGCTCGGTTCGTACTGGAAGGGCCGAAAGCCTCTGATCCTTGTGCGCGCCTGCATATTGGGGGCGCTGCTACCGGCTTCTAACGAGCCTGAGCGCGACCTCGAGGTTTTTGAAGCCTTGATGCAAATCGACGATGAGGCGTTTGGTCGCCGAGACAGAACCACTAAGCCGGCCGAGCTTGTTAGGCTTGGGTCAGCTGTTGGCACTGCCATCGAGCGGGAGTTCGTGGACTATTTCGTTCCTCGCGGGTGGAAGCTTCATCAGGATGGCGAGCCGTCTGCGAATGACATTGCGGCAGCGGCGGACCTCGGAACGCTGAAATGGCGGCCAGGCCTCGATCCAAATGCCCGGGATGCCTTTGCAGCCCGCCTTCTGGCGCTTTTGCCTTATGCCGATCGCGTCCGGCGGGCTGTTCGGCCGGAGGAGCTCGGCCCCGACGCCTATGAGGCTGTGTGGGCCCGTGCGAACGCTCACCTTGGAACGACCGCCACCTCATTGGAGGAGCTGGTCAATCAGTTGAGCGAGATGCGTTATGGCCGCTTGGTACGGATCGCCGACACATTCTCCGGCGGCGGATCGATTCCCTTCGAGGCCGCGCGTCTAGGAGCGAACGTCTATGCCTCCGATCTCAACCCCATAGCGTGCATGCTCACGTGGGGCGGTCGATACATGATCGGCGCAGACGCTGAAACGAGTGGTGATATGCGTCGCACTCAGCAGCGCATCGCGGCTGATGTTGATGACCAGATCCGCAGCTTAGATATAGAATTCAATGCCAAAGGCGACCGGGCCAAGGCGTACCTTTACTGCCTTGAGGCGACCTGTCCTCAAAGCGGGTGGCGGGTCCCACTGCTACCGACGCTGGTCATTTCTAAGCCGCGGAATGTTGTGGCAAGGCTTGTCCCCGATTTCGCCGGCAGGCGGTACGACATCGCTATTGATATCGGCGTCTCGGCGGCCACCATGGCGGCTGCCGAGAAGGGGACCGTCCGCGACGGTGCAGTTGTCCACTCAATCGGTGGGGAAGAATACCGGACCTCGATAAAGGCATTACGAGGCGATTATCGCGGCCCAGACGGTTCGAGTGGCAACGCCTTACGCCCGTGGGAAAAGGCCGATTTTCGACCCAGAGAATCCGATGTCTTCC
>Ga0247731_1000424_pt1 | contig 11608 bp, 10 predicted proteins | sample UWRJL088202R2_FD_180938 | JGI IMG/M metagenome (GOLD analysis project Ga0247731, IMG submission 180938) | Plant litter microbial communities from Arlington Agricultural Research Station in Wisconsin, United States - UWRJ-L088-202R-2 | ecosystem: Environmental > Terrestrial > Plant litter >...
GTAGCCATAGCCGCTGTTGTAGCGCGGGCCATGGTTGTTGTTGCCGGCGATCGCCGCGCCCAGGGCCAGGCCGACGATGCCGCCAGCGATGGCCACGCCCACGTCGTTGCCGTTTCCGTGGTGGCCACGGCCGTGGCCGTAATAGCCGCCACCGCCGTGACGATAGCTCTGGGCCGAGGCGGCGGTCGCGCCGGCGACCATGGCCAGGGCGGCGAGGCCGGCGGTCGCGTGGCCGATGAAGGTCTTCAGTTTGCGGTTCATGACACGATGTCCTCTCTGGAGGGGCGATCCCGACGGGGCCGTCTCCATCTTGAGTCCATCCTCGGCCCGGGCGGCTGAACGCAGGCTGAACGGCGCCTTCAGCTTCGCCGAACAGCTTCACCGACCGCAAATCTCTGAATACGCACGGGGAATGGGCCGATTTGTTCACCTTTCCGCGCGAGGGTGAAACCTACGACGGCGCCCAGAACGGGCGGCGCCAGCTTGAAGGCGACCAGGCGATGTCCAGGAACGTGGCTTACGCGGCCGGCGAGGATCTGCAGATCCTGTCGTTCGAAGTCGGAACCCAGACCTATTGCGTGCCCGTGGGCGCGGTCCGCGAAATCCGCGGCGTGACCCCGGCCACTCCCCTGCCCGACGCGCCGCCCTACGTGCGCGGCGTGATCAACCTGCGTGGCCAGGTGATGCCGGTCATCGACCTGTCAGAACGCCTGGGCAAGGGCGTGGCCGCCGACAGCGCCCGCCAGGTGGTCATCGTGGTCGAGCACCATGACGACGTCGCCGGCCTGCTGGTCGACGCGGTCTGCGACAGCTTCATCGTCTCGGCCGCCAGCATCAGCCCGCCCCCGCCGCTCGGCGACGACATCACCTCGACCCTGGTCTCGGCGGTGATCACCACCGACTCCGCCATGATCGTGCTGCTGGCCGTCGAAGCCATCCTGCCCGAGCGCAAGGTCGCGCTGGCGGCTTAAGCCGCGCGACATCCTCGTCCTTAGACAAGCTCAGGATGAGGATGAATTTGAACGCGATGTATCAATCGTCCTCATCCTGAGCTTGTCGAAGGACGAGGACGACGCACCGTCGAACATTTGTTCGAATAACCCCTTCCTTCTCCCCCACGCCTCCCGCTAGGGTCTCCCGCAACAAAGAGGGAGATCGCCGATGAAGGCCGCCGTACTGCGCCAAGTGGGTCAGCCACTGACGATCGAGACCGTCTCGATCGGCAAGCCGGGCCCGCGCGAGGTGCTGATCCGCACCAAGGCCGCCGGCGTCTGCCATTCCGACCTTCACTTCATCGAAGGCTCCTACCCCCACCCCCTGCCCGCCGTGCTGGGCCATGAGAGCGCCGGGATCGTCGAGGCGGTCGGCTCCGAGGTCCGCACGGTCAAGGTCGGCGACCACGTCATCACCTGCCTCAACCCCTATTGCGGCCACTGCGAGGTCTGCCTGACGGGGCACATGAACCTCTGCATCAGCCCAGAGACCCGCCGGTCCAAGACCGACGAGCCGCGCCTGTTCCGCGAAGACCTCAGCGGTTCGGGCGACATCAAAATGGCGCAGTTCCTGAACCTGTCGTCGTTCGCCGAGATGATGCTGGTCCACGAACACGCCTGCGTCGCCATCCGCAAGGACATGCCGTTCGACCGCGCCGCCCTGATCGGTTGCTCGGTGATGACCGGCGTCGGCGCGGTGATCCACACCTCCAGCGTCCGTCCCGGCGAGACCGTGGCCGTGATCGGCTGCGGCGGCGTGGGCCTGGCCACCATCAACGGCGCGGCCATCGCCGGCGCGGGCCGGATCATCGCCATCGACCGCGTCCCGGCCAAGCTGGAGCTGGCCAAGACCTTCGGCGCCACCGACGTGATCCAGGCCGGCGAGGACACCGTCAAGCAGGTGATCGAGCTGACCAGCGGCGGCGTCCACCACAGCTTCGAGGCCATCGGCCTGAAGGCCACCGCCGAGCAGGCCTTCAAGATGCTGCGCCGGGGCGGCACGGCCAACGTCATCGGCATGATCCCCGTCGGCGTGAAGATCGAGCTGACCGGGTCCGACTTCCTGGGCGAGCGCAGGATCCAGGGCAGCTACATGGGCAGCAACCGCTTCCCGGTCGACATGCCCCGCCTGGTCGACGCCTACATGGCCGGCAAGCTGAAGCTGGACGAGCTGATCTCGCGCCGCATCAAGCTGGAAGACGTCAACTCGGCGTTCGACGAACTGAAGCGCGGGGAGCTGGCGCGGTCGGTGATCGTGTTTGATTGATCCAAGCCCTCCAGCACTGTCATCCCGGACGTAGCGAAGCGAAGATCCGGGACCGCCGGGAGCGCTGAGCTCAGGCGTCGGTCCCGGATCGGCGGCCCTTCGGGCCTTGTCCGGGATGACAACCCTTGGGGATGCTGGACGTGACCGCCCCCGCCATGGCATCGGAGCACACCCACCACCGCTTCCGAGACCGCCCATGGCCCGCTACGACTTCGCCTCCGACAACGTCGCCGGCGCCATGCCCGAGGTCATCGCCGCGATCGTCGCCGCCAACGCCGGGACGGCCTCGGGCTACGGGACCGACCATGTCAGCGCAGAGGCCGCCGACCGCATCCGCGCCCTGCTGGACGCCGACGCCGAGGTGCGCTTCACCGCCTCGGGCACGGCGGCCAACGCCTTCGCCCTGACCTGCCTGGCCCACCCGCACGAAGCGGTTCTGGCCCATGAGCACGCCCACATCTGCACCGACGAGACCGGCGCGCCGGGGTTCTTCGGCCAGGGCGTGGGCCTGGTCGGCCTGCCCGGCGCCTCGGGCAAGGTCGCCCTGCCAGGGTTGGAGCTGGCGCTGAACGAGCCCGACGTCTCGTACCGCCAGCCAGCCGCCGCCTTGTCCCTGACCAACGCCACCGAGTACGGCACGGTCTACAGCGCCGACGACCTGGCCGCCCTGATCGCGCCGGTGAAGGCCAAGGGCTACGGTGTCCACTTGGACGGCGCGCGCCTGGCCAACGCCGTGGCCGCCGGTTTCGACATCAAGCGCGTGGCGCAGATTGGCGTCGACATCCTGGTGATCGGCGGCACGAAAGCCGGCTCGACCCCGACCGAGGCCGTGGTGTTCCTGAACAAGGCCCTGGCCCGCCGCCTGGACGCCCGCCTCAAGCACGCCGGCCAACTGGTCTCCAAGGGCCGGTTCCTGAGCGCCCCATGGCTGGGCCTGCTGGGCGAAGGCGCCGATGGTGGTCCGTGGGCGGCGCGCGCGGCCCACGCCAACGCCATGGCCCAGAAACTGGCCGGCCTGATGCCCTTCCCCCTGCGCCACCCCGTCGAGGCCAACGGCCTGTTCGTCGATATGGATGACGCGGCCCTGGAGCGCCTGCGCGAGCGGGGCTGGTTCGTCTATCGCTTCCTGGATGGCACGGCCCGCTTCATGTGCTCATGGGCCACGACGCCGGAGATGGTCGAGGAACTGGGCGAGGCGCTGAAGGCGGTGGCCTGAACCCAACGGTTGTCATCCCGGACAGGCGAAGCGCAGATCCGGGACCGACGCCTGAGCGCCGCGCTTCCAGCGGTCCCGGATCTGCGGCCCGCTGGGCCTCGTCCGGGATAATAGGTTTGAGCGACCCTACTCTTCGACCACCGGCTCTTCCGCCGGCTCAGGTTCAACGCGACGCGGCCCGTCCCTCACGATCTTCTCTTCCGCCGTGCGCACCATGCGGCGCTGTTCGTGGAACAGGGCCAGTTGGGCGCAGGCCTTGAAGAAGCCGCCGGGCGCGCGGGTGTCGACGCCTTCGACCAGGGTCAGGAGGTGGACCTCCGCCGCCTCGAACCGCGCCAGGACTTCCAGCAGGTCGACCAGGTGAGCGGCGAAGGCGTGCAGGTTGATGACCACCAACACGTCGCCCGGCTTCATCGCCGCCAGCGCCTGGTCCAGGCCCGGCTTGTGCACGGCCAGGCCGTAGCAGCGGTCGTGAAACAGCTGGTCGCAGCCGGCCTCGAACAGGCGCTGCGACTGCGGCCCGTCGATCACCACGCCCCTGACGGGCGGAACTCTGAGATAGCCGACCATGCGCATGGCCGGTGTGTCGCAAAGGCTGGGGCGAGGCGCTAGGGGTGATGGGTGGAAAGGTCGGGGATAATTCTTTGCCGCCTAACCAGAACCCTCTCCCGGCGGGAGAGGGAGGGGCCCGCCGCGCAGCGGTGGGAGGGTGAGGGATTACGCCGCCGACGATTTCACTCAGCGCCCTGCCGGCGCGCCGTCAGGCTCAGCACCCCCTCATCCTCCCACGCCTGCGGCGCGGGCCCCTCCTTCTCCCCATGGGAGAAGGTTTCCGCAGGTGGGGAGAAGGCGATTACCGGGCCGCCTTGCCGGGCCACCGTCACTCCCAACATCGCCGCGATCTCGGCCGCCGGCTTGGGACGGCTGATGAAGTAGCCCTGGATCTCGCCGCAGCCCTGGCGGCGCAGCTCGTCCAGTTGCTCCACCGATTCCACCCCCTCGGCCGTGGTGGTGATGCCCAGGCTGGCGCCCAGGTCGAGCACGGCCTTGATGATCGCCAGGGCGTCGGCGTCGTCGAGGATGTCGCGCACGAAGGTCTGGTCGATCTTGATCTTGTCGAACGGGAAGCTGCGCAGGTAGCTCAGCGACGAATAGCCGGTGCCGAAGTCGTCCATCGAGATCCGCACGCCCAGGGCCTTCAGGTCATGGAGGATCGACATGTTGCCGGCGGTGTCCTGCAGCAGCACGGACTCGGTGATCTCCAGTTCCAGCCGCTCGGCGGGCAGGCCCGAGGCCGCCAGGGCCGAGACCACGATGCCCACCAGATGCTTGTCGCGGAACTGGGCCGGCGACAGGTTGACGGCCAGGCGCACATGCTCGGGCCAGCCGGCGGCCTCGCGACAAGCCTCGCGCAGCACCCACTCGCCCAGCGGATTGATCAGGCCGATCTCCTCGGCGATCGGGATGAAATCGCCCGGCGAGACCATGCCCCGCGTGGGATGGCGCCAGCGCAGCAAGGCCTCGCAACCCATCACCCGGTCCGCGCCCAGGCTGAACAGCGGCTGGTAGTAGAGCTCGAACTGCCCCTCGGCGAGGGCCACGCGCAGGTCCAGCTCCAAGGCGCGACGGGCCTGCAGCTCGTCGTCCATCTTGCGCTCGAAGAAGTGGAAGGTCCCGCGCCCGTCGGCCTTGGCGCGGTAGAGGGCCATGTCGGCCTTCTTGAGCAGTTCGTCCGTGCCGGTCCCGTCGTTGGGCGACACCGCCACCCCGACGCTGCCGCCGATCATCACCTGGTGGCCTTGCAGGGCGAAGGTCTCGGCCAAGGCCTCGACGATGCGGCCAGCCAGACGCGTGGCGCCCGTCAGGTCGGTCAGGCCGCACTGGACCACCGCGAACTCGTCGCCGCCCAGGCGGGCCACGGTGTCGCCCTCGCGCACGCAGGCTCGAAGACGCTCGGCGGCGGTCTTCAGCAGGGCGTCGCCGATCGGATGGCCCAGGGTGTCGTTGACGGTCTTGAAGCGATCCAGGTCGATGCAATGCACCGCCACCAGTTCCTCGCGCCGCGCCGCGCGGCTGAGGGCGGCCGACAGGTCCTTCTGGAACAGCAGGCGGTTGGGAAGCTCCGTCAGCGGATCATAGTGAGCCAGGCGGGCGATCTGGGCCTCGGCGCGCTTGCGCTCGGCGATGTCCTCGGAGACGGCCAGGATGTATTCGGGCTGGCCGTCGGGCCCTGGAATGGCGATCTTCTTGGTGCGCAGCAGGGCGGTGGTGCCGTCCTTGCGCGGCACCAGGTCCTCCTCGATCACCCGCACCTCGCCCGAGGCGGCCACCTCGGCGTCGCGCTGGCGGTAGATGGCGGCCTGCTCGGGCGGGTAGAAGTCGGCGTCAGTGCGGCCGATCATGTCGGCGCGACTGTGGCCCAGAATCTTCTCGCCGGCCCGGTTCAGCAGCACATACGAATGGTCGTCGGCCCGCTTGACGAACACCATCGAGGGGATGGCCTCGACCACCGCGGTCATGAAGGTGTGGGCGCGCTCCTGGTCGACTTTCGCCGCAGCCAAGGCCTCGACGCCGCGACGGTTGGTCTCGTTGGCGGCCTGCAGCAGGCCCAGCACCGTGCCGACGCCCAGATAGCGCCCGCCGTCGGTGACGATGAAGCCGCGCAGCAGGTCCGACGCCCGATACGACAGGCTGTCGCTGGTGAAGGCCGCCAGCTCGACATCGGCCTCGACCACCAGCGGATCTGGATCCATCAGCACCGAGATCGGCCGCAGGGCGTAGAGGGCGCGGCCGTACTCGGCGGCCATGCGCAGGAAGAAGGCGTTGCGCTCGACGATGCCGATGGGGCGGTTCTCGGCGTCGAGCACCGGCACGATCAGCGTGTCGGGCTCCTCTCGGAACCGTTCGTACAGCGTCTTGCCCAGGTCATCGGCCCGCGCCGGTTCCAGGGAAGACACGGTGTCTCGCAAGGTGAACATGGAAAGCCCCTCTACTGGGAGCTGGAAGGACCATTTCTCACCTAACGGCGTGCTAATTCTGGCCTTGGACCTGCACCATTTCGCGAAAACTTCACGGCGCTGTCACAGTGTTTTCCGGGGCGTTTACGATGACCTGCGAAAGGCGCCCCTGAACGACTGTGCTGGGAGCGAGCGCTCTTAGCCTAACCCGGAAAGAACGGCGCCAGATTCCGACGGATCCGGTCCAGGATCGGTTCGTCGCCTGCGTGCGGGACAAAGGTCTGGCCGGTGATCGCCTCGTAGGCCTCCTGGTAGACGTCCGAGGTCGCCAGGATCACCGACTCCGGAATCTCGGGGATTTCGTCCGCATAGGGATCGCAGCGGGCGACGACCCAGGCGCGGACGAAGTCTTTGTCGAAGCTGTCGGGCCGCTCGCCGGCCGCGAAGCGCTCGCCATAGGTGTTGGCGCGCCAGAAGCGGCTGCTGTCGGGGGTGTGGATCTCGTCGGCCAGCACGATGGTCCCGTCAGCGTCGGTCCCGAACTCATACTTGGTGTCGGCCAGGATCAGGCCCCGCTCGGCGGCCAGGGCCTGGCCGCGCGCGAACAGGGCCAGGGCGTAGGCGGAAAGCTGCTCCCATTGCTCGGCGGTCAGCAGGCCCTGCTCCAGGATCTGGGCGGGCGACAGCGGCGCGTCGTGGTCGCCGTCGGCGGCCTTGCTGGTGGGCGTGAGGATCGGAGTGGGCAGCTTCTGGTTCGGCTCCAGCCCGTCCGGCAGGGTGACGCCGTACATCTCGCGTTGGCCGGCCTTGTAGAGCGTCAGGATCGAGGTCGAGGTCGTGCCGGCCAGATAGCCGCGCACCACCAGCTCGACGGGCAGCATGTCCAGCCGCCGGCCGATCACCACGTTGGGGTCGGGATAGGCGACCACGTGGTTGGGGCAGATGTCGGCGGTGGCGTCGAACCAGAACCGCGCGGTCTGGGTCAGCACCTGGCCCTTGCTGGGCACCGCGCAGAGGATGCGGTCGAAGGCGCTGAGCCGGTCGGTGGCGATGATCACCCGGCGACCGTCCGGCAGGTCGTAATTGTCGCGCACCTTGCCGTGATAGGCGTTGGGCAGCTCGGCGATCGTGGCGTCGGCCAGAGTTTGCAAAGAGGTCACGGTCGTCGGCTCCGGTGGCGAGTCGGAGCGGAGATATAGCCGGTGCGCCGGCTGGGGACAGCCAAAACGGTTGTCATCCCGGAAACGGCGCAGCCGTTATCCGGGACCGACTTGGAACGCGACGCTTCGGATCGATCCCGGATCGGCGCGCTACGCGCTTGTCCGGGATGACAACGCCAGTGACTAGGAGACCATCGCCGCCAGCCGCCCGCGAATGATCTCCTCGGCTTCCGAGACGATCCGGTCGATCAGCTCTTTCACCGTCGGCACGTCGTGGATCAGGCCCTGGACCATGCCGGCCGACCAGACGCCGTGATCGACGTCGCCGCTGATCAGGCCCTCGCGGCCGCGCGCGCCCTTCACCAGATCCGCCACGTCCTCGAACTTGGCCCCGCCCGCCCGCTCGATGGCGACGACCTGCTGGCTGATGGCGTTCTTGGCGACGCGAGCGCTGTTGTGCAGGGTGCGGAAGATCAGGTCGGTGGCGCGCTCGTCGTTGGCGACCATCTGTTGCTTGAAGTTGTCGTGGATCGGCGCTTCCTGGGTTGCGCAGAAGCGGGTGCCCATGTTGACGCCGTCGGCGCCCAGGGCCAGGGCCGCGACCAGGCCGCGCGCGTCGCCAAAGCCGCCCGAGGCGATCATCGGGATCTTGATCCTGCTGGCCGCCACCGGGATCAGGATCAGGCCGGGGATGTCGTCCTCGCCCGGGTGACCCGCGCACTCGAAGCCGTCGATGCTGATGGCGTCCACGCCCATCCGCTCAGCGGAGAGGGCGTGGCGGACGGCGGTGCACTTGTGGATCACCTTCACACCGTGGGCCTTGAGGTCGTCGACGTGCTCCTGCGGCTTGTATCCCGCCGTCTCGACGATCTTGATCCCCGCCTCGATGATCGCGGCGCGGTACTCGGCATAGGGCGGCGGCTTGATGGCCGGCAGGATGGTCAGGTTCACGCCGAACGGCTTGTCGGTCAGCGCGCGGGTGCGGGCGATCTCCTGGGAAAGCGCCTCGGGCGTGGGCTGGGTCAGGGCGGTCAGGAAGCCCAGCGCACCGGCGTTGGCGACGGCGCTGACCAGGGGCGCGGTGCCCACCCACTGCATGCCGCCCTGGGCGATCGGATGCTCGACGCCGAACATCTGCGTGAAACGGGTCTTGATGGCCACGGGCGGTCTCCCTCTGATTTTGGAAGGACTATGGCCGGGTGACGTTGGGGGCAGGCAAGAGGAAAGGCGTAACGCCTCCCCCTATGGGGGAGGTGGTCCGAAGGACCGGTGGGGGGAGTTATGGGGTCGTCGATCCAGCTAAAGCCGCTTGCCTATCACGCCCCCCACCGTCGGCTTCGCCGACACCTCCCCCACAGGGGGAGGCTTTATCGAGCCGCTAGTGCACCGACACGCCCAGGCGGTTCCACAGGTTGATCATCGCGATCACCGTCGTCAGGGCGCTGGCCTCGACGTCGCTGAAGTGGGCGCGCAGGGCGGCGCGCAGCGGGCCAAGCTCGGTGTGGGTCGGCAGCTGGGTCAGGGCTTCGGTCCAGGCCAGGGCGGCCTTTTCCTTGGCGGTGAAGTCCGACACGTGGCCCCAGACCACCAGGCGGTCCAGCCGATCGTTGGTCTCGCCGTCGTCGCGGGCTTCCTTGGCGTGCATCTTCACGCAGAAGGCGCACTGGTTCAGTTGCGAGGCGCGCAGCTTGACCAGATGCACCAGGTGGGCGTCGATCCCGGCGCCGACCGCCGCGGTCTCGGCGGCGATGAAGGCCTGGTAGACGGCGGGAACGTTCAGGTCGTGGCGGAAGGGGGCGGTTTCGGCGCTCATGATCTTGTCCTTGGCTTGCGGCCCATCACGGGGCTTCGAGGATAGGACGAGACGACCGGGCGCGGCGTGACATGCCGCCGAAAATAATCTCAGCTCAGCGAGCCGGCGGTGCTGCGAAGATGAAGCCGTGCTTCTCGCCGTTGAAGCGGACCATCATCTTCAGCTCGCGCGGCGCGTCGCGATCGAACTTCAGCTTCTCGCTGACGACCTGCCCGCCGGCGGCCGTGTTCGGCGCGACAGTGACGGATTGCAGGATCCCCGCCCGCAGGCCATCGACCTGGGCTTGATCGGCCTTGGTGAGCTTGCGGGGCCCGCCGATCTGGGCCTGGACCTGGGACGAAAGCCCGCCCGCCACGGTCTGGTTGGCGCCGGAGAAGCCGCTGACGTCCAATCGACCGTCCTGGCCCGTGGCCATGGCCTGGCCGCCATAGCCGGTCGCCGACCCGGCGGGCTTCTCAGGCGGGCTCGAGACCTCGGCGATCAATTGGTCCAAGGACAACAGCGCCACCGGCTGGTTGGCGCTCGTATAGAGCTTGATGTCCGCGCTGCTCAGGGTGGCCGGCGCGCCGCCCTGGTTGAAGGCCACGACGCGCAGGACCAGTCGGCCGTTCGACAGGACGGGGTCGGCCTTGATGCTGATCACCCCGCCGGGCAGGGTCGAGATCAGGCCTTCGATCACCGGGGCGGCGGGATCCTCGTCGCGCGCGACGGCGCCGGAGGCGCCCAGGCCGTAAGCGGCAAGCGTGAAAGCCAGGACCAACGATAGACGACGGTTCATGACCCGTCCCTCCCCATTGTTATTACAATCGAGGATGGAGCTCGGAACCCTTCGGGTCAATCATTGTGTTAGCGGTCCCTTCGCAGGCCCGCCGGCCTATTGCAGGCCTTCGCGACCGATCGCGTAGAAGCGTGCGGCGCGCTGCTTCTTCAGCTCGGCGGCCGACAGCTTCATCAGCGCCTTCAGCTCGTCCTCGACCGCGTCGCCGACGGCTTCGATGGCGGCGGATGGATCAGAGTGGGCCCCGCCGGCCGGTTCCTCGACGATCCGGTCGACGATCTTCAGGCCGATCAGGTCCTGGGCGGTGATCTTCATGTTGGCGGCCGCGTCCTTGGCCCGGGCGCCGTCGCGCCACAGGATCGAGGCCGCGCCTTCCGGCGAGATCACCGAATAGATCGAGTGCTCCAGGATCAGCACCTTGTTGGCGCCGGCCAGGGCGATGGCCCCGCCGCTGCCGCCTTCACCGACGATGGTGGCGACCATCGGGGTCTCCAGAACCAGACCGCGCTCGGTCGAGCGGGCGATGGCCTCGGCTTGGCCGCGCTCCTCGGCGCCCAGGCCCGGATAGGCGCCGGCGGTGTCGACGAAGGTGATGACCGGCATGTTGAAGCGCTCGGCCATGTCCATCAGGCGCACGGCCTTGCGATAGCCCTCGGGACGGGCCATGCCGAAATTGTGCTTCAGGCGCGTGGTGGTGTCATGGCCCTTCTCGTGGCCCATGACCACGACGGGGATGCCACGGAACCGGCCCAGGCCCCCGACGATCGCCTGGTCGTCGGCGAACTTGCGGTCGCCGCGCAGCTCGACGAACTCGTCGATCAGGCCGGCGATGTAGTCCTTCAGGTGCGGACGCTCGGGGTGGCGGGCGACCATGGTCTTCTGCCAGGCGTCCAGGCCCGCATAGGCTTCCTTGCGAAGCTGCTGGGCGCGATCACGCAGGGCCTGGATCTCGGATTCGAACGCGCCGGGGCCAGCCGTCTCCGAGAGCCGGGACAGCTCTTCGATCTTGCTTTCCAGATCGGCGATGGGTCGCTCGAAGTCGAGATAATGCGCGGCCATGAGTCTCTTAACGTCGCCGTTGCGGAAAGGTGGCGAACCTAGAGCGCGAAGGATCAAAGTGGAACCGGTTTTGGCGGCTCCTGGGTGCGAAATCGCCAAACCCCAGCCTTGGACGGGACTCAAACCGGACTTGGGCCGGACTCATTGGCGCTTTAGGAAGGGTGAGCTGGGCCAGGACCTGCGACTCGTCGTCGCAGCGACACCATGACTCGGCCGGAACCCCTGTGAGTCTCAGGGATACGTCTTTTTGAGAACCCTGTGGAGAGTCCTGTATTGAAACCTGCGATCTCTGGTTAATCGCCGGGTTCTCACCTATATCCTTCTGGTCGGCTCAGAAAACAGCCGACGCCCGCGGCCCCGCCCATC
>Ga0247731_1000430_pt1 | contig 11551 bp, 9 predicted proteins | sample UWRJL088202R2_FD_180938 | JGI IMG/M metagenome (GOLD analysis project Ga0247731, IMG submission 180938) | Plant litter microbial communities from Arlington Agricultural Research Station in Wisconsin, United States - UWRJ-L088-202R-2 | ecosystem: Environmental > Terrestrial > Plant litter >...
AACACTGGACGACGCATCATCGCTGTCCACTGCCTTGCAGCAAAGTCTCATCGATTGGACCCTGATCAACGCCCCCCAAGGCGTCGCGGGCTTGACCATCGAACACTTCAGCCAGATAAGCACCAGCCTCGAACCCGGCCTCGCTCAACCGCTGGAAAGGCTGGCGCGAGTGGCGGCAGGGATCGCCGACGAGCTGACGCTGAATCTGCATAAGCGGGAAGTGGTGAATTTTGTGGTGTGAACAAACGCGGTCTCGGTGGGAGTGAGCCCGTTGTCCTTATGCCGCGCTGTCGCGCACTTCAAACATGGGACCCTGTAGGAGCGCGCTTGCCCGCGATAGCGTCGGATCAAAGAGCACATTTTTTGCAGACATACCGCATCGCGGGCAAGCGCGCTCCTACAGAAAAGCTTTTCAATTCAGATAGTTATTTTTTGTTAGGAGTGCTGCAGAAAGCGGCGTACCTGTCACGGCCCAATTCGCAGCCTTCGGCAGCTCCTACAAAGTCTTTATTGCGGGCTAAACCGCAATCGACGGCAACGGCCTGCCCGCCAACCCATCTCCGCTCTGTGCCTGTTCACTTGCCAGCCAGTCCACGAACTGCTGAACGATCTGTACCCGGCGTTTGCGTTGGGGCAGGACCACGTAATAGCCGTAGCCCGAGATCGCGGTGGCGGCGATGGGGCGGCAGAGCAGGCCCTGGTCGAGGAGGGCGTCGACCAGGTGGCGCCAACCGATGGCTACGCCTTGGCCGGCGATGGCTGCCTGGATCAGCAGCGTGTAATTGTCGAAACGCAGTTGGCCGGGGGCCGGAGCCTGGGGGATGTTGAGGGCGCGGAACACGCCTGCCCAATCAAACCAGTTGGCACTGCCTTCACCTCGCAAATGCAGCAGAGGGAATTCGCGCAGTACGTCGGTCGGTAACGGCGGTTCTCGGCCCGCCAGCAGTTGTGGGCTGCATACCGGAAAGACTTCTTCGCTGAACAGCCAGCGGCTCTCACCCTGTTTGAAGCGCCCGTCGCCGAACAGCACCGCGACGTCAATATCGGCGCGCAGCATGCTGTGGCTGCGTTCGCTGGTCACCAAGCTGACGTCCACGTCCGGATTGGCTTTGTGGAACCTGTGCAATCGCGGCATCAGCCAGTAGGCGGCGAAAGCGAAGTCGGTAGCCACTTGCAGCACCTCGTGCTGATTCTGATCGGTGACGGCGATCAAACCGGCATCCATGGATTGCATCCCGCTTTGCACATGGCTGAACAGCACTTCGCCCGCTTCAGTCAGCTCGATGCCCCGGTAGATCCGGTCAAACAGGCGAGTCGCCAGTTGCTCTTCAAGACGCTTGATCTGCTGGCTGACCGCGGGCTGCGTAGTGCCCAGCTCAATGGCAGCGGCGGTAAAACTGCGCAAACGCGCGGCGGCTTCAAACGCCCGAAGCAGGTCCAGCGACATATCACCGAGGGCTTCAAACATAAGCTGTACTTATCCTAGGCATTGCTTTGCATGGGCTTTACCTTAAACCGCATGGGTCCCATCCTCAAGCACAGCACTTTCGCATAAATATTCACTATGGGATGCCGCGAAATACATGAAGCGCAAAAACATTCTTTTTATCATGGCCGATCAAATGGCCGCGCCGATGTTGCCGTTCTACGCTTCGTCTCCTATCAAAATGCCTAATTTGAGCCGCCTCGCCGCCGAAGGCGTGGTGTTTGACGCCGCTTATTGCAACAGCCCACTGTGCGCGCCATCGCGTTTCACGCTCGTGAGCGGCCAGTTGCCAAGCAAGATCGGCGCTTATGACAATGCCGCCGAATTCCCGGCTGATATTCCAACCTACGCGCATTACCTGCGTCGTCTAGGCTACAAGACTGCCTTGTCCGGCAAGATGCACTTCTGTGGCCCTGATCAGTTGCACGGCTATGAAGAACGCCTGACCAGTGATATCTATCCCGCTGATTACGGCTGGTCGGTCAATTGGGATGCGCCCGACGTGCGCCCCACCTGGTATCACAATATGGCGTCGGTGCTGCAAGCCGGGCCATGCGTGCGTACCAACCAGCTGGACTTCGACGAAGAAGTGGTCTTCAAGGCCCAGCAATATCTGTTCGATCATGTGCGCAACGATGGCGATCAGCCGTTTTGCCTGACGGTCTCCATGACGCACCCACATGATCCGTACACCATCCCGAAACCGTTCTGGGATCTGTACAGCGATGACGAAATCCCGATGCCCGAATACCAGCCGGACCAGGCCGATCAGGACCCGCATTCGCAGCGCCTGATGAAGGTCTATGATCTGTGGGACAAACCGCTGCCGGAAGACAAAATCCGTGACGCACGACGCGCTTATTTCGGCGCCTGCAGTTACATCGACAGCAATGTCGGGAAGCTGCTGCAAACCCTTGAGGAATGCGGCCTTGCCGAAGACACAATCATTGTGTTTTCGGGTGACCACGGCGACATGCTGGGCGAGCGTGGCCTCTGGTACAAAATGCACTGGTTCGAGATGTCGGCACGGGTTCCGCTGCTGGTGTATGCACCAGGGCATTTCAAGGCCGGTCGCGTCGGTGCTGCAGTCTCAACAGCAGATTTGCTGCCGACCTTTGTGGCCATGGCCGAAGGCGAGCTAGTAGAGGGGCTACCGCTGGATGGTCAGTCGTTGCTTCCGCATCTGCTGGGCGAAGGCGGCCATGACGAAGTGTTTGGCGAGTACATGGCCGAAGGCACCAACAGTCCAATGATGATGATTCGTCGCGGCCCTTACAAATTCATTTATTCGGAGCAGGATCCGTGTCTGCTGTTCGATGTGCAAAACGATCCAAAAGAGCGTGAGGAGTTGAGTCAATCGGCTGTCCATAAGCAACTGTTCGATGATTTTCTGGCTGAAGCTCGGGCCAAATGGGATATACCGGCGATACACCATCAGGTGCTCGCCAGTCAGCGTCGGCGGCGCTTTGTCGCTGAATCGCTGGCACTCGGCAAGCTGAAGAGTTGGGATCACCAGCCGCTGGTAGACGCCAGTCAGCAGTACATGCGCAACCATATCGATCTAGACGATCTGGAGCGCAAGGCACGTTATCCGCAACCTTGACCCTGCCAAAAAACCAAAAAACCAGATCAAGAAACAGGGGAAGTGAATGAAGACGGTTTCCAGAACACTCGTGATTGGTGTCATGGCATTGAGCAGCCTCGCAGTCCAGGCGGCCGAGCAAAGTTGCAGTACCGTGAAGATGGCAGATCCAGGCTGGAGCGATATTGCCGCCACCAACGCCATCGCCGGGTTTCTGCTCGACGGCATGGGTTACAAGGCCAAGGTGGATACCCTGGCAGTGCCAATCGCATACGGTGGCCTCAAGGACGGGCAGATGGACGTCTTCCTGGGTAACTGGATGCCGGCGCAACAGGGCTTTTATGACAAGTTCATCGCCACTGGGGACGTCACCCAACTGTCGAAGAACCTTGAGGGCACCGAATTTACCCTCGCGGTTCCGGACTATGTCTACGAAGCGGGCGTGAAGGATTTCTCCGACCTGAGCAAATTCGCTGACAAGTTCAAGAAGAAGGTCTACGGCATCGGCTCGGGCGCACCGGCGAACCTGTCGATTCAGGAAATCATCAAGAAAAACGAGTTCGATCTGGGCGACTGGAAGCTGATCGAGTCCAGCGAACAGGCGATGCTGGCTGAAGTGCAGCGCAATGTTAAGCGCAAGGAATTCGTGGTCTTCCTGGGCTGGACGCCGCACCCGATGAACGTGCAGATCAAGGGCATGCATTACCTCACCGGCGGTGAGAAATACTTCGGTGCGACGGGTTCGGTCTTCACCCTGACGCGTAAAGGCTATGCAGAAGCCTGCCCGAATGTCGCCAAATTGCTGACCAACCTGACGTTCACCCAGGACATGGAAAACGGCATCATGGCTGACGTGGCGAACAACAAAGTCACCAATGCTGCAGCTGTGAAAACCTGGATCAAAGCCAACCCGGCCGTGCTGGAAAAGTGGCTCGACGGCGTGAAAACCATTGATGACAAGGAAGCGCTGGCGGCGGTGAAGGCGAAGTTGTAAAAAAGCCTGAAGGCCCTGCGGTCCTTATCGCGGGCAAGCGCGCTCCTACAGTCCTACACCCCGTAGGAGCGCGCTTGCCCGCGATGGACTGCGCAGCAGGCCGCATTTTTGCCTTGCACCGCCTTGATTGACGCACCACCCTAACCCCTCCCGTAATCTTCCAAGAGCGTTTCATGGGTTGGCTCAGCCGTCATAAATTCCTTCCTTTCCTGGCCTGGCTACCCCGCCAGACTCGCGCCAGCGTTGGCCGTGATGCGTTAGTGGGCTTGAGTGGGGCCATTCTGGCGTTGCCGCAATCCATCGCCTACGCCCTGATCGCCGGGCTGCCGGCCGAATATGGTCTGTACGCTGCCATCGTGCCGGTACTGATCGCGTGTCTGTGGGGCTCATCGTGGCATCTGATCTGTGGCCCGACGGCGGCTATCTCCATTGTGCTTTACGCCAGCATCAGCCCCCTGGCGGTGCCTGCCAGTCAGGATTACATCACCCTGATCCTGTTGCTGACCTTCATCGCCGGGGTATTCCAGCTATTGCTGGGAATGCTGCGCTTCGGTGCGCTGGTGAATTTCGTCTCGCATTCCGTAGTGTTGGGCTTCACCCTTGGCGCGGCGGTGGTCATTGCTCTGGGGCAGATACCAAATCTGTTCGGCATCGATCTGCCCAGCCAGACCACCGCTCTGAAAAGCCTGATGGCCGTGCTGGAGCATCGTGGCGAACTGGATATACCGTCGTTGCTGCTGGGCCTGCTTACCCTGGTACTGGGGATTTCCCTCAAACTGCTGGTGCCGCGCTGGCCCACGCTGTTGATCACCTTGATTGCCGCCAGCCTGTTGGTGTGGCTATGGCCTGGGATGTTTGGGCATGTGCGGGTGGTCAGTGCATTCGTAGGCCACTTGCCGCCGCTTAGCCCATTGCCCCTGGATCTGGAGTTGATCCTCAGACTGCTGCCGACGGCGGTAGCGGTAGGCATGCTGGGCTTGGTCAACAGCCTGTCGATTGCCCGCTCATTGTCGGCGCGCTCCCAACAGTTGCTCGATGCCAATCAGGAAGTCCGCGCCCAAGGCTTGTCGAATATGGTGGGCAGCCTGTTTTCCGGGTATTTATCAGCAGGCTCATTCACCCGGGCGGCGCTGAGCTTTGAGGCCGGAGCGCGCTCGCCGCTGGCGGGGGTGTTCTCGGCGCTATGGGTAGCTTTGTTCGCCGTGGCCGGTGCGTCATTGATTTCCCATATTCCGATCCCGGCCATGGCGGCATCGATCCTGCTGATCTGCTGGGGCTTGGTGGATCGACGGGGCATTCGGGCGCTGTTCCGGGTCAGCCGTTCCGAGTTTCTGGTCATGGCGCTGACGTGCCTGGCGACTTTGCTGCTGGAGCTCCAGACCGCCATCTACGCGGGCGTGCTGGCGTCGCTGTTCTTTTACCTCAAGCGCACGTCGCAGCCACGGGTACAGCAATGGCGCGATGGCGACGAGGAGATCATGCGCGTGGGCGGTTCGATCTTCTTTGGTGCCAGCCATTACTTGCAGACGCGTTTGCAGCGTACTGAAGGCAAACGTGTGATTATCGAGGCGCAGCAGATCAATTTCATCGATTACTCCGGCGTCGAAATGCTTCACCAGGAAGCGCGACGCCTGCGCACGCAGGACCGAACCTTGACGCTGCGAGGGGCCAGGCCGCAGGTAATCGACGAGCTGCGCAAACTGGAAGGGGCAGAGAAATGTCCGATCCTGTTTGAGGAGTAGCCTGTGATTCAGCCCGCCAGCTGACGGCGCAGTTCGGCCAGCACCGGTGTCGAATCCGGACGCACACCGCGCCACAGCAGGAACGCTTCGGCAGCCTGCTCGACCAGCATGCCCAGGCCATCTACCGATTGCGCAGCGCCATGTTCAGTAGCCCAGCGGCAAAAGGCTGTCGGCTCGGCGCCGTACATCATGTCGTAGCAGAAGGTTTTACCCGGCTCGATCAGGCTCGGGGAGATCGGCGGCAGCTCGCCGGTGAGGCTGGCGGATGTGGCGTTAATGATCACGTCCACGGATTCTTCCAGCCAATCGAAGCCGCTGGCAAATACCGGCCCCAGATCGGCGAATTGCTGGGCAAGCAGCTCGGCTTTTTCCACGGTGCGATTGGCGATGACCAACGCCGCAGGACGCTCGGCCAGCAGCGGCTCCAGCGCCCCGCGTACCGCGCCGCCCGCACCCAGCAGCAACACGCGCTTGCCGCGCAGGCTCACGCCGCAATTAACGGTCAGATCCCGAACCAGGCCCGCGCCGTCAGTGTTATCCCCCAGCAACGTGCCATCGGCCAGCTTGCTCAAGGTGTTCACCGCGCCAGCACGCAGCGCCCGCTCGGTCAGGCTGTCGACCATGCGAAATGCCTGTTCCTTGAACGGCACCGTCACGTTGGCGCCACGGCCTTCGTTGAAAAACGCCTGGGCAAACGCCGTGAAGTCATCCAAAGGCGCCAGCGCGGTGCGGTAATCCAGCTGTTGACCGGTTTGCTCGGCGAACAGGCCATGAATCAGCGGTGATTTGCTGTGGCCGATGGGGTTGCCGAAGACGACGTAGTGGTCCATTGATTTTCCTGAAGCAGGGCTTGTGAATACTGGCCCCCTGTGGGAGCGAGCTTGCTCGCGAAGGCTATTTTTCAGACGCGAAAAAAATATCGGATGTACGGGCCCCTTCGCGAGCAAGCTCGCTCCCACAAGGGGAAATGCATTTCAATTGAAAACTGTTGTGGGCCTCAGCCCAACGCCAACCAATCCCGATCCTGCAGGAAATACTCGGTCAGGCGCGCTTCTTCACTGCCCGGTACGGCTTTCCAGTCGTAGCCCCAGCGAACCTGCGGCGGCAGCGACATAAGGATCGATTCGGTGCGTCCGCCTGATTGCAGGCCAAACAGCGTGCCACGGTCGTAGACCAGATTGAACTCCACGTAACGGCCACGGCGGAATTCCTGAAACTCCCGTTGTTCCACGGTATACGCAGCAGCTTTACGACGGCGCACGATGGGCAGGTACGCGTCGACGAATGCGTCGCCGATGGCGCGAATGAAAGCAAAGCTGGTGTCGAAATCCCACTGATTCAAGTCATCGAAAAACAGACCGCCGATGCCCCGTGGCTCGTTGCGATGCTTGATATGGAAGTAGGTGTCGCACCAGGCCTTGTAACGCGGGTACACGTCGGCACCGAACGGCGCGCAGGCCTGCTCGGCAACGCGGTGCCAGTGGATGCAGTCTTCTTCGACGCCGTAGTAAGGGGTCAGGTCGAAACCGCCACCAAACCACCAGACCGGTTCTTCACCTTCTTTTTCAGCAATGAAGAAACGCACGTTGGCGTGGGACGTCGGCACGTGGGGGTTGTGCGGATGGATCACCAGCGACACGCCCAGCGCTTCGAAACCTCGGCCCGCCAGCTCCGGCCGATGGGCACTGGCCGACGGCGGCAGGCCGCTGCCGAATACGTGAGAGAAATTCACCCCGCCTTTTTCGATCACCGCGCCGTTCTCGATCACCCGGGTTCGCCCACCGCCACCTGCTGGACGGGTCCAGGCATCTTCGACAAAAACGGCGTTGCCGTCTTCCTGTTCCAGAGCGTTGCAGATCCGGTCTTGCAGATCGAGCAGATAGGCTTTGACGGCCTCAGTGCGGCTAGAAGACATGGCGATCCCTTAAAACTGACTGCAAAAGGCTCAGCCCCCGGACTTGAAGGGCCGCAGTGAAATTGGCGCGTAGCATAACAGCTCCGGCAGAGGCGCCGCAGTTGACGTGGGTCAAGTGAAGGAGTCCGATAGGGGATTGCCGTCGTCTGGATGCCGCGCTTTCGCGCGGTCAACGCCGGCCCCTTTAGGAGCGCCACCCCGGTCGCTACTACAGGGAACGCATTCCAACTCAGAGTGAAAACCTTCACACCCTGTTTCGATCAATCACGGAGAGAGCAAATGGCAAAGCGTATCCAGTTCAACACCACCGGCGGACCGGAAGTTCTCGAGTATGTAGACTTCGAACCCGCCGCGCCTGGCCCGCAACAAGTACGGGTGCGCAACAAGGCAATCGGTCTGAACTTCATCGAAACCTACTTCCGTAGCGGCCTGTATCCAGTGCCATCGCTGCCGTCAGGCCTGGGCAACGAAGGCGCGGGCATCGTTGATGCAGTCGGCAGTGAAGTGACCCGCTTCAAGGTGGGCGACCGTGTGGCGTATGGCACTGGTCCGCTGGGCAGCTACAGCGAACTGCATACCCTGCCAGCCGATAATCTGGTGCATCTGCCGGAAGCAATCAGCTTCGAACAGGCTGCCGCCATCATGCTCAAAGGGCTGACCGTGCAGTACCTGCTGCGCCAGACTTATCAGGTAAAAGCCGGCGAGACGATTCTGTTCCATGCCGCTGCGGGTGGCGTGGGTTCATTGGCCTGCCAATGGGCCAAAGCACTGGGCGCGAAGCTGATCGGTACCGTGAGTTCTGCCGAAAAGGCCGCCCACGCCAAAGCGTTGGGTGCGTGGGAAACCATCGACTACAGCCACGAAGATGTGGCCAAGCGCGTACTGGAACTGACTGATGGCAAGAAATGCCCGGTGGTCTACGACGGCGTAGGTCAGGACACCTGGACAACCTCTCTGGACTGCGTTGCGCCGCGGGGTCTGCTGGTCAGCTTCGGCAATGCCTCCGGCCCGGTCGCGGGTGTGAACCTGGGCATTCTGGCCAGTAAAGGTTCGTTGTACGTGACGCGTCCAACCCTGGGCAGCTACGCCAACAATCCGGAAAACCTGCAGGCAATGGCTGATGAGCTGTTCGCCATGCTCGCCAGCGGCAAGATCAAGGTCGACGACATCCAGCAATACGCGCTCAAGGATGCGGCCAAGGCACAAATCGAACTGTCCGCCCGCCGCACGATTGGGTCGAGCATTTTGATTCCTTGATCTGAAGTAACCTGCAAATAAACCTGTGGGAGCGAGCTTGCTCGCGAAGAGGCCAGTACAGCCGCTAAATCGTCTGAGGCTGAAACATTGCCTTCGCGAGCAAGGTGGAGCGCCACCCCGGTCGCTCCCACGGGTTCAGCGCAACCGGGGTAATTCATCCCGCCCTGACAACCTGCCCAGTCGCCACATCCCGAATCGTGCTTGGATTGCGGCGGCCGCCCAGGTTACCACCGAGCACTGCATCCACCTGCCCGCGGAAATACTGCTCGACGCGAATCCGCGTGCGGGCGGCGGGGCGGCCTGCGGGGTTGGCGGACGTGGAAATCAGCGGCCCAACCAGCGCGCACAGTTCACGGACGGTAGGGTGATCACTGACGCGCAGGGCGACGGTCTCATGAATCCCGGTGACCCATTCGGGCAGCAGGTTCTGATGTGGAACCAGCCAGGTATTCGGCCCAGGCCAGGTGCTGGCCATGCGGTCGAGCCACAACTCAGGGAAGTCATCGAATAGAAAGTCGAACTGGCGAATATTGTCGGCCACCAGAATAAGGCCCTTATCCACAGGCCGCGACTTGATGGCCAGCAACCGGTATACCGCCTCTTCATCCCATGGATCACAGCCCAGGCCCCATACCGCTTCGGTTGGGTAGGCAATTACCGCACCGGCGCGAATCTCGCGAGCGGCTTGTTGCACACGCCAACTGCTGATCATTTGCACTCTCCGCTAAAGATTGCCGGCAGTTTACCCTCTGGGCCCCCGGGCAAACCATCGTCCTGCTTCACAAGCGATACGCCCATCCAGTTCCAGCTCAGTCAGCGCCGCCAGCACCTTGGGCAGCGGCCAACCGCTGGAGTGAGCCAGACCTTCGCTGGTCTGCGGCGCCGCATGCAGCAGCGCCAGCAATGGATGATCGCAGGTTGGCCCCGGCGACACGGCCGTAGGCGGCGCAACCATCTGCCAGCCGCGCAGCGCTTCAAGAATATGCTCCACGGTTTCCACCAACACGGCGCCATCGCGAATCAACTGGTGGCAACCTCGTGCGCCAGGATGATGAATCGAACCAGGAATGGCATACACTTCGCGACCTTGTTCGGCAGCCAGGCGCGCGGTGATCAACGAACCACTGGCAACGCTGGCCTCGACCACCAGTACGCCAAGGGATAGTCCGCTGATGATTCTGTTGCGCCGAGGGAAGTTGCTGGCGTTGGGACCGGCGTCCAACGGGAACTCGGAAATCACCGCGCTTCCCTCCTCAATCATCCGCGCCGCCAACGACCGATGGCGCTGTGGATAAAGTTTTTCGATGCCGGTGCCCAACACGCCAATTGTCGTACCGCCGACATCCAAAGCGCCTTGATGCGCAGCGCCATCAATCCCCAGCGCCAAGCCACTGGTGATGACGAATCCGGCACCTGCCAGGCTCTTGGCGAAAGCGTTGGCCGTGTCCAGCCCTGGACGTGAAGCGCGGCGGCTGCCGACCATGCCCAGCTGCGGGCGATCAAGAATAGTGGCGTTGCCAGCCACGAATAGTAACGGTGGTGGGTCGGGAATTTCCGCGAGCAGCGCAGGATAGTTCTGATCGTCCCACATCAGCAATTGCTGGCCCGAACGCTCTAGCCAAGCCAGTGCAGCGCTTGCGCCGTCACGGACATCCGGGTCGCGACGGGCCTCGGCGCATGCCGTCGGCAACCCTAGCGCACGCCAGGCACTGGCGGGTGCACTAAGGGCTGCGGAGGCAGATCCAAAGGCATTGATGAGCTTCATGAAGCGTTTACCACCGACCTCCGGCAAGCGATGCAAGCGCAGGCGCGCTTCCAGTTCTGCAGGCGAAGGGGCAGCTTTTTCGAACAGCGGCATGAGATCTTCCTTGATCTGTAGCCCACCAAAAATGGTGGACTATCCTGTGGATAACTCTGTTGACAACAATTTGATAAGTGGTGGTACGACGACAGAAATCTGTATCAATTCTGCAACATACCCTTACGGGTTTCGCACCTTGTCCATGACCGCCAAAGAACGGTTAGCGTGCAACACCAGTCCATAGCTGAGCTTGTCGTAGGTGCGGAAAATCATCAGCAGACCCGAGCGCTCGTCAGGAATTTTGACTTGTTCACCGGTGATGCGATCCCGGACGGTTTCGCCGGTCTTGTAAATGGCGAGTACGTTGCCTTCGGCCAGACCGTCACGCTTGCCGCGGTTGACGGTTACAACGTCAAACACACCAATCTGTGTCACGCCGCGCGGCACATCGATGATCAGGCCTTCCACATCCGACTGCGGGGAGCTGGGCATGAAAGTCGAGGTTATGGGCCGTTCTTCACTGCTGAACAGACGGTCGCCCAGGCGAACTTCCTGATTGGAGCGCTGCAGTGACAAGGTCGACATGTCACCTTCGCCAGCGACAATTTCTGCGCCGCCGATGTCGTCGGCGTTGATGCCCAGTACCTCTTTGGTCACTGGATCGATGTAGACCTTGCCCTGACGAAAGATCCCATACACCCGATGCTCAGGCTGGAAAGTGCCACGGGCATAGATGCGATCGCCGACGCCGCTCAGAACCCGCTCAGAATCGCC
>Ga0247731_1000431_pt1 | contig 11551 bp, 14 predicted proteins | sample UWRJL088202R2_FD_180938 | JGI IMG/M metagenome (GOLD analysis project Ga0247731, IMG submission 180938) | Plant litter microbial communities from Arlington Agricultural Research Station in Wisconsin, United States - UWRJ-L088-202R-2 | ecosystem: Environmental > Terrestrial > Plant litter >...
GGCCTTCGCCACCCATGTCGCGGTCCTGTTCGCGGCGCGGGCCGTCGAGGGACTGGGCTATGTGCTGGTGGTCATCGCCGCCCCGACCCTGATCGTCGGCGTCGCCCCCGACCGCATCCGGGGCGCGGCCCTGGCCCTGTGGAGCACCTTCGTGCCGGTCGGCGTGGCCATCGGCAGTGGGGTGACGGGCCTAGCCTTCGCCGCCGGCGGTCCGCGCGCCGCTCTGCTGCTGTGGGCGGCGTTCTGCGCCTTGGGCCTGCTGGCTGCGGCCCGCCAGCCGCCGAGCGAGCGCACCGACGGCAAGATCGTCTGGCCGGCCCCGGCGGCCGTGGTCCTGACCTTCGGCTTTGGCCTCTACACCATCTTCGTCTGCGCCGTGACCATGCTGCTGCCCAGCTTCCTGGTCGAGCGCGTGGGCGCCAGCCTCTCCACGGCCAGCCTCGCCACCGGCTTGGTCTCGCTGACCGCCCTGCCCGCCTCGGTCCTGGCCGTGCGCATCCTGCACGCGGCGGGCGCGCGTCCGGGCCCGGGTGGTCGTCGCGATCATCCCCGCCTTGTTGCTGACCGCCCTGGCCGTGCCGTTCATCTTTCATCCCGCCGTGATCGCCGGACGAACGGCGGCGGTCGCCGGCGTGGCCGCCCTGCCGCTGCTGCTGAGTGCTGTCGCTTCGTCCCTGGTCTTCGCCCGCCTGCCGGTCCTGGCCGGAGCCTGCGCGCCCGACGATCCCCGCATCGCGGCCGCCAACGGCCTGATCACCCAGTTCGGGGCCGGCGGCGCCTTGATCGGCCCGCCGCTGGGCGGCCTGGTCGTCGGCGCGTGGGGCTGGCAAGGCCTGGGCGTGGTCGCCGGCGTCCTGGCGCTAGCCATGCTGGCCGCGATCCTGGCGGCCGAGCGAATGGGGTCGAGAGCTGCGCTCGGCTAGAGCAAGCCGCGTCTCAAGACTTTCTTTGTCTCAGCGCGTCAGGATCACCGCATGTGGACCTGGACCGCCCGCCTGAGAACCGCCGTCTACGCGATCGTCGCCACGGCGTTAGGCGTCTTTGGCGTGTCGATAATCCGCGAGGAGATCGCCACCGGCCACATGCGCGCCCGGCACGGTGGCACGATCCTGTTCGACGCCCATCCCGCCTGGTTCAGCGCTCTGGCCTGCGGCCAAGTCTTGTTCACCGTGGCCCTGTTCGGCCTGGGCGCGCTATGCGCCTGGTCGTTCCTGTTTCCCGCTCAGAAGTTGCCGGAACGGTTCACCCGGCCCTATCGCTAGCGATCAAACTTCGTCGACAGGATGATCGACGAGGTCGTGCGCTCCACGCCCGCCACGTGGCCGATCTGATCCAGCACCTCGTCCATCTGGGCCACCGAGGCGGTCGCGGCGACGGCGATCATGTCATAGTCGCCGCTGACCGAGTGCAGCAGCAGCACCTGCGGAATGGCGCGCAGGGCGGCCTCGACGGCGCGGGCTTCCTTGGGGCCGATCTTGATCATCACATGCACCCGCACCGCCCCGTGCTCGAGGTCAGGAGCCAGGCGCGCGCCGTAGCCGAGGATCACCCCGTCGCGCTCCAGCCGCTCGATCCGGCTCTGGACCGTGGTGCGCGAACGGCCGACGCGCCTGGCTAGGTCGGCGGTCGAGGCGCGGCCATTGTCCTTCAGGGCGGCGATCAGCTTGCTATCGATAGCGTCCAAAGGCATTTCGTCGATGAACCCCTGCGTTTCGCCGAAACTTTGGCGTCAAACCGACGATCGCGCCACTAGGATTCGACGGAACGGCGGGGATGATGTCCGCCCCTGGAGTTTGCGCGCCCGTGCTCGACCAAGTTCACAGCGAAGCCCTGGCCGCGATGGTCGGCGAAGGCGGCCTGATCCTCGATCCGGCCGACCGCGCCGCCTACGAGACTCCCGCCCGTTACGCCGGCGGCGTTGCGGCGGCGGTCGTGCGGCCGGCCACCACCGAGCAGGTCTCCGCGGTCGTGGCCTATTGCGTGCGCCACGGGCTGAAGTTCGTTCCGCAGGGCGCCAACTCCGGCTTGGCCGAAGGCTCGACCCCCGACATGAGCGGCGGCCACGTCGTGCTGTCGCTGGACCGCTTGATCGCCCCGCTGGAGATCGACATCGCCGACCGCACGGCCACCGTCGGCGCGGGCGTGCGGTTGTCGGCCCTGAACGCCGCGCTGGAGCCGCACGGCCTGTTCCTGCCCATCGACCTGGGCGCCGACCCGTCGCTGGGCGGCATGGCGGCCACCAACACCGGCGGCGCGCGGTTCCTGCGCTATGGCGACATGCGCCGCCACGTGCTGGGCCTGGAAGTGGTGCTGGCCGACGCGGCCGGCACGGTGCTGCAACTGTCGCACGGCCTGCGCAAGGACAACGCCGCCATCGCCCTGCGCCAGCTGTTCGTCGGCGGGTGCGGCGCGTTCGGGATCATCACCAAGGTCACCGTCGAGATCCATCACCGCCCACGCCAGAGCGCCGCCGCCCTGCTGGTCCCCCGCGACGCCGAGGCGGTGCTCCCGTTGCTGCAAGCCTTCGAGGCCGAGGCGGGATCCACCCTGACCGCCTTCGAGGGCATGTCGAAGGCCGCCATGAGCCGGGCCATCGACCATGTGCCGTCGCTGTCCAACCCGTTCGCGGGCGGCATTCCCGATTACGCCGTGCTGGTCGAGCTGACCCGCAGTTGGGCCCCGCGCGAGGGCGAGGCGTCGCTGGACGAGGTGATCCAGCAGATCGCCGGCGAGGTGTTGGAGCACGACGACAGCCCGCTGGTCGACGCCCTGTTCGGTCCGACCGAGAAGATGTGGGCCCTGCGCCACGGCCTGTCGGAAGGCTTGCGGGCCAGCGGGCCGGTGGTGGGCTTCGACCTGTCGTTCCGCCGCCGCGATCTCGCTCGCTTCCGCCGCGAAGCGATTGCGATGCTGGACGTCGGCTTCCCCGACTTCGCCCTGTGTGACTTCGGCCACGTGGCCGACGGCGGTGTGCACTTCAACCTCGTGCGCACGGGCGCGGCCGATCCGGTCCGCTACCAGGCCCTGCGCGAGGCGGTGCTGACCCTGGCGGTCAAGGGCTTCGGCGCCAGCTTCAGCGGCGAGCACGGTTTGGGGCGGGCGTTCCAGGACGCCTACGACCGGTTCACGCCTCGGCTGGTGCAGGACTACAGCGCGGCGGTGGCGGCGGTGTTCGGGGCAGGGTCGGCGGCGGTGCGGCTGGGACCGCCGAGGGGAAATTGAGAATTTGATGTAAAACCCATCCAAACTCCGTCTCCCCTGCGAAGGCCGGGGCCCAGGTTCAGCTGTCGCGCAGGCCGTCCTGCCCCTCTCAGCCCTATGATCTGGGCCCCGGCCTTCGCCGGGGAGACGGATAAAATTGAACCGCTTGATCTCGTCCTGGACCTTTCGATGCCCTCTTCCCTGCCCTCCGCCGTCCCCGAAGCCCGCGCCCTGCTGCAGCGCCTCGGCGTCACCGCAGCCCTCGACGGCGGGACTCTGGCCGCGCGTTCGCCGGTGACCGGCGAGGTGCTGGCCAGCCTGGTCGAGCACAGCCCCGCCGAAGCGGGCACCGCCATCGACGCGGCCCACGAAGCCTATCTGGCCTGGCGCAAGGTTCCCGCCCCGCGTCGCGGCGAGTTGGTCCGCTTGCTGGGCGAGGAGCTGCGCGCGGCCAAGGCGGATCTGGCCGCCCTGGTCACCCTGGAGGCCGGCAAGGTCGTCTCCGAGGGCCTGGGCGAGGTGCAGGAGATGATCGACATCTGCGACTACGCCGTGGGCCTGTCGCGCCAGCTGTTCGGCCTGACCATCGCCACCGAGCGTCCCGCCCACCGGATGATGGAGACCTGGCACGCGCTGGGCGTCGTGGGCGTGATCAGCGCCTTCAACTTCCCGGTCGCGGTGTGGTCGTGGAACGCGGCCCTGGCCTTCGTCTGCGGCGACGCCGTGGTGTGGAAGCCGTCGGAGAAGACCCCGCTGGTGGCGCTGGCCACCCAGGCCCTGTTCGAGCGCGCCGCCGCCAAGTTCGGCCCGGACGCGCCGGCCAACCTGTCGGTGCTGCTGATCGGCGGCCGCGAGGTGGGCGAGACGCTGGTCGATCATCCCAAGGTGCCGCTGGTCTCGGCCACCGGCTCGACGGCCATGGGCCGGACGGTGGGTCCGAAACTGGCCGCTCGCTTCGCCCGCGCCCTGCTGGAGCTGGGCGGCAACAACGCCGCCATCGTCGCGCCGTCGGCCGACCTGGACCTGACCCTGCGCGGCGTCGCCTTCGCGGCCATGGGGACGGCGGGCCAGCGCTGCACCACCCTGCGGCGGCTGTTCGTGCACGACAGCGTCTATGCGGCCTTCGTCGGCCGGCTGAAGAGCGCCTATCCGTCCGTCCCGGTCGGCGACCCGCGAGCGACCGGCGTGCTGGTCGGCCCGCTGATCGACAAGGCCGCCTTCGACGCCATGCAGAGCGCCCTGGACCAAGCCCGCGCGGCCGGCGGCAAGGTGGTCGGCGGCGACCGCGTCGAGGTGGCCGGACCGGACGCCTTCTATGTGTCGCCGGCCCTGGTTGAGATCGATGAGCAGGCCCCGATCGTCAAGCACGAGACCTTCGCGCCCATCCTCTACGTCATGCGCTACAACGAGCTGGCCGACGCCATCGCCGCCCAGAACGACGTGGCCCAGGGCCTGTCGTCGTCGATCTTCACGCTCAATGTCCGCGAGGCCGAGCTGTTCGTCTCGGGCGAGGGCAGCGACTGCGGGATCGCCAACGTCAATATCGGCCCCTCGGGCGCCGAGATCGGCGGGGCGTTCGGCGGCGAGAAGGAAACCGGCGGCGGCCGTGAGGCCGGCTCCGACAGCTGGAAGGCCTATATGCGCCGCGCCACCAACACCGTGAACTACGGGACCACCCTGCCACTGGCGCAGGGCGTCACGTTCGACGTCTAGGATTTCAGATGAGCCACCTCTCCACCCTCGTCGCCTCGGCCGTCGGCCAGAAGGCCGCCGCCACGATTCTGGACGTGCTGGACATTGATCCGGCCCTGACGGCGCAGGCCGACGGCCCCGTCTCGCGCGCGGTGTTCGCCATGGCCCTGAACGCGGTGCTGTTCCACGACATCATGGGCCGGGTGCCGCTGGGCGCGGCCTATGTGTCGGAGCGCCGGGCGCAGGGCCACAGGCTGCTGTTCGACCACGGCGCGCTGCGCACGATCGACTTCGGCGACGGCGCGCCCACCGGCGCCCTGCCCGGCGGCCACCTGGCCTTCGCGCGAATCCTGGAGCCCTTGGGTTACGGGGCGCCGGAACTCTATCCGCTGGACCGCCTGAAGATGACCGGCCGGGGCTACGCCCACCGCGACTTCCCCGAGGCCATCCCACAGTTCTTCGTCAGCGAGCTGCACACGACGCGCTTCTCGCCCGCCTTCCAGGTGATCGCCCACGCCGTGTTCGACTCCACGGCCGACGCCCTGGGGATCGAGGCGCAAGCCGTCCTGGCCGCCTTCGCCGCCGAAGGGTCGTGTGACCTGGACGCGGCCCGCGCCGCCCTGCCCCAGGTGGTCGCGGCCTTCGAGCGCACTCACGTCACGCCTCGGCTGGAGCACTACCAGGCCCTGAAGGCCGAGTCGGCCGAGGCCGCCTGGATCGCCACCGAGGGCCAGTCGTTCAACCACGCCACCGACCGCGTGCCCGACGTCGAGGCCGTGGCGGAGGGTCAGAAGGCCCTGGGTCGTCCGGTCAAGGACGCCGTAGAGGTCTCCGCCTCGGGCCGCGTGCGCCAGACGGCGTTCAAGGCTCAGCCGGTCGAGCGCGTGTTCAAGACCGACGCCGGCGAGGTGACCCTCACCGTCCCGGGCTCGTTCCATGAGTTCATCAGCCGCGATCGCTTCGTCGATGACGCAGGCGTGGAGAAGCTGGACCTGCGCTTCGACAGCGGCAACGCCCAGGGCATCTTCAAGATGACCGGGACGGGCTGAGGCCGCTTGAGCGCCTAATCCTCGACCGTCGCCAACGCCTGCGCCAAGGCCACCAGGCGCGTGCGCAGCTGCGGACGCAGTCCGGCGAAGGCGGCGATCAGCGCCTGCGAACCGGGCTGCCCCAGGAAGCGCACGACGTCGTCCTGCCCGGCCCAGCCGGCGTCCTCGGGCGTCTCCAGCCCTTCGAAGAACGAGGACAGGGGCGTGCCGAGCTTTTGGGCGATCTCGAACAGCTTGGACGCGCTGACCCGGTTGGCGCCGCGCTCGTATTTCTGGACCTGCTGAAACGAGACTCCGAGGGCGTCGGCCAGTTCGGTCTGGCTGATGCCCAGCGCCTTGCGTCGCACGCGGATCAGAGCGCCGACGTGCTGATCGACATGGTGGGGCGAGCGGGGATCTGTGTCGTTCACGGCTTCTAGTCCTGACCACGGCCGGCACACTCGCCCGCCTATGGTCTAGATACGTGCAATCCCGGCGCCGAGTTGCAGGACAAGATGTCACACCCTGGAAGGGTGCTCATCCAAGCCGAAAACCCTTATTCCGCAAGGGCCAAGCCAATCGCCGAACGCAACTGGCGGTCGGACACCGGCTTGAACAGCACGCCGGCCGGATGGTCCTGGTAGATGCGGTCGATGGTCGACTGCTCGCGCGAGCCGGTGATGAAGATCACCTTGGACCCGACGGTGCGGTGGATCTCTTGGGCGGCGTCGACACCGTCCTTGTCGCCCCGCAGGCGGACGTCCATCAGCACCACCTCGGGCCGGTGCATCATGGCCAGGGCCAAGGCCTCGTCGGCGGTGGTGGCCGTGCCGCACACCACCATGGCCATGTCCTCGACCTGCATGCACAGGCCCTCGGCGATCAGGAACTCGTCGTCGACGACGAGCACCAGCGACTTCTGCAAGGCGACGGCGCTCATGCGGCCACCGAGGCGGCCACCGAGGCGGCGATTGGAGCGGCGACGCGGATCTCGCTACGGGTCAGGCCCTTGCGACTTTCGACCATGATCGTTCCTTCCAACTGAGCGACTAGTCCTTCGATGATCGTCGAGCCCAACCCGATCCTCGACGCCCGGGGCGGCAGAGGGTCGGCGCTGTAGCCCTGGCCGTTGTCGGCCACGACGAGCAGCAGCTCGCCGTCGGTCGTGCGGCCCAGATTGACGTCGATCTCGCCCTTGCCTTGCGGGAAGGCGTGCTTGAGCGAGTTGGTCACCAGTTCATTGACCAGAAGCCCCAGCGGAATGGCGAAATCGAGACCCACGTCCAGGGGCAGGGCCTCGACCGACAGGGCCACCTCGCCGTCGGTCCCGCCGTCGACGATGTTGCTGGACAGCTCGCGCAGGAACGGGGCGATGTCGAAGGTCTTCAGGTCCGCCGAGGTCATCAGCTGCTGGTGCACCAGGCCTAGGGCGAAGATGCGGTCGCGCAGGCCGCGCAGCGCCGCGCGGGCCTGGGGGTCGGTCAGCTGGCGCGACTGCATGACCAACAGGCTGTCGACCGTCTGCAGATTGTTCTTCACGCGGTGATAGACCTCGCGCAGCAGCAGGTCGCGCTCGGCCAGGGTGGCTTTCTGTTCCTCGACCACCCGGGCCAGCTCGGCGGTGCGCTCCTCGACGCGGCGCTCCAGCTCGGCGGCCGACGGCAGGGCGGCGATCTTGGGGATCAGGGGCCAGAGGATGGCGGCGGTGGCGATCGACAGGATCGCGGTGACCAGCTTGATCAGCCCCTCCACCCCGTAGGCCGGGACCCACAGGGTCAGGATCGCCATCAGGTGGGTGGTGCCGCAAGCCAGGATGAAGGCCACGAACAGATAGGCCACCCAGCTGTACTTGATGTCGGGCCGGCGCTTGACGAAGGCGGCGATGGCCAGCGGGATCGACAGGTAGGCCAGGCCGATCACAACGTCGGACGCCGCGTGCAGCGTCACCAGGCCCGGGGCCCAGCTCAGGCAGAACCCGTGCGGCGTCAGGCCGGTCGGATTGAGCAGCCAGTCGACCCACGACATGTCCACACCCCTATGACGCCTACCCGACAGAGGCTCATGAAGGCAGAAAAAATCTATTTCAGATAGTAATTTTCAGAGGGTCATGGTGAAGGCCCGACGGCCTCAGCGCCAGCCGAGGCGGCGGGCGCGCCCCGCGCGGACATGGCGGGTGATGATCCGAACGGTGACCATCAGGACCAGAAGCTTCCAGACTTCGCCGAACGGATTGGCGCGACGACGGCGCATGGCGGGTTCCTTGATTTGAGGGGGCGGAAAAGAAAACCGGCTGGCTCTCGCCTGCCCTCTGAAGGGAGCGAAAGCCAGCCGGCCATCGGCGACCGGTCCCTGAGGGGGGAGGGGCGGACCGGTCGCGGGAGCCTTGGGTCAAACCGGGGGGAGGGTGTTGACCGGTAAGGCTCGAACAATAGACGTCTGGGCGAGCCGGTTTTCTTGGAGAAATCGATCCTCGAAAGCCGGCCCGCCTTTTGGGTCGCTTAGCCGATCAGCTTGGCGGCGGTCTTGGCGACGATTTCGCCTTGGTGACGGGCGCCGTCCAGCTCGATCTGGCTGGGCTGACGCGAGCCGTCGCCGGCCGCGATGGTGGTGGCGCCGTAGGGCGCGCCGCCGGTGATTTCCTCGACGGTCATCTGGCCGGCGTGGCTGTAGGGCAGGCCCACGATCGTCATGCCGAAGTGCAGCAGGTTGGTGATGATCGAGAACAGCGTGGTCTCGTTACCGCCGTGCTGGGTGGCCGACGAGGTGAAGGCCGCGCCCACCTTGCCATTCAGCGCGCCGCGGGCCCACAGGCCGCCGGCCTGGTCGAGGAACGCGGCCATCTGCGAGCTCATGCGGCCAAAGCGGGTGCCGGTGCCGACGATGATGGCGTCGTAGTTTTCCAGGTCGGCGATCGTGGCGATCGGGGCGGCCTGGTCGAGCTTGTAATAGGACTTCTTGGCGATCTCTTCGGAGACCAGCTCCGGCACGCGCTTGACGTCGACGGTGGCGCCGGCGGCGCGAGCGCCTTCAGCGATGGCGTTGGCCATGGTCTCGATGTGACCGTAGGCGGAGTAATAAAGAACGAGAACCTTGGCCACTTTGGCCTCCTTGGGCTGAATCTGGGGTTGGGTCTTGGATTTGAAGAAGCGGGAGAACATCGAAGTTTCTGTCTTCTGGCTTTGACGTTTCCGCCTTTTTCTCCTCCCCGGCGCAAAGCCGGGGAGGAGAGGCGAAAAACCGTTAGGCGGCGTCGACGAGCACCAGCTCGGCGTCTTCCAAGGCTTTCACGCGGATCACCGCCTCGTCTTGGATGGCAGCGCCGTCGCGGGTGTTCAAAGTCACGCCGTTGACTTCGACCTTGCCGGTCGACGGAACGAGGTAACCCTTGCGGTCGGCGCCGATGGCGTACTCGGTGGTTTCACCGGCCTTCAGCGTCGCGCCCAGGACCCGGGCGTCGGTGCGGATCGGCAGGGCGTCGGTGTCGCCCTCGAAGCCGCTGGCCAGGGCCACGAACTTCCCGGAGCGGTCGCCCTTAGGGAAGGGCTTGGCGCCCCAGGCCGGGCCTTCGCCGCGCTTGTTCGGAATGATCCAGATCTGGAAGATCTTGGTGGTGTCGCTTTCCAGATTATATTCCGAGTGGCGGATGCCGGTGCCGGCGCTCATCACCTGGACGTCGCCCGCTTCGGTGCGGCCCTTGTTGCCCAGGTTGTCCTGGTGGGTGATCGCGCCTTCGCGGACATAGGTGATGATTTCCATGTCGGCGTGCGGGTGGGGCGGGAAGCCCGTGCCAGCGGCGATGGTGTCGTCGTTCCAGACCCGCAGGGCGCCATGGTGGACGCGGCTGGGATCGTGGTAGTCGGCGAACGAGAAGTGGTGCTTGGCGTCGAGCCAGCCGTGGTTGGCGCCGCCGAGGCTGTCGAAAGTGCGGACGTCGATCATTTCGAGTGCTCCTCAGAAGGTTGTCTGGGTGGGGAGGCCGGGGTGGCCGTCCCTGTTGAGGAGAAGATGGCCCCTTGCGCTTCGATGCGAAATGGAAATGATCGAAACAAACCGTTTCGGAAACTGACCTCATGAAACTTCCCGACTTCGAGGCCTGGGCCGTGTTCGCCACGGTGGCCGAGACCGGCTCCTTCGTCGGCGCGGCCGAGCAGTTGAACCTGTCCAAGGCCACGGTCTCCAAGGCCGTGACCCGGCTGGAGCAGAAGCTGGGCGCGACGCTGTTTCACCGCACCTCGCGGCGACTGTCGCTGACCGAGGCCGGTCGCGCCTCGCTGGATCGCGCCACGCACATCCTGACCGAGGCCGAGGCGCTGGAAGCCGAGGCCTCGGCGCAGTCGGCCGTCCCGCGCGGCCTGGTGCGGGTGGCCGCCCCGATGTCGTTCGGCATCGCCCACCTGGGCCCCGCCCTGCCCGACTTCTTCGCCCTCTATCCGGAGGTGTCGATCGAGCTGTCGCTGTCGGACCAGCATGTCGATATCGTCGAGGACGGCTTCGACCTGGCGCTGCGCATCTCGACCCTGGAAGACTCCAGCCTGCTGGCCCGGCGGCTGTGCCCCGTGCGGATCATGCTGGTCGGCTCGCCGGCCTATTTCGACAAGCACGGCCGGCCCCAGCACCCCAAGGACCTGACCGCCCACAGCGGCATGTTCTACACCGGCGGCCGTTCCAAGGACGTCTGGCGGTTCGAGCACGCCGAGCACGGACAATACGCCGTCAGCGTGCCCTCGCCCCTGCGGGTCAACAACGCCGACATCCTGCGTCCGTCGCTGCTGGCCGGCCAGGGCCTGGCCATGCAGCCCGATTTCCTGTGCTGGAAGGATGTGCGCGACGGCCTGCTGGAAGAGGTGCTGCCCGACTGGGCGCCGCCGCCCATCGCCCTGCACCTGGTCACTCCGCCCAGCACGATCCGTCCGGCCCGGGTGCAGGTGCTGATCGCCTTCCTGGCCACCCGCATGGCGGCCGCGCCCTGGCTGATCGGATAGGCGCTTCCGGCCAAGCCGCAGCGTTATCGCTAGCGATTAAAGGCTGTCATCCGGGAAGAACGCGAAGCGTGGAGATCCGAGACCGACGCATGAACGCAGACGCTTCCGGCGGTCCCGGATCGGGCCGTGTCCGGGATGACAGCTATTGGTGTGAGGAGAAGGCCCTCTAAGCCATCTCATGCTTGTCTTGCAGGCACTCGCCGATGGCGCGGGCGCAGCCCGGCAGGCCCAGCGCGCCGATGAACGACATGGCCACGGCGCAAACCAGCATCACGGGTTGGAAGAAGCGCATGCGATATTCTCCACCGGCCAAGTCCTTCGTGGGGACAAGCTTCAACCCAGATAAGGCTGAAGCTTGACGATTGTTCCCGCCCACGCTGGAAAAGCTCAGCATGCGGCAGATTTGTCTCACCCGTATGTCAGTCTCCCAACGCATAGGCGACACGGGCGGCCTCAAGTCGCCCCAATTTCGCATGCAGCGGCGACCAGTCGTCGGCCTGTGCGATCGGCGCCCACAGGGCCTCGACCTCGTCGATCAGCATCTCCTCCGGCTCGGCCTGAGCGAAGACCGGGCTCTCCAGTCGCTCGGGCCGGTCGGTCTCGAACGCCGACAGCTGGCGGCGGAGGTCGATGAACGCCTCCCCGCTA
>Ga0247731_1000435_pt1 | contig 11524 bp, 10 predicted proteins | sample UWRJL088202R2_FD_180938 | JGI IMG/M metagenome (GOLD analysis project Ga0247731, IMG submission 180938) | Plant litter microbial communities from Arlington Agricultural Research Station in Wisconsin, United States - UWRJ-L088-202R-2 | ecosystem: Environmental > Terrestrial > Plant litter >...
AGCTAAGCTGGCGACCAAAGCCGAAATTGCGCCCCGCTCGCTTACCGACCCGAGCCATTTTTCTGTTCCTGATCGACTGCCGCGAGATCATGCAAAAGGGCTCGCCAGTGCGCACTTACAATCGTGAACTGAGCCCAATCAGTCGGGCGAAAACACAGCGTGTTGTCAGTGACGTAGAGATGCACGCCCTGCTCTTTCAACAACTGAATGATGGCTGTCGTCGAGGTGATAGTTTTACGGGTGGTGGCGACACCGGCGACAGCGGCGACATCCCTTGCCCTGCCTGGCTTTGAGCGTGGCGACAAAGTGGCGACAGTAGCGGCGACAAATTGCGCTTTCGTCTCCTTTTCGCGCTGAGCCAGATGGGTGCGCAGCGCTTCATCAAGATTGAACATGGCGCACCTCGAAGGTGTGGCCGTCGGTGATGAGCCACTGATGATCAATCAACTCGACCAACAGCTTGGCGGCATGACGACTGCTCTTACGGGCAAAGCGGGGACCGTTGCGGTTCAGGTCTCGGATACTGAAGTGCTTCCAATCCTTGACCTGTAGCCATCGCAGCAGGCGGTCTGCCTCCTCCTTTACTCGACATACCGGTTCATGTTCAGTCAGGCGCTGGATCTCGGTGAGGTAGTAGCCGACTAAAGCGGAGGCCCGTTGGATATGGTCGACCTCCACGACGCTGCTCTCCTCCACAACTGCAAGAATGCCGGCGATGCGCAGCAGGTTATCGGCGGCCTTAGATCCGCTGGCCCGTACGCTGGCCAGCTCGCCAAACTCCCCCAGCTGAGCTTCGATAGCATCATGCAAATCAATCCAGCGACGACGCGCCAGCGGACTGAGGCTCAGCTTTGACAGCTGCAAGGCTCCGTCAGCGGAAAGTGACCAAGGCTGATAAAACAGAGCCGAAAGGCGGTGATGGTAGCGCTTGAGGGCGGAGTCTTTGGACAAGTCGACAGCCTGGTAGCTACGTTGCCCGGCTAGACTGATGGGCCAGGTCATCAAGCAGCGCCCGAGAATGCCTTGCCCCTGCAGCAACGGATCACCGAGTAACTGCATGGCCAAATACGGTTGCAGCATCAGGTGCAGGCTTACGCGCCGGTCATAGGCTCGCAGGCTTTCGCCGGCCATGGAGCGCGCGCGATCAATCGGGCTACCGTCCCAGAGTGACGACAAGGTCGTGACCGCTTTCAAACGGTTGTCCCGACTCATGGTGCTACTGCCAAGGAATTGTCCGCCCTCATCACAGAACAGCCCCATGCTAGGCAGGTCATGACAGAGCCCCTTGACCAGGGCCTCGATCGTCGGGTCCGTGGTGATCAGCCTAGGGGCCGAAGGCTCCGCCTCGAGCGTTACGCTGTTTGTGGGGGAGGGATCGGCAGGCTTGATACGCTGCGCCTGCCGTTGTGCGGCACGGTACAAGGCGAGCTGTTCGCGGTAGCGCTTCCACTGTTCACGCTCCCATTGCCGTGCAGGCAGCAATGCACATCGGTCTGTCGCCGTTTTGCGATCACCGGACGCAGCCACCGTGATCAGGTACAGCGACAGCGGATAACTGCGTCCGTCGAGCTGTAAGCCCGCATGTCCTTGAGTGGCCAGCGCCGAGGCAGCCAACACCGATTGCGCAGCAAGCGCCTGGGGCACGCCGATGACTTCGGCCATGCGTTCTACCGCAGGCCCAAGAATCCCACCCAGTGCCTGCACTGGATAGGGCTGGGCCACAGGATTCGACTCAATTAACGGTCGAGGTGATATTGGGAGTTCAAGCTTCGGATCTAACTGCTGCATGGGCTCTCTCCTCGTTCATTGCTGGATGTCCTCACGTAGTCCCGCCACGGCTGTTGAGTGTTATCAGGGATCAAGGCCCCTGCGGCCTGTAAGGTGTTCACTGACGCGGAACGTGCGGCTCCTTACGACCGGGAGCGAGGGCATGACCCCATGAATCTGGCCTTCTTAGCGCATACGAAAATGCGGGCGGGCGGAGGCTGTGCCGACTGACGAGTTCGGCACCTGGAGATCCTGAGTGGGAGAAGGCAACAACATCGACGCCTGGGGCATGCCTGACTGTCAGTCAGGTGCAGCCTCTCCTTGGGCTGCGGCACCGGTGCCTGTGTCGTTGCGGATGGCGACGAATCGGATTTGTCAGGCCGATTGTCACGGGGAAAGTTGCGGCAATGCCTTGTACGACGTGGCTTGCAGCAGTGGTACGAGCGCCCGTCTCTTTCCAGAAGAAAGAGACGAGCGCAGTCTGGCGCAACGAGGTGTGCCGAAAGGTGAGGTTGCCGCAGCGCAGCGATGGAGGTCTATCGTCTGCCGCAATGGACAGATAAGTCGAGTAGGCACCCATCACTCTTGGGGGAGTGACCGTGCGAGCCGCCGGACGCTAATCGCACTTTGGGAGAACCACCACGCGAGTGGCGTAGCCTTAAAGGTCCTGGCTACCTGGGCTGGTGCTGTCAACGACAGCGATCCGTGCGCCAATTTTTATACCCACTCGAAAAGGCGGTCAAGCGTCACGGCCAAAACGCTCAGAAAGTGGCGACTGTCGCCACTTTTGTCGCCACCCTCCAGGCCACGTGAGAGTTGGCATGTCGCCGGTGTCGCCGGTGTCGCCACCTTGTTAGCTATATATCTGTAAAAAGAAGACCGGACGCAGGTAGGTGTGGAGCCTGCCGTACTGCGCACCGAACCGAAAACGACGGAAAGTGCTGGCGGACGGATTGGATAAAGATAGGAAAACCGAGGTGGCAGTCGGGAAAAGCAGGTGAACCCTTCGATCAGCGCGATCAGAGATCGCTGGATCGAAGGGTTTGGCGAATTAACAGAATTTCGGATGAAGAAGGAGTACACCAAAATCACGTGCCTGAGCCGAATATAACACTAATCCTAAGCACCTAGACACCAACCGTAAAAAAACCTATAAAATCAATACTAAAGACAATAAAATAGATACAGCAAGTTGCCTACATAGACTGCAAGCAACTCAATTTTATTTAAAGACTTTCACTTACTGCCAGATGTTCCTCCCGTCGGGACACTCGGTGGAGTATCTGCGCTGCTTCCATTACGATTGATAGTTGCATCATGCTTTGATTGTGACAAGCCTTCGGAACCCTTAACCGCACGCCCCTCAGCATTATCGATCTTAGATGGTGGAGTAACGTCCGGGGCCTCATCAACCTTAAACTTATCAGTGTTGGACGTAGCGCCTGACAAAATTTCGGCACTTTTAATGGCGCCCTCTGTATCTTTCATCGAATTCAACTTTCCTTCACCTGCCTGAGAACTTCCATTCCCTCCCACCTTGCCGATGGGTTCGACGACCGGAGCCTTTATTGGTGTAGAGGGCGATGAAGATTTTAGTTCTACACCGCCCATGCACGCTATGAGCAACGCAGTCAGGGTCAAAGCGACCATAACCGACTTATAGAAAAACTCAATCTTACCATCTGAGTGTAGTTTTCCAGTGGTCTTAAGCTTGGGGTGGCTTACAATCCAGCCCGCAAAAATTTTAGCGAGCCCCCGAGGCTCGTACGGACTTTCATCACCAATAACCTTCGTGAGATTTAATTCAGGGATAGTTCCAATTCCGAGCTGTTCAATCACTATTCCTTGTTTAACAGCACCAATCAGCAGCCGGTGATACCAGTATCTGTCCATGAAGTAGAACAGATAAGTACCAAGCACACCAAACAAAGGCACGACCACAGCAAATTGGACAACCAGCCGCCCAGCCTCTAGCCCAATCTTCTTATCTAATAAAAAACCAAGAGAAGCAAAAAGCGCTAGGACGATAGTTACAAACATCCCACGAATACGCATCCCTATGTCGTTGAAATGAATCTGGACGTCTATAACGGCCTTCCAGACCTCGATAATTTCTGCTTCCCTTTCCCGTGACATACTTATCCCCGTGCACCAACAAAAGATTTAAAGTCAAAAATCGACAGAAGCTCCGCAAATCCTTCATCCAAGACAAAACTTGGCGAAACATGTTCACGCTCCCTAATCTTCTGCTCTCGTTCAACCTCCGCTGGTGTCCAATGCGTTACCTCTTGGAGCAACTTATACTCATCGCGTTTGTGTGCTACGCCGTATTTCGCCCAAACGCTATCAATTCCGCAATCATTGGCCATAGCGATGTCCTTCATCAAACTATCGCCAATGTAGACACACTCTGAGGTTTTCAAGCTCAAATCCGAAACTATCCACTGAAGTACATCGACATCGGGCTTTTTTGAGCCCTTAGGTGTGTGATGTTGGATGGTGGACTTCAAGACATAATGCTCAGCAGGATAGCGCCTAGTCTCCTCAACATCATCAGGAACAATATGATCCTCAGGACAGAATATATAATCAAAGACACCATCCAGCCCCAGCTTTCTAACCCTATAGTTAGAGTAGAAAGCCATAGACTCCGTGTACCCTACAATTAAAGTCCCACGCTTTTTCAGCTCTTGGAGAGTATCAGCGACGCCAGGATAAAGGAGTAGATATTCCTCCCTCTTTTCCCGAAATGCGTTCACTGCCGGAGCAAATACCTCAAGAGCATTTCTTCCAGCAAGAAATTTTTGCAGAGACGGTAGTTCTTCAATTAAGAAGGAGTACTCTGACGTACCATGTTTCTGATGAACAATGGATATTTCCGGTATCAGCTGACTTTTAGGTACGCCACTTATGACTACAAGCTCTTCAAGCATTGCTGAAAAACACCGCACCCACAATTCGACCCAGTCGAACAACGTATTATCCAAATCAGTAATTAATACCTTTTTCGTCAAAGACATTTCAACCCCAATCGCCGTTACGGCGAGCAAACACATTATAAAAGTTCTTATTCATCGCCATTCAAACTTAGAACGCCAGCGGACTTAGGAATCAATCCTCCGCCCTCCTGAAACAGAACAATATTGTCTGGTTCACTCATAAACCAAACATATGCTCCCCACGCTAGCCCTGTGATAGTTTTCTTGAAGCCTGGTGACTCCCGGTCCGCGTACGCGGTGAGAAACACGACTTGCGAGCGCTCAAACCCTCCTTTATCGGTGAGTTCAAAAAGAGCCCTTTGACGTCTCGGTGTTATAGCGCCATCAGTAGCAACAACCTCCACAAAAATGATAAGCGGATCTACTGGGCCGAGATCTACAAGAATTAAGTCTGGAAGATCTTTTTTCGCAACAATATCAAGCCCTATTGCCGTCGCCAACTTTACGTCCTGAACTGCGACTTTGTTGCTGGACTCGCTAAGCCATAGTACTCCCGGCTGCTTCAAAAACCTTGACGCAAAAACTTCGACCACTGCTTTTGAAATCAATGAGCTCGGACCAGGCGACAAAGTTCGAGTGTCGCCACTAGGGAATTGGACGGGCACACCGGTCTTCCCTGCGGTTCCCATTCGAAGCAAAGATACTCTGGCGAGAGCGCTTGGAGTAAGATTTTTGGTTTGCCAAGCCAAAATCGCTTGGGTTAAAGCGGAATCCGTCAAAGCAGGATCAAACAGATCAGCCAAATCTTTATTCAACGAGTATCGCGGTCGGCTTGATGTGGTTGGAACGTCAGTCCGCTCTACAACAGCACCTACGATTATTAATCCTTCTCTGAGAGTTTCGTCTCTTATGGGCTCACGGGTGTTGTCGGCGTACCACCGTACACCCTCAATGTGAAAGCTCTTTTTGAGCATGTTTGAACGGTATGCTAGCCTCTCATCATCTGAAGACATATTCGACTGACGATCGGTCATCCTATACACATGGATAGGCCCAAGATAGACGTCTGTACCTTCGATTGCGCCTATGTATAAAAAAGTAAAAATCGTCTTAGCGGATAACTCACGAATACAATAGTTTCGTTGTGCTATTCCCTCAGGAAATATGGTTGGCAGACGCTCGGCCACCAACTCCCACGTAGCGTACTTTGGAAGCATCATGCTTTCCTTGCATATAATTTATCACACGCTGCATCAACAACCTCTTTAGAAGCAGACGCTGCAACTAATTTTTTCAGCTCAGCTAACGCGCGGGGAGATGGCAGCGGCAAAGACTCAAGCTCGTATGCCGATACTGCCACTGAACCGCTAATACATCTAAACGCTGCATCTGCAGCCTTGCTATTCAAAAAAGCAGATATAACATCTGCGCTTACAACCGGATTTTCACCTAGCGGACGAACCATATTAAGATGATTCTCGACAACAACTCCTCCATACATAGCTATAAACTCCGCTGGGAGTAGTGCCGCAATTAATCTACGAGCCTGTTCTTTGGCGGTGGTTCTTTGAAGCAACACGCAAGGACGAGTAACTAGTAAACTATCATTACCCTTTTCAAACTTAAAGAAAGGCGCATGATTTTTTTTCTCTGCTCGAAATACAAACCTACCGTCTGAAGTAATCGCTTCCGCCCATATAAGCGGATATCGATTCGCCCCAGCAGCTGATACGAGTTGATTTTTGTGCCTATTCCAAACCAAGGGGCCGGTGCTGACCGTATATCCCCAATCGACCAGCCGTGAAGACATTTTTGCCATTTTACCAACCAGCGCGCCTTGCGTCTGATTCCTAGGCATGATCCATGGCATTGATAGATCGTTAGGCAGATCTACGCTCGCAACTTGAGTTACTTCTAATCCGCCAATGGACAAAGAGATCTCGGACACCCGCACTGGCATAGCGTGCTTGCTTGCTTTGTATATTGCGAGGGCGGTTTCCTGAAGCACATCATCGAACACATTTTTCCGCGCCTCAACGAAGTCGATCGCTACAGGCGGAGCGTTATCCCCCATAACTTGCCTGAGGTTCTTGAAATAGACACCCGACAGAAACGAAGTAGGCGTTACATATGCAATAGTGCCGCCGGCCTTGACATTCCTCAACGCGAAATCGGTAAAAACACCGTATAAATTTGCATGACCATGGAGAGAGCGTCTATATAAATCTCGAATTTCTGGATCAAGCTTTGCTTTACCATATGGCGGATTTCCAATAACAAGGTCAAATGGTTCAACTGATTCGAACTTGCGTAGGGAGTCACAGACCGTCACAACTACAGGCAGACGAGTACCTGCTAATTTTGTTACTGGCAGCACGACCGCGTCTAAAGTGACCTGACTGAGCCAGGCGGCAAACGGATCTATTTCATAACCCCGTAGCCGACTAGCTATACTTCTGATCGTGATCTTCGGACTACAGTTTTTTAGACTATTTATTATTCGCGCTGCAATTGGCGCTAAAAAAGCTCCTCCCCCGCAGGCAGGATCGAGTACGCGACAGGATTCCCAGTTTAGGCCTGACGCAGATGCCAGGTCGATTAACCGTTCGGTGAGAGCTGGGGGAGTATAAAATATTCCGTAGTTGCTTCTATGCTCCGAGGGGAGCATGCCTGTGTAAATCAGGCCGATTTCGTAAGCTGCGGTTTCTGTATCAAACCTTGCGGCAGTTTTTCCGATTGCCTGCGCGAGCGAAACCGCCGTCTCTGGAAGGTCTACCGTTTCGAATGTCTCGATCTGTTCCCGAAGCTCTGTCAGTTCGCAAGTGCTGCCAGCCAGGGATTCCCACCAGTATTTGACTAGCAAGGAGCCAAACGAGCGGGCGACCGCTAGCTGGCGCGACTCTGGAAAAGTGCTGACAAACGCTCGCGCCATGGCTTTTGCGGAAGCCAATGCCTGATTAGCCGTTTCTGCCGCATGGTGCGCCTCAAGCAATGCTGCTGAGGCCTGCGAGCCTTCTGCCATATTCCCCTCCTCTCTGTTGGGCCGGATTCTACCCGATGGCGCTCATAACTTGGCGCTTTAACTCACCAAGCAAATGCCGATATGAATTAATTTGCTGAAAGCTTGTGTATACCCCCGGCAGACAACAGAGGCTTAACAACTGTACAAACATACAGCAAAACGCAAAATGTGTCGCACTCATCCAATTGAGGTGGGAATATTTGCTTACGCAGAGGCATGCCATTCACTCCCTGGCCGCCCAAGAATGTCTAGCCCTGAAATAGGTTTGAACCTATTTCACCCCAACGCCCCCGCCATGATCACCCATGGAAAAAGAATATGCGTGCTACCTGACTGCCATGGGGATGGCTCAAGGCTAGTGGTTTCCGAGCCATAGATGCGGAGCAGCCACCGGGACTTCGCTCCATACTCCTCACCAACCTCAGATTGGGCATGAAAACAATTCTGTTGTTGACCAAAGCGGTATCCCCGGGGGCGCGAGGATGAGCCTGCGTAGATTCCTTGCTGGCGGCTTCGAATGCATCCACTGCCGACTTGACGGCCAAGCTGTCCTCAATAACAATTTGTGTCGAACCGCGGCTGTATCTGATCCACGGAACACCCGCCAGATACCATTTATAATCGCTTCAACGGGACTAAAGCGCCAGTCGAGCGCATGGTTTTGTCGAAATACAGACCTGGTTCAACAGCCTGCGCTTACTGGTGCCCGCCCGCCCCTTTTTTAGCCCAAATCTACGATTTTAGGTTGCGCTACACGCATCCATTTAGGCAAATCCATACCACCGTGTATTACCAACTTCGTCCGAATATGCCTTCGACTTATTTTATGGCTTAGATCTAGCCCATCTTTATTAGCTAATGCCTGCACAGTCATCGCGTACGGAGAAAGATCAGTAGGCAGAACACCGATCCTTAATTTTTCATTCATGATAAGATCCTGAAAATCCTCCGGCATCAAATCACATGCTTGTAGAAGCGCGTAAATTGTATCGGCAAGTCGCTTTACATCTGTAGGCAATCGTTCGGCTGACCAAATTCTCTTTATTTGCTCTATTAACGTTAGCATGCCAATAGTATTTTTGTCTCTCTTAGCAACAGCGGGTGCATCCGCCAATCTGTTAGCCTCGGAGATAGCAACTTCCGCATGTTCAAGCATTGCTTTTACCTGAAATGCTATACGTTCCAACGGCCAATTCACTGTATTGCTTTTATATATCAAATCATGTGTTGCCACGGTCCAGGCATGCTGTAACACTGTCTTTATTTGAACTTCAAATAACATACCAACAAGCTCTGGATCACGACCACTAATGAGTGGACGTCTTTCTACATAAACACGTAAATCGTCGAACGTGAAGTTAGACGGGGCTTTATGTGTCGTCACATCGTTCTCTGGCCTCCGATACTTAAGATCGTAATTATTTAGAATCAAAAGCTCGGCCTGCTCTATATGCCCTAACGTTGGAACTACAACAGTACAACCAAAAAAATCCTCCATGGATTCTGGGGATGAAACTCGGCCGGTCTCAATCTTAAGCGCAAAGCTTTCCAGGCCCTTTACTCTAGAAATGAAAAACCACCCCTCATTTTCTACCAAAGGCTTAAGTATCTGATTGACTTCATTTTCTAGCAGTTTGTATCTAGGCATACAACCCGAATACAAATCTCGAATATTTTTAACTATTTTCATATTCGACTGCTCCAGCATCTCCGAAAGCATGCAAGAGCGCTGCATGTCGTTTGGTACGCGGGGCGAGGTCAGTACTTGCTCCTCTAGAATTATATGCGTATTGCGTCGCGTGTTCTAAAATAGGGCTTCCCGCCAGCCCTGTTATATTCGCTTGATTATCTGCCACGATTGAATTTACCGCTAACATGAAATCGGTGTAGTTTTCTGCCAACGAAACCAAGTCATCAGCGTCACTTTTATTTGTTAGGAAAACATAAGCCCACAGAGAATAAAAATGACTTTGCACCTTAGTAAAATCCAATATATCTGGTTTTAATTCGAGCATTTTTGATATAACGTTTTTGGTTCTTTCAACCCCCGAGACAAAGTCCTCTTCAACAAACAACGCCAACTCGTCAACCTCTTCATACTCAGCATATAGTTCATCTAATCTATCTTGATCAAATCCAAGAATTTTGCCACTCAATATGATTGCAAATAATTCCGACAAGAACTGAACATCGGCCATACGTTTAGTTCTTGCAGTCGTAACAACCCCGGTTGCTTTCCACTCGACTTTCGCAGCTTCGACTTCAACAAAATTTATGAACCAACCGTCATATTTCGCATGCCTTAGCTCTTGCGCGGTTAGCTTTCTAGAATTACGGTTGATACGCTCGAATATATTCCTGATAGCTGAGTCACTAACATCTGGGAGCATTTCAACAATAAGAACATAGTTCCAGAAAAGTTCTTTTGTACTTTTACCGAGATCTTTCCATCGCAGCTTCTGGATATTTATATCGGAAAAATCGTCCGGAATTCTGACTTTATTGTTGGTAAAATCCAATATCGTCTGCAGCCGCTGCTTTCCATCAACGACATGATATGTTGCTTTTCCTTCACCATCTAATGTTTTATGAAGAAAAATTGGCGGCGCAGGATAATTGTTTAATATAGTGTCTATGAAGAACCTCTGATCTCTAGGAGACCATACGCTGCGCCGCTGATAAGGAGGAGTTAAATTGAGAAGCCCTCTGCTGTGAATATCCAAAAACCAACTAATATCTTGCGTAGTGAGAGTTCGATTCATAAGTGCCAACTTTATATTTAATGGTTAATTTTTTAGATGCTTGATTTTTTAGCTGATTTTTCCATTGCTGCCCAGATGCTCGGTAAAGCACCCCATCACCACACAACACTCGCGCGCCTATTCCGGCAACTCTGAAGGCGTCGTGAGGTGTACGCAACGTTTGCTGCGGCATCGAGATGGTTTCCCGTTTGCCCTGATGCTCTGATTACGAAACAAGTCACCCATGATAGACAGGGTAAACTATTGATAGATTGCGTTTTTTCACGAATAAACCCCGATTTTTCAAAAAAACCACGCTAGGATACCGATGGGGACGGCACATCACCATCGTACGGCCCCATTAGCCAGACGGACATGGGGTTAGGCTGCTGTCCAGATCACTCTACAGTGACACATAACTGCTAAGCTTTCGTCGGCGAGCTGCCCGGTTTTCGAATTTAGCAGCCTCCTGAGCGGAACGACTACTTTGGCCCCAGACTGTGCAAAAACGCATCCATGGTTTCGAGATTTCCGTCGCTACGTGAAATCTGTCAGTGTTTGCTCAGGTAACAGACCTAGAATTGGGGCACATTTTTTGAGCTGACTCTTTGCGCCGACGGGGGAGGAAAACGTTTTTACGCAACCTCGGCGAGTTTCGGCCTTTTGCCACGCTTCTATTCAGATCGAGTGCGGCCGGTTGTCTCGACAGCTGTAGATCACGGTTTATCATCGGTGCGAAGCAAGGTGTTCAGATCGAATACAGTCGGGGCAATGCGCTGCTATTTCGTGAGGTATTCCAATTGGTATTCCAATCAAAACAAAAAACAAATATTCATGATAATAATCAATAAGCTATAAGGTGGATTCAAATTACCCCGGCCACCAAATCCAGCAGTACAAAAAAGCACCTCGCGGCGACGCAGGTGCTTTTTTTTGTGCCTACAAAGCATGAATCCGTTAGAGCGAGGCTTGCCCGCGTACCAGGCATCTCGGTTCATCAGCAGTACCACGTCATCGATCATCGCGGGCAAGCGCGCTCCTACAGATCCGTCTGC
>Ga0247731_1000437_pt1 | contig 11453 bp, 9 predicted proteins | sample UWRJL088202R2_FD_180938 | JGI IMG/M metagenome (GOLD analysis project Ga0247731, IMG submission 180938) | Plant litter microbial communities from Arlington Agricultural Research Station in Wisconsin, United States - UWRJ-L088-202R-2 | ecosystem: Environmental > Terrestrial > Plant litter >...
GCCTTCTGGGTCTGCCGATCGAGGGCCTGTCGGACGCCGAGCCGGCTTCGGCCTCGGTGGTCTGCCTGACCTCGCCGCTGGGCATCGAGTTCGCCCTTGTCGAGGCCGGGGCCCAGGCGATCTCGGGCCGCCGCGCGGGCCAGCCGGCGGCGATCTGGCTGGCGGTGTTGCTGAGCGGCGAGGCCACCCTGGTCACCGACGACCTGGCCGAGGACCTGGCCCCCGGCGACATCGCCTATGGGCCCACCGGCCAAGCCGCGGCCCTGCGGCTGGAAACCCGCTGCCGCCTGATGTTCGTCCGCGCGCCGCGCGTGGCCTTGGACCATCGGCTGATCGCGCCCGTCAACCTGCGGGTCGGACGGCTGGAGTGTGGGACCGGCGTCGCCCACATCCTGTCGGGCCTACTGCGCGCCACCGCCGATGGCTTGGAAGACCTCACTGTCGACCAACTGCGGCCGGTCGAGCTGGCCCTGACCGAGTTCCTGGCCATCTGCCTGGTCGAGGGCGGGGCGGCGACCGACATCCTGGGCGCGGGGGCCGGCGCGCCCACCGCTCACCTCCAGCGCCTGTGCCAGACCATCGAGACCCTGCTGCCCGACCCAGACCTGTCGTTGCGCCGGGTGGCCGACGAGGAGGGGGTCTCGCCCCGCTACGTCCAGAAGCTGTTCGCCAGCGCCGACGAGACGTTCAGCCACTACCTGCGCACCCGCCGGCTGGAACGCTGCCGCACGGATCTTGGCAGCCCGCAGCACGCGCGGCTGTCGATCTCGGAGATCTGCTTCCGCTGGGGCTTCAACGGCTCGGCCCACTTCAGCCGGGCTTTCCGGGACCAGTACGGCGTCTCGCCCAGGGAGTTCCGCCAGAGCGCGGCGGCCTGATTTCATCCGTGGAATGCATTTAACCTTGGGTTTAGTTTTGAGCCCGACGATGTCGTCCTCGGCAAAGTCGGTGCTTTCCCATGCAGGTCTCCGCGTCTTCATCGATCCCGTCCCAGCCCGCCAAGGGCGGCGGTTCTGTCGCGGAGGTCAAGCGGCAGGCGGCGATCCTGGCTGACGGCTCGAGTGCGTCCGACCAGGACAAGGTCACGGCCTACGCCTCGATCATGCGGGCCTATGCGGACTCGTCCAATTCCGGCTCCGGCTGGTTCCAGGGCACGACCCAGGAAGAGCGCGACGCGGTCAACGCCATCCTCGATGGTTCGTCGATGTCCAAGCAGATTCGCAAGGCCGCCGACGACTTCAACGCGCGCGGCATGTCGGGTGACCGAACGACGAACGTCATGGCCGGCCAGATCGATCACCTGAACGGGCTGTCCGACCTGCAGCAGCAAATGATCTTCGCCGGTACGGCCCTAACGGTCCAGACGCCCACCCTGGAAAGCTGGAAGGGCTTCCTGCAGGAGAACGCCGACGGTCGCGCCAAGCAAATGGCCGACGAGGCCGCCGAGGAAGCCGGCAAGTCCCCGGTCAAGGTGACCCTGTCGGACGAGGCCAAGAAGGCGCTGGAGACCCTTACCCAGGATCGGGCGGAGGAGACCCCCGCCGAAGCCGCCCTGCGGATGTTGCGCAAGGCCGCAGAGGAGCGCGCTGAAGCCCGGGACGACAAGCCCTACGCGGCTGGCGACAAGGTCGACACGGCGGTCTGATCTACTTCGCCACTCCAAACCGAAACTCCGTCGTCTCCCTGAACACCTGTCCCGGCCGCAGCACGGTCGAGGGGAAGTTGGCGTGGTTGGGGCTGTCGGCGAAGTGCTGGGTCTCGATGGCCAGGCCCGCGCCCTTGTCCAGCGGGCGGCCCTGGGCGTCCTTCAGCATGCCGTTGAGGCTATTGGCGGTGAACAGCTGCACGCCGGGCTGGGTGGTGGCGACCTCCAGGGTGCGACCGCTGGCCGGGTCGGCCACGCGGACGGCCGGGACCAGCTTGCCGCGTCCGCCGCCATCGACGACGAAGTTGTGGTCGAAGCCGTTGGCGAACTTGATCTGCGGATCGTCGGCCGTGACCCGGTCGCCCAGTCGCGTTGGCTGGCGCAGGTCCAGCGCCGTGCCCGCCACCGGGGCGATCTGGCCTGTCGCCAGCTTGCGGGCGTCGATCGGCGTATAGGCCTGGGCCAGGACCTGAGCGGTCTGGTCGTAGATCGTCCCGCCGCCCGCCAGGTTGAAATAGACGTGGTGGCTGAGGTTGATCACCGTCGGCTTGTCGGTGGTGGCGCGGTAGTCGATGCGCAGGGCGTTCTTGCGGGTCACCGTGTAGGTCACGGCCACCTTCAGCGTCCCGGGATAACCGCCTTCGCCGTCCACGGCGGTGTAGGCCAGGATGACGCCCGCCTCGCCGTGGCGCTGGAACGGCGTGCCGGTCCAGATCCGCGTGGAAAAACCCGTGGAGCCGCCGTGCGAGGAAACGCCCTCGGCGCTGCTGGGCAGGTCGTGGCGCACGCCATCGATCGTGAAGCCGCCGTGCGAGATGCGGTTGGCGTAACGGCCCAGCAGGCTGCTGAAATTGGGCTTGGCCTCGTAGGCCTTCAGGTCCGCCAGTTCCAAAACGACGTTGGCCGCTTGGCCCTCGCGGTCGGGGACCACGACCTGGGTGATGATCCCGCCATACGAGAGCACCCGCACGGTCATGCCGCGATCGTTCTTCAGGGTAAAGGCCTCGACCGGCGCACCGGCGGCGGTGACGCCATAGGGCGCGCGCGTGGTCTCAGCAGCCAGGGCCGGCCCGGCGCAGGTCAGGGCGAGGGCGGTGATCATCAGGGTTTTGACGGCCATGGTTTCCTTCCCGAACGCTCTTGCCGAGCCTGTTTGGAAACCGGTGTCAGTCAAACGGAGCATGAGATCAAGAGGCCGCTTCCATCTCAGACGAAAGCGGCCTCGCTCCTTCAGGCTTAGAGCGTGCTCATCCCGCCGTCGATGACGAGCTCGGCGCCGACCGTGAAGGTCGACTCGTCCGAGGCCAGGAACACCACGGCCTTGGCGATTTCACTGGGCGTCCCGAACCGGCCGGCTGGGATCTGGCCCTGGATCGAACCCGCGACTTCCTGAAGTTGGGTCTCGGTGAAGCCCAGCTTGCCATAGAGCGGCGTCTGGACGGGGCCGGGGCTAACGGTGTTGATCCGCACGCCGCGCGGCAGCAGTTCGGCCGTAAGGGTCCGGCTGAAGCTGATGAAGGCCGCCTTGCTGGCGGCGTAGACGCTGGAGTTCGGCATGCCGATGTGGGCGTTGATCGAGCCGTTCAGCACGATCGAGGCCGGGTTGGCCAGGATCGGGGTCAGGGCCTGGATCAGGAACATCGGGCCCTTGACGTTGATGTCGAACACCCGGTCGAAGCCTTCTTCGTCCCAGGCGTCCAGCGGCTTCAGCTCGGCGACGCCGGCGTTGATGAAGACCGCGTCGATCTGGCCGAAGGCGTCCTTCAGCTTGGCGGCGAGAGCTTTCTGGTCGGCGACGTCGCCGGCGTTGGAGCGCAGGACAATGGCGTCCGGACCCAGGGCCAGGCGAGCCTCTTCCAGGGTGGCGGGGTTCGTGCCGGTGACGGCGACGCGCGCGCCCTCGGCGATGAACTGCCTGGCGCTTTCGAGACCGATGCCGCTGGTGCCGCCGGTGATCAGGGCGCGCTTGCCGGTAAGACGGGTCATGGTGGTTCTCCTAGTTGGGATGGGTGAGGCTTTACGAGCGGGTGATCGAGGCGCCGCCGTCGACCAGCGAGGCGGTTCCAGTGACGAAGGCGGAGTCGTCCGAGGCCAGGTAGAGCACCGACCGCGCCAATTCCTCCGGCGTGGCCACGCGCTTGAGGGCGTGCAGGTTGGTGATGAAGGCCTGGGACTCGGCGGTGTCGTTCATCTCGCGATACATGGCCGTGTCGACCGCGCCGGGCAGGATGGCGTTGACGCGAACATGGCTCGGGCCGAACTCGGCCGCCAGGGCTTGGGTCAGGCCGATCAGGCCCGACTTGCTGGCCGCATAGGCCGCCACGCCGGGGAAGGCGAAGCTGTGGCCCACGAAGGTCGAGGTGAAGATCACCGACCCGCCGCCGTCCTTCAGCATCTGCGCGATCTGGTGCTTGGCGCCCAGGAACGAGGCCGTCAGGTTGATCGACACCGTTTGTGCGAACCCGGTCTCGGAGACCTCGGTGCTGGGGCCGGCTTCGCCCAGCGTGCCAGCGTTGTTGAAGGCCACGTCCAGGCGGCCGAAGCGCTCGACGGCCAGGGCGACCAGGGCCTTGGCATAGGCTTCGGACTGGACGTCGCCAGCCAGGGCGACGGCTTGGCCGCCCTCGGCGACGATTTCGGCGACCAAAGCGTCCAGCTCTGCCTGGCGACGCGCGCCGACCACGACCTTGGCGCCTTGCGCGGCGAACAGCTTGGCGGTGGCGCGGCCGATCCCGGCGCTGGCCCCAGTGATGATGGCGACCTTGTCTTGCAGACGGGTCATGGTCTTGAGCTCCAAATTGATCGCCGCGAAGGGCCGCGATCCGATGAAACACAGATAGGCCTCAGCCAAATTGGATAAACCCGCCAGGATGTGACAGCATCATTCAGCTTTTAAGAATGATGAGGCTTCGACGTGGACCGTCTGCGCGCTTTCGAGATGTTCGCGACCGTGGTGGCCAAGGGCGGCTTCACACGCGCGGCCGAGGCGATGGGCACCTCGCCAGCCAATGTCACCCGCTACGTCAATGAGTTGGAGGCGCACCTGGGCACGCGCCTGCTGAACCGCACTTCGCGCAAGCTGTCGCTGACGCAGAGTGGCGAGGCGCTGTACGAGCGCTGCCGCTCGATCCTGGAGGAGGTGGCCGAGGCCGAGGCGATCGCCTCGTCATCCGCGGTCGCGCCGCGCGGCCGGCTGCGGATCAACGCGCCGCTCAGCTTTGGCGTCCGGCATCTGGCGCCGCTGTGGCCGACCTTTCTGGCGCGCCATCCCGAGGTCGAGCTGGACATCGCCCTGATCGACCGGGTCGTCGACATCGTCGAGGAGGGCTACGACCTGGCCATTCGGATCTCACGCGCCGGCTCGGCCAGCCATGTGGGACGCAAGCTGGCCACCTCACGCAACATCGTCTGCGCCTCGCCGGCCTATGTTGCCGCCCATGGCGCGCCGACCATGCCGAGCCAGCTGAAGGACCATGCCTGCATCGGCTACGCCTACGCCGCGACGGCAGACGACTGGCGGTTCACCGACGGCGAGGGCAAGGCGCATGCGGTCAAGGTCGAGCCCCGGGTCCGCTCCAACAACGGCGACACCGCCCAGGCCCTGGCCCTGGGCGGGCAGGGGATCACCTGGCAGCCGACTTTCCTGGTCGGCGAAGACCTGAAGGCGGGGCGACTGGTGAGGCTGATGCCGGGCTATGAGATGGCGCCCATCGACATCCTGGCCGTCTATCCCAGCCGCCGGCACGTGCCGGCCAAGGTGCGGGCGATGATCGACTTCCTGGCCGAGACGTTCCGGGGCGAGCCGGTCTGGGATCAAGGCCTGGAGGTTTGAGGCTGGAGCTTGGTGAAGCGGGCGACTTGTCGCCTGGAGGTCCGAGCCGCGCTCAAGGACCGTCCGGAAGCCGCATCGGTCTGGCCGAGGGGCGGGCGCGTGAAAAGCGCCAAGATGAGCGGTCGACCTCGCCTTGGGGCAGGGGCCGACCGCTCGCCGTGGATTAGCCGTTGACGGCGTCCTTCAGCTGCTTGGCCGGCGTGAACGCGACCTTCTTGCTGGCGGCGATTTCAATGGCGGCGCCCGTCGAGGGGTTGCGGCCGGTGCGGGCCGGCTTGGCTTGCACCTTGAACTTGCCGAAGCCGGGGATCGAGGCTTCTTCGCCCTTCACGGCGGCGTCGGTCAGCGACTTGAAGACGCCGTCGATGATGGCCTTGGCTTGAGCCTTGGTCAGCTTGTCGTCGGCGGCCACGGCGGCGTCGACCAGATCCGAAACGTTCATAAATCAGCTCATCTGCTGGGAATCAAAAGAGAGCCAACCCTGCCGGGCGAAACGCGCTTTGTCACCTCATGATGAGGGCAAGGGTTAACGCGCCTGTCCAAACGGGTTCGGCACGCGCCAGATTGCGGAAATCTGGCGCTTTATCAAGCTCTTATCCGGGTGTCGCGCGATTGTCGTCATTGCTCCAGTCAAGCTTGCCGTCTGAGCGCCCGGTCGGCCGGTGGAGAACGCGACCGGCGAATCCCGGAGAATCGGCTCCAGCAGCGGTCTCGGAGTCACGCCGCGCGGGCGATCAATCGCTCGTAGCGCTGGAGGATCCGGTCGAGCGTCGAGCGCTTGATCGGTCGCCCGTCGCGCAGCTTGGTCCAGGTGGTTTCGCTGATCGCGTAGCAGTCGAACAGGTGCTCGCGGGTCAGGGCGGGCAGCCGCGCGCGCAGGCGCTGGACCAGGTCGTGGGGTACGGTGAGGGTTTCGGCCATGGGCTAAGCAAATGCCCCGGGAGGCGGTTGGCTCCGGGGTCTCCACGTTTAAATCGAGGGGGAAATCAGGGGGCGGTGACGGTGTTGTTGAGCTGGGTGATCTCCGGCGCGCCTGCGGGGGTGAGGATGCGGACGCGATAGCCGGTCTTCCAGCCGGCCTTGAGCGTGACCTGGGCGGTCTTGGGCTTCAGGTCGAGCGGGGCGGTCAGGACGGGCGTTGTCGCCCGGGCTAGCTCGCGACCGGAGGCGTCCTCGACCACTACGACCGAGGCTAGCGCCGGCTTGGCGCCCAGGCTGTGGACGGTGACGGTCAGGCCGGACTTGCCGAGCTTGACGTCGTCCCGGCCGATCCCGAGGTCGGGGCGTTCGGCCGTCGGGCCGGTCGGCGTCTTCAGGGTGAAGGTCCAGGTCGTGGTCTTGCCGGGCGCGAAGGTCATGTCGAGACCGACCGTCTTCTCGAAGGCCACGGAGGCCTCCGGATCAGCCGCGCCCTCCACGGCGCGCGCCACGGTCCATTGGCCCGCCGCGACATCCCAGCCTGTCATCACCGCGTGCAGGGGCTGGCCGGTCAGGTTGTAGCCGGTGACCTTGAAGCTCGACGGCCCGCCAGTGACCAGGATACCGACGTCCTCGGCCGCCGTGGGGGTGTCGAACCGCCAACTGACGAGGTGGCCGGGGAACATCTGGTTTCGCCGCAGCACCATGCCGCCCAGGCGGGAGCGCTGCAGGATGTCGCTGAACAGCTCCACGCGGTCGGACCACCAATGGGCCTCGGTGACCATCCACATCCGCTGCTCGGCGGTGGTGATCTCGTCAGTATAGACCTTCTCCAGGTACGCGGTGTCGCCCGTCGAGCGCCACGCCTGGTAGAGCGTGAAGGGATCGTCCGAGCCCTTGTCGACCATGGCCTTGATCATCGGCGTGGCCTGGGCGCGCAGGCCCAGCATGTCGATGACGTCGCTGTTCAGTTCGTCCAGTCCGCGCCCGGACTGGTGGGCGATCTGCCCCTTCAGGGGGCGCAGGTACTTGTCGTCACCGGTCCAGCGCCAGGCGGCCCAGAACATCTGCATCGGCGCGACATTGCCGCGGCCCTTGCCGGTCAGTTCGCCGCGCGACTGGCCGGTGGCGGCGTTGATGTCTTCCGGATAGCGCCAGGTCCCGTCCGGATCCTGCTTGCCGTGGGCCAGGTGACCGTCGGCCAGGTCGATCACCAGCTTGCGCAGGGTCGGATCGCCGTTGAAGTCGCCCAGCAGCAGGCCGGGATGCAGGATCAGGTAGGAATAGGGGTGCGACCAGCCCCAAGGGCCGTCGCGCGACACGTCGGTGGCCGAGAAGTAGCGGCTGAGCACATGGACGTGGCCGTCCTCGCCCTTGTTCAGCACGATCGGATAGGCGCGCGCCGTTTCCATCATTCGCTCGACGACCTTGGGATCGCCGTAGCTGAGGTACATGGCCTGGGCCTTGAGGTTGATCGCCTCCTCGTACGAATGCAGCTCGTCGGTCTTGATCGCCGACAGCCCGTTCGGGGCCATGCCGTTGCGATAAGCCGCGTCGAGCAGGGCGTTCAGAGAGGCGGTGGTCTTGTCGGGAATGTCCCCCATGAGGGCCAGGGGCGGCCACTGGGCGGTCAGGTCGTCGTCGTCCGAGATGCCGCCGCCGAAGTCGCCGTAGGCGTCCTGGCGCTTGTCGATCCACCACTCGATGTATTGGCGGACGCGCTTGAGGTCCTCGACCTGTAGGAAGGCCCATTTGGGCGCGCCGGCCGGGGCGACCGGCAGGGTTACGGGCGCGCCCGGCTGCTCGGGATTGAGCTCGGCCCACATCTCGCGGCCGTGCTGGTTCGTCGGATCGACGCGCAGCAGGTCCGACAACTCCAGGTCCAGCCGCGCGTATCGGGCCAGGCGCTTGGTGACGTCCTTTTCCTCGACCAGGAAAGCCAGGTTGTCGCGCGCCTGGGCCAGGCGGTCGGCGATGTGCTCGGCCTTGGCGTCGGCCGAGGGTTTGAACTTCAGGCGCACGGCCATGCCGTCCAGAGCCTTGGCGTCGAAGTCGGCGCCGGCTCCTGCGATGGTGAGATACAGGCTGCGGCCTTCGGGCAGCAGGCGATCTCGGGTGTCGAGGAAGATCGTCCGCGCCTCGCCGGGCTTGACCGAGACATTGACGTCCAGCAGGTCGCGGCCCGGCCACAGCGGGTCCTTGACCTTGATGTTCAGCGGGAACAGGTCGCCGTGGGCCGCCTTGACCTTCAGGGCGGGGATGTCGATCGCGACGCCGTCCAGGCCTGCATCCATGCCCTGCCAGCCATATTGGAACTTGCCGACCGGTCCACCGGGGCGAGCGAGGCGGAAGTCGGCTGGGATCAGCACGTGGACGATCGGCTGGCTGGGACCGGTGGCGACCTCTGCACGCGGCTTGCTGGGCGCGGAAGCGGGCAGGGCGGTTACGACCGTTCGCTCGCCCGGCGCGAAGCGGCCCTTCACGAAGGTCGAGAGGTCGTCCAGCGTCGGATAGGCGGCCGGATCGGCGGCCGGGCGCACGACATAGCTCAGCGTGAACTCGTCCGGCTCGGCGGCGGCGGTGACGTTGTAGGCCCCAAGCTCCTGGATCGGGGTTTCCTGCACCAAGTTGTCGAACCGCAGCTTGCCGCCCTTGAGGGCCGCGAACTGGTGGAAGGTGCGAAGCTCGCCCTTGCCCCGCTTGGCTAGCGGCGTTTCCTGGCCGGCCCCGTCGATGGTGGTCAGCGCGCCGTAGGCCGCACCTTGGAATTCCAGGTGGTTGTAGGGCTCGTCGGGCAGGGTGAAGGTGACCGCCTTGCCGCCTTCGACATAGACGTTCCAGTCGGGCAGCTCGAAATAGTCGTGGCGGCCGGGCAGCTTTGAACGGTTGTAGACGCCCGGCCAGGTGGTCTCGGCGATGCCGTCCGAGCCCAGGCTCATGCGCTCCTGGCGATCGAACTGGTCGGTGAACTCGACCTTGCGGATCGTGGTCCTGACGTCGGCCAGATAGGGCGGCGGATCGGCGGGGCGGTTCCAGCCGTAGCGGTAGAGCCAGGTCTTGGTGTCGGTCGTCGCGGACGCGGGGGCGGGGTCCTTGCCGGCGGCCAGGCCCGCGACGGCGGCGTCGTCCAGGGCGTGGTCGTAGACGCGGATATCGTCCACGTCGCCGCCGCGCACGAACTGGAAGGCGCTCTGCACCTGGTGGGGCGAGATCACCCGGCTGTGCGGTCCGAACTGGTCCAGGCCGGCGTCCAGGGCGGCCGCTTGGGCTTTCGAGGCCACGGGTTTGCCATCGATGAAGAGGGCGATCCCCTTGGCCTCGTCCCAGGTGAAGGTGACCAGGATCCACTGGTCGGGCCTGGGCGCCTCGGCTTTGGTGCTGACCCGTACGCGAGAGAGGTTGTCGTCGGTGACGAAGGCGTCGAAGCCCTTGCCGTTCCAGTCGATGCGCAGCCAGGTCATGTCCCAACTGGTGTGGTCGGCATAGCCGACGCGAAACAGCGGGAAAGGCGTGGGACCGACCGGATCACGGGCTCGCCAATAGAAGCTCAGCGTGCCGCGCTGGGCGTAGATATTGCCCGGGGCCATCCAGCTCAGCGTCTGCTCGCCGGCCGCCTCGATATAGGCGCCGTGCGCGGCGTCGGTCCTGATCTTGACCTTGTCTGCGAAATTGGGCGCGGCCACGCCGCCAGCGACGTCGGCGGTCAGGCCCTTGTCGCCCGTCAGGTGGAACAGCAGGCCAGAGTCATCAGCGGCGTGGGCGAGGGCGGGAGCGGCGATCAGCGCGGCCGACACCAGCAGCGCGGCCTTGAGGGTCTGTCTTGCCCGGGCCATGCGCCCTCCCTGTCTTGGCTCGTACCGAGTCTTTCGCCCGTATCGAAGCTTGCGGAAACCGGTGTCATTCAAAGCCGCGCCGAAATCAAGGCGCCGCAACGTCAGCGGTCGTCATGCGGTCCCGCAGACCCACGGATGAACGCTGGGGTGGCGAGGCAGCCATCCAGAGACTCTCGACAGGGCGCCTACTCTGCGGGCGAGAGGCTGCCGGCCATTTCCTGACGACGAAAGCGTCCGCTTCCCCTACGCGCCGAGGAGTTGAGCGCTACCACTTCACCGGACAGGTCGGGGCCGGCGGAGGCGGGATCGCGCCGTGCACTGGCGGCTCGGGGAAGTACTGCGTGGTCACCTGCACGCCCGTCGCCGTGGCCTCGTCGAACAGCATCTTGATCAGCTGCAGGGACTCGTCGAGGCCCGACGAAATCCCGCCGCCGGTCAGGCGGTTGCCCGAGACCACGAAGCGCGGATGGCCGGTATCGACGTCGATCTCGCAGAAGCTCTGCAGGCAGGCGACGAAGGCCCAGTGGGTGGTGGCCCGGTAGCCGTCCAGCAGGCCGGCCTGGGCTAGCAACAGCGCGCCCTCGCAGACCGAACACACCCAGGTGGCGTGGGCCGACACTTGGCGCAGGTACTGAAGATAGGGCGAGTCCGGGTCGCTCATGATCGCGCCCAGCGCGTCGGGATCCCCGCCCGGCACCCACAGAACATCCAGCGTCGGGACGTCTGCGAAACTGGCCTGGGCTTCGAAGCGCACTCCGCTCATCGAGGTCACCGGACAGCCGTCCTGCGAGATGATCACCGTCTCCAGCGGCTGGCTGCGGCCGGCCCAGTAAAACATCTCCAGCGGGCCCATGACGTCGAGCAGGTCGACCTTCTCATAGACGGGTATGCCCAGCCTCATCCTTGCCGCTCCCTCGACCTTTACGATTGTTGGGCAACTTTTGCGCGCAAGGATCGGCTTGATCAACTGCTCGCGAAAAGCGGCGTGTCCGAATATCTGTTGGTGGTCGTCATCCCGTCCCGTGCATGGCCCAGAGCACTGGACTTTTCCGAAGCCGGCGCTTGGCTAACTGGCCAGGATCGGCATAACGGGTACCGTTATCATTCGCCAAAGAGCGAACGGGGAGCGCGCATGGATACCGTTGAACGGGCAGGGGGCGGACCCGTTTGGTGGCGCCGGTCGCTGACGCCGTTGATCGTCGCCTCGGCCTTGGGCGGATCGGCC